>Ga0114946_10002616_pt1 | contig 12341 bp, 12 predicted proteins | sample WalLakDeSediment_FD_88676 | JGI IMG/M metagenome (GOLD analysis project Ga0114946, IMG submission 88676) | Lake sediment microbial communities from Walker lake, Nevada to study Microbial Dark Matter (Phase II) - Walker Lake 11/02/13 Deep Sediment | ecosystem: Environmental > Aquatic >...
GATCCCGATCGGGAGGTTGATCAGGAACACCCCGCGCCACCCACCGAGCTCGACGATCGCGGCACCGAGCGTCGGACCGACCGCACCGGCCACCGCGCCGGCCGAGCCCCAGATCGCGACCGCGACGGGCACCCGCTCGCGGGGCACGGCGCCGAGCACGATCGCGAGCGAGCTGGGGATGAGCAGGGCGCCGCCGACGGCCTGGCCGACTCGGGCGGCGATGAGCGCGGGCACCGTGGGCGCCACCGCGCAGACGAGCGAGGCGGCGGTGAAGGCGACGAGCCCGACCAGGAACGTCCGCCGGCGGCCGTAGCGGTCGACGGCCCGGCCGGCCGGGACGAGGAGGGCGGCGAACACGATCGTGTAGGCGTTGAGCACCCAGGCCAGATCGGTCGCGGCCACGTCGCTGAAGTCGCGGGCGATGTCGGGGAAGGCCACGAACAGCACGGTGGTGTCGAGGAACACGGCGAGCACGGCGACGCTCGCCAGCCCCACGACCAGGTCCGGGTTCGGCACCCGCACGCTCGCGTCCCCCACGGCCGTCCCTCCGTCGTGGTCAGTTCGATGACTGAACATACCGCGCCGGGCGGCCCCCTGCCACCCGTCGATGTCACCCCCCTCACCTACCCTGGCCCTGGTTCGGGCGTCGCACGCCCCCCACGCCCCCGCTCCCGCGGAGATCCCATGTCCACCACCGAGGCCCCCGACACCGTCCTGCGCCGCATCCGCGGCCTGCTCGACCAGGCCGAGCGCACCCCGTTCCCCGCCGAGGCCGAGGCCTTCGCGGCCAAGGCCGCCGAGCTCATGGCCCGCCACCGCATCGACGAGGCCGCCCTCGTCCGCCGCCCCGACGGACCCGAGGCCACCCGGGTGGTCGAGATCGACGTGGAGCTGGGCCGGGGCCAGTACGTCCGGGCCCGGCTCGCGCTCCTCGGCGAGGTGGCCGACGCGCTCGACTGCCGGATCCTCACCCGGGTCGGCATCGAGGGCCGCATCGCCCACGTCATCGGCCAGGCCGCCGACGTCGATCGCGTCGCGCTCCTCTACACCTCGCTCCTCGTCCAGGCCACCCGGGCGGGGGCGGCCGAGCAGCCGCCCCGCGGCCACGGCGGGGTCGAGTTCCGGCGGGGGTTCCTGTTCGGCTTCGCCGAGCGGGTGGGGCAACGGCTCCAGGCCGAGATGGCCGCGGCCGTCGCCCGGGCCGACGCGGCACGGCCCGCAGCCGACTCCGACGCCGGGTCGGCCAGCGACGGCCCCGCCGGCTCGGTGGCGCTCGTGCTCGCCGACCGCCGCCGCCACGTCGACGACTGGGTCCGCGACCGCTACGGCCGGGTGTCCACGCTGGCCCCGGCGTCCCGGGTCACCCGCTCGTCGCTCGACCGCGGGCGGGTGGCCGGCGACCGGGCCGACCTGCACGGCGGCGCCGGGGTCGCCGGTCCGCGCCCGGCGATCGGCCGATGACCGATCGGCACCGCCAGCGCTGCTACGACGCCGAGGAGGCCGCGCTCGGCGGCACCCTGCTCACCGAGCCGCAGGGGTTCGACGTGCTCGTGGAGCTGGTCGACGCGGTCGGCGGTCACCGGTGGTGGGCCGCCCTCGGCGCCCCGGCACCGGTCGTGCGCCGCGGTCGGCCGGGCTCGCGGCGCTCCTGGTCCGACGGCATCGGCATCACCATCGCCCCGGCCGGCGCCGACGCCCTCACGGTGGCCCACGAGCTGGCCCACCACCTCACCCGGCGCCTCGACCCCGCCGACCCCGGGCACGGACCCACGTTCCGGGCCGCCGAGCTGCGCACCGTGTCGGTGGTCGGCGGCACCCGCGCCGCCGAGCTGCTCGCCGCCGAGCTGGTCCGGTGGGGCGTCCCGCCCGGCCCGTGGCCCGGGCCGGAGCCGGGCGGCGGGGCCGGTGGGCTGCTCGAGGTGGTGCTCAGCCGACGTCGGCTCGCCGATCTCGCCGCGATCCCCGCGGTCGGCCGGCCCGGCGCCGGTCCCGCTCGTCGGCCAGGCGCAGCGTCTCGGCCGAGACCGGCGCCGCCAGCACCGCGCTGACCAGGTCCACCAGGTGGCTCACGAAGAGCCGGTCGTCGGTGTGCGGGCCCGACGCGGCCCGGCGGCCGAGCTCGGCCGCGGTGAAGCGGATCGCGGTGAAGCGGCGGTTGAGGCGCACCGCGCCGGGCTCGAGGAACGGCTCCACCGCAGAGCGCCACCGGGTGATGCTGCTCCCCAGACCGCCGTGCACCTCGGGGTCGAAGGGTGGCCGGGGCCGGTTCACCAGCTCGGCGTAGATCCGGAGGTACTCGGGTCCACCGTCGGGATCGGCGAGCTTGGCCGCCTCGGGACGGACCAGCGCGCCGGCGAGGGCGCGCCGGTCGCCGCCTCCGTCGGCGTCGATCTGGTCGAGCAGCGCGTGGCGCCGGGCCTCGAGGTCGGGACGGTGCTTGGCGAGGATCGCGGCCACCACGCCGGCCCGGTCGTCGAAGTGGTACTGGAGGGCCACGGCGTTGCGCGCCCCGGAGGCCCGGGTGATCTCCCGCAGGCTCACGCCGTCGATCCCGTGTTCGGCGAAGAGCCGCTCGGCCGCGGCCACCAGGCGGTCCTTGGTCGTCTCCGGCGGCGCGGTCACCCGCCGACCCTAGCGCCGATGCTACGGTAATGTGAAGCACTCGCATTAGCGAGCGAACACACCGCATCAGGGGGTCCCGCCGTGCCCATGAACGTCCAGCCCATCCCCACGCTCGACGAGCGGATCAACGACATCCGGGGCCGCACCGCCGAAATCGTCAACACCCACATCCTCCCGAACGAGGGGCGCCTGTGGCGTCGGGCGAGCGAGGAGGAGTGGCACGACCACACCGAGACCCTGGCGCTGCGGGCCGAGATCAAGGCCGAGGTCAAGAAGGCCGGGCTCTGGGCCCCCCACCTCCCCGTCGAGTACGGGGGCATGGGCCTCGACTTCCTCGCCCACGCCTACATGAACGAGGTGCTGGCCTACGCCATGGGCGCGGCGTCGCTGTTCGGCGTGGTCGCGCCCAACTCGGGCAACCAGACGATCCTGCTCAAGTACGGCACCGAGGACCAGAAGCAGAGGTGGCTCCAGCCCCTCATCGACGGCGAGATGGAGTCCGGCTTCTCCATGACCGAGCCCCACAACCCGGGCTCGGACCCCCGCTCGCTCGACACCACGGCGGTGCGCGACGGCGACCACTACGTCATCAACGGGCACAAGTGGTTCACCTCCAACGGCAGCGACGCCGACTTCTTCATCGTGATGTGCCGGGTGCACGACGAGGCCCCCGACGCGTCCACCCGTCCGGGCCAGATGTCGCAGATCATCGTCCCGGCCAACGCGCCCGGGGTGAACATCGTCCGCGGCGTCGGGGTGTGGGGGCGGCAGAGCTCGGATCACTGCGAGATCAAGTACGAGGACGTGCGGGTCCCCGTCGAGAACCTCCTCGGCGCGGTGGGCCAGGGCCACCAGGCCGCCCAGGACCGCCTCGGGGCCGGCCGGGTGTTCCACTGCATGAACTCCATCGGCCAGATGTGGCGGGCCTTCGACCTCATGGTCGAGCGGGCCACCACCCGCAAGGTGCACGGCGGGCTGCAGAAGGACAAGCAGTTCATCCAGGGCTTCATCGCCGACAGCTACATCGACATCCAGGCGGCGCGCCTCATGACGATCCACGCCGCCGAGAAGGTCGACCAGGGTCTCCAGGAGGCCCGCACCGACATCTCGGCGATCAAGATCTTCGTGCCCGCGGCGTACCACCGGGTGGTCGACCGGGCCATCCAGGTGTGGGGCGCGGCCGGGGTGTCCAACGACCTGCCCCTCGCCGGGATGTACCTCGGGGCCCGCACCCTGCGCCTGGCCGACGGGCCCGACGAGGTGCACCAGATCCTCATCGCCAAGAACGTGCTCGGCCGCTACGAGCGGGGCGAGAGCTGGGACTTCGGCAACTAGGGGGCACCTCTGCGGAGGTCGTCACCGACAGCCGCGCCCCGCCCTGCGCCCAGCACCCGGCAGGCGTCGGCGGTGGCCGGGTCGACCGGGAACCACGTCTCGATCCGGAGGTGCTCCACGGCCACGTTCTGGGGGGCCTGGAAGGCCGTCATCATCGCGAGGAACCGCAGGTCGAGCCCTCCCCCGCGCAGGTGCAGCACCAGCGCCGGGTCCGACGCCACGGCGAGATCCACCTGGCGCCACCCGGGATCGACGGTCGGCATCGCCAGCAGCTCGTCGAGCAGGTCACGCAGCTCGTCGTCGTCGGGATCGGCCAGCACCTCGCGCTGGATGCGCCACAGCAGGTGGCGGCCGACCGTCTCGAAGTTGACGAGGGAGGGCCGGGCCCCGGCCGGGTCGAACGTCACCCGGGCCAGGTTGAGCTCGGCCGGGTCGGCCCGTCCGGGCTCGTCGCCGACGCCGGCCGTCCCCGTCGCGAGGACCGTGCCGAGCAGCGCGCGCGCCGCCCGGTTCAGGTCGCGGACGCGATACGTGCGGTCCAACACGATCACCGGGTACGGCTCGTGGTGGTCCTTGAGCAACGACAGCGCGGCGACGACCGACGCGGGCAGCGACTCCTCGTCCTCGTCGTAGACCGGATCGTGTCCGGCGGCGCGCAGCATGGCGTTGACCTGGCGGAGCGGGACGCCCATCGCGACGGCCAGCTGGACCACCATCTCCGGGCTCGGCATCGCACGGCCGGTCTCCAGGAAGCTCACGTGCCGCGCCGACACGTCCGCAGCCAGCGCCAGGTCGAGCTGGCTCAGGCCCCGCTGGCGTCGCCAGTACCTGAGCTGGGCGGGGAACAGTCCGAGACGCCGGTCGGGATCGGACACGTCGGCCTCCGTGGGGATCGTCGGGAGCGGTGGCACCGGCGACGCGAGCACGGAGGTCGACCGGCGTCACCTACCTCCCCAGGTCGTTGCGGGGGCTGCGACCCCTGGGGACGATAGGCCACGACGCCCGCGACCCCCACCGCGGGGCCGCCCGGCACCGACGACCGGAGGAACCGATGATCGATCTCACCCCGAGTGCCGCCACCGAGCTGTTCCGGCGCGGGCCCGACGACCTGCTCGACGTCGGCGCCGGCGCGGCGGCCTACCGCCGGGTCGGCCGGGGGCCCGACGTGCTCTTCGTCCACGGCTGGCCGGTGAGCGGCGCGACCTTCCGGATGCTCCTCCCCCACCTGGCCGGGCACGTCACCTGCCACGTCATCGACCTTCCCGGCAGCGGCTCCAGCCGCTTCGGAGCGGACACGACCCTGACCGTCGACCGCCACGTCACCAGCGTCCGGCGCGTGGTGGACCTCCTGGGGCTGTCCGAGGTCGCCGTCGTCGGCCACGACAGCGGCGGACTGATCGCCCGGCACGCGCTCGCCGGCGATGCGCGCCTGCGCGCCCTCGGGCTCATCGACACCGAGCCGTCCCGAGGGGCGACCTGGCGGTTCCGGGCCTTCATCGCCGCCCGCCACGCCCCCGGACTGGCCGCCGGCCTCGGGTGGGTGGCGGGACGACCCCGGCTCCGTCGCTCTCCTCTCGTGTTCGGCGGCGCGTTCGCCGATCCCTCGCGGCTCGACGGCGAGTTCGCCGAGTTCTTCCTCGACCCGCTCCGTGACGAGCCCGAGCGGCGACGGGCGGCGGCCGCGGTCCTGCGCAGCTTCGACCCGCGCCTCCTGCGGGATCTCGACGACGTGCACCGACGCATCACGGTGCCCGTCCAGCTGGTCTGGGGGGACCGCGACCGGTTCTTCCCGCCGCGGGCCGCGCAGCACATGGTGGGCACGTTCCCCGACGCGCAGCTCGAGCTCGTCGAGGGGGCCGGGCTGTTCTCCCACGAGGAGCGCCCGGCGGCGGTGGCCCGGGCGCTCCTGCCGATCCTGGTCGGCAGCCGCTGAGCGGGCCGGCGCCGCCCGCGTCAGCCGGTCCGGCGCCGTCGCGAATCAATTGACACTGCGACTGTCACGATCGTAGGGTCGGAGCATGACCGACCTCGTGCTCGACTCGCTCCAGCGTCGCATGCGGGCCATGCACTCGCTCTACCACGACGCCGTGGCCACCATGGACCTCGAGCACGTCAACCACTTCGAGCGCGAGGGCGTGCTGCCCATCGCCTTCTGCTTGTTCCACTACACGAACATGCAGGACGCCAGCTTCATGGCCATCTCCGGGGAGCCGCCGATCTGGAACGCCGACTGGCAGGCGCGGGTGCAGATGGCCATCGACGACCACGGCAAGGAACGCACCGTCGACGAGATGGTGCACCAGCGCATCGGCGACTACGACGCGTTCCGCGAGTACCAGCGGGCCGTGTTCGACCGCACCGAGGCCTGGCTCGAGCAGCTCGATCCGGCCGAGCTGACCCGGGTCATCATCCCCCACCCCCTCCCCGACGTGGTGGCCAGCACCTACAGCGCCCGCGTGGCCGGACCCGAGGGCATCACCGTGCTCGACGCCATCGAGTGCTGGATCTACCAGCACGGCCTGCGCCACATGGGCGAGATCGAGCTGGCCCGGGGCCTCGTCGGTCTCGGCGGCATGACGAGCTGAGCCGGCCGTGATCGAGTTGACGCTGCTCGGCACCGGCAGCCCCATCCCCGCGCCCGACCGCGCCGGACCGGCCACGCTCGTGCGGGCCGGCGACGCCACGCTCCTCGTCGACGCCGGGCGGGGCGTCCTGATGCGCCTCGCCGCGGTGGGCGTGGGCGCCCAGCAGCTCACCGCGGTGCTCCTCACGCACCTGCACAGCGACCACATCACCGACCTCAACGATGTCATCACCACCAGCTGGGTGATGAGCTTCGCGCCCACGCCGCTGCGCATCATCGGACCGCCGGGCACCCAGCAGGTGGTGGACGCGATCCTGGCCTCGCTCGCCCCCGACATCGCCTACCGACTCGCCCACCACGACGACCTCACCTGGGCTCCGCTCGTCGACGTCACGGAGGTCGCCGCGGGCGAGGTGCTCGACGACGGCACGGTCCGGGTGACCGCCGCCCCCACCGATCACCGCCCGGTCGAGCCCACCGTCGCCTACCGGGTGGACCACGACGGGCGGTCGGTCGTGCTCGCCGGCGACACGGTCCCGTGCGCCGGGCTCGACGGGCTGTGCGCCGGCGCCGACGCCCTCGTCGTCACCGCCATCCGGGCCGACGTCATCGCCCAGGTGCCGCTCCCCCGCCTGCAGGACATCCTCGACTACCACTCGTCGGTCGAGGACGCAGCCCGCACCGCGGCCCGGGCCGGCGTCGGCGTCCTCGCCCTCACCCACTACGTGCCCGCTCCCGGGCCCGGCGCCGAACCCGAGTGGCGGGCCCTCGCCGCGGCCCACTTCGCCGGTCGCGTCGAGATCGGCCCCGACCTCCACCGCGTCGAGATCGCCTGATCCCCGCCTCGGGCCGGCAGGTCGACGGCGTCGGTAGCGGACACCGTCCGGGCGCCGTCGGCGAGTTGGTGCCGGGCGCCATGTCATATCGTGCCCCGAGGGGCGTCCGAGCACAGGGGGAGCCGATGGGGATCAACGACTGGTTCGAGGGGACGATCGGCACCACGCTCGCCGACTCCACCCCGCACTTCGAGCCGCGACCCCACCCGGGTGCCGGGGCGCCGAACGTCGTCATCGTGCTCTTCGACGACCTCGGGTTCTCCCAGTTCGGGTGCTACGGCTCCACCCTGCCCACCCCGCACATCGACGCCCTCGCGGCCGCCGGGCTGCGCTACACGGGCGTGCACTGCACGCCCCTGTGCTCGCCGACGCGGGCCAGCCTGCTCACCGGGCGCAACCACCACGCCGTCGGCATGCGCAGCGTCGCCAACTTCACCACCGGGTTCCCCCACATGACCGGCCACGTGTCGAACCACGCCGCCACCATGGCCGAGCTGCTGCGCGACGCCGGCTACGCCACGTCGGCGGTGGGCAAGTGGCACCTCTGCCCGATGGAGGACGCCTCGGCCGCCGGACCGTTCGACCAGTGGCCCTGCCAGCGGGGGTTCGACCGCTTCTACGGCTTCCTCCAGGGTGAGACCGATCAGTTCGCCCCCGAGCTCACCTACGACAACCACCACATCGAACCTCCGGCCACCGCGGCGGAGGGCTACCACCTGAGCGCGGACATCGTCGACCGGGCCATCGGGTTCATCCGCGACTCCGTGTCGGTGCGGCCCGACCGCCCGTTCTTCAGCTACGTCTCGTTCGGCGCCATGCACGCGCCCCACCAGGCACCGGCCGAGTACCTCGAGCGCCACCGGGGCCGCTACGACGAGGGGTGGGACGTGCTGCGCCAGCGCTGGTTCGAGCGCCAGCTCGACATGGGCATCCTCCCGCCGGGCACCCGGCTGGCCCCCCGCAACCCCGGGGTGGAGCCGTGGGACGAGCTGTCGCCCGCGGCCCAGGCGGTGGCCGCTCGCCTCCAGGAGGCCTTCGCCGCGTTCCTCGAGCACGCCGACGCCCAGCTGGGCCGGCTGATCGACGCGCTCCGAGAGCTCGGTCAGCTCGACAACACCCTGCTCATCGTCACCTCCGACAACGGCGCGAGCCAGGAGGGCGGCCCCCACGGGGTGCTCCACGAGATGAAGTTCTTCAACGGGGTGTTCGAGCCGCCCGAGGCCATGATCGACCACCTCGACGAGATCGGCGGACCCCACAGCCACACGAACTACCCCTGGGGCTGGGCCATGGCGGGCAACTCCCCCTGCAAGTGGTACAAGCAGAACACCCACGGCGGCGGAGTGCGCGACCCGCTCATCGTGCACTGGCCGGCGCAGATCGCCGACACCGGCGGGATCCGCCACCAGTTCCACCACATCAGCGACATCGCACCCACCGTCTACGAGCTGGTGGGGATCACGCCGCCCGAGACCTACCGGGGCGTGGAGCAGCTGCCGGTCACCGGCACCTCGATGACCTACACGTTCGACGGGCCCGACGCGCCCACCCGCAGGGCCGCGCAGTACTTCGAGCTGCAGGGCCACCGGGGCATCTGGGCCGACGGGTGGAAGGCGGTCACCCGCCACGAGAAGGGCGTGAGCTTCGACGACGACGTGTGGGAGCTCTACCACCTCGACGAGGACTTCTCCGAGACGAACGACCTGGCCGCAGCGATGCCCGACATGCTCGCCGAGCTCGTCGCCCGGTGGTGGGACGAGGCCCACGCCAACGACGTCCTCCCGCTCGACGACCGCACCATCGAGCTGTTCGGCACCGCCCGGCTCCCCCACTCCCCCCACGCCAGCCGCCGGTACACCTACTACCCGCCGATCTCCCACCTCCCGGCCGAGGCCGCACCCGCGCTCGGGGGGCGGAGCTGGGAGATGGTGGCCTCGGTCGAGCGGCCGGCGGGCGCCGGGGGGGTGCTCTACGCGACGGGGACGGAGAACTCCGGGTTCAGCCTGTTCGTGCAGGACGACCGGCTGTGGTTCGACTACAACGCGTTCGGCGACCACTCGGTCGTGGTGTCGGATCGATCCGTCCCGGTGGGCGACTGCACGATCGGCGTCCGCTTCGAGCGCACGGGCCGGAGCAGCGGTGCGGCCGAGGTGGTCATCGACGGCGAGCCGTGCGGCCGGGTGGAGATCCCGTTCACCATGCGGATGATCTCGAGCGTCGGGGCCGACGTGGGCCTCGATCGGCTCTCGCCGGTGAGCGACCGCTACACGGGCACGTTCCCCTTCGGCGGGACCATCCGCCGCCTCGCCGTCGAGGTGGCCCCGTCGCGCTCCGAGCTCGAGCGCGAGGCGCAGGCCCGGGCCGAGTACCACGCCGAGATGGGCCGGCAGTAGCACCGGGTCCCGCACCCGTTCGATGGTCGGGTGTCAGCTCACCCGACAGATCGAGGGCCGACCGGCCCCACCGAGGAGGCATGGATGAAGATCGTGCGCACACCGGACGAGCGGTTCGCGGGCCTGCCCCACTGGCCCTACGCCCCGCGCTACGTGGACGTGCACGGGCTGCGCGTGCACGTGGTCGACGAGGGACCGGCCGACGGGCCGGTGATGCTGCTGCTGCACGGCGAGCCGAGCTGGTCGTACCTCTACCGGCACTGGATCCCCGTGCTCGTCGACGCCGGGTACCGCGCCGTCGCCGTCGACAGCATCGGGATCGGGCGCAGCGACAAGGTCACCGACCCGGACTGGTACTCGCTGGCCCACCACGTCGACCAGCTCGTCGGCGTGATCGAGGCCCTCGACCTGCGCCGGATCACCGTCGTCGTGCAGGACTGGGCCGGGCCCGTCGGGCTCGTCACCGCGACCGAGCACGACGAGCGCTTCGCCCGGCTCGTGATCATGAACACCTGGCTGCACCACCACGGCTACCAGTACACCGAGGCCCTCCACCGCTGGCACGAGGCGGCCAAGCAGCCCGAGCTGCCGTTCGGGAGCATCGTCGCGTTCTCGTCGGCCGGTTCGAGCCAGGATCCCGCCGAGGTCCTGGAGGCCGGCTTCGCCGCGCCCTTCCCCACCCGCGAGCACATGGTCGGCGCCGTGGCCTGGCCGGCCATGCTGCCCTTCGCCGATCCCGAGCGGAGCGGCGCCGAGCGCCAGGCCGCGGCCTTCGCCGCCCTGGCCCGCTGGGACCGTCCTGCCCACCTGTTCTTCGGCGACCAGGACCCCGTGTTCACCGTCGAGTGGGGGCGGGCGTTCGCCGCCGCCATCCCCGGCGCCACCTTCGACGTGGTCGAGGGTGCCCACCACTTCGTCCAAGAGGTCGGTCGACCCCTCGCCGAGCGGGTGTTGGCCGCCATCGCCGCCGAGACGGCCTGAGCCGGCGGCGGAGTCGGGCCGCGCCGGTCCTGTCGTCCAGCCCCCGCCGTTCCGGGCGCGAGCGCAGCCGCAGACCGGCTGCCCTGGCGCCAGGAACGGAGCCCTGGCCCCGTCGGGGCGGTCGGCTCAGGCCGAGGGATCGGCGAGGAGCGCGCCGACGGCGCGCACCAGCACGTCGTGGACCGTGTCGAGGTCGAGTCCCGACCGCACGTGCAGGTGCTCGAGCCCGCTGAACTGCAGCAGCGTGTCGACGGCCGCGAGCACGGCGCGGCGCTCGGCCTCGGGGCGGCCGGCCATCTCGGGCGCGAACATAGCCTCCACCTCGGCGCCGGACCGCCGGCGAGCCCGGTCGAGCTGGTCGCGGATGACCGCGGCGGTGTAGGCCCGGACCTCGGCGGCCCGGGCGGTGGCCGCGACCGCGGCGTAGAGGCGGAGCCGGTGGGCCACCAGGCGCTCGATGCGCTCGTCGAGGGGGCCCTCGCCCGGATCCGGCACGTCGATGAGCGGCGCGACCCGCTCCAGGTGGCGGGCCATGGCCGCCCGCACGAGCGCGTCGCGATCCTCGAAGTACCGGAACACCGAGCGCGGGGACACCCCGGACCGCGCGGCCACCTCGGCCGCACCGGGCTCGAACCGCCCCTCGGCGAACATGTCGAGCACCGCGTCGAGGACCGCGTCGCGGTTGCGGTCGCGCCGCGCCGTGCGGCCGTCGACCGGGGCGGGGTGCTCGGCCCCCGTCACCGGCGGGACCACGGATGACGGCGCACGCCGCTCACCGTAGTTCTGGCAGTCCACCCGGCAGAACCGGGCCGCCCCGGCTCACACCCAGCCACCGGCGTACGGGACGAACTGCCCGGTGGTGAACCGGCTGGTGCCGTCGAGGAACACGCCGCAGAACGCGGCGAACTCCTCCACCGTGCCGAGTCGGCCGAGGGGGACCTCGGCCTCGATGCGGGCCCGGACCTCGGGGTCGTCGGCGCCCGAGGCGCGGCGGAACTCCGGGAAGTCCATGAAGTTGGTCCCCGCGGCGTTCACCTGCACCCCGAAGCGGGCCACCTCGGTGGCCACGTTGCGCACGAGGTGGTTGGCCCCGGCCCGCGCCGCCGAGTAGAGCGGCGCGCCCCGGGTGGCCCGGGCCCCCGCCGCGCTGGTGATGACCAGCACCTGGCCCTCGCCGCGGTCGACCATCGGCGGGACGATCGCCTTGAGGAAGTGGTACGGGGCCTCGAGGCAGCCCCGGGTGACGGCCTGGAGGTCGGCATAGGACGCTCCGTTGAGGAACGACCCGGTGACGACCCGACCCGAGAACATGGCCGCGGCGTCGATGCGGCCGAACCGCTCACGCCCGGCGGCCACCAGCCGGGCGTGCCCCTCGGGCTCGGCCTCGTCGATCCCCCGCTCGACCAGCACCGCGGCGCCCCGCGCCTCGAGGTCCTCCACCAGCCCGTCCTCGGGATCGCCGATCACCAGGTCGTGGCCCCGGTCGGCCAGCAGGCGGGCCAGCGGCGGTCCCACGAAGAACCGGGTGTTGGTGATCAGCGCGACGCGGCGGGGCTCGGTCATGACCCGACGGTACGGTTGTGGCAGTTA
>Ga0114946_10002617_pt1 | contig 12340 bp, 7 predicted proteins | sample WalLakDeSediment_FD_88676 | JGI IMG/M metagenome (GOLD analysis project Ga0114946, IMG submission 88676) | Lake sediment microbial communities from Walker lake, Nevada to study Microbial Dark Matter (Phase II) - Walker Lake 11/02/13 Deep Sediment | ecosystem: Environmental > Aquatic > Freshwater...
GACGCTGGTAGTCTGGCGGGAAGCTGCAGCGCCGCCGGGCGGCGCGGCGGGGGCGGGTCGGATGGGCCGCCGCGGAGCGGACGGAAACGGGGAGGCCATGCCTCCCCGTGCCGCCGTTAAGGGTAAGGGGGGCGCGCGCCCTCGGCTATCGTTGAGCCCCACCGCCGGGCCATGGAGGCGCCCGCCGGGCGGACGCCACGACACCGAAGGGAGCACTGCCCAACCATGACCGAGGACCGCCTGCCCCACCTGGACGTCGCCTTTGTGCGCGGCCAGTTCCCCGCCTTCGAGGACCCGGACCTGACCGGATGGGCCTTCCTGGAGAACGCCGGAGGATCGTATCCGGCGCGCCAGGTGATCGACCGCCTCAGCGGGTTCTACACGCGGACCAAGGTCCAGCCGTACTACGACAATCCCATCTCGCGGCGCGCGGGGGCGGCCATGGACCTGGCGTACGAGCACCTGGCGGCGCACCTGAACGTCGCCGCGGAAGAGGTGCACCTGGGGCCGTCCACCTCCCAGAACACGTACGTCCTGGCGCACGCGATGCGGCCGCTGTGGCGGGCCGGCGACGAGATCGTGGTGACCAATCAGGACCACGAGGCCAACTCCGGCGCGTGGCGACGGTTGGCGGAGACGGGCGTGGTGGTGCGCGAGTGGCGCGTTCATCCCGTCTCGGGCCAGCTGGACCCCGCCGATCTGGATGGGCTCGTCGGCCCGCGGACGCGCCTGGTGGCCTGGCCGCACTGCTCCAACGTGGTGGGGCACTGGAACCCGGTCGCCGCGATCGTGGACCGGGCCCGGGCGGTGGGTGCCGCGACCGTGGTCGACGGCGTGGCCGCCGCGCCGCACGGGCTGCCGGACGTGGCGGCCCTGGGCGCCGACGTCTACCTCTTCTCGCTCTACAAGACGTGGGGACCGCACCTGGGGCTGATGACGGTCAGGCGCGCCCTTCTGGACCGCCTGACCAACCAGAGCCACTACTTCCACGCGCGCAACGCCCGCAAGATGCTCCTTCCGGCCGGACCGGACCACGCGCAGATCGCGGCCGCCGCGGGCGTGACGGACTACCTGGCCGCGGTGCACGCGCACCACTTCGGCGACGCGGCCGACCCGCCGGAGCAGGGCCGGCGCCTGCGAGAGCTGTTTGGCGCGCGCGAGCGCGCCCTGATGGCGCCGCTGCTGGCGTGGCTGGGTGAGCGCGACGATGTCCGACTGCTGGGCCCCGTCAACCCCGAGGAGCGTGCCCCCACCATCGCGTTCGTCCCGCTGCGCCGAGACGCGCGTCAGGTCTTCGCGGCGTTGACGGCTCACCGGCTGATGCTGGGCATGGGGCACTTCTACGCGCCGCGCCTGCTGGACGCGACGGGCATCCCGCTGGAGCCCGGCGTGCTGCGGCTGTCGTTCCTGCACTACACCACGGAGGCAGAGATCCAGCAGGCGTTGACGGCGCTGCAAGCCGCGCTGGGTTGACGGACGGCGGCAGCGTGTCGTTGGACCGCCGTTGCCGTCCGCCGCCGGGGTCCCTGCCGGCCCGGCCCCGTGCGGACCGGCGGGGGCATCACCGCCTCGGGCTGGTGCCGATGGGCAGGAAGACGGTTCCGAGCGGATGGAGCGGCGCCGTGGTCGGCGTGGCCGCGACCGGCGTGGCGCTGGGCGTGGCGACCGCGGTGGGCGGCACGATCACGCTCGCGTCCAGGGGCACCGGCCAGAAGGCCGTCCAGTCGGCGGCGGCGGCGGTGTCGAGGGCAACGATCGCCACTGGGGCGCTGGCGCCGGAAACCAGCTGGTAGGTGCCGGGCGCTGCCGCCGGCGGCCGGGCCCACAGCATGGCCCCGCCGGGCGGAACCAGGAGGGTGTCGGCCGGGGACGCCGGCCTGCCGGCGGCGTCGCGCAGCTCCAGCGTCACCACGGCCGTCTCGGTGCCGGGGTTCTGGATGGCCAGGTAGGTGGTGTGCTCGGTCAACCCCACGCGGGCGCGGGGCACCGCGTACGACCGACGCAGGTCGTCCGGACCGTACGCGTTGTAGGCAAAGCTGCCCAGCACCGGCGGCAGGCCGTTGGCCGGGTCGATCCCGGCGCCCAGCGACTGGTCCAGCACCGCCGCCAGGACGGGCGCGTCGGCCTCGATCACGGCGCTGCCCACGAAGCCCGCCGGCGGCAGGGCCGGCGTGTCGCGGTTGCCGCGCCGCAGTCGCGGGTCCAGATCCACGTAGGCCTGGGCTCTGGGCCCCACGACGAACTGCTGCGCGAAGACCTGGCCCGAGCTGCCCGGGCTGCTGGCGGCGCCCAGGTAGGTGATGGTCACGGCCGCCGGCGAGCCGCCCACGTTGGCGAGCGCGATCAGGGCGTGCCCGGCGGATGACGCGCGCACGAACGGCAGGTACTGCCGGTCCGCGGCGGCTGCCCTGGGTCGCGCCGCGAGCGCGGCCACGCCGCGTCCCTGCGGCTCGTCGCCGTAGGCCATGACGGCCAGCGGGGACTCGGCCGCGATGTGGAACGCGCCCAGGAAGCCCGTGGCGGCGTTGACCGGCAGCCCGGAGAACTCGGTGGCGTGCGTGAGGTCGAGTTGCCCGCTCCGTCGCCCCGGGACCACGAACGTCCAACTGGAGGCCAGCGCGCCGTCCTCCCGGAACAGCGCCACCTCCACCTCGTTGTCGTCGACGTCCGTGGCGTTCTGCAGCCAGATGACCGAGGTGTGCGAGTACACGTCCCGCGCCACCAGCGGCAGCACGAGCGCGGTGGCCGGTTCCGGCGCCTCGTAGACCGCCTGCGCCCCGCCCTGCCAGCCGGCGCGCGCCAGTGCCGCCAGCGGCCCGCCGGCGGTGACCACTGCCGCGTAGTTGGCGTGGGTGATGCCGCGTTGACGGCGCAGCTCCAGTGCCCCGGACCCGCCCGCCGCCATCTGGGTGACCGCCGCCACGTCGGAGAAGCCGACTGCCGTGCGCAGGTCGAGACGGACGGCGAGGTCGGCGGCGCCCAGGTTCTGCAGTTCCACCGTTGACTCGCCAAAGCCGACCATGCCGTGGAGCGCCGCCGCCGGCCGGAACGCGGGCGCGGGCACACGGGCGGCGGCCAGTGAGGTGGTGTAGCCGGCGGAGACCGTGTGCGGCAGGTAGTGCGCTCGCTGCCCGTCGGCGGCCAACCGAGGCGTGGAGGCGATTGGGCGCGGCGCCAGGCCCAGGGCGGCCGCTCCGGCGACGAGCAGGATCATGGCCGGCGGCAGTGCTCGGGCGCGGGTGGTGTTCGGCATGTCCGGTCTCTCCTGATGGCGCGCGCTTCGGTCTCGGGTGTGTCGCGGTCCGGCACGGGCGAACACGGCGCCGCGGCAAGGCCGCGGCCACCGGCGGCGCCACCGCCCACGATGTGAGGATAGTGGACGCGGCACCCCGCTGCAACGCGGTCCGCCGGCCGGGCAGCGGCGGTGGCGTTGCGGGTTGGCTGCCGCCTCGGCTATCGTTGGCGCTTCCTACGCGGCGGGGCGCACGCGCCCGCCGGCCGCGGCTGCAACCAGTACGAGGTCACGGGTGAGCACGCTTGTCGTTGTGGAGTCGCCGACCAAAGCCCGCACCATCAGGGCCTATCTGTCCGACGACCATGTCGTCCTGGCCAGCATGGGCCACGTGCGGGACCTGCCGTCGTCCGCCAGCGAGATCCCGGCCGCGGCTCGGGCCGCGCCGTGGAGCAGGCTGGGCGTGGACGTGGACGGTGGCTTCCAGGCGCTGTACGTGGTTCCGGCCAAGCGCCGGGCCACCATCAAGGAGCTCAAGCAAGCCCTGAAGGATGCCGACGAGCTGGTGATCGCCACCGACGAGGACCGCGAGGGCGAGAGCATCGGCTGGCACCTGGTGGAGGTCTTGCGGCCCAAGGTCCCGGTGCGGCGCATGGTGTTCCACGAGATCACGCGCACCGCCATCCAGCGCGCCCTGGCCAACCCGCGGCAGATCGACGACCACCTGGTGCGGGCCCAGGAGACGCGACGCATCCTGGACCGTCTGGTGGGCTACACCCTCTCGCCGCTCCTGTGGAAGAAGATCGCGCCGCGGCTGTCCGCGGGCAGAGTGCAGTCCGTCGCGGTGCGGCTGCTGGTGGAGCGGGAGCGCGAGCGGCACGCGTTCGTGCGCGGCGCCTACTGGGATCTGCTGGCCTCACTGGGGACGGACGGCGCGGAAGCGGGCCGCTTCACGGCCGCTCTGGCGGCGGTGGCAGGCAGGCGCGTGGCCGGCGGTCGCGACTTCGACGAGGCCACCGGGCGCCTCTACGAGGGCAGCGACGTGCTGCTGCTGGACGAGCCGGCGGCCGCGGCGCTGCGTGACCGCCTGCTGGACGAGCCATGGGTGGTGGCCGAGCTGGAGGCCAAGACCTCCGTCCGGCGGCCCTACCCGCCCTTCACCACCAGCTCGTTGCAGCAGGAGGCCGGCCGCAAGCTGCGCATGGGGGCGCGTGAGACCATGCGCGTGGCCCAGGAGCTGTACGAGCAGGGGTTCATCACGTACCACCGCACGGACTCGGTGCAGCTGGCCGAGGAGGCCATCGAAGGCATCCGGCGCCGGGTCGCCAGCCAGTACTCGGCCGAGTACCTGAGCCCCAAGGCGCGCCGTTTCCGCACGGCTTCGCGCTCCGCGCAGGAGGCGCACGAAGCCGTTCGACCGGCCGGCACCGAGATGCGACCGCTCTCCGAACTGACGCTGTCCGGCGACCGGGCCCGGCTGTACGACCTGATCTGGAAGCGCACCATGGCCACGCAGATGGCCGATGCCCGCCTGGAGCTGGTCACGGCCGAGATCGACGCCGCGGACGCCCGTTTCGTGGCCCGCGGGCGGCGCGTGCTGTTCCCGGGCTTCTTCCGGGCGTACGTCGAGGGCTCGGACGACCCGGAGGCGGCCATAGAGGACCGCGACGAGCCGCTGCCGGCGCTCGAGCGCGGCCAGAGCCTGCGCCTGCACGACCTGCAGGCGGTGGGGCACGAGACACGCCCGCCGGGACGCTACACCGAGGCGGCGCTGGTCAAGGCCCTGGAGGCGGCCGGCGTGGGCAGGCCCAGCACCTATGCCACCATCATCGGCACCATCCAGGACCGCGGCTACGTCCGCAAGGCCGACGGGGCGCTGGTGCCCACCTTCGTGGCGCTGGCCGTGACGGATTTGCTGGCCTCGGACTTCCAGGAGCTGGTGGACCTGGGCTTCACGGCGGCCATGGAGCAGGACCTGGACTTGATCGCCCAGGGCCAGGTGGACTGGCAGGCCTACCTGGACCGCTTCTTCCACGGCGAGCGGGGCCTGGCCCACCTGGTGGAGGCGGCCGAGGCCACGGTGGACCCCCGCGTGGCCTCCACGGTGCGACTGGGCAGCGTAGAGGTGCGCATCGGTCGGTACGGACCGTTCCTGGAGCAACGGCGCAACGGCGACCGCATCACGTCGTCCATCCCGGAGGACCTGGCGCCGGGTGACCTGACGCCCGAACTGGCCGCCCGGCTGCTGGAACAGGGTGCCGCGGGGCCGGAGTGCCTGGGCGTGGACGATGCCAGCGGCCTGCCGGTGTTCGTGCGGCAGGGACCGTTTGGGCCGTACGCACAGCTGGGCGACGCGGGCGCGGAGAAGCCCAAGCGCGTGTCGCTGCCGCCGGGTCTGGAGCCGGAGGACGTGGATCTGCCCACCGCGCTTGCGCTGCTGGATCTGCCGCGCGAGCTGGGCCTGCATCCGGACTCCGGCAAGCCGGTCAGGGCCGGTATCGGTCGCTTTGGGCCCTACGTGGTCCACGACGGCACGTTCGCCAGCCTGCGCAAGGACGACGACGTGCTGGCCGTGGACCTGGAGCGGGCCTTGGAGCTGTTGCAGGCCAAGGCGGCGCGGGGCGCGCGCGGTGGGGGCAGGCGGCAGAGCGCCGCCGTTCTGAGGGAGCTGGGCGCCCACCCGGCCTCGGGCGAGCCGGTGGAGGTGCTGGACGGGCGCTACGGTCCCTACGTCCGGCACGGCAAGACCAACGCCTCGTTGCCCAAGGACGTCAAGGTGGGCGAGATCTCGCTCGAGGCGGCGCTGGCGCTGCTGGCGGAGAAGGAGGCGCGCAAGCCCGCCGGGCGCAAGCGCAGAGCGTGAGCCCGCGCGGCCATGCCGGGGGCCGCCGGAACGACGGAACGCCCGCGGGGCCCGGCGCCACCGGTGACGACGCCGGACCCCGCGTAGACGTGCGCCGGCGCTACGGCGCCGCGCGGTTGTACGACGCGGGCAGGAACACCGTGCGGCCGTAGGTGGGCGCCGGGCCCACGTCGGCCTCGATGAGGTGCTCGCGGAAGAACGACACCTGCAGCTGGGCGGCGTAACGCTGGCTCTCCGCGTGCGCGAAGCCGTGGCCCTCGCCCGCCACGCGCAGGAACGTCACCGGCACGCCGCCCCCGTCCAGCTCGTCGTGCAGGTTGTTGACAAGCTGCACCGGCAGGAAGTCCTCCGCGCCGTGGAACAGAAGCAACTTGGAGCGGATGTCGCCGGCCCCGTAGTAGGGCGAGTCACGCTGGTACTCGGCGGCGTCGGCCATGGGCGAGCGGCCCATCAAGTAGGCGATGAACGGCGCGTAGCCAAACGTGAACTCCTCGGTCAGGTCCACGAGCGAGCACTGCGCGTTGCCGGCGGCGTACACGTCCGGGTAGGCGCGCAGGCTCTGCAGCGTGAAGTAGCCGCCGTAGGAGCAGCCGGTGATGCCCACCCGGCCCGGGTGCACGATGCCGCGCCGGGCCAGGGCGTCCACGCCGTCCTTGAGTTGGGCGATGTCTATCTGGCCGAAGTTGTCGCCGTGGGCGAGGGACGAGAAGAAGTCTCGGCTCTTGACGGTGCGGCCGGCGGCGTTGGCAATCAGCACCGGCAGGCCGAAGTGCGGCAGGATGCTGTAGGGCGACTCCACGGTGGCGCCGTAGTCGCGGGTCATCTGGCCGCCGGGCCCGCCCTGCTGCCACACCACGAGCGGGCCGGGCTCGGGCGGCGGGAACGGCTGGTCGACGTGATGCACGTACACCCCGTGGATGGCGCTGCCGTCGGAAGCCCGCCAGGACACCGGCTGGGCGCGCAGTCGGGAGCCTATCTCCAACGCCTGCGGGTAGAAGGCGGTGAGCGGCGAGGCCTCCAGCGTCCCGCCGTCCGCCGGCACCTCTCCCGCCCACAGCTCCCATGGCCGCCCGGGGTCGGAGTGGGAGAACACCGCGCGGCCGTCGTGCACCAGCACCTGGAGCAGCCCGCCGTCCCGCTCCCAGACCGGGGACCAGTGGCCGCTGTCCAGGTTCAGCACGCCCATCGTGTTGTCCAACTCGTCCGCGGTGACCCACAACAGCCGCTCGTCGTCCAGGAACGCGCCGCCGCCGGCCAGCAGGTCCATGCCGGGCGCGGCCAACCTGCCCTCCGCGGCGAAGGTCTCGTCCAGCAGCCACAGCTCCAGTCCGCTCGGATAGGCGTACGTGGGCTGGGGCCGGCCCTCGAGCTCCGATCGCGCCAGCAGGAAGAGCAGGGCCCGCCGGCCCGAGGGCGAGAACTCCAGGCCGGCGATCAGGCCCTGCTGGTGGTCGGTGTTGGCGATGGTCGCCAACCTGTCCCCACTGTCGGTGGCAAACACGTGCAGTTCCGTGCCCGTGACCAGGGGGTTGTCGAGCGGTGGCAGGAGGCCCAGCGCCTCGCGCACGTTGACGCTGCCCAGGTTGGGCGTGCCCTCGACGGGCGGCGCGTTGCCGCGCGGGCGCGCGGGCTGCCAGCCCGGCATGGTGCGGGTGGTCAGGGCCAGCCGCGTGCCGTCGGCGCTCCACGTGATGCCCTGCAGGCCGGAGTCCGGCGGTAGGGAGAGCAGTTCGCGGCGGTTGGAGCCGTCCAGGTCCTGGAGCACCAGTGTGAAGGCCGCCTGCTGCAGGGACATGGGCCCCAGCGGCCGCGCGCCGATGCGCCCCGGCAGACCGTCCGGCGCGCCGTCGCGCGGGCCGCTGCCAAAGCTCTCGCCCACATCCACGACGCGCGCCGGCGGCGCCTGCGGTGGCAACTCGAGCACCAGCAGGGTCTGCAGGCCCGGTCCGGCGGCCACGATGCTCTGCTCGTGGCCCGCCAGGTCGATCTCGCGGACCATCAGCGCCCCGTCACGGGCATCGATCTCCACCCAGAAGCTGGTGACCAGCGGCGGCTCGCCCTCGGCCTGCTCTTCCACCTGGACGTGGAGGGCGGCCAGGGCGTGGTCGCCCACCCACTGCCTGTCGGTTACCGGCCGACCGGGCGGGCCTTCCTCCGGCAGGGGCACGAAGGCGCCCGACGGAAGCGCGATGAAGCCGACTTCTCCGTCTACGTAGGCGAACACGTAGCCGCCGTCCGGGCTGATGGGCGACAGCAGGTAGACCAAATCGGCGGCCATGGCCTGGTCCAGCAGTGCCAGGCCGTCCGGGTCCAGGATCTCGGGCGCCGGTTGCGTGCCCGGATCGTAGTCGATGACCGCCGCCAACGCGATGGGCGGCGAGAAGCACGTGACGGCCATGGCCACCGCAGCGACCAGCGGGAGCGCGCGGCGCATCAGACGAGCGGGCCAGGGCAGGGCGCTTCGCAGCGGGCTCACGGCAACACCTCCCACGTGCTGGGCCAGGGCAGCGCCGGCACCACCGCCCGCGGCGCGAGTTGGAGGGCCGCGGCGCCGCCGGGCGTCAGGTGGCGCCGGAACCAGTCGAGTTGCAGCTGCATGGCGTAGCGCTGCGTGGCGGCGGCGCCGAAGCCGTGGCCCTCCCCCAGCGCACGAAGGAACCGCGCGGGGACGCCGTTCATCTCGACCTGATCGTGCACGTTGGTCATGTGCTCGAATGGCAGGAAGTCGTTGGTGCCGTGGAACACCAGCAGCGGGGCCCGGATGCTGCCGGCGCGGTACGTGGGCGAGGCGCGGAAGTAGTCCTGCCAGGCCCCGGCCGGCGTCCCGCCCATGAGGTAGGCGATGGTGTGCGCCCAACCAAAGTGGTACTCCCACAGCAGGTCGTTGAGCGAGCACTGGGCGTTGCCGGCGGCGTAGAGATCCGGGAACTCGGCCATGCTCTGCAGCGTGAAGTAGCCCCCGTACGAGCAGCCGGTCACGCCCACGGCGGCCGGATCGGCCACGCCGAGGGCGATCAGCCGCTCCACGCCCTCCTTGACGTCCAGGATGTCGCGCTGCCCGAAGTTGCGGCCGTCGGCCATGTCCGAGTAGAACTGGCGGCCGTTGGACACGCGGCCGGAGCCATTCACCAGGAACACGGGCAGGCCGAAGTTGGGCAGAAGCGAGTACGGCGACTCCACCGTGGTGCCCCAGCTGTTGGTGATCTGGCCGCCGGGCCCGCCCTGCTGCCACACCACGACCGGCTTGGGCTCCGGTGGCGGGAAGGGCCAGTCACCGGGGTAGACGTAGATCCCCTCAAGCTCGTAGCCGGCGGACGTGGTGTAGCGGATGGGCTCGAAGTTGATGTCGCTCGTCTGGCGCAGCCCGGCGTTCAGGTCGGTCAGGGCGCGGGCCGTGCCGGCCACGTCTTGGGTCTCGGCCAGGTACATCTCGCCCGGGTCGGTCACGTCGCCGTGCACGTAGGCCAGAGCCCGGCCCGCCAGGGCCCACGAGAAGACGTAGCCGTGGCCGGTGAAGACCGGCACCGCCGGCTCGTCGGGCGCGGCGGCGTCCAGGAGGTAGAGCTGGCGGCCCGTGTCCCACGGCCGCGAGGCCAGGAAGCGCGTGCCCTCCGCCGCCTGCAGCGCCAGACCAGGGGCGTCCAGGACGGGGTGCTGCCAGCGACGCTGGAAGGTGCCGTCCGGCGCGAAGAGGTCGAAGACCGGCCCGGCCGACGAGGCGTAGACGGGGTGCTCTCGGCCCTCCAGCCGCGACGGCAGACCCAGGGTTACGAGCAGCAGGCTGCCGTCGGCCGACCAGGACGTGCCGGCGAAGCGGCCCGGGGTGTGGTCCGCGTTGGCGATCTCGCGCCGCTCGCCGCTGGACAGGTCCACCAGCTGCAGGGACGTCTCGGTCACGTAGCGGTTGCGCGCCTCCGGGATGCGGCCCAGGCTCTCCTGCACCAGCCAGTAGGACGTGGGCATGCCGCCGCCGCGACACTCGCGCCCGCGCTGACGGGTGCCGGCGCACGTGATCTCCGGCGCCAAGACGTAAGACGCCGTGTCGGTGCCGGGGCGGATGTCCAGCGAGGTGATGGCCGTCGAAAGGCTGGTGCCGGCCGGCAGCGGGCCGACGGTGGTGAGTGAGCCGTCCTCCAGGCTCACGAGCAGCAGCAGCTCGTCGGTGGTGAGCATCAGCCGCTCCGGCGCGTCCAGGCCGAGGGCAAGGTGCTCCTCGACGGCCTCCGGCGTGCGCGCGTCGTAGCCGGGCGTCTCGAGCTGCAGCAGGCTGGCCCCTTCCTCCAGCGTGTAGGCCGGTATGTGCAGCGTGCCGCCGGCGGTGCGCAGCAGCCGGTAGCCGGTCAGCGGCACCACCCGCTTGCCCTCCAGGGTGCCAAACGAGATGGGCTGCGACTCCAAGGTGCCGGCGGCCACGTCCACCGTGGTCCGGGCCGGCTCGCAGGGCCCGGAGGGCCGGTCGCGGTTGCAGGTCAGCAGGACGGCGGTGGCGCGCTCCGTCCAGGCAAAGCTGGACGCGCGCTGCACCAGGGCCGGGTTCCACACCTCGAGCGGGAACGCATCGAACGTGCCGCGGTCGACGTCCAGGAAGGCGACGCCGGGCAGGCCGACGCCGGAAACGAAGACGTAGTTGCCGTCGGGGCTGGCCGGTGACTGGATGGAAGGTCGCCCGGCCGCGGAGCGGAGGCGGTCGTAGCGCTCGAGCTCGGCCGGGACGAGGATCTCCGGGACCGGATCGCTGCGCGGGTCGAAGTCGATGACCTCGGCCCGCGCCACGCCCGGCGCCAGCAGGACCGACGCCAGCAGCGCCGGTAGGATGAAGACCAGGGAACGACGCATGTGCCAACCTCCCGAGCGGTGGCCAGACGGCCGGATGGATGCGGACGACGGCGCGCGAGCGCGCGAGCGGCCAGCATAGACCGGGCGGTGGTTGGGGGCAAGATGGGCGCGGCGCCCGTCCTCGTCAGCGGACGACCGGCGCCGGGAGCGGAGGGCGCCGTTTGGAGCCTGCCCCGGCGGCGCGCTAGGATTGCCCTTCCCGGCCCCCCGGGGAGGGGTATAGCGGCAGGAGGGCGCCAACATGGACGATCCGGAGAAGGCCGACCTGGTGCGCCGTCTCAACACCGTGCACGGGCACGTGAGCGGCATCACGCGCATGGTGACCGAGGACGCCTACTGCATCGACGTGCTGCACCAGATCCAGGCCGTCCAGAGCGCGCTGGACAGGGTCTCCGACCTGGTGCTGGAGCGGCACCTGGCGAGCTGCGTGGTCACGGCCGTGCGCGGCGAGGACGCCGAGGAGCGCGAGCAGGTGCTGCGCGAGGTGGCCGGAGTCTTCCGGGCCCGGCGCAGGGTGTGAGGCGTCGGTCCGGCCCGGATGCCGTCCGCCCGGGGACCGGCCTCGTCCGCCCTGACGTGGGTCGCCCGTCTACCGAGAACGCAATCACGAGAGGAGAGCGCGCGTGGAACGAGCAGACTTGGCGGTGCCGGCCATCAGCTGCGGGCATTGCGTGGCCACCATCCAGCGTGTCCTGACCGAGTTGCCCGGCGTGGCGTCCGTGGACGCCAACGTGGAGACCAAGCGCGTGGATGTGGTCTTTGGGCCGCCGGCCACGCTCGAGGAGATCGTGGCCACGCTGCGCGAATGGGACTTCCCGCCGCAGGACCGGCCGGAGTGAGTTCGGTGGGGAGCGGCCGCGACGCGGACCGGCCTTCCGGGCAGCGGGCTCCGGCGCCCTGATCGAGCAGCCCGCCCGCTGCCGGCGCCTCGGCCGGCAGCGCCTGCGCTAGAATGGTACGGCCAGCGGCGGCCGCGCCGCCCGCACCGCCCCTTGCTGCTGGAGGACGCTTCGATGAGACGACACCCACGTTCGCCGCACCGCGCCCCGGCCCCGACCCCGGCCGCGGCTGCCGGTGGCGAGCGGGTCATCACGATCGGCTGGCAGGTGGTGGTCCTGCCGTTGCTGCTGCTGGCGGTGGTGGGCGGCGGGTTCCTTATGGGCCGCGTGATGGCCCAGCGCAACGCGGTCGGCGTTGCGGCGCCGGCGCCAGTCGACGCGGTGCCGGCGGCCACCATGGCCGGCGAGACCATGCAGCTGGTCCTGGGCGACGGACAGGTGATCGAGGTCCCGGCGCAGGCGCTGGACCCGCGCAGCCGTTACGACCCGGACACGGTGTACGACGTTCCGCGCCGGCCCCACCCGCTGCTGGGCCAGCCGGCGCCGGACTTCACCATGACGGAGTTCGGC
>Ga0114946_10002618_pt1 | contig 12338 bp, 8 predicted proteins | sample WalLakDeSediment_FD_88676 | JGI IMG/M metagenome (GOLD analysis project Ga0114946, IMG submission 88676) | Lake sediment microbial communities from Walker lake, Nevada to study Microbial Dark Matter (Phase II) - Walker Lake 11/02/13 Deep Sediment | ecosystem: Environmental > Aquatic > Freshwater...
CGAAGAAAAGGTCACGCACATCCTGGTGGTGAGTGACAGCCCCGACCAGCAACGCGAGATCAGCCGGAGGCTGGAGAAGGAATTCGGGAAGCTGAAGACGGGATTTTCCCTTACGCCGGCCACATCGATCCCCGGGCGCGCGGGGGTAGTCCAGGTGAATCCGAGCTGAACCGGGCCGATCTACCCCCCCGGGGGGGGCGAGCGCCCGCACGCAGAGATAGAGATGCGCACCGAAGAGATGCGAACAGAATGGATGCGAACAGAATGGATGCGAACAGAAGAGATGCGAGCAGAGCGATGCAGACAGGAAGGCCCCACGCCGTGGGGGTGAAGGGAGAGGCTCCCGGAACACCCGGAATTTCGCGCAGAGCCTTCCTCACGCAGGCCGCGGCCGGCAGTGGCGCCCTGGCCCGGATCGCCGGGGGCGGGGCGGGGCTGTCCGCCTTCCTGGCCGCGTGTGACGGCGGGTCGGGTGGCACCGGGCCCGGAAACGGCGGGGACCCGGCGGACACCCGCTTTCGCCTTCGCCTCCCTCCCGCCGTGAACCCCCTGAACCTGGACCTCACGGCCACACCCACCCAGGTGGACATCGGCGGCGGACTCGCGGCCCCCGTCTGGGCCCTGAACGGCCAGGTCCCCTCGCCCCTCCTCCGGGTGCAGCGCGGGGGGCGCCTCCGCATCACCATGCGGAACCAGCTCCCCCAGGACCTGATCCTCCACTGGCATGGACTCGCCCCGCCCGAGGCCATGGACGGCCACCCCCGCTTCGCCGTGGGGACGGGAGGCACCTACGACTACGACTTCACTGTCGAAGACCGGGCCGGGACCTACTGGTACCATTCCCACACGCATCACGTCACCGGGGAGCAGACCTACCGGGGCATCGCGGGCCTGCTCCTGGTGGAGGATGCGGAGGAGGCGGCGCTGGGCCTTCCCTCCGGCGCTCGCGAGATCCCCCTGATCCTCCAGGACCGCCGGGTGGACGGCGCCGGGATCCCGGTGTACGACCCCACGGGCCCGGCCATGATGGCCGGGGTCATGGGACCGGTACCCTTCGGAAACGGGGTTCGCCAGCCCTTCGTCGAGGTGGACTCGGCGCTCTACCGCCTCCGCATCCTCAATGGATCCAACGCCCGCATCTTCCGGCTCGGCATGAGCGACCAGCGGCCCCTCGTGCTGATCGGGAACGACGGAGGCCTGGTGGACCAGCCGCATACGCTCTCGTCGGTGGACATGGCCCCGGCCGAGCGCGTGGATCTCCTGCTCGACCTGCGCAACCTGCAGGAGGGGGGACGGGTCATGCTCCGCTCCCTGTCGTTCAGCATGCTCGGGGGAATGGGCTTCATGGGGGGCGCGAACCTGCAGGGGGATCCGCTGGACCTCCTGGAGTTCCGCGTCACCCGTCGCGTGGAGGACTCCACCCCGATCCCGGTGAGCCTCCCCGCGGTGCCCGGCCCCGGAGCCGGCGCCCCGGTGCGGGAGCGGACCTTCCGGTTCACCTCGCAGCAGATGAGCCACCGCATCAACGGGGTGGAGTTCGAGATGGACCGGATCGACGAGCGGGTCCCCTTCGGCGACCTGGAGGTCTGGACCTTCATCAACGAGAGCGGGCTTCCTCATCCGGTGCACGTGCACGCCACCCACTTCCAGGTGCTCTCCCGCACCGGAGGGCGGGGGCAGGTCTTTCCGTGGGAGTCCGGCCGGAAGGACACCGTGCTCCTCCATCCCTTTGAAACGGTCCGGGTGGCGCTGCGCTTCACCGCGCACCGGGGGCTCTTCCTCCTCCACTGCCACAACCTGGAGCACGAGGACCACGGAATGATGCAGAACATCCTGGTGGAGTGAAGCCCGCGGCACCGGTGCTTCTTCAACGGCCTTCCGGTCAGCCGACCCGCCAGATCATGGGCACGAACATGGTTCATGAGGTGGATTCGGTCGGCCCGAGACCGACGAGTTTCCGGTCGATGCGGCGTCTCCCTCTCTCACCCGATCACGCGTCCCACCCCATGGCTCCCTTCTTCCGGCGCCCTCTGGCGCCTTCCCACCGGGCCATAGGCCTGAGCGGTTTGCCTGGCCAAACACCGCGCCCTACTTTGCCTGGCCCCTCGAGAGGGCCTTTGAAACTCCTGTTCATTCATCCAAACCGGGTGGCACTGAGGCCGTAGTCTTCTTGCTACCTGGCAGGGCTGGGCCGATCTTCCCGTATGCCTCACACCTATCAGCGCCTCTTTGCCGACCTGCGGCGCCGGAACGTATTCAAGGTTGCATCGGTCTACGGCGCTACAGGCTTCGTCGTCCTGCAGGTGGCCGACCTCCTCGCGAGCTCCATGGAGCTCCCTCCGGTGGTCATGAGGGTCACGACCTTCGCCACCCTGATGGGATTCCCCATCGCGTTGGTACTGGCATGGGCCCTCGAATCCAGCCCCGAGGGGATGAAGCGGACGGCCCCCGCTGCGACCGGAGAACTGGAGGCGATCATCGCCGAGCCCGGGAGCCGCCGATGGCTGGCGGGAATCCTGGCCATTGGCGGAGTGCTGGCTCTGACCGCCGGCGCCTGGTGGGTGGGCCGAGCGTCGGCCCCTTCCATTGGAACTCCCGTACCCGCCGCGTCTGCGCTGCCTGCGGGTTCAGAGGAGGTCCTCCGGATCGCCTACGCAGACCTGGGTCAAGACCCTCGTCCGACCATCGCGGTCCTGCCCTTCGTCGACCTGAGCGAGTCAAAGGACCAGGCGTATTTCACCGACGGCATGACGGAGGAGATCCTGAATGCCCTCGCAAAGATCCGGGGGCTGCGGGTCACCGGGCGCACCTCGTCGTTCGCATACCGCGGCGAAGAGCGGGATCTACGTCAGATCGGCGCCGAGCTGGGTGTGCAGTATCTCATCGAGGGAAGCCTCCGCCAGCAGGGCGCGCAGCGCCGGATCACGGCGCAGCTCATCGATGCGACCGGTGACTTTCACCTGTGGAGCGAGACGTACGATTACTCCGTAGACGACGTCTTCCGCATCCAGTCGGAGATCGCGCAGGCCGTGGCCGGGGAACTGCAGGTCTCGCTCGGCCTGGGGGCCGGCGGACAGCTCGTGACGCCGACCTCGGATCTCGAGGCGTACGACCTCTTTCTGCTCGGGCGTTCGAAGATGGCTGAGCGGGGTGATGGGGTGACGGAGTCCATCGGACTCTTCTCCCGCGCCACGGCACTCGACCCCGGCTGGGCCCCTGCGTGGGCCGGGTTGGCGATGGCGCAGTCGCTGCTGCCGTACTGGCCCGCACGCGGAACCCCATGGCCGGACTCGGCCGCTTGGGCTTCTGCACTCGACGCGGGCGAGGCTTCGGCCCGTCGTGCCCTGGATCTCGATCCGCGCAACCCGGCGGCGGAGGTCGCACTCGGCAACGTGTTTCGGGATCGGTGGGACTGGGATCAGAGCGAGGTTCACTACCTGCGGGCCCTGTCCATCGCCCCCGACGATTCGGAGGCGCATCAACAGTATGCGGACCTGCTGGGGGCCATCGGCCGGACCCTGGAGGCGGTACGAAGCGCCCGGCGCGCCGTCGAGCTCGATCCGACAGCCGTGAGCCGACTCAATTCGCTCTGCCTCATGCTGGTAACAGAAAGAGAGCTCGTTGAGGCCAGGGAGGTGTGCGAGAAGGCGGTGGCGCAGGCCCCCGCACACTGGAACGCGGACTATCACCTGGCGGGAATCCACCTGGCGTTGGGCGACGTGGAGGGCGCCGTCGAGGTGCACCGGGCGGCCTTCCGCCGACTCGATCCGCCCTGGGATGAATCGCTGATCGACACCTTTGGGGCCGCGTGGACCGCCCGGGATACCGCCGTGTTGGAGACGCTTGCCTGGCCCCTCATGTGGGTGGATGAGTGGCGGCTGATTGGGGATACCACGCGGGCACTCCAGATGTTGGAGCGGGGGTTTCGCAGGATGCCCCACAGAGCGGACGAGCCCCACAACTTGTGGCGAATCCTCCCTCTGGCAGAGGCTCAGCGGGATCCGCGCTTCGCCTATAGCCTTGAGCGCCTGGGTCTGGCGCGGTAGAGGCTCGAACGGAGCCTGCCACAACTTGGCGTTCTACCTCGTGGATCGAGGTTGGGTCACATTCTTCATGCGGCAGAACCATCAGCACGGCATCGAACGGCTTCCGGACATCGATCTGCCCGTGTCCGGGACGGATCGGAGGGTTCGGACCAGCAGCGGCCGGCTCACTCCGCGGGCGCAAGGCGTGCCCGGGTCCCGTCGTTCATCGACCGGGCAGCGGAGGCTGCAGCGCGCGCATGCCAAGGGTCAGCAGCGCCACCGACACGCATACGTTGGCGGCGATGGCGATGGAAGCCGCACCGCCGGCCAGCATCACGCCCGCGAACAGCAACGGACCGAGAATCAGGACCCCTCCGGTCCACGCCGGATCGATGCGCGTGCGGAGGATCGAGATCCCGAAGAGCACCTTGCCGAACACCGCCGCGAGTCCTGCAACCGTGAACATCGGATTGGCGTCCATGAAGCCTTCGATCGTTTGCCCGGGATCGAGGGCGACCACCACCGGCGGATAGATCAGCACCAGGTAGCCAACCGAGACGAGCACCGTGGCAAGCAGGGCGAGTGGACCGCGCCGCTCGCCCCGAGCGCGATAGGCTCCCCAAATGCCGAACACCATCAACTGGTGGAACGCGGCCGTCATCCACAGCGAAACGGCGCTGCGTCCGCCCATGAGCAATTCCACCAGCTCCGAGCCGATCCAGAACGTGGCCGCTGCGATCAGCAGAAGAGGAAGAAGTTTCAAGGGGCAGGGACTCGCGACATCGGCGGGCACCATGGGGCAACCCGGCATGGACGAAGTCAGGAGATCCGAACGCCCTCCTGAAGGCGCGGCAAGGAAGGCTGAGACATCTGGCCGTGCAAACGGCCGAGGAGGCAACGTTTCGGAAGCTCTCCGGAAGCCCACTGCGCGGCGCGGACTCCTGGACCCCTCCGCGGCTGCGGACCTGCGCAGGTGGCGGGGGACCGGCGCATGCTTCGCATCTTCGATGCTCAGTGTCTTCGACGGCTATGTCGACGCCTCGGTCCGGACCGAGGCCAAGGAGTTGGAGAGGTTGGAGTGTGGAGTCGGGGCTTGATGCGCCCGCGGTCACGACATGACTACGCACATGGGCACAGACGTATTGACTACGTTCGATGGCAGCGCTATGATGACCATGAGCATTGTCAATCAGGAGGTTCCCATGCAGCTCCGACGCCCCCACGACCTTGCCGGACTCTTTCGCGATGGTCGCGCGCGCCTCGGCTGGTCCCAGAGCCGACTCGCGGACGCCATCGGCGTTTCACGGCAGTGGATTTCACTGGTGGAAACGGGAAAGAGCAGTGTTGAATTCGACCTCGTATTCGGAGCTCTGCAGGCGCTGGGATACCACCTGCGGGTGGAGGTTCCCGATCCGGCGGCGGCCGACGAAAAGGCGGGGAGGGAGCTTCCGGAAGCAAGGCTTCACGGCCCGTCGCAGCGGACCCCCCTGACGCGGCGGGGCGAACTCCTGGGCGGACAGCGCACGAGACGCACGAAGAGAGATCGGGATGCGTGAACTTCTTGTCCTTCTTGACGGCGAGCTTGCAGGAAGCGTGGTCCAGAAGGCCAGTGGGACCTTCACCTTTACCTATGATCGGGCCTGGCGGAACCGGAACGACGCCTATCCACTCTCGCTGTCCATTTCCATCACCCAGGCGGAGCACCCGGACCGGGTCGTCCGACCCTTCATGGAAAACCTCCTTCCGGACAATGCCGATGTCCTCAAGCAGTGGTCTCAGCGGTTTCAGGTTTCCGCCCGGAACCCCTTTTCCCTTCTGACCCACATGGGTGAGGACTGCGCGGGCGCGGTGCAGTTCGTTCGCCCCGCTCGCCTGGAGGAGCTGACCACCCGTGGTCACGGGGATGTGGAATGGCTGACCGAGGAGGCGATCGGCGAACGTCTCCGGGACCTCGTGGAGCGCCACGGCACGGGGCGGACGGCCGGAGACGCCGGGTACTTCAGCCTGGCGGGGGCACAGCCGAAAGTGGCCCTCCTCCATGATGGAGAGCGATGGGGAGTTCCCTCCGGCCGGGTGCCCACGACGCACATCCTAAAGCCTCCTGCCAAGGATCTCGACGGATTCGACATCAACGAACACCTCTCCCTCCGCCTGGTCGCCGAGCTCGGGCTCGCGAGCGCGGAGTCGAGGCTTCGGTCCTTCGCCGGAAGAGAAGCCCTTGTGGTCAGCCGCTACGACCGGCTGCGGGATGAGGACGGTCGGATCGTGCGTCTGCACCAGGAAGACATGTGTCAGTCGCTGGGAGTGTCGCCCCTCGTGAAGTATCAGAATGAAGGGGGTCCTGGGCCCGAATCCATCGTGGAACTCCTTTTTCGGGAGTCCAGCGATATGGAAACAGATGTCGCGGTCTTTATCGACGCGTTGGCGCTCAACTGGGCGATCGGTGGTACGGATGCACACGCGAAGAACTACTCTTTGCTCCTCTCTGCAGGGTCCGTCCGACTCGCCCCCCTGTACGACCTGGCCACCGTGCTCCCCTACCCTGGGTTGGTGCCGTACAGGAAATCGAAGCTGGCCATGAAGATCGGCCGCGAGGATCAACTGTGGAAGATCCGAAAGAGGCACTGGGAGGAACTCGCCTCCCGGTGCGATCTTGACCCGGATCCCGTGGTCGACCGCGTGGGGGAGCTTCTGGCCGCCATCCCCGCCGCCATGGAGCGAGCCGTCGAGGGCGTCCGTGCCGAGGGGCTGGACCATGACATTGTCGGCCGCATGGAGGTCGAGGTGCGAGAGCATAGCGAGAAGTGCCTGAGGCTCCTGGCGACCGGGAAGGTTGACGAGGGTGAAGGCCGCGGCTAACCACGGGGCACCCGTGCTCCCGCTCCTGTGCCCCGCCTGCGGCGGCGAGATGCGGATCATCTCGTTCATTGCCCTCCCGGAGGCGCTGGACGAGCTTTCGGCAGAAAGAGACGGAATCGATTTCGCCCAGGCACGAGGAGATCTACTGCATGAGGATCCCTCCCCCGCTCCGCAGGACTCGTGCAGCACTCGGCGCCAGTCTCGCATTGACTGTGCTCGTCTCATGCCCCATTCCGCTCGACGCGCAACCGACGGACCATGGCTCCGAGGCGAACGTCAGCCCGGTGACGGGTCGTTTCTCTCTCGGCCTGTCCGCCGCATCGGTGCGCTTCAACCGGGCCATCTCTGGGCCGGGCTCGGCATCGGTCGCTATCGCTACGATGGACCGGGGGGACTCGTTGAAGGTCCCCATGCCCTTCTCAAGCTGGGGTACCGCGTCACCGTCCTGGACCGACTCGAGCTTTCGCCCCGGGCGGGTGTGGACTTCTTCGGGGGGTCGTCGTTTGGGGGCTGGAACCATGTCGGTGTCGAGGCGGCGTTGAGAGTCCCATGACGCAACGCCGCCGGCAGCCGAACGGGGCCGGCAAGCAGGTGCGTCCGGGCGGATGGCCCGCTCGTGCCGGGGCTGTCCGCCGGACGCGTCGTGTTCGAGCAGGGCTTCACCTCTCCGCAGAGGGCCTGCCACAACCCCGCTGCCACAACCCCACTGCCACAACCTGGAGCACGAGGACCACGGGATGATGCAGAGATCATCCTGGTGGAGTGAACCCGGCAGCATGCCCTCAGTGGTCGAACACGGTGGTCCAGTTCTCGACAAACCAGCGTCCGATGGGGGTCAGGACGATCTCGTCGGAGCCCGCGGCATAGTCGTCGGGGGCATAGACATGCATCTGGGCGGCCGTGGTGGAGAGGACATGGGGATGCCCCTGGGGAAAGGTGTTCAGCCCCCAGGTTCCAAAGGCCACGTGGAAGCTCTGGATGCTCCCGTCGTCCCGGGCCCGGAGCCGCTTCCCCACGGTGAGAACGTAGGTGCGAAGCCGGGCCAGCCCCTCCGCATCCCAGGAGGCGTCTCGCTGGCCCCCTTCCGCCACATAGAGGGGGAGGTCGAACGCGTCGATCTGGGCCTCGATGCTCTCCAGGGCCTCCACCTGCTCCTCGGCCCCCTGCTCTTCTCCGGATTCGCCCACGTAGATGTGGAAGCGAAATCCGTCCACCCGCTCCGGGTGAGCGGCGGCATAGGCCACCACGGCATCCCGCCAGGTACGCCGATACACCTGGGCCGCGCCGCCGTCCTCGCGGGTCGTGCAGGCCACGATGTAGAGCAGGGCCTCGGGAAAGGCCTCCCGGAAGGCAGGGAGGAAGGTGTCGAGCATTTCCAGGTAGTAGCGGGCGTCCTCGTCCGGGGGGAAGGTGCCGTCGAAGCGTCGGTCGATGCGGACCTGCCCCATCATCCCGTTGCCCGGGTTGCCCTCGAACCACTGCCTGAGGTAGTACTCACCCCCGAAGAGGATGTGGTGGATGCGAACGCCGTGGTCCACGAACCGCTGCCACCCGGCAATCTGGTCCTCCACGGGCTCGTACATGTTCACCGAGGGCACGAGCTCGATGTCATGCTCCACCAGGTACCGGCTCCACGCCTCGATGAGCTCCTCGGTCCAGATCCGGACCCGGTGGGATCCGGCGTGGGCCGCAGGCACGTTCCCCACCTGGAAGAAGGCATCCTGACTGCTGTTGCCCGAACTCACCAGCCGCCCCAGGAGGGCCGTGACCTCGGGGTGCATCTGCTCAGGTCTGTCCCGGGCCATGCGGGAGTTGAGGCTCAGCGCGGTGGTGGGATTGACCTGGGGGGGCGGCTCGGTGGGCGGACCCTGTCCCGGATCCGTGACCGCGTCCTGGCAGGCGGTGGCCAGGACCACGATGCCGGCCACGAGGGCACCTAGGAAGGCCCGGGGCCGGGCGGCGTTCGAGACCGGTCTGGGATGCACCGAGAGTCCCTGGAGCGGGGGGAGAGAGGCGCGCGAGGTGCGGCTCGGGGAGGTGCGCCTCGGGGAGAGTAGATCGACGGGCAGGGAGTTGCAAATGCTGGGCCGCGGTTTGGATGCGGTGCTGTCTCCATGCCCCGTTGCCCGCCCACGGGGCGTTTGATCGGCAGGTCTTCGGACCCTGGGCCCGTGCCGGTGGACCGTGTTCCCGTGCCGTGGGACCTTCCCGCAGGATGATGCAGAGAACATTCTCGTGGCGTGAACCCCGCGGCATGGACTCCGTGTAGGACGGGGTGCCATGGCTGTCGTCGGGGGCGCATACCCCCGGCGCCCCCCACCCCCGGATGCCCCCTTCCTCCTCCCCTGCCCCCCGCCCATGCCGTTCTTGCCTTCCCGACCCTGGTCCGGCCCCGCCAGCCTGCTCGCCCTTCTCCTGCTGCTCGCCGGGTGCGCCTCGGGCGCCACCCCGGGGGCGACGCCGGCCGCGCCGACCGAGTCCGGTAACACCCAGCCCGGGATCGCCGCTCCGGATCGTCCGGCCGCCCCACCCGTGCAGCCGGGAGCGCCTGCTCCGATCCCAGACCCTGCGTCAGAGCCGGCACCCGGCCTCCCCCTCCCGCGGGAGGCTCCCGAGGGCTGGCATCTCCTGGATGCGGAGACCGATGCCGTGGAGGGCGCCGGCGTCGCCCGGGCCCACGCGGAGCTCCTGGCGGGGCGTGCGCCGGCCCGCACCGTGGTGGTGGCCATTCTCGACAGCGGCGTGGACACGGCCCACGTGGCCCTCCGCCCCCTTCTGTGGAGGAACACGGCCGAGATCCCCGGAACCGGCGCCGACGACGACGGGAACGGCTACGTGGACGACGCCCTCGGGTGGAGCTTCCTTGGAAGCCCCGGTGGCGAGGCGGTGGACAAGGACACCTGGGAGGTCACCCGGCTCTACGCCCTCTGCCAGAACCCGGCCCGGGCGCCGCCGGCCCCGCCGCCCCTCCCCGAGGCCGAGAAGTGCGAACGGGTGGAGCGCGAGTTCGAGGCCCAGGTCGCCGAGGCGCGAACCTTCCTGGGCAACGTCCAGGGAATCGCCGAGGCGCTCCGGGTCGTGGTCCCCATTCTGGAACGGGCCGTGGGCGACACCCTCACCACCCAGAATGTGGCGGCCCTCCGCTCGGTGGACCTCCGGGTGCGGGAGGCCCAGTCCTTCTACCTGCAGCTCGCCGACCTGGGTGCCACCCCTGCCGACGTGGAGGCGGCCGTGGAGGATCTGGAAGCCCAGCTGGCCTACAAGCTGAACCCGGACTTCGACCCACGCCCCCGGGTGGGCGACGACTACACCGACCTCACCGAGCGCTTCTACGGCCACTCCGATGTCATGGGCCCCGACGCATCCCACGGGACCCACGTGGCGGGAATCGTGGCCTCGGTCTTTGCCGGGGTGCCGGCCGTGGAACTCATGGCGGTGCGGGCCGTGCCCGACGGCGACGAGCGCGACAAGGACGTGGCCAACGCCATCCGCTACGCCGTGGACAACGGGGCCCACGTCATCAACATGAGCTTCGGAAAGGGCTACTCCCCGCAGAAGGCGGTGGTGGACGAGGCCGTGCGCTACGCCGACGAGCGGGGCGTGCTCCTGGTCCATGCCGCAGGCAACGACGGAAAGGACCTGGCGGACTCCCCCAACTTCCCCTCCCGGAGCTACCTGGAGGGCGGCGAGGCCCGGAACTGGATCACCGTCGGGGCCTCGTCCTGGCGGGGCGCCGACACCCTGGTGGCCCCCTTCTCCAACTACGGGCAGGGGCAGGTCGACCTCTTCGCCCCGGGGGTCGACATCACCTCCGCCGTGCCCGGAGGCGGGTTCGAGGCCAACAGCGGCACGAGCATGGCCGCGCCGCTCGTTGCCGGCGTGGCGGCCCTGGTCATGGCCTACTACCCCGAGCTGACGGCGGCCGAGGTCCGGAGCATCCTTCTCGAGACCGCCACCCGCCACGCGGATCGCCGGGTCCTCCGCCCCGGGGAACCCGGCGGCGATGACCGTGAGGGCGGGGGCGACGGCAGCGACGGCAGCGACGGGGCCCAGGGAGCCACGGCCGCCGACACGGTGGCCTTCGGAACACTCTCCGTGACCGGGGGCGTCGTGAACGCGTGGGCCGCGCTTCGTCGAGCCGGCGAACTCGCGGCGGAGCGCCGCTGATGGCCACCGCGGATCGGGCCAGCCAGCGCGTGGACGTCATCATTGTCGGAGCCGGTACGGCCGGGCTCTCGGCCCTCCGGCAGGTGCGGCGGCAGACCGAGTCCTTCGTCGTCATCAACGAAGGGTCCTGGGGGACCACCTGCGCCCGGGTCGGGTGCATGCCCTCCAAGGCGCTCATCGAGGCCGCCAACGCCTTTCACCGCCGCCACGCCTTCCCGGCCTTCGGGATCGAGGGCAGCGAGGATCTCCGGGTGAACGTCCCGGAGGTCATGGCCCGCGTCCGGAAGCTGCGCGACGGGTTCACCCGGGGGCCGGAATCAACCCCGAGGGAGCTCGGGGACCGGGCCATCCATGGGCGAGCACGCCTCGTGGCACCGGACGAGGTGGAGGTGGAGGGACGCCGAATCCGGGCCCGGAGCATCATCCTGGCACCGGGAAGCCGGCCCGTGGTGCCCCCCGCCTGGCGAGGCTTCGAACCCCGTCTTCTCACCACCGACACCCTCTTCGAACAGGGGGACCTCCCCCGGCGAATGGCCGTGGTGGGACTGGGCGCCATCGGCGTGGAAATGGCCCAGGCCCTGGCCCGCCTGGGTGTGGAGGTAGAGGGATTCGAGGCCCTGGACACGCTGGCCGGACTCACGGATCCGGCCGTGGTGGACGCACTCCGGGATGCCCTGCGCCAGGAGTTTCCGGTGCACACCGGCAGCCCTGCGGAGCTCTCCGAGACCGATGGGCGGATCGCGGTGGCGGGCGGTGGCGCCTCCTTCGTGGCCGACGCCGTCCTCGCCGCCCTCGGGCGGACCTCGAACGCCGACACGCTGGGGTTCGACGACCTGGACCTGGCGGCCCACGGCGTGGAAATGAACGACAAGGGCCTCCCCCGGGTGGACGAAACCACCCTCCAGGTGGGGGACCTCCCCCTCTTCCTGGCCGGAGATGCCAACGCCCGGCTCGCCCTCCTGCACGAGGCTGCCGACGACGGGTTCATTGCCGGCCGGAACGCCCTGGCCGACACTCCTGCGCGGTTCTGCCGCCGGACCCCCCTCGTCATCGCCTTCACCTCGCCGGGCGCGGCCCGGGTCGGCACCCGCTTTGCGGACCTCGACCCCGGGTCCGCCGTGGTGGGGAGCTTCGACTTCAGCCGCCAGGCCCGGGCCCGGATGGCGGAGCGCGCCCGGGGACTCCTCCGCGTCTACGCCGAGCGTGGGAGCGGCCGGCTCCTGGGTGCGGAAATGTGCATCCCCGACGCCGAGCATCTGGCCCACCTCCTGGCCCTGGCGATGCAGC
>Ga0114946_10002619_pt1 | contig 12336 bp, 10 predicted proteins | sample WalLakDeSediment_FD_88676 | JGI IMG/M metagenome (GOLD analysis project Ga0114946, IMG submission 88676) | Lake sediment microbial communities from Walker lake, Nevada to study Microbial Dark Matter (Phase II) - Walker Lake 11/02/13 Deep Sediment | ecosystem: Environmental > Aquatic >...
CTCGAGGAGCGCGGCATCGTCAGCAACATCAAGAGCGCGCGCAAGCTGCTCGAGCGCTACCGCGACACCCGCGACGAGATCTGGGACGCGCTCGAGGAGGTGATCGCCGACCGGGTGGTGCTCCTCAACCGCGCCCCGACGCTCCACCGCCTCGGCATCCAGGCGTTCGAGCCGGTCCTGGTCGAGGGCCAGGCGATCCAGCTGCACCCGCTGGTGTGCGAGGCCTTCAACGCCGACTTCGACGGCGACCAGATGGCGATCCACGTGCCGCTGTCGGTCTACTCCCAGTCCGAGGCGCGGCTGCAGATGCTCTCGTCGCACAACCTGCTCTCGCCGGCGCACGGCAACCCCAACGTGCAGGCCTCGCGCGACATCATCCTCGGCCTGTTCGTGCTCACCCAGGTGCATTCGGGCCGCAAGGGCATCGGCGCGTCGTTCGACGACGTCCCGGCGGCGCTCGACGCCTACCGCGCCGGCGAGGTCGACCTCAACAGCGCCATCACCGTCGGCGGCAAGCCCACCTCGATCGGCCGACTCAAGTACCGCTTCGCCAACGCCGACGAGGCGCTGTTGGCGGCCGAGTACGGCGAGATCGACATGCAGGACGTCGTCACCGTCGTGCTCGACGGCCGCCTGGTCGAGACCAGCCCGGGCCGCGTGTTCTTCGCTCGGCTGGTGCGCGAGACCCTGGCGGAGGACGGCGGCGAGGTGCCGGCGTCGATGATCCGCTACGACACCGCCTACGAGAAGGGCGCCCTGCGCGACCTCGTCACCGAGAGCTTCAAGCTGCTCGGCGTGGAGCGGACCGCCAAGCTGCTCGACGGCCTGAAGCAGGCCGGCTTCCAGCTCTCCACCACCTCGGGCATCACCATCGGCATCGACGACGTGGCCATCCCGCTGGCCAAGAAGGAGCTGCTGGCCGAAGCCCAGACCAAGCTGGAGAAGATCCAGCAGTACGCCGAGATGGGTTTCGTCACCGAGCAGGAGCGCTTCCAGCAGGTCGTGCGGCTGTGGAACGACACGACCGAGCAGGTCAAGCAGGCCGTGTTCGAGAACTTCGAGCAGAACATGCCGTTCAACCCGCTCTACGTGATGGCCCAGTCGGGGGCCCGCGGGAACCCGCAGCAGATCCGCCAGCTGGCGGGGATGCGCGGCCTGATGGCCAAGCCGTCGGGCGACACCATCGAGCTGCCCATCCGCGCGAACTTCCGCGAGGGCCTCGACGTGCTCGAGTACTTCATCTCCACGCACGGGGCCCGCAAGGGCGGCGCCGACACCGCGCTGCGCACGGCCGACTCCGGCTACCTCACCCGCAAGCTGGTCGACGTGGCGCACGAGCTGGTCGTCCGCGAGGACGACTGCGGCACCGCCGACTTCGTCGAGGTGCAGTTCTACACCTCCGAGGGCCGGCCGCGCCCGCGCTCGCAGCTCGAGATGAGCCTCTACGGGCGGACGCTGGCGCTCGAGCTCGAGGTCGGCGACCTCTCCTTCGCGGCCGGCGCCACCCTGATGCACGAGGACGTCGACGCCATCGTGGCCCGCTTCACCGCCCACCCCGACGTGCGTGGCGCGGCCGTCCGCAGCCCGCTCACCTGCCAGACGCGCGCCGGCGTGTGCCGCTCGTGCTACGGCCTCGACATGTCGATGATGCGGCCGGTGTCGCTCGGTGAGGCGGTCGGCGTGATCGCCGCCGAATCGATCGGCGAGCCCGGCACGCAACTCACGATGCGCACCTTCCACACCGGCGGCGTGGCCACCGGCGGCGACATCACCCAGGGCCTGCCGCGCGTGATCGAGCTCGTCGAGGCGCGCAAGCCGAAGGTGAAGGCCGTCGTGGCCGACCTCGACGGAACGGTGGCGATCGTCGAGGAGGAGGACCGCTACCGCCTGAGCGTCACCTCCGACGACGAGGAGTTCGCCAAGTCGTACAAGATCGACAAGACGACGCGCATCCTGGTGCGCGACGGCGATCGCGTCGAGGCCGGCCAGCAGCTGACGCGCGGGGCGATCAACCCCCACGACCTGCTCGAGACCCGCGGCCCGGCGGCCGTGCAGGCCTACCTGGTGGACGAGATCCAACGCGTCTACCGCGGCCAGGGCGTAAGCGTCCACGACAAGCACATCGAGACGATCGTCAAGCAGATGCTCAAGTACGTCGAGGTCCTGGAGCCCGGTGACAGCGCCCTGCTCGAGGGACAGACGGTCGAGCGCTTCGACGTCGAGGAGACCAACGACCGGCTGCTGGAGGCGGGGAAGACCCCCGCCAGCTGGAAGCCCGTCCTGCTCGGCATCACCAAGGCGAGCCTCACGACCAAGTCGTGGCTCTCCGCCGCCAGCTTCCAGCACACGACCCACGTGCTGACCGAGGCCGCGGTCGCCGGCAAGGTCGACGACCTCGTCGGCCTCAAGGAGAACGTCATCCTCGGCCGGCTGATCCCCGCCGGGACCGGGCTCGACGTCATCCGCTCGACGCGGGTGGCCGACGAGCGCACGCTCGCCAAGCAGCGGTCGGCGGGCGCGGTCGCCGCCGCCCCGGCGGCTCGGCCCGCCGCGCAGCCCCCGGGCAGCCAGCCCGAGGCCTGAGCGGGTCCGCGAGTCCCCGTCGCCCTGGAGGCAAGCGGCGCCCCCGGTCGTCGTGCGGCCGGGGGCGCCACGCTGTCGAACCGGCGCCGTGGTGGCGTCGGTGCGATTCGCGAACCGCTACTCGCCAGGCACCCAGGCCAGGCCGCCTTCGGCGGTGGTGAGGCCGGTGTCGCCGACCAACTCGATCGAGGCATCGCTCGGGTCGATGCGGTAGAGGCCGGACGGATCGTCATCGTTGCCGACCGCGTAGAGCATGCCGGACACCTCGTCGAAGGCGAGGCCGGACTGATCCCATTCGTGGCCGGTGTCGCCGACGACGCCCCACGTGTCGCTGGCGATCTCATAGACGAAGAGGTTCGTCGTGTTGTCGCCGATGGCGTAGATCACGCCGGCATCGGCATCGGCCGCCAGACCCTCGAGGTCGAAGCCCGGCCCGGTCAGGGTGGCGATGACCGCACCCGTGACCGGCGAGACGGACCTGAAGGCGCCGTTCCAAATCGCGTAGATCCGGTTGTTGGCCCGATCGTACGCCAGGCCCTCGGCCTCGACGGTGCTGAACTGCGTCGTGCCGGACCCGTCCTGGGCGAAGTCATGGAGCGTGCTCCAGGTCGAGCCCACCAAGGGGTCGTCGACACCGCGGCCGGCAAGGCCAACGGTCCGGCTAGTGACGTTGGTGATCCCGGCGCCGACCAGCGTCGCCTCGCCGGAATCCATGTCGAGGACATACAGGCCGTTGGCGTTGTCGTCCTGGCTGAAGAAGAGCGTCCCCTGAACCACCGGCGCCGCTGGCTTCGGTGAGCAGCTGGCGAGGAACAGGGCGACGAGGGCAACGAGGCCAGCGAAGGCATGGAGCGAAGCGGATCGGTGCATACGGGAGACCCCTCCTAGGATCGGGACATTTGTACCACCTCATCCTTCTGTTCGCAACGATGGGTGCCCCGTATGCGGGCCGGTGCCCGGCGTCCTGAGGGTCGCGCCCTCGCGGGGTGTTGGGGCGTCGGTCCGCTCCCCACCGTGCCCCCGTGCGGCGTCGAACGCCTCCGGACCGGCGCAGCGCCCGTGCTAGGCTCGCGCCGTGCTGGACGCGCGCGAGGGCGAGGGCGGCGCGGCCGTGCTGGGGGTGGACCCCGGCCGACGGGTGGGCCTGGCCTGGGTCGACGCCGGCGGCCGGCTGTTGCGCGCCGAGGTCGTCGACGAGGCCGCGCTCGCCCGCCTCAGGGTGGCGCCGGGCGTGGTGGTCGCCGTGGGGGACGGGACCGGATCGTCGTCGGTGTGCGCCGCGCTCGCGCGGGCAGGCCTGCGGCCGGTGCTGGTCGACGAGCGCGCCACCAGCGAGGAGGGGCGCCGGCTGTACTGGCGCGACCATCCCGCCCGGGGGTGGCGGCGGCTGATCCCGGCCGGCCTGCGGGTCCCGCCGCGCCCGCTGGACGACTACGCCGCGTACGCGATCGCCCTGCGCTGGCTGGGCCGCCCGGCGGCCCTGGTGCCGGTCGAGGCCAAGCGGCGCGGCCGCTGAGCGTCGTCGCGCTCGGCGGCCGCGGTCGGTGCGGGCCGGTTGCCCGACCCCGGGTGGGTCAGTTCAGCTCGTCCTCGTCGCCGGCGTCCATCATCTGGCGCGCCTCCTGCGCCGTGATGTCGAGCACCGCGCTGATCTCGCCCGCCAGCAGGCGGAGCGCGCGGCGGTACGCCTGGCGGTCGAGGTCGGGGAGGCCGCGCTCGAGGTCCCAGCGCCGCAGCTCCGAGGCCAGCGTCGCGATCTGGTACGGGTCACCGCTGGTGAGGATGTCGGTGACCTTGCGGTGACGCGCGGCCCACTGCTTCGGGAGCGTGATGCGGCCGTGCGCCAACCGTTCCAGCACCGACTGCACCTCCTCGCTCGTGAGCGCCGGGCGCAGGCCGGCCTCGAGCGGCGCGTGGACCGGCACGTAGGCCCGCGAGGTCCCGTTCGGGAACTGCACCTCGTAGTACTTGAGGTCGGCGCCGGCGACCGTCTTGGTCGTGGTGCCCGAGACGATGCCGACGCCGTACGGCGGCAGCACGACCTGGTCGCCGCTCTTGAAACTCTTGGGACTGTCCTTCAAGGCCGTGGCTCCCTTCCGCCCGCGCTTCACGGTCACGTTCGGGCCGGCGCCAACCGACCGGTCCGGGACGGCGTTCACGCTAGCGGGTGGTCGTGGGGGTTCGGGTGGTTCGTCGGGGTTCGGTCGAATCGCGACGACACCATCACGCCCTGTATGTTAGCAGACCGGGTCGCCTTCCGTGGACGCCGGGCCGACGCCGTCGTCGGGGGCAGGGCCGGTGCGCACCGTGATGAAGACGCCCAGCAGCAGCGCGGCGGCGCCGATCAGCGTCAGGTGGCTGGGGACCTCCGCGAACAGCCCCAGGGCCAGCAGCGCGGCCCCCACGGGCTCGAGCAGCGTGGCGGTGGCGACGCGCGTCGGGTCGAGGTGGCGCATCGCGAAGTTGATGCCCGTGTGCCCCACCAGTTGCGGCACCAGCGCCAGCGCCAGGATCCATCCGAAGGTGGCGGGGGGATACCCGACGTAGCTCGCGCCGACCAGGGCCGGCAGCGGCAACAGGACGACCGCGGCGACCGCGTACGCCAGGCCGGCGTACGCATCGATGGCCAACCCACGCCGTTGGGCGACCCGTCCGAGCAGCAGGTAGCCGGCCATGGCGATCGCGCCGATCAGCGCCAGCGCGTCGCCCCACAGCGGCGCGGGCGCGCTGGCGCTGTGCGTCGCGCCGACCAGGTCGGCGAACGCGATGACGGCGCCCCCCGCCACGGCGAGCAGTACGCCCAGCAGGACGCTCAGCGTGGGGGCGCGGCGGAGGAACGCCCAGCCCATGAGCGCCACCCACAGGGGCGTGGTCGCCACCAGCGACACCGAGGCGGCCACCGTGGTGTAGCTCAGCGAGCTGATCCAGGCGGCGAAGTGGACGCCGAGCAGCACGCCGGCGGCCACGGTCGGCCAGGCCGTGGCGCGCGCCGGGGGCCGGCGCCGGATGGCCCGAACGGTCACCGGCGCCAGCAGCAGGGCCGCGATGGCCATGCGCCAGGCCGCGACCACCACGCCGGGCGCCTCGGCCAGCCGGATGAACACGGCCGCCCCGCTGATCGCCACGACCGCGATGGCGAGGACCGTGACGGCGCGCGCTCGTGCGGGCTCGGTCATCGGCGGTCAGGGCCCGCGCCGCGGCGCGGCGGCCTCATCGGCAGACGCGGGCCGGGTGCGCGTCGACGGAAGCGGTGGCGACGCGCGGCACGCCGCTCGCCGAAGCGGCAGCCGCGCGCGCGCGCTCGGCCCGCTCCACGGCCTCCAGTCGGCCGTCGTACAGCCGCAGGCGCGTGTCGGCGATGGAGGAGAGGGCCTCGTCGTGGGTGACCAGGACGACCGTGCGGCCCTCGGCCGCCACGTCGCGCAGGGCGCCGACCACCTCGCGCCCGGTGACGCTGTCGAGCGAGCCGGTCGGCTCGTCGGCGAAGACCACGTCGGGATCGTTCGCGAGGGCGCGGGCCAGTGCGACGCGCTGGCGCTCGCCGCCCGAGAGCCGGTGGGGCAGGTGATCGGCGCGGCGGTCGAGCCCGAACCGCCGCAGCAGCGCGTCGGCCCGCCGGCGGCGCTGGCTCGCCGACGCACCGGCCAGGCCGATCGGCAGTTCGACGTTCTGGCGCGCCGTCAGGACCGTGACGAGGTTGTAGGACTGGAACACGAAGCCGAAGCGCCGCAGGCGCAGGCCGGCGCGCCGGGCCTCCGACCCCTCGTGCACCGGCTCGTCGTTCAGCCACACGCCACCGGTGGTCGGAACGTCGAAGCCGGCCAGGAGGTTGAGGAGGGTGGACTTGCCGGAGCCCGAGGGGCCGACGACGGCGGTGATCGCGCCGTCGGCGAAGGCGTGCTCGAACTCGGTCAGGGCGACGACGTCACCGCTCGGGACGCGGTAGGTCTTGCCGAGGGCGACGGCACGCAACACGCCCGGCAGCATACCGCGGAAGGCGCCGCGAGCGGCGCTCAGCGGCCGCCCGAGGATCCCCCGCCGCCGCCGCCGCCACCGCCGCCGGAGGACGAACCGCCCGACGAGGCGGAGGCGCCGGAGCGCGCGAGCGCCCCCGCCAGGCCGTTGATCGCGTTCGACAGCCCGCGCAGGTCGCTGGGGCCGGTGGTCGCCATCCAGGCGGCCTGGCGCACCATGCGGTCCTGGTCGATGCCCTTGAGCGGCGCGACGCGCTGCAGCGTCCGCAGGTAGCGCTGCGCCACGCCCAGCGCCGCGGCGTAGACGTAGTAGCGGTCCCACAGCAGGAAGAAGTCTGGTGGGGCGTCCTTCATGCGGCTGTAGTCGGTCAGGGTGCGCTTGAACCCGTGCCAGCCGGCCACCTCGCGGGCGACCTCGGGCCGCCAGGCGGGCAGGGCCACGCCGGCGACGATCAGCAGCGCCACGCCGACCACCGCCGCCGCGATCATGGCGAAGCGGGCCGCGTCGACCAGTGCGATGGCCAGAAGGATCGCCGCACCCACCGCCAGCAGCGACCGGATCGTCCAGCGCTGCGCCGCGGCGGTGCTGGCGGGCGTCGTGAGGGGCCCGCCGTAGAAGCCCTCGACCCACTTGCGCACCAGCGGACCCCAGGTCCGCAGGAAGCGCTGGGCGTTCGTGCGGCCGTAGGTCTCGAGCTCGCTCAGGCTCACCTCGTCGGTGGTGCCGACGCGTCGGCGGGCCCGCATCGCGCCGACCAGGTAGTCGAGCACCTGGTGCTCGAACGACTCCAGCCCCGAGGTGTCGGTGGCCGGGAGCAGGAGGATCTTGAGGCGGCGCTCCGCCCCCTCGAAACGCAGGAACCCGCGCCGGGCGAGGTCCATGATGGTCGCGAACCAGCCGGGCCCCATGCGGGCGGCGTCGAACTGCTGCGGCAGCAGCGCGGCGACCGCCGCCGGCGGGAGGTCGCGGGGCGGCTCGAACGGGTAGCGCATGCCGTCGGTCTGCGGCTCGCGGCCGACCTGCCGCCAGGCGCCGTAGATGCCGAACGCCAGCAGCAGCAGCCAGGCCAGCGGCAGCATGCCCCAAGCGAGGTGCCCCCGCAGCGCGCGGATCGCGCGCTCGCGCTCCTGCACGCCCGAGACGCGCGCCTGGTCGCGCAGCAGCTCCTCGAAGGCAGGCCTCGTGCCGCGCACGGTGAAGAGCGCCGGGTCCATCAGGTAGCGGACCTCGACGCCATCGCCCGTGGGGATGCGGTCGAACGCGACGGTGAGGACGCGGCGGTCGCCGGACAGCGCGACCCGCGGAGATTCGGGGTTGGCGTAGCGCATGACGTAGGCGTCGTACGGTGCCGCCATCGCGCCGGGGGCCGTGACGGTGAGGCGGTACCCGACGATCGGCGGGTGATCGAGCTGGATCAGGTTCCAGTACCACTGCACCACGTCGCCGTAGGCGTCGACGGTGCCCTCGAGGCGGTAGACGAAGCGCACGCGACGCTCCTTGACGCGCGTCTGGTTGCGCACGACCACCTCGGTGCCGGCGCTGCACGGTTGCTGGAAGGCCGTCGCGGGCGGGCCACCCGAGATCGCGCCCGAGCCCTCCAGCAGCGTGAGCGTGACCGACCGCGGGTGGCCGACGCAGATGAAGGCCTCGCCGAAGTCCTCGTCGGGGGTCCACAGGGTGCGTTCGTCGCGCACCACGACGGTGCCGTCGGGCGCGATCGTGACCTCCTGGACGACGTCGCGCCACTCGAACCGGGCCTGAGCCCAGGCGCTCGCGAGGAACAGGACCACGGCGACGCAGAGCGTCGCGGAGCGGCGGGCGGGCGATGCGATGGGCATGGCGACAGTGTAGGCCGAGCGTCGCCCGGGGGTCGCGGTCAGTCGCGGGCGAGCGCCACCGCGATGGGCACCCGCGCGGCCCGCGCGGCAGGCAGCAAACCGGCGAGCAGCCCCATGCCGGCCGCGACGGCCACCGCGAAGGCGACCAGTCGCGGTGTCACCGCGGCCACCGACAGGGCGATCAGGTCGATGGACACCAGGTTGACGACCCACGCGCCCGCGTAGCCGAGGGCCACCCCGACCGCCGCCCCCGCCAGCGACAGCGCGACCGACTCGAGCAGGACCAGGCCGAAGAGGAACCGCGGCCGCGCACCAACGGCCCGCACCACGCCGAACTCGCGGGTGCGCTCGAACACGCTCATGAGCATCGTGTTCGCGACGGCGATGGCGCCCACGATCAGCGCGATCGCGCTGATGCCGAGGCGCACGACGTCGGAGATCTGCATGCTGCGCTCGAGGACCATCAGCAGGTCGGCCCGGGTCTGCACCCCGAGCTCCGGGTAGTCCCGCCCTAGCGCCTCGGCAACCGCGTTGGCGCGGGCCGGCTCACGCAACTGGATCACCAGGAGCGAGTAGCGGTCGTCGGCGCCGAGCGCCTCCTGCAGGCTGTCGAGCGGCACCAGGACCGTGTTGTCGAGCAGGCTGCCGGCAGCGGCGCCGATGCCGACGACCTCGAACGACGCCCGTGGGTTCAGGCGGAGCACGCCGCCCAGCTCGACACCCATGCGCTCGGCGGACTGCTGGCCCATCACGGCGACGAACGCCCCCGCGTCGGCTGGCCCGAGCGGCCGGCCCTCCTCGACGGCGAAGCCGACGTAGATGGAGCTGACGTCGGTGCCGGCCGGCAGGCCCTGGAACACCACGCCGGTGCCGGCCGCGAGGCCGCTGCGCACGTGGACGAGTAGCGGCGTGACGCTGGTGATGCCGTATCGGTCGGCGGTCGCGCGCAGCTCGCCCAAGTAGCTGGCCGGCAGTTCGGGCACGCCACCGAAGGAGTTGGAGGCGAGGTCGCCGAAGGAGACCTGCAGGTCGGGCCCGACGCTGCCGAGCTCCTGCACGAAGGCCCGCCGCAGCCCCTCGCCGAGCGAGAGGAACACCACCGTCGAGCCGACGGCGATGGCGATCCCCAGCGCCGTCAGGAAGGTTCGCAGCGGGCGGCGCAGGAGGGCCGCGGCGGCCAGCGACGGGACCACGGCGTCAGGGACCGAAGGCGCGGCCCAACACGGCGCCCGGCGCGCCCATCGGCCCGAGGTCCTGTCCCGCGAGGTTGACCCGCACGCCCGCGGCGTTGCCGACGTAGACGAACACCGGCAAGGTGAACTCGTAACTCGCGCCCGGCTGCGCGGTGGTGTACACCAGCCGCTCGCCCTCGTTGCGGGCCGCGCTGCGGTAGACCTCCAACCAGGTGGCGTCGGAGATCGTCAGCGCCACGCGCCCGGCTCCGATCTCGGGGGCGCCCGCGGCGGGTTCGTCGGCGAGGGGCGTCAGCGTCAGCTCGACGCGGCCGTCGGCGAGCAGATCGACGCGCACCTCGTTCGGCTCGTACCCGTCGAGCTCGGCCCGCACCACGCGCCCGGCGCGGGCGCTGACGGGGACCTCGAGCAGCGGCGTGCGGCCCGGCAGGGGGAAGCCGTCGATGGTGATCGCCGCGCCCGCCGGGACGGAGACCACGTCGACCCGCACGACCGCGTCGGGGACCGCGGCCGGCGCGGCCTCAGCGGCCGCCGAGGCGGGCGCCGAGGTGGCCGGCGACGCGGCGCTCGGGGCCGGTGGGGTCGCGGGCGGCACGGACGGCGTGGCGAACAGGCGGTCGAACCCCCACGCGGCCAGGCCGACGACGACCACCACCAGCGCGAGGGTCGTCGTCCAGGGGCCGAACAGCCAGGCGGGCAGCCGCGCGCCCCGGCCCTGCGATCCCGCGGCTTTGCTGGGCGCGGTGGCGGCGCGGCGGTCGCGTTCGAGCCGCTGGTCCATCGTCGTCGTGCCGAGCGCCGCCCGGCGCTCGCGTTGGTAGATCTCGAGCAGCGGCGCGACCTGGAGATCGAGCGCCTGGGCGAAGAGCCGGACGAAGTTGCGGGCGTACACGTCCTCTGGCAACTCCGCGTAGCGGCCCTCCTCCAGCGCCTCGAGGTATGCGCGGCGCACGTGGGTCTTCTTCGCCAGGTCGGAGAGGCTCAGGCCGGCGCCCTCGCGGGCGAGCTTGAGGCGTGCGCCGAGGCGCTCGGGGGGGCGTTCGATCGCGTCGGTCACAAGACCTCCAGCGGCGAGGACGGGCCGGTGCTCGGGGTGGGTCGGGCGCGGTCGGCGAGGGCGCGGGCGACGGCCGCGGCCAGCCGGGCGTTGGCCTCGAGGAGGCGAAGGTTGACCTCGGTCGTGGCGCCGGCGGAGCGCTCCGCGATGGCGGCCAGCAGGGCCGGCGTGACGTCCTTGCCGCGCACGCCGCGCTCGTGGGCGGCGGCGAGGGCGTCGTCGACCCAGGCGCCGACGGTCGCAGGGTCGAGGCCGTCCGTCACCGGTTGGCTCACGAGCAGGCCACCCGGCAGGCCGAGGCCGCGGTGGGCGCGGAAGGCGGCGGCCACGGCGCTCGCCTCGTCGACCCGGGCCGGCAGCGGCAGGTCGGTCAGCGCGACGTGGAAGCCCGCCAGGAAGTCGCTGCGCCACCCCAGCACCGGCACGCCCAGCGTCTCGAGCCGCTCCAGGGTGGCGCCCGCGTCGAGCACGCTCTTGGGGCCGGCCGACACGGTGACGACCGGGTAGCGCGCGAGGGCGGTGAGGTCGCCGGACTCGTCGTAGGGCTCGCGGTGGACCCCGCCGATGCCGCCGGTCGCGAACACCTCGATGCCGCTGGCGGCGGCGGCGAGCAGCGTGGTCGCGACGGTCGTGCCGGCGCTCCCCCCGCGGGCGAGCACGGCCGCGACGTTCCACAGCGAGGCCTTGTCGACCGCCTCGCTCGCCAGGCGCTCCAGCTGCCGGCCGTCGAGACCGACGACGAGGCGCCCGTCGACCACGCCGACGGTGGCCGGGAGGGCGCCGGCCTCGGCCACCGCCCGTTCGAGGCGCCGGCCGAGGTCCAGGTTGGCCGGGCGTGGCAGACCGTGCGTCAGCACGGTCGACTCCAACGCGACGACCGGGCGTCCTGCGCGGACGGCCGCGGCCACGTGGGGGGCGACCTCGATCACGGGCGCAGCATACCCCCTCTCCGCGGGCGCCGAGTCGGCCACACGGCCCTCACCGGCCGCTCATCTCCTGCGTGCTGGAGGGCGCCGCCGCCGACCGGCCGGAGGCGCCCGCGGGCGGCCGCCGTGCTAACCTCCGGGGCGTGGAGATGGACCTCAGCTCCTGGTGGCCGGTGGCCTCGCAGCTCGGGGTCGGTCTCGTCGCGGGCTTCGCGGTCGGGTATGCCCTCAAGAAGGTGGGCAAGTTGCTGGCCGTCGCCGTGGGCCTGGTGTTCGTCGTGGTGCAGCTGCTCGCCTACCAGGGGCTGCTCACGGTGCACTGGGGCGAGGTCGAGGCCAGGGTCGACCCGCTGCTCCGCACCGATTCGCTGGAGTCCGCGTGGGGCAGCCTGGTCGCGGTGTTGACGTACAACCTGGCGTTCGCGGGGGCCTTCGTCCCCGGTCTGATCCTGGGCCTCAGGCGGGGTTGAGGCCCGCCGCCGCCGGTGGCGCCGGGGCGGGCCTCGGCGTGGCGACATGGTCGAGAACCTGAGTCCCGTTCGCTCAACCTCCTTGACAACCGGTGGCCCGCTGACCTAGCATGCAGGGAGTTGGCACTCGCGCCTCGCGAGTGCTAATCCATGTGAGCCCCGCCAGGGGCAACCCCAGACCACGGAGGACCCATGCAGCTCAAACCCATCGGTGACAAGGTCGTCGTCGAGGTCATCGACGAGCCCCAGACCACGGCGTCCGGCATCGTGCTGCCCGACAGCGCCAAGGAGAAG
>Ga0114946_10002622_pt1 | contig 12316 bp, 11 predicted proteins | sample WalLakDeSediment_FD_88676 | JGI IMG/M metagenome (GOLD analysis project Ga0114946, IMG submission 88676) | Lake sediment microbial communities from Walker lake, Nevada to study Microbial Dark Matter (Phase II) - Walker Lake 11/02/13 Deep Sediment | ecosystem: Environmental > Aquatic >...
ACATGCGGAACAAATCCAACCTTGCCGTCCCAGTCCTCCGTCTCGCCCCCCGGATCCACAGCCTTGACCAAGGTCACATCGTCCCGTTCCTCCCATTCCTTGAGCTCCCGTTTGTACACCAGATCAGCCACGCTTCGCGCGCCATAAACAATGCTCACGGATCCATACCGATCCCTCTCATCCAGCACGGTCCAGATCACGCTTCGCACCGGAGCCAGGCCAATGCCCCCGGCCACAAACACAATGTTCTTCCCCTCCATGTCCTCCAGCGGAAAACTGTTCCCATAAGGCCCTCGAAAACTGACCGTGTCCCCCACCTCCACGCGTCGGAGCGCCGCGGTCACCTTGCCCGCCAGCTTAAAGCTACATTCGATATATCCCCTGCGCGTAGAGGGTGAAGCGATGCAGAAGGTACTCTCCCCTTCCCCGAACACACCGTACAGTCCGAACTGCCCGGCCCTGAACTCAAAGGATCGCGCCAGTTCCGCATCCTGGAACTCCAGTCTCAGGGTACGAATGTCCGGCGTCTCGTCGATGCGGTCCATCACCTCCATCAAGTAGGGCATGTACAGGGATTGCTTCACTTGGACTGCTGTGCCAGACTCCATAGGTCCTCCAACGCGGCAAGAAGGTTCTGATCGGCCGGACATGCCCTGGAACACCTGCCGCACCCGGTGCATAATATGGCATCGAATCGTTCTGGAAAATAGCTAAACTTGTGCAGAATACGTTGACGGTATCGTTGGGACTGCAAAGAACGCGGATTATGCCCTGACGCGTGTAACGTGAACAGCGGGATTTGGCAAGAGTCCCAGTTCCTGCGCCTCTTTCCAGCCTTCACATGATCCGGCTCATCCACAATATCAAAGCAATGACAAGCGGGACACACGTGAGCGCAAGCGCCGCAACCCAGACAGCGTATCCCAAGATTCGCCCACGCCTTCTCCTCGAAGGCTCCGGCCAGCCATGAGGTCAAGGCATCCATATCCGACACGACCCTGGCCTGTTCCTGGCTCGCCTTTGGCCTGACCGCAGAGCCCACGTCCTGGAAAAGCCCAGCGTGGGACTCCATCAATTGGGTCCCTTTCTCGGTCACGGCCTCCACAACAAATCCCTCTTTTACAGGAAAGAGAAAGAGATCCGAACCGCTTCGATCCTCGCGGGAAGAGCCCAACATCTCACAAAAACAATCCTCTTCTTCGCTCTGGCAATACAGCGATAGAAGGGTCGTCCCTTCTCTTCTTTTACGATACAAATCATCGTCGTAATCCCAACCGAACACCTTGTCCAAGAGAAGAAGCGCCCTGGCATCGCATGGCCTGGCACCCAAGATCAAGGTGGGCAAAGGATCCTGCGGCGAATCCATCTTCACACCGTCTTGAGTGTATTTGTAGGACAGCAAGATCTCAGTCTTGGGAAAAAAGAATTCCTTCAAGGAACGTTCCGGGGGCGCTCCCGCGTTGTCCAGATCCATCTCATCTGCATTCGAAATCACGCGGTAAAAACGCCCCTTCTCCGACCGGACAGGTGCTACCACGCGAGTGTGCTTCCCGGTCTCAGATTCGATCAGTTTCTTCAGATTATCCTGGGTTATAAGTCGTTCCACGGCATTCATCTCCATGGGTGCTTGTTCTCAATTACTTGAACAGGGAATCGCTATCCTCCAGGGAAAACACGCCCAAGGGAGATGTCTTCTCCGGGTCACCATGAGGACGCTCTCCGAAGGACACCTCCACGATATCCCTGACTTTTCGCATGAGCGTAGCCAAGGGCAGTTGCGCGTGGCATGCCCGTTCACATTCCCCGCAACCCACACATCGACCGGCCAGATGCATGGCTCGAGTGATATGCCAGGACAGGTTTCCTTGCTTGTGAGCGCTAGAATCGATCCAGCGCGGGATAGTCTTGTCCTGCACGCATTGATCGCAGTAACAGATGGGACACACCTCTCGACAGGCATTGCATCGAGTACAGCGCTCCATTTCCTTCATCCAAAAGGCCCAACGCTCGTCCCTGGACATCTGATCTAGACGCTCCACGCTTTCCCCCAAAGGATCCCCTTCTTGGCTCGCCGCCACAGGCGCGCCCAAAAGATGATCGTAGAGTTCCGGGGTGGTGCAATCGCACACAGAGCATCGAGCATCCAAGCAACCGTCCTCTCCCCGGACACCGGGACAGTGCACCGCGACCATCTCCACGTCGTCCCTATGAACCTGGGAATCACGGATCAATCCAGCCACAGCCCGGGCGTCGCATCCCTTGACCACGATGGCGGGACGTCCCATCCCTCTAACCTCTTTTCTTTTCTTCTGAAGGTACACAGCGAGATTGTTCTTGCATCGATCATCAAACACAAGGCGATCCGCATCCTCGGGAGACGTAATGAATGCCGGCCTGACCCCTCCCCCGCGGGGAGCGTTCTCGTACCCGATCACCACCTGGACCCGGCCAGAACCCAGCAGATCTCTTGCCAATGCGCGTAGTTCTTCCATGGTTCCCATCAGTCCTCTCTACCCGGGTATTGCTCGAAGGGACCTGCCTGCCGAACAGAATCCGTCACGTCCTGGATCACCTCACTCCACTTCTTTCCCTCAGATGCAGAAACCCAACTGAAGTGCAAGCGACGTTCGTCCAGCCCGAAGAAATCCACAAGGCTCTTGAAAACGGTCCATCGCCGTCTGGCGAAAAAATTGCCGGAGGTGTAATGACAGTCCCCTGGATGACAGCCGGACACAAGAACGCCATCCGCTCCCCGTTCAAAGGCCTTGAGGATGAACAAGGGATCGATCCTGCCCGTGCAAGGAAGACGTATGATCCTCACGTTGGCTGGATACTGCAATCGACTCGTCCCTGCCAGATCCGCCCCGGCATAGGTGCACCAATTGCAGACAAAAGCCACAATGGCAGGGGTCCACTCCGGCTGTGTTGTTTGGACCTCCATCGCTTCTTGCGTCTCCATATCGTTTCCTTAATGTTTTATACCCGGCGCCGTTTCACATCACGTCTCGTTCAACTCGGCACCGGAACAGCGTTGATTTCAGCGAATATTTCCTCATCCGTGAACCCCTCCAACTCCACGCTCTTGGAGGGACACGTTGCTTGACAGGTACCACAGCCTTGACAAACCCCCTCGTTTACCCTGGCCACCACCTTGATGAGCTGTCCCTTCCTGTCCCTGATTTCCTTCCTCTCTATGGCCCCATAGGCACATACCTTCTCGCACTGGAAGCATCCCACGCACGTGACCTCGTTCACCCTGGCCACAATGGGTTCTCTCTCCAGCTCTTTCGCGCCAAAAAGCCCAAGAACCTTGGAGGCCGCGGCGGAGGCCATAGCCACCGAGTCAGGGATATCCCTTGGGGCTTGGCAGGCCCCGGCCAGAAAGATCCCGGCCGAACTGCTTTCCACAGGCCGTAATTTCGGATGCGCTTCCTTGAAAAAATGGTAGTCGTCGTAAGAAGTCCTCAGCTTCTGGGCAAGGGCTTCGATCCCAGGCTGAGGCTTCACGGCCGTGGCCAGCACCACCATATCCGCCTCGATCTGTACAGGACGTCCCATTAGGGTGTCCGCACCTCGCACGAGCAGCTTGTCCTTGCGTCGAACCACCTCGGAAACTCGTCCCCTGACATATAAGGCCCCATCCTCTTCCACGGCCCTTCGCACGAACTCCTCGTATCCCTTGCCCCCGGCGCGCACATCCATATAGAAAATATAGGCCTGACCGTGATGAACCTTGTGTTTGAAAAGAATCGCGTGTTTGGCCGTGTACATGCAGCAGATCTTGGAACAGTAGGAGATCCCTTTGGCTTCGTCCCTGGAGCCCACGCACTGGATAAAGACCACCCTTTCCGGCACCTTGCCGTCGCTGGGCCTTCGAATCTCTCCGGAGGTAGGACCTGACGCACTGGCTAGGCGTTCGAACTGAAGCCCGTCGATGATGTCAGGATCCTGTCCGTATCCATACTCCCCGTATCCTCGATGTCCCTCTTCCATCCCCTGGCCAACGTCGTACAATTCGAACCCTGTGGCCACCACAATGGCACCCACCGACTCCTCCACCATTTCGTCCGTCTGTTCGTAGTTCACAGCATCGGCCTGGCACACCTTAGCGCAGACGCCACACTTTCCTGTCTGAAAATACCGGCACCGTTCCCGATCGATCACCGGAACATTGGGCACAGCCTGGGGAAAGGGGACATAGATGGCTCGTCGGGTTCCGAGTCCCCGATCAAACTGGTTTGGGATCCCCTTGACAGGACACTTGGTGGTACAAACACCGCAACCGGTGCATTTGTCCAGATCCACGGAACGGGCCTTCTTTCTGATCTTCACGGTAAAGTTCCCGATATAACCATCCACGGAATCCACTTCGCTGTAGGTATACAACTGGATTCTCGGGTGCTGGCGAACCTCCACCATTCTCGGGGTCATGATGCACTGGGAACAGTCCAAGGTGGGAAAGGTCTCGGAAAGCTGGGCCATATGTCCACCGATGGAAGGTTCCTTTTCCACCAGAACCACTTCGACCCCCGCGTTGGCAATATCCAAGGCGGTCTGAATCCCCGCGATTCCGCCTCCAATGACCAGGGCCCGTTTTGTGACAGGCACCTTGATGGGTTGAAGAGGTCTGTTGCGTTTGACCTTTTCCACCATGATCCTGACCAGATCCGCAGCCTTGTCCGTGGCCTGCATCCTGTTCTCATGTACCCAGGAGCAATGTTCCCTGATATTGGCCATCTCGCAGAGAAAAGGATTGAGCCCGGCAGCGGCCACAGCCTCCCGAAAGGTCTTTTCGTGCATATGCGGGGAACAGCTCGCCACCACCACCCCGTCCAGTCCCTTCTCCCTCACCGCGTCGATGATCCATCTCTGTCCTGGATCGGAGCACATGTACTTGTAGTCCACCGCGTGAATCACACCGGGAAGATCCATCGCTCGACGAGCCACCTCGGCACAGTCGACCGTCCTTCCGATGTTTTCCCCGCAATGGCAGACAAACACACCGATCTTCGCCACGTTTCACACCTTTCCAACAGGAATCTTCCCGAGAAGTCCCTGGGTATCCACCATATGATCCAAGAGTCCCAATTCCCTCGCGCCGCATCCGGCAGCCAGTCCCAGCAACTGGGGCAAAAACAAGATGGGCATGCCAGCGTCCCGCTCCACAGCAGCCTTCTGACGAAGATCCAGGTTGGAATGGCACATGGGACATCCCACCACGACCGCGTCCGCTCCGGCGTCCCGCGCATCCGAAAGGATCTCTCGGACCAAACGAAGCACGATCCCTGTCCTGCTCACGGAAAATCCTGCCCCGCAACAACGAAGACGACAATGCCAATCCACGGGTTCCACGCCCACAGCCTTCACGATGGTTTCCATGCTCACTGGTTGTTCCGGGTCATCGAAGACAATGACGGATGGAGGCCTGAGAAGAAGACAGCCATAGTAACAGGCCACCTTCATGCCGGACAGATCCACCTTGACCCAGTCCGTGCCCTTTTCCACCTCGGCGAGCAGCCAGGAAAGCACGCTATGCACCTGGGGAATCCGATCCAAGGGTCTCTCTATGATCCGCTCCACCTGCTTTCGTAGCGCTTCGTGCTTCATCAATTCATGTCGAGCCACTGCCAACCGATTGAAACAAGCCGCGCAGGGCGCCATGATCGTATCCAACCCAGCAGTGACAGCCAAGGAAAGGTTTCGGGCAGGCAAGGAAACACTCAGCAAACGATTGACGGAATGCGCCGCCGTGGCTCCACAGCAGGTCCAGTCAGGAATCTCGGTCAGTTCGACACCCAACCTAAACGCCAACGCCTTGGTGCTATCATCCAGCTCATGAGCGCTGGCATGAAGGGAACAACCAGGAAAATATCCCAATTTCGCCATTTATTTCTCCCGTCTCGCGCTTTCCTCCATGCACCTCTTAAAGATACGGCGCACTTCACTGGCCCCCTTCACCTTCTGAGGCATGAGCTTGATCTTGCCCTTCTTGGCCATGGTCGGAGCGTCGAGGACATCCTGAAAGAAAGCCCATGATCTCAACTTATACTCCCCGATGAGAGCGAATTCAGGCACCCTGCCGAACAGCTTGATCTGGTCCAGAAATGCCTGATGGAAGGCCCGGATCTTGCGAGCCGCCTTGGCCGGATTGCGTTCCATGGAGAGCTCTCGAAGCGCGTCCATGATCCCGGCCAGATCCACTTCCCTGGGACATCGGGCGGTACAGGTCTCGCAACCTAGACAAAGCCATATTGCCTCGCTTTCCAAGGCCAATTCGCCCTGCCCAAGCTGAACCAGTCTGATCACCTGATTGGCTGGCATATCCATGTCCTCGGCCACGGGACAGCCGGCGGTACACTTGCCGCACTGGTAGCAACGCTCCACTGCCTCGCCACAGATTCGCTTCAGTTTATCGGAAATACCGTCCGAAGTTCGGCTCAAATCCAAGGTGCGCATAGATTGACCTTTCTGTAAGCAAAATAGGGATTTAATCAGACCGTGTCAAGGCGCGTCAAGGTGACTTTATGCTAGCCAGTATGGCAGGGCATCGATGCGAGAGCTGCATTCCATGGGAACTGTGGGCAAGGGATGAAGAATGGGTTCTGAAGAGCGGGAGCGTCGTTACCCGGGGCTCCATTCCTGACCACATCAGTTTCGGAAATCTGCCCGTCTTCTATCCTAGCACCTTGGAGGATTATGAAGGACAGGGCTGCGAACGTTGGGGCAGATAGCCGAGCCTGGACGAACAGGCTTTTTCGGACAAAGAGAAGACGCCTATGGTTTTACAGCTTTCCCTCATATTCCAAAACAAGAACCGACACGATGTCATCTGGGGCGGTTTCAGGGACACGGAGTTCCACTGTCTTATCCGGCTTGGATTGCTGGAAAGACAGAAGGGACTCAGGGTTCACCAGAAGATAGACGTGCTTGACCTCAGCGTCCATCCCCTGAAGAAACAGTTTGCCATCCTCAGGCCAATCGAACACGTGAAGATAAAGCTTGCCAGGCTTGGCAGTCACCCTGCCGAACGGGACCTCTCCCAAGGGGCTGGCCGTGGTGCCATAAATAGATTCGCCATTCACATTCATCCATCGCCCCATGTCCGCCAACCTCTCCACACTGGCCTGGGGAATCTCTCCCTGTGCCGTGGGTCCCACGTTCAGCAGGAAATTTCCGCCTTTGGACGCGATGTCCACCAGGTTCCTGATCAGGGTCTCCGTGGACTTCCAGTTGTGGTCATTCTTCTTGAACCCCCATGTATCGTTCATGGTCATGCAGGATTCCCAGTCCACTCCCGGAAGTCCATGGGCCGGAATCTCCTGTTCCGGGGTCCCAAAATCACCCGCGAAGCCCCCCTCCTGGGTCATTCCCTGCATCCCTCTTCGTCCCTTGTCCACCCGATTGTTCACCAGGATGGATGGCTGAAGGCTCCTGACATAATTGTAGAGATCCTTTCCATGTTCATGGGTCCAGGTGGCTTCCCATTCTCCATCGAACCACATCACTCCCAAGGGTCCATACTTGTCCACCAGTTCCTTGACCTGGTTCTTCAAATAGACCCGAAAGCGATCCATGTCAGGCTCGTGTTCCTCCCGGTCCTGGTCCCACCCGGGAAGCGGCGCATAATTGGGGTGTTGCCAATCCATGATGGAATGATAGAAACACAGGATGATGCCCTCCCTTTTACAGGCTTCCGAGAGCTGTTGCAACAGATCTCTTCCATAGGGCGTGGACATGATGTCATAGTCCGTGTACTGGCTATCCCACAGACAGAATCCATCATGATGTTTGGATGTGATCACGATATATCTCATTCCAGCATCCTTGGCGATACGAACCCAAGTGTCAGCATCATACTTGACCGGATCGAACTGCTGTGCCAGGACTCGATAATCTTCCAGCCTGATCCTGGCCCGGTTCATGATCCATTCCCCGATTCCCTGGACAGGCTTTCCCTGCCATTCCCCGGCCGGAATGGCGTACAGGCCCCAATGGATGAACATGCCGAAACGAGCCTCACGCCACCAGGCCATGCGGGCGTCACGTTCCTCCTGGCTCTCTTTCATGAAATCCCTGCTTGTTTCCGCAAGAAGAGCCTGAGAAAGGCTTCCAACGAACAGGAATACGCCCACCCATACCCAGATCCATTCCCGTGTTTTTCGGAACAGTTTCACCTTATGCTCCATCTCCATCCTCCCTGCACGTTCTTATCTTCAAACCAGTTCTTTGGAATACATGGAAAAGCCTTGCTCCATCCATTATAGCGAAAGGGTGGGAGTTTAACCTAAACCTTTCCCTGCTACGACCGGCAATGTATTCAAGCAGGCAAGGCAAGAAGGATGGAACCTCTACCATCATACTCGGCTCGATGGAAACAGAAGAATATGGGCATGCGCGGACAGAGACGGCGCGGGGCCGGGTTATCGTTTGACCTGTGACATAATGAACCCCCGATGGATCTGTTCTGGTGGACAGGAGGCTTGTCATGCTCTCATTCTCTCCCAGTGAAATCCTTTTTCTATGTATCCCAGCAGCCCCCCAGACCGTTATGCCTGAAAACCTCTATTCCGGAGAACTGGCAAAGTACCCGGGACCTTGGAGTTTCAGGCTGGGACGTTCCAGCGTCATTCTGGTCAGCGACGAGGAACTGGTGGCCTTGAGCGACCCGGACAAGGTCCTGGATCTACGCTTGACCTTCGATCCCAGGGAGGAGAGCCTTCGGCAAATTTGTGAAAGAGCTCAAGCCGCGGGACAAAGGACGTTGATCCTTTCCTTTGACCATTTCTTCTCCCAATACAGGCCTGGCCAGGAAGGCAAACCCCGCTCACTGACGCCCGACAAACAGGAAACCATTGACAGGGTCGCCTCGATCAGTCGTTTCGCCCAACAGTATGGCCTAGGTCTGGAATTGAGCCTTCTCACGCCCCTGGAAATCGGACCAGGCTACACGCAGGAAACCGGGGAAAGCGGACAGTGGATGCATTTTCGCAAGGGACTTCGCGATCCTGTCACCGGGCAATACAGCTTACAACTTTGGCGTCATCTGACATGGGCCAACAACAAGGGCCCCATCCCTGTTCAGGATCATGGAGTGCGCGTCTTCGCCTTCAAAGAGAAACGTCTCAGAGGCACCCCCTATATCATGGTAGATCCCGCGGACATCACGGATATCACGTCCACAGCCCGGGTGGAAACCTGGCCGGAAGCGAGGCGCAAAGCAGGGGATTTCGAGGCCATGCGGGTCCGCGTCCACGGACAGGGCGGAAATGCCGAGGGAGCGGACAGGGTTCTGGTGGTACAACAGTACACAACCCCTGAGATGGACTATTTCAGCGACAACGCGCTTCCGTACCTGAAATCCCTGGCAGATAGGTACGTGCACGCAGGGGTACGTTTCCATGCATTGTACTCTGACGAGATGCACATCCAGCAGGATTGGGCCTATTTCAGTCATCACGATCATGGGGCCTTTGCCCTTCGCTACGTGAGTCAAGGACTGGCCCGACAATATGCCAAACGTTTCGGGGAAGAGTACGAGGACATGGCCAAATACATGGTTTACTTCGTGCATGGACAAGAAGATTTCGCGATGGATCTCTCGGCCAAACAGGATTTGATCCATGTTTTCGGAGATTCCCCTGAAAAGATCAGGGAAACCGCGCTGTTCCGTTCCCGCTACTATCATCTGCTCCAGGATGGGGTCGTGGATCTGTTCGTGGCAGCCAAACGACACCTCGAACAGGCCATGGGCTACAGGCTCGAGGCGCGCGCCCACGCCACCTGGGCGGAAAGTCCCACCATCGATCTTTGGAACGTGGAAGGAGAACACCATCCCCCTCATCAGTACGAATACACACCCAACTTCATCTGGTCGAATACAGTGCATCAGGCCGCATCCGCATGCCATGATTATTTCAAGTGGGGAGACTTCCTTACCGGCAATGGCAACGATCATGCAGAGGGAGGCTGGCTGGACCGCAACTATTTTGGCCTGGCCTTGGCCTGCTCCACCGGCATTCTCAACGAGGTCCCTTACTCCTACGCAGCCCACTGGGGAATGCCCCAAGAAGTGAGCCGTCGAAGACAAGCCCTGGTCAACGCCTATGGCGCGGCGGCCTGGATGCCCCATGGCATGGTGCAAGGCATGGAGCACAGGCACGTAGGCGTGCTCATGCTCTACCCTCTAGACCTGGTGGCAGTGGATGAACGTTTCGGAAGCTGGATGACCCAGTATGGGTACGCGAACTATATCACCCAGGACAAACTCATCGAGAGAGGCAAAATCCAGGACGGTCACATTCGGATAGCGGGAAGACCCTTCCACACCCTAATTGCCCTATTTGAGCCATTCCCCAGGATCGAGCTCATGTCCATGATGAAAGACCTCGTCGTCAACGGAGGCAGGGTCATCTGGTCAGGGCCACCCCCGCTTCAGACTCGGGAAGGACACGAGGCGCTCGACGCCTGGCAGGAACTGACAGGCGTCGATTACACTCCCACCCTTCAGATGGGAAAGGTGGCTTGCGGAAAACGCGTGGTGTTCGAGGAAGAACTCCAGGATCTGGAGGACATGCCCATCTTGACAGACTTCGTGGTCGATCGCATCTATCCTGTGACTCCAAGAATAGCCACACCCTGCGCCAAGGTTCAGAACCACGTAGTGGGAACACATCGAAAGTATCCCTCCGAAGGAAGCGTAACCTTCCTGGGATTTAGGCCACGCGATGACCAGTCCCGAAGCCTCGGCTACGAAACGCGCACTTGGTTCGATGTGCTCCTTCGCCTTGGGAGTTATCCCCCCAGTGGACGTTTCAAGGACATCCAGGATTCCCCTGAAGTGCTCTCCCGAAACACGAACTACCTGGTCTGTCAATTTCCCAATGGATCCGTGGCAATCGCGCCTCACCTCAAGGAACTGGTGGAATGCTGGAATGGAGGATTCGCCAGAAACGAGGAAGAAGATCGTAAGGTGGTAGAGGGACTCGATCTTCCCTCTGAGACGATTTCGCTGCGGGATTTTCACGTGGCAGGACACCGTGTCTCGTTCGAGGGACAGCATGCCATGACATTCAGGAGGGATGAGCAAGGTGCACTGATCGCTTTCTGTGGACATCATTGCCAACGAATCGAGTTGGACGGTGTGACAACGACCTTCGCGGACTCGATCCTGTCGGTGGTGGCCTGGGCCCGGGTACACGAAGATCGACACGTACCAGGTGGAGCTGTCCTGGAAATGTTCGTCGGAAGCCCCGGTTCGCTCCATGTCCCGGTGCCCTGGTTCCATGGGCCAGGAGAAGTGATCGCGGAAGGTCCCACCCCGGGAAGCCGTGGACAGAGAATCCCATGTGTTTTGCGCGAGAACATCCTTCACCTTGAAGTCCCTTCCTCCGCTGTTCATCGCTGGTTGTTCCTGGTCCCATCGCAACAAGGAGAACAAGGAGAAATCGAATGAAAACCCTGCCGTTTGTTCTGACCTTGGCCTTGCCTGTTGTTGCCTCGGACACCTCCTTCAAACTGGGTTCCCCGATTTCAACATCCTTTCAACAAGCCCTTCTGCAAGGGGAAATTCAGGCCGCCCGCCTGTCTGACCGTTCGAGTTGAACCTAGCGACCCTCAAGACCCTTCGGCATTTCTTCCCGGATCTGAATGAGCTGCTCAACCCCATCCCAGATCCGAGAGATCCGGAACTCATCACCTATCCCCTTCGCTCCCTTTTCTGGGATCTCGAGCTCATGTTTGTTCCTCTTTCAGCTCGAAGCCAGGCGTAGACTCCGGTTCGATCTCAATTCAGAGTTCGGACTCCAAAACCTCAACACCTTGGGTCAGACAGACCTCGAGACCCTCCCTCACCCACATTCCCCCCCCTGCTCTCCGCTGCCATCCCTTAACACCCTGGCTATCTCAAACAGATCCTCCAGGCGAAACCACGACCAACCCGCCGATATCTCCACATACGGATCCGATGCTGCAACGCTCGTCCAGGCCGTAGGAATCGTGTGGAGACTTCCACTTTCATCGTGGCAACATATGCGATCCTCCCCCCAGTTTTGGCGGTAGGTCACAACGTCGAACTCTTGTCCTGACAACGGGTGAAAGGGATGCGTGATCTTGAAACGTCGCGGCGGATCGTATCCTGAGGGTGTAGTCGATGACCTATTCCAATCCCTATTACGAAAGAGTGATCGGGACCATTCGAAAGGACTGCCTCAACCACATGATCATCCTTGGACAGGGCCACCTCAAGCGCATCATGTCCGAGTATATCGACTACTACAACGCGACTCGGCCCCATGGATCTCTTGATGGCAACTGCCCC
>Ga0114946_10002623_pt1 | contig 12316 bp, 11 predicted proteins | sample WalLakDeSediment_FD_88676 | JGI IMG/M metagenome (GOLD analysis project Ga0114946, IMG submission 88676) | Lake sediment microbial communities from Walker lake, Nevada to study Microbial Dark Matter (Phase II) - Walker Lake 11/02/13 Deep Sediment | ecosystem: Environmental > Aquatic >...
ATGGTGAAGACCCGTACCGAGCTGGTGACCTTCGGCGCCGGCCTGCCCGACGAGGAGATCCGCTATCTCCACGCCGTAGTGGCGCGGGCACTGAGGGAAGGTGTCTGACTCGACGGTGGAAAGGCGCCGGCTCTCCACCCCCTCGGGCGAGGCGCTTGGGCTGCAGCAGCACCACCCCCGTTGACCGAGAGGCCTGGGGCTCGTACCCTGTTCGGGTTCGTGGAAAACCGGAGAGTCCAACGGTCCCGGGCGGGATGCCGCCTCGTGGGCGCCGGAAGGTCCAGTCAGCCCGTCCATCCCAAAGGAGAACCCATGTCGGAAGAGAGCCGTGGCCACAAGACGCCGAAGCCTCAGGGGCCGATACCGGAGGCGCCCGGTGGGCAGGGCGGTGGCGGAGGGGGGAGTGGTGTGACGGCCCCCAAGGGATGGGTTCAGCGCGTCTTGGACAAAGTGGAGGTGGGGGGCAATAAGCTGCCTCAGCCGGTGACGCTCTTCGCCATCTTGATGCTCATGGTCCTGGTGGCTTCCTGGATCGCCGGGATTATGAACATCACGGCGGTGCATCCCGGGACCGGTCAGGAGATCACGGCCGTAAACCTCCTGAGTGCCGAGGGGATTCGCCGGATCTTCACGGAGATGGTCACCGTCTTCGCCAACTTCCCGCCCCTGGGGCTCGTGTTGGTAGTGATGCTCGGCATCGGGGTGTCGGAGCGGTCGGGGTTCATCGCAGCGGCACTCAAGTCGTTCGTGAGCGGCGTGCCGAAGATGGCCATCACCTTCTCCATCGTCACCGCGGGTATGCTCTCCTCGGTGGCGGCGGACGCTGGCTACGTGGTGCTGATTCCTCTCGGTGCTGCGATCTTCGCCAGCATGGGACGCCATCCCCTGGCAGGACTGGCGGCAGCCTTCGCAGGGGTTTCGGGAGGATTCGGCGCGAACCTCTTCCCCACGGGCCTGGACCCGTTGCTGGCGGCCTTCACGGAGCCTGCCTCCCAGATCGTCGATCCCGGGTACACGGTGAACCCGTTGTGCAACTGGTGGATCATGGCGGCATCGGTACCTGTGGTGGCCATCGCAGGCACCTTCGTCACCGAGAGGATCATTGAGCCCCGATTGGGGAAGTGGGACTCCACGGGTTTCGAGGTGGTGGAGGAGGAGGAGCTTTCGAGGGTCGAGAAGAAGGGTCTTCTCTGGGCCATGCTCTCTGTGGTGCTGTTCCTGGGGATCTTCACGGTTCTCTCCCTGCCGGCCGTTGGTGTCTTCTACGATGTGAGCCGAGAGCGGGCCTTCGATCCCCTCTATGGGAGCATCGTTCCCATCATGACGATCCTCTTCTTCGTGCCGGGCCTGGTCTACGGCATAGTGACCGGATCCATCACCGGTGATAAGCAGGTGGCCAAGATGACGGCGGACTCCATGGCCACCATGGGGGGATACATCGTCCTGGCCTTTGTGGCAGCGCAGTTCGTAGCCTACTTCAACTGGTCGAATATCGGCATCATCATGGCCATCTTCGGAGCCGACGGCCTGCAGTCCGTGGGCTTCACGGGCATGCCTCTCATCGTCTCCTTCATCATTGTGTCGTCGATCATCAACATCGCCATCGGCAGCGCATCGGCGAAGTGGGCCATCCTGGCCCCGATCTTCGTGCCCATGCTCATGCTCATGGGCTACTCCCCCGAGACCACCCAGGCGGCCTACCGCATCGGTGATTCCTATTCCAACATCCTGACGCCCCTGCTCCCGTACTTCCCGCTGGTCATCACCTTCGCGGCCAAGTACGTGAAGGACATCGGGATCGGGACCATCATTTCGTTGATGCTGCCCTACGCGGTGGCCTTCGCCGTGGTGCGGATCCCCATGTTCGTGGCGTGGCTTCTCCTTGGCCTTCCCCTGGGGTTGGAGGCGCCGATCTACTATCAGCCCTGACCGGGGGCATCCTGGCAGGCCCTGGTGGGGGAGGTGAGCCCCACCAGGTTGCACCGCCCCTTCCTCAGGACCCGAGCCCGCCTTCCGCCAGAACCACCAGGAGGGCGTTCTGAACGGCGAGATGGGCGTCCACGCTCAGCCACCATTCGTCCAAGGAGTGGGCGCCGCCTCCGTGCCCCCCCCGGCCTATGGCGATGCCCGGGATCCCCAGGGAGATGGGGATGTTGGCGTTGGTGGATCCGCTTCCCACCTCCGGTTCCTTACCCTGGAATCGAACCGCGGCCATGGACCGCTGAATGAGGGGGGTGGCGGCCGGGTCCAGGAGGCCGGCGGGCCGGTTCCCCACCATCTCCACTTCCACGGTGAGGGGGGCGCCCCTGCGGCGAAGGGCATTCTCCTCGTCCAGCCCCTTACCCATGGCCTCCTGGAAGCGCCGGTCCAGTTCTTCCAGCGAGACAGGGTCCAAAGACCGCATATCCACCTCCATCCATGACTCGAAGGGGATGGAGTTCACCGAGGTGCCTCCCCCGATGCGGCCCACGTTGTAGCTGGTGCGGGGTCCCGAACGGGTGTGCTCGTCGGCGGCGGCCACGAAGTGCCGGACGGCAGCGGCCAGGGCGTTGTGGGGGTTGGCCAGCCCGAAGGCGCCCCAGGAGTGCCCCCCGGGACCCTTGAAGGTGACCCGGTAGCGGAGGGAGCCCACCCCCTGGTTCACGATGCGGGTGTCTTCGCCCCCGTCCACGGCGATGAAGGCGTCGATGCGCGGGCCGTCCTCCCGGAAGAGGTGCTTCATCCCCCGGAGGTCTCCCAGGCCTTCCTCACCCACCGTCCCGACGAAGAGGAGGTCCGCTTCGGTGCGAAGGTCCAGGGCGGCCATGGTCTTCAGGACGTTCCTGACCACGATGAGGCCCCGGGCGTCGTCCCCCACGCCAGGGGCGAAGAGGGTGTCCCCCCGGAACTGCACCGTCACGTCAGTCTCCGGGGGGAAGACAGTGTCCAGGTGGCCGTCCAGGGCCACCGTCCGGTCTCCCACCGTTCCTCTCCTGAGGGCCAGGACGTTGCCCACCTCGTCCTGCCAGACGGTGTCCGCTCCAGCCTCCTTCAGCATCTCGGCAAAGGCGGCGGCCCGGGCTTCCTCCATAAACGGGGGCGCCGGGATTTCCGTCAGGTACACGAGGTCCTGCACAGAGGACTCCTCCAGCGCTTGGATGAAGGCGAAGGCCTCCCGAATCCGGGGATCCGCAGCGATGGTCTCCACCTCCTGGAGGTAGGTGGGGTCGATGGCCGGAGTGCTCATGGGGCGCTGGCCAGGGGTCTCGGATTCCCCTCCGCATCCGGCCAAGGCCAGGAAGAGGGCGATGAGGAGTGTCCGGCGTCCGGTGCAGCTGGGAAACGGATCGGTGCGCATGGGCTCACGGGGAGAGAGGGGCGTGTGGGGGATGAAGGAGTCATGGAATAACCTCTACCATCAGGAGGGCCGGACGTCCAGGCCCCGGGGGTCGGGGAGAGGTCCCCCGGGCGAGGGAGGGGCTGGTGCGGTACATTCACCCCTTGTCGCCCCGGGATCCCGGACGTATCTGATCATGGTGGCATTGGTGTCAAAAGGGGCCGCCGCGAGGCAGGCGCCGAACCTGGTGGAATCACAAGGAGGATCCATGGCCTTCCAAGGTCTTCAAACCGCAGTCAGATGGTCCGCCGCCGCCGGCGCGGGCCTGGCGTTGGTGCTGGTTCTCAGCGAGGCGGCATTGGCCCAACAGAGAGTGGTGCCCCTGGAGGTGAACCGCCACCAGCTCGTGGAGATGGCGGTGCTGGGCTCCATCGCGCCCCCAAGGCAGGCCAGCCCACCTTACCGAATCGCCCCTGATGGGACCGTGCGAACGGTCCCGGGAACCGGCAGCATCACCTACAACTTCCGGGTGGGGGATCCGGCGACCCAGATGGCCGGCGACCACGTGGAGCCCGGCGTCAGCATCAACACGAGTCCGGCTGGGGAGCAGTTGGGTCTCTCCGTCCTTTCCACCATCGGAAGCCAGGCCCGGGTGGTCTCGGGTGAAGCCCATGGTGCCCTAGGCGCGGTCATCGGAAAGCACGGCGGCATCGAAAACGTCATGGTGGAGTTTCCCGACGACGTCTACGACAAGCTGGTCATCGGGGACCGCATCCAGGTCCGGGCCGTGGGCGTGGGGATGGAGGCCACCAACCTGGAGGGCGTGGCCATCCGCAACATGAGCCCACGGCTCCTGGATGCCCTCAACGCCTCCGGCATGGGCGTGACACCCGACGGCAGGCTTCGGGTGCCGGTGACCCACAGGATCCCGGCCAAGATCATGGGCTCTGGGCTGGGAGCCTCCACGGTCTCCAGCGGAGACTACGACATCCAGATGTTCGATCAGGGCGTTGTGGAACGGTACAGCCTGGACACGCTTCGTTTCGGCGACATCGTGGCCATCATGGACGCCGACAACACGCATGGGCGCATCTACCTCGAGGGGGCGGTGAGCATCGGGGTGGTCGTGCATGGGGCGAGCCGGGTGGCGGGCCATGGCCCGGGGTTCACCACCATCCTGACCTCTGCCACGGGAATGATCGAGCCCGTAACGGATCCCAACGCGAACCTGGCCACCCTGCTGAACCTCCGTTGACGTGAAGGTGGCCGGATCCGCCCCTGAGGGGGCGCCGGCCACCCTTCACTCACCAGGCTCCATCATGCTGAATTGGAGGCGGTTCAAAGAGCGGTTCTTCGCGGAGCCCACCCGGGTTCTGGCACTGTCCGGCGGCGGTGCTCGTGGGTTGGCCCATATCGGGGTGCTGGAGCATCTGGACCAACTCTCCATCAAGCCCGACCTGGTCACGGGAACCAGCATGGGTGCCGTGGTTGGGGCTCTCTATTGCCTCCACGGGTCCGGGGAGGGACTCAGGGAGGTGGCCCACGGTTTGTTCGAAGGCGAGCTCCTGGCGAAGCTCGATCTGGATGAGCTCATGCGGGACAAGGCCGGGGAGCGGGACAGCTTCGAGGAGTTCTCCCGGCGGACCAGGACCCTCTTCACCCTGTCCAGGATGATGAGGAGGGTCTCCATCGTGGAGCCGGGATTCATGGTGGAGGTGATGGGGCACCTGTTCGGGACCGCCACCTTCAGCGACCTGAAGATCCCGTTCGTGGCCGTGGCCACAGACCTGTACAGCGGGGAGGACGTGGCCCTGAACCAGGGAAGCGTGGCCACCGCCGTGCAGGCCAGCGCATCCATTCCTGGCGTCTTCGCCCCGGTCCCACTGGAAGGGATGCTCCTGGTGGATGGATACATCACCAAGAACGTCCCGGTGCCGGAGCCGGGGGAGCCGCCCAACCGGGCCGACGTCATCGTGGTGGACGTGCAGCGGGGTCTCCAGGCCGCGGGTCCATTCCTGCACGGGATCGATATCGTGGCCCGGGCCGATTGGATCATGCAGATCCAGCTGAACCGTGTCTATCTGGAGCAGGCTGATCTGGTTCTGGTGCCGGAGGTCCGGGAGGTCCATTGGGCGGATTTCCGCCGCATGGACCAACTCATTGCCGCCGGGCGAGTCGCTGCGGTGGAGAACGAGGAGGAGATCGTCCGGCTGTTCGGATGAGGGGGGGAGGGTCGTGACCGCCCTCCGTCGGGCGGCGCGAGCGGCAGTCGGCGCGAGCGGATCGACGCGCGCGGGTGCTTTGTCGGCGGCCGTGCCGAGGCTGACGCCCGGCGGCGGGGGTTCTCGTCCGCTACGGCCGGTAGGCGATGGCGTCGATCTCCACCCTGAGCCTGGGGTCCGGGAGGGCTGCCACCTGGACCGTGGTGCGGGCGGGGCGGTGGTCGCCGAACACCTTGGCGTAGACGGCGTTCATCTTCTCGAAGTCCCTCAGGTCCACCAGGAACACCCCGCATCGAAGCACGTGGGAGAGATCGCTCCCGGCGGCCTGGAGGATGGCCTGGATGTTCCGGAACACCTGCTCTGTTTGGCTTTCCACGTCCAGGCCGGCGATCTGGCCGGTCTGTGGGTCCGTGGCCCCCTGTCCGGAGACCAGGACCAGGCGATCGAAGATCATGCCGGCGGAGTAGGGGCCGATGGGCTGGGGGAGCCCGGTGGCGACGACGGGCTCATGGGCGGAGGTGTCGGTCATAGGAAGCTCCAGGGGTCGGGGTTCGGAGCGCATCAAACTGCCCCCGTACCCGGCAGTGTGTCCAGCGTCACGGGCCCGAAGAACCCGTCAGCTACCCTTCAGCTCCCGGTGGTAGCTCTTGTGGACGATCTTCCACTCACCGTCCACCTTGTGCAGGGACATGTAGTCCACGAAGTGGATGGTGGGGTAGTCGAGGACGATCTTGCCCACCGCCGTGGTGCCTCCCACGTCCACCCACTCGATGGTACGGATGCGCTGGTCCTCGTCCGGGGCGGGCCGCCCGGACATTCCCGAGAGGAACTGCTCCAGGGAGATGGTCCGGAGTGATCCGTCGGGCTCGATGAAGGTGAGATGAGCCTCGGGATGGAAGGCCCGAGCCATGATCTCGCGGTTTCCCGTGGCGTGGCCCTGGATGTAGAAGCCCAGGGCTTCCCGCACCGCCGCCTCTTCGGCTGAGTCCTGGGCGGCAACGGGTGGCGTCATGAAGGAACATGTCAGGGCGAGGAGTGAGAGGAAGAAGAGCTTGTTGATCTGGCTGCGCATGCGCCGGTCCCTTCGCTGAGGAATGATTACTCCTCGGGGAGGAGCCTCTGCGGGCTCGAGCCCCATCAGTGCCCTTCAAATTGAGCAAGGAGAGGCCGCCCGCAAGGTCCGTGTCTCCTGTGAGCTCGCTCTGCAATCGGACCGGGGGCGATATAGAAATGGCCAGACACCCTGCCGCCGAGGAGATCATGGCACGAAGCAAGAAGGACTCCGGCCCCCCCGAGCACCCTGAACAGTTCCCCAAGGCTCTTTGGCCCGGGACCGGGGAACTCCGCAAACCTTTGCGCCTGCCTTTCCTCCCGCCTCTCTGCCTGCTTTTCTGCCTGCCCTTCTGCCTTTCACCTTGGACCAACAATGTCAGAATAGCGTTGCACGGCCGCGGGGAGAGCCTCCCTTCCCGCCAGGCTATCAGAGGAAGAGATTAGAGGGTCACCGGTTCTCTCTTCCCGAGGTGTGTGCACACATTCAGCTTGACCCTCCCGGGGATGAATTCCCAGGGTTCTTGACACAGCGACCGCTACAGGTCAATGTTGCAAATAAACTTCAGTCGGGGAGAACTCAAACTTCATGACAGGCGAGCTTTGGGTGGAGCAACTCGAAGGGGCCCTTGCCGCCTTGGGGGAGATCCTCGCTGCCGGAGGGAACAGGTTGGCCATTGTTGTGGTCGGGGGCGCCACAATGAACCTTCTCGGAATCATCCGTCGGAGCACCAGCGATATTGACGTCATCGCCCGTGCCCACCGCGATGAGACGGGAGCGCTGCGGATCGTTCCCCCAGAGCCATTCCCGCCCGAGCTGAGCCAGGCCATTCGGACGGTGGCCCGGGACCTCGGACTGGCCGACGAGTGGATGAATGCGGTGGTGGGAGCCCAATGGGCCCTGGGTCTCCCGCCCGACATGACCGAGGACATCACTTGGAGGAACTACGGCGGGGGACTCGATGTTGGGCTCGTTGGGAGGCGGACCCTCATAGCCCTGAAGCTCTTCGCTGCGGCGGATGGAGCCCCGGGCAGCGTACACGCCCAAGACCTGGTGGCCCTCCAGCCCACCCCGGCCGAATTGGCTTCGGCTGTGGAGTGGGTCCTTACCCAGGACGAGGCTCCGGAGTGGACGTCCCTCGTGGAGGAGGTCTGCAAGCATGTCGAACGAAGCTGTTCGTAAGATTGGAGAGCTGGCCGGCGACACCCTCGTCGATACGGCCTGGGCCCAGTGGAGCAGCCTGACCTCCACGGTCGTCCGTTTGGGGCAGGAGCCCACGTGGACCATCGTGGACCCGGAGGCCTTGACCCTGGCCTCCTTTGCGGTGGGGCACCGGGAGCGCCGCCTGGAAGACGTGGTGGGCTCTTGGGCCGCGGGTGCCGCATACCTCATGAGCATGCAGCGGATGCGGACCCTCGCCGCCCGGTTTCCCAGGGCCGTCTCCGGGAGAATCGGGGATTTCGCTCGGGCTGCGGTGGCCGGAGGAGACAAACGCTGGAAGCGTCTGGTCTCTCCTCAAGCCGCAGGGGGATACAGCCCCCGGCTCAAGCCCTTGGAGCCGCTCCGGCTCACGGACGGCCCAGCCCTGACGCTCCGCCTCCGGGCTGGCTTCGGCGTCAACGCCAAGGCCGATCTCCTGTCCCTTCTCCTTGGTCGTTCCCGAGTGGCGGCGGACCTGAAGCTGATCGCGGCGGCCACGGCCTACACGGAGAGGGCGATACGCACGGCCACGAAGGAGATGGTCCAAGCCGGCTTCATCCACGAAATCGAGGGGCGCCCTTCATCCTTCTTCGCCGATGACAAGGCTTGGGCCCAGGTGCTCGAGGCGCACCGTCCCAGTCGGCCAGACGGGACGGGGAACGCGGTCCCGCCCTGGAGGTTCTGGGCCGCCGGGTATGCCTTTCTCGCCGGGGTGGTGGAGTGGGCGGAGAATGCGCAAGCTGAGGGCTGGACCTCCTACGTGGCGAGCAGTCGAGCCCGGGACCTCGTGGAGAAGCACGAGCGCATCCTGCGCCAGGCGGAGCTCGATCCGCGGTTCCTGGTCCTGGGGCCTGGTACCCAGTACCTCCCGGAGTTCGAGGAGCTGATCTTGAGGGTCCGAGAGTGGGCCCGCGAAGGTCTCAACGGCTCGCCGTAGGTGGGTCCTCCGGATCCCTACCCGCGGCGGACTCGAAGCGGGCAGGACTGCTGAAGCCAGTGGGCTTCCCCCAGGGCATCCTCCCTCACGCGCGTTTCTGGTCCGGGAAATTCCTCCCTTCCCTTTGCGTATCAGAAGAAGAGATTAGAGGGTCACGGGTTCCCTCTTCCCGGGGTGTGTGCATGCTCCGACATCGCTCGTCAGGCCTTTCCTTGCGGCTTTTCCTGGTGCTGGCCCTGGCCCTGGCGCCGGCGGGATGCGTTGACATCCTCGGAAGCAAAGGGGGTGAGGGCGCCTTCGACCTGGCGGCCCTCATTCCCTCCGGCGACAGCCTGATCCACCACCTGGAGGCGCTGGCCCACGACAGTATGCGGGGGCGGGCCTCCGGTTCCGTGGACGAGCTCCGGGCTGCCGAGTACTTGCGGGAGCGCTTGGTGGCCTACGGGCTCCAGGCGCCGTCGGGGGGGATGATTCAGGGCTTCGAAGCCGTGTCCCGGAGAGGCGACACCCTCCTATCCTCCAGGAACGTCCTTGGGGTACTCCCCGGCTCCGGTCGCCTCAGGGGGCAATGGGTCGTAGTGGGAGCCCACTACGACCACATCGGCTATCGGGGCCTCCCGGACGAGAGCCAGGGGCCCAACAACGGCGCCGACGACAACGCCAGCGGCACCGCCATGGTGCTGGAGATGGCTCGGGTGTTCTCCAGTGCCACGGGAGGAGGGGGATTGGCCCCGACCCCCCGGAGGTCCATCCTCTTCGCCCTCTGGGGAGCGGAGGAGGAGGGTCTCCTGGGATCCTGCCACTACGTGTTCGAAGCGCCGAGCGTCCCCCTGGGCAGGACGAGGGCCCTCTTGAACTTCGACATGGTGGGTCGCCTGCGGGGCGACACCCTGGTGGTGTCGGGGGGCGAAACCTCGGCGGCCTGGAATGGCCTGGTCCTGGAGGCCAACACCCCGGGACTGACCATCCTTCGCCCCCAGAACAGCTCCCCTCGGAACACCGACCACGCCTGTTTCTGGCAGGCCGGCATCCCGTGGGTGGGCTTCTTCACGAGGCTCCACCCGGAGTACCACACTCCCCTGGACGACGTGGAGCTCATCAACTTCCCCGGGATGGTGCGGATCGGGGAGCTGGCCATGAGGATCCTGGCCGAGCTTGCGGTGATGCCCCGGGCGCCGGAGTTTATGGGGCCGATCCCGAAGATGTAGCTACTCTTCTTGTGCAAGCCGTGAGGGCCGACCCTGCGGGCGCTCGTGGTCGAAAGGACGATGGGAGGACATCATCAGTAGAACAACCCACCAGAGGCATGAGGAGCTGCCGATCCCGGACTTCTACCGGACGGGACACGCGTCCAACTGGAACTTCGGTCCGGACCACGAAGTGTTGCTGGAGGCTGCCACCGGTTGGCGCCAACGGCACGGGCTCTCTCCCGCTTTTCAGGACCGGCCTCGCATCGACCTCCTTATTATTGACGCGCAGAAGGACTTCTGCTTTCCGGAGGGGACGCTGTTCGTGGCCGGGCGGAGCGGGAGAGGAGCCATACACGACAGCGACCGCACGGCCAGGTTCATCTACCGGAACCTGAGAGCCATCACGCGAGTCACCTGCACGCTGGATACCCACACCCCCCATCAGATCTTCTCGCCCTCCTTCTGGCTCCAGGAGGATGGGGCGGTGCCCGGGCCCAATCGTGAGGTGGAGGCGGCGGACGTCCTGGAGGGGCGGCTGCGCCCGAATCCGGCTCTGGCGGAGTGGCTGGCCGGCGGCGACTACGACTGGCTGCTCCGTCAGGCGGTGTATTATTGCGAAGAGTTGGAGCGGAAGGGAAAGTACAAGCTCTACCTCTGGCCCCCCCACTGCCTGCTGGGCAGCGCCGGTTACGACCTGGCGGGGGTCATACAGGAAGCACGCATGTTCCACGCGTACGCCCGGGAGACGCCCGCTCCCATCGTGGCCAAGGGAAAGATTCCCCTCACCGAGTACTACTCCGTCCTGGGACCTGAGGTGACCACCACCTTCGACGGCAGGGTACTCGCTGAGCGGAACGAGGAGTTCCTCTCGGAGCTCCTGGAGGCCGACGCGGTGATCATCGCGGGCCAGGCGGCGAGCCACTGCGTGAAGAGCACCATCGAGGACCTTCTCACAGGGGTTTCGGAGGATCTGGCTAGAAAGGTGTATATCCTGCGGGACTGCATGTCTGCCGTTGCCGTTCCGGATCCGTCGCGTCCCGGGAGCTTTCTCTTCGACTTCACCGAGCCGGCGGAGGCGGCGCTTCGGCGCTTCCGAGAAGCGGGCATGCACGTGGTGGAGTCCACGACACCGATCGCGGAGTGGCCGGACTTCCCGCTCTGAGGCCGCCGCGGAATCTGAGATCAAGGGAGGGTCCAAGAACGCGTCCACCACCGCCTGGGTCCCTCGCACGCCCCCTGACGGCGATTCCCCTTTGCTGTTATCTTGCTTCTGCGGGATTCTCACCTTGAACCCTCGGTTCCGTGGGTCGACCCTCGCTCATGATTCTGCGCCAGCCTATCGAGCCGGATGATCCGGCCGGCCTGCTGTGCGCCTTTACATTGGACAACACATTGGCTTTTTCTGCTCTTGATCTGCACCCGACCCTCCTCCGAGGCGTCGAGGCTCTGGGTTTCATTCACCCCACCCCCATCCAGTCGCAGGCCATACCGGTCGCCCTGGGGGGTCGGGATCTACTCGCTTGCGCCGTGACGGGGAGCGGTAAGACCGCTGCCTTTCTCCTTCCCATCCTCCACCGGCTGGTGGACCTGCCCCGGGGCACCACCCGGGCTCTGGTCCTGGCTCCCACTCGGGAGCTGGCCCTCCAGATTCTTGACGACCTCAACGGCCTGGCCCGGTACGCGGGCGTGAAAGGGGCGGCCGTGTATGGCGGCGTGGGCATGGGGCCCCAGGTGGCTGCCTTTCGCAAGGGCGTCGATGTCATCGTCGCCACCCCCGGACGGCTCCTGGACCATTTCCAATACGACTATGCCACTCTGTCGGGACTGGAGTACCTGGTGCTGGACGAAGCCGACCGCATGCTGGACATGGGCTTTCTGCCCGACATCAAGCGGGTGCTCCGGCACATTCCCGAGCCGAAGCAGACGTTCTTCTTCAGTGCCACCATGCCGGCTCCCATCGAGGAGCTTACCCGGGAGATCCTCCGGAGGCCGGTCAGGATCGCCCTCCAGCCCAAGGCCGCTCCTGCCGAGGGGGTGACCCAGTCTGTGTACCCCGTTCCGGCTGCCCTTAAGGGGGAGCTGCTGGTGGAGCTCCTGAGGCGGGGCCACATGGACGACGCCCTGGTCTTCACCCGCACCAAGCACCGGGCCGACCGCCTGGCTAAGCTCCTGAACCGCAATGGCATCTCCGCCGAGCGCATCCACGGCAACCGGTCCCAGGCTCAGCGGACCCGGGCCCTGGCAGGCTTCAAGGCAGGGGACTTCAGGGTCCTGGTGGCCACGGACATCGCCGCACGGGGCATCGACGTGGAGGCCCTGGGGCACGTGGTCAACTTCGACGTCCCCACGGTGCCGGACGACTACATCCACCGGGTGGGAAGGACGGCCCGGGCCGAAGCC
>Ga0114946_10002624_pt1 | contig 12309 bp, 8 predicted proteins | sample WalLakDeSediment_FD_88676 | JGI IMG/M metagenome (GOLD analysis project Ga0114946, IMG submission 88676) | Lake sediment microbial communities from Walker lake, Nevada to study Microbial Dark Matter (Phase II) - Walker Lake 11/02/13 Deep Sediment | ecosystem: Environmental > Aquatic > Freshwater...
ACGCTCAACGCCTCGCCCTCGACGCACCCGGCCGCGTCCAGGGCGGCGAACTCCTCGAGCAAGGTGGCGGCTTCGGCGCAATGCCGGGCCGCGCGTGAAGCCGCCGCCGCGGCGCCGGGCCAGTGCGCCCTAATCGCCGGCAGGACCTCGTGCCGCAGGTGATTGCGGGCGAAGCGCGGCTGCTCGTTGGCCGGGTCGCGGACCCACTCAGGCAGCTGCTGAGACTGCGCCCAGGCCTGCAGCGAGGCGCGCGGGAATCCGAGCAGGGGACGCTGGTGCCAGCCGGCGCCAAAGGGCGTCTCCACCGGCATCGCGGCAAGGCCCGCCACCCCCGCGCCGCGCAACAGCTGGATCAGCACCGTCTCGAGCTGGTCGTCCGCATGATGCGCGGTCAGCAGCACCTCGCCGGGCGCGAGCGCATCGCCAAGCGCCGCATAACGCACCTCGCGCGCCCTGGCTTCCGGGCTTTCGCCGCGCGCCGGGCGGGCATCCACCCGCAACACCGTGAGCGGGATGCCGAGCGCCTCGCACTGGGCCTTGCATGCCTCTTCCCAGGCGTCGGCCTGCGCATGCAGCCCGTGATGCACGTGGGCGGCGCGTAGCGCATCGGGCTGGAAGCGGTCGATCATTCGCGCCACCGCGAACAGCAGCACCATGGAATCCATGCCGCCACTGAAGGCAATGCAATAGCGGCGCGATTCCGCACCACCGGCGGACGCGTCCAGCACGGTCCACATTGCCTCGAGACTGAAATCGTTCACGTGCGAGTTCTGCTGTCGATCGGTCGCGCCGCCGGGGCCCCGCCGGCCAGGCTCGATTATCGCGCGCCAATATTTCGGTTTCGTGATACCGGGCAGCGCGTTCGCGCTCACCCTTCGCGAAACCGCCCCGTGCTGACCAGGCGCTGGTAGCGCGTCGTGAGCAACTGGTCGAGCGGCAGGTTGTCCAGTCGCCCGAGGTAGCGGGCGACCGCCGCACGCAGCGTGTCGGCCATCGCAGCGATGTCGCGGTGCGCGCCCCCCAGCGGCTCGGGGACGACCTCGTCCACCAGTCCGAGCTCAAACAGTTTCCCGGCGGTGATGCCCATCGCCTCAGCCGCATCAGCAGATTTTTCGCTGCTCTTCCAGAGGATGGACGCGCAGCCCTCGGGGGATATCACCGAGTAGATGCTGTACTGGAGCATGAGCATGTGATCCGCGACACCGATCGCCAGCGCGCCGCCCGAGCCGCCCTCGCCGATCACGACCGCGATGATCGGCGTCTTCAGGCCCGACATCTCCAGCAGGTTGCGCGCAATGGCCTCGCTCTGGCCGCGTTCCTCGGCGCCGATGCCGGGATAGGCGCCGGGCGTATCGATGAGCGTGATCACGGGCATGCCGAACTTTTCCGCCATGCGCATGAGGCGCAACGCCTTGCGGTAGCCCTCGGGCCGCGGCATGCCGAAATTGCGGTGCACCTTGGCCTTGGTGTCGCGCCCCTTCTGCTGGCCGATCACGACTACCGGCCGGCCTTCGAAGCGCCCCACCCCGCCGACGATCGCGGGGTCGTCGGAGTACGCGCGATCGCCGTGCAGTTCCTCGAAATCGGTGAGCAAGCGCTCGATGTAATCGAGGGCGAAGGGGCGCTGCGGATGGCGCGCCACCTGCGCGACCTGCCAGGCGGTCAGGTTCGAGAAAATATTGCGGGTCAGGGCCTCGCTTTTCGATTTCAGGCGGCGGATCTCGGCGGAGAGATTCACCTGCGAGTCGTCGCCCACGAAGCGCAGCTCGTCGATCTTTGCCTCGAGCTCGGCGATCGGCTGTTCGAAATCGAGAAAGTTGAGATTCATCAGAGGTGTCGGGCAGCCCTACAGGCCGCTAAATTAACATAGCCGACCCGCCGCGGGGGTATGCGCCTAGTTGGCCGGATCGCCGGGCGGATCCCCGGGAAGGCCGTACTCCATGCGCACGTTCTCCGCGCCGACCAGGGTACCGAGCCGCTGCAGCAGCCCGAGACCGGGCCGGACGCGCCAGGCATCGCCAAGCTGCAGCCGCGCCGTCGCGGCCGGGCCTTCATAAACCATGAGCACGGGGCAGCGGCCGCCGCGAAACGGCTCGAGCACGTGCTGCAGCTCTCCGATGAAGCCGCCCGAGGCCGGCCGACGGCAGCGCAGCAGCAGCCGCCGGCCCCGCTCCTGCATCGCGGTATCCAGGTCCACGACGCGCTTGGCAGTGAGCCGCCAGTCGTCGATGAAGTCGTCGAAGCGCAGGTTGCCCTCCGCGATCACGATCGCGTCCTTGGCGACCACGTGGCGGCACTGCTGGTAGGTCTCCTCGAACAGGGTGATCTCGAGGCGACCGCTACGGTCGTCCAGCACCAGCGTGATGCGGTTGCCGCGCCGGCGCATGTCGACGATCAAGCCGCCCACCACCGCATCGCGCCGCCCCATGCCGTAGCCCCGCTCGCCCTCAGCCGGCCGGTCGGCGGCGAGGTCGGCGATGCGCGCGCTGGTCAGGGCCTTGAGATCGGCGGCGACCTCGTCCACGGGGTGACCGGTGAGGAACAGGCCGAGCGTATCGCGCTCGCCGGCGAGGCGCTCCGCCGAGCTCCACTCGGGCAGCTGTTCCCCCTCGTCCTCCAAGGTGGCCGCTGCCGGGCCGGGCGCCGCTGCCATGCCGAACAAGTCTTCCTGGCCGGCGGCGGCGGCCCGCGCGCTCTGCTCGGCGCGGCCGAGCGCCCCGGGAAGCCGGTGCATGAGGGTCGCCCGGTTCGGCCCGATGCTGTCCAGCGCCCCGGCGCGGATCAGCGCCTCGATGGTGCGCCGGTTGACCCGCTGCAGGTCGATGCGCGCGCAAAAGCTGGTCAGCGAGCCGAACCGGCCGCCAGTTTCCCGCTCGGCGATAATGGCCTGCACCGCCGACTGCCCCACGCCCTTGATCGCGCCGAGTCCATAGCGCAACCGCCCCCTCCCTGCGACGTTGAAGACGTGCTCCGATTCGTTGACGTCGGGCGGCGCCACCACCAGCGACATCTGCTGGCACTCGTCGATGAGCGTGACGATCTTGTCGGTGTGGTCCATGTCGGTGGACAGCACCGAGGCCATGAAGGCCTCCGGGTAATGGGCCTTCAGCCACGCGGTCTGGTAGGACAGCATCGCGTAGCCCGCCGAGTGGCTCTTGTTGAAGCCGTAGCCGGCGAACTTCTCCATCAGGTCGAAGATATGCGTGGCGGTGCCCCGGTCCACGTCCCGCGCGACCGCACCGTCGACGAAAATCGAGCGCTGCTTGGCCATCTCCTCGGGCTTTTTCTTGCCCATCGCACGCCGCAGCAGGTCGGCGGCGCCGAGGCTGTAGCCCGCCAGCACCTGCGCGATCTGCATCACCTGTTCCTGGTAGAGAATCACGCCGTAGGTGGGCTTCAGCACCGGCGCCAGCTTGGGATGGAAATACTCGATCGGCCCGTCGTGGCGGCCGTGCTTGCGGTTGATGTAGTCGTCCACCATGCCCGACTGCAGTGGTCCGGGGCGGAACAGCGCCACCAGCGCGACGATGTCGTCGAAACTGTCCGGCTGCAGGCGTTTCACCAGGTCTTTCATGCCGCGCGACTCGAGCTGGAACACCGCGGTGGTCCGGCAAGCACGCAGCAGCTCGAAGGTGCGCGAGTCGTCCAGCGGCAGACGCGCCATGTCGAGCGTCGTCTCGCCAGCCTCGGCGCGCAGCAGGTTCACGCGCTTCACGGCGTGATCGATGATGGTGAGGGTCCGCAGCCCGAGGAAGTCGAACTTGACCAGCCCGGCGGCCTCCACGTCGTCCTTGTCGAACTGCGTCACCGGCGCGTCGCCGCCCTCTTCGCAGTACAGCGGGGTGAAGTCGGTGAGCACCGTGGGCGCGATGACCACGCCGCCGGCATGGCGACCGGCGTTGCGCGCCAGGCCCTCGAGCGACTTTGCCAGGTCGATCAGCCCGCGCACCTCGTCCTCGGTCTCGTAGAGGCGGCGCAGCTCGGGCTCCTGGGCGAGCGCCTTGTCGAGCGTTATCCCCACCTCGAAGGGGATCAGCTTCGCGATCCGGTCGGTGAAGCCGTAGGAATGCCCCAGCACGCGCCCCACGTCCCGCACCACCGCCTTCGCGGCCATGCTGCCGTAGGTGATGATCTGCGCCACGCTGTCCCGGCCGTAGCGCCGCGCCACGTAGTCGATCACCCGGTCGCGCCCGTTGATGCAGAAATCGATGTCGAAGTCCGGCATCGAGACCCGCTCTGGATTTAGAAACCGCTCGAAGAGAAGGTCGTAACGTAATGGATCTAAATCAGTTATTCCCAACACAAATGCGACGAGTGAGCCGGCGCCGGAGCCTCGGCCCGGCCCGACCGGGATATCGTTCTCCTTCGCCCAGCGAATGAAATCCGCCACGATCAGGAAATAGCCCGGGAAGCCCATGTTGCAGATGACGTCCAGCTCACGTTCCAGGCGGGCGCGATAATCCTCCAGCGTGTAGGCGGGCGCCTCGGGCAGCAGGGCCGGCAGCCGGGATTCAAGGGCAGCGGCGGCCAGGGCGCGCAGGTGGCTGCCGGCCGTCTCGCCTGCCGGCACGGGAAAATCGGGCAGGAAAGTCTGGCCGAACTCCAGCTCGAGGTTGCAGCGGCGGGCGATCTCCACGCTGTTCTCCAGCGCCTCGGGCAGGTCCGAAAACAGCGCCGCCATGTCCGCGGCGCTCTTCAGGTACTGCTCCTCGCTGTAGTCACGCGGCCGCCGGGGATCGCTGAGGGTGTGGCCCTGGTGGATGCAGACGCGCGCCTCGTGCGCATCGAAATCCGAAGCATCGAGAAACCTTGCATCGTTGCTCGCCACCAGCGGCGTGAGCGTCGCGGCGGCCAGCGCCACGGCCTCGGCGAGGTGGAAGTCGTCGCCCTCGCGGCCGGTGCGCTGCACCTCGAGGTAGAAGCTGCCGGGGAAGCGCGCCCGCCAGAAGGCGAGGTTGTCCGCGGCCGTGTCGCGCCGCCCCGCGAGCAGCGCGCGGCCGACGTCCCCGTCCCGCGCAGCCGACAACGCGATCAGCCCGGCACAGGCCGCGGGTTCCAGCCAGTCCCGCGTAACGAGCACCTGGCCGAGCCGCCGCCCCTCGAGGTAGGCGCGCGACAGCAGCCGGCAGAGGTTGCGGTAGCCCTCGAGATTGCGCACCAGCACCACCAGCCGGCTCGGATGACGCAGGTCACCCGGCTCTTCGATCCAGAGATCCGCGCCCACCAGCGGCTTGATGCCGCGCCGCAGGGCGCCCTGGTAGAACTTCACCATCGCGAACAGGTTCACCTGGTCGGTGACCGCCACCGCCGGCATGCCGAGCGACGCGACCCGGTCCAGCAGGGCGGGAATGCGGATGACGCTGTCCGCCAGCGAATACTCGGTGTGTACCCGCAGGTGGACGAAACCCGCGCTCATGCGCCGCGCCCTTCCGCCAGGCGGGCGACCGGGGCGAAGGAACGCCGGTGCGCCGCACAGGGGCCGAGCTGCAGCAGCGCGGCGCGGTGTTCCGCTGTCGGGTAACCCTTGTGGCGCGCGAAGCCATAGCCGGGATGGCGCAGCTCCAGGCGCTCCATCCAGGCGTCCCGCCAGGTCTTGGCCAGGATCGAGGCCGCGCTGATCGCGGGGATGCTCGCGTCGCCGCCGACCACCGCCTCCACCGTGCAGCTGCGCCCGAGGCGCGGGCAGCAGTTGCCGTCCACCTGCACGTGCGCCGGAGCGATGGCGAGCCGGTCGACGGCACGGCGCATGGCCAGCATGGTGGCGGCGAGGATGTTCAGGGCGTCGATTTCCGCAGCGTCCGCCCACGCAATCGCCCAGGCGCTCGACCGCGCCCTGATGAGCTCGGCCAGCGCTACGCGCGCGGCGGCGCTCAGCACCTTGGAGTCCGCCAGCCCGGGAATCTCGCGCGCCGGGTCGAGAATCACCGCCGCGGCGACCACCGGCCCGGCGAGCGGCCCGCGGCCGGCCTCGTCCACGCCCGCCACGCGTTGTGCCGTAAAGAGGGCCAGCGCGCTCACGCCAGCGGCTCCGGCAAACGCCCCAGCATATCGAGGACCGCCTCGGCGGCGCGCCGGTCGGCGCCCTGCCGCAGCATCGCGTGCATGACGGCGAATCTCCCGGTGAGCTCCGCGCGGCGCGCCGGGTCACGCAGCAGCGCGCCCACTTCAGCCGCGATGCGCTCCGGCGTCGCGGCCTCTTGCATGAGCTCCGGCACCAGGTCTTCGCCGGCGAGCAGGTTGGGGAGCGCGAAGCGCGTCGTCCGCATCAGCCGCAAGGCCCGGACGATCCGCGAGGTGAGCGGTGACACGCGATAGGCCACCACCATCGGGCGCTTGAGCAGCGCGGCCTCCAGCGTGGCGGTACCGGAGGCCAGCAGCACCACGTCGGCGGCCGCCATGACCTCGCGCGCGCGGCCGTCCACCAGTGCGACCGGCAGCCCCGGCGCGCGCTCGGCAAGCTGCGCGGCGAAGCGCTCCCGAATGGGTGCGGAGGCCATCGCGGCCACGAAGCGCGTGCCCGGGTGACGGGTGCCGATGAGCGCGGCGGCGGCCGCGAATTCCCCGCCGAGGCGCTCCACCTCGCCCATCCGGCTGCCGGGCAACAACGCCACAATCTCGCCCCGCCCACCGGACAGCTCGAGGCCGAGTACGGCGCGCGCCGCCTCGCGATCCGGCTCGTCCGGTATAGAGTCCGCCATCGGGTGGCCTACGAACCGCGCCGGAATGCCGTGCGCCGCGTACAGTTCAGGCTCAAAAGGCAGCAGGCACAGCACCTGGTCGGCGGCCCGGCCGATCCCGTGCACCCGGCCCGGTCGCCACGCCCAGATCGAGGGACTCACGTAGTGCACCGTAGGTATGCCTCGCGCGCGCAGCCGGCGCTCGACGCCGAGCGTGAAGTCCGGCGAGTCGATGCCGATCACCACGTCGGGGCGCAGCGCCTCGAAGCGCAGGATGAGCTCGCGGCGCAGTTCGAGCAGCCCCGGCAGGTGCCTGAGCACCTCGACGATACCCATGATCGACAGTCGCTCCATGGGCGCCCAGCTCTCGACGCCCTCGGCGAGCATGGCGGGGCCGCCGATGCCGTAGAACCGCGCGTCCGGATAAAAGCGACGGATCTCGCGCGCGAGCCCGGCGCCCAGCAGGTCCCCGGACGGCTCGCCGGCGATCAGCCCGATGCTCAGGCCGCCGTGTCCTCGCGCTGCGGAACGGGTCGTGTCGCCAGGCATCACCCTGCCCGGCTAGCGCACGATGCTGCGAGTGGCGTCCCGGATGGAGGCGGCGAAAATCTCCAGCTCCGGCTGTTCGGCCGCGAGCTTCTCGATCTCGGCGAGCGCTTCGGCGAGCTTCAGGCCGCTGCGGTAGAGCAGCTTGTAGGCGTGCCGGATATTCGTGATCTGCTGCGCGCTGAAGCCGCGGCGCTTGAGGCCCTCGGCATTGATGCCGTGCGGCGCCGGCGGGAATCCGCCGACCATCACGTAGGCCGGCACGTCCTGGCTGACGCCCGCGTACTTGCCCATGAAGCAGTGCGCGCCGGCGCGGCAGAACTGGTGCAGCCCGGAGAAGCCACCGAAGATCGCCCAGTCGTCCACCCGCGAGTGACCGGCGAGGCCGACGTTATTGGCCAGGATCACGTTGTTGCCGACCACGCAGTCATGCGCGATGTGCGCATAGGCCATGATCCAGTTGTCGTCGCCCACGCGGGTGACGCCCTCGTCCTGCACCGTGCCGCGGTTGATGGTGACGCACTCGCGGATAGTGTTGCGATCGCCGATGACCAGGCGGGTCGGTTCCCCCGCGTACTTCTTGTCCTGCGGCTCGTCGCCGATGGAGGCGAACTGGAAGATGCGGTTGTCACGCCCGAGGACGGTCGGGCCGTTGATCACGACATGCGGCCCGATGCGGGAGCCGCCGCCGATTTCCACGCCGGCGCCGATGATGGAGTAAGCGCCGATCTCGACGTTCTCGTGGATGCGCGCATCGGCCGCGACAATCGCCGTCGGGTGAATCATTTCCTGCCTCCCTCCGGGGCCACCATCATCTCCGCGGATGCCACCACCTTGCCATCGACCCTCGCCTCCGTGTGGAAGCTCCAGATCGTGCGGATCCGGCGCACGAGTCGCGCTTTGAGTATCAACTGGTCGCCCGGCACGACCGGCGCACGAAAGCGCGCCTTGTCGATGCCGACGAGATAAAACGTCGATTTCTCGTCGGGCTCGGTTCCGGCGGTGCGGAAGGTCAGTACGCCGGCCGCCTGGGCCATCGCCTCGAGGATCAGCACGCCCGGCATGATGGGACTGCCGGGAAAATGACCCTGGAAAAAAGGCTCGTTGCAGGTGACGTTCTTGAGCGCCACGATTTCCTCGCCGGGCGTATGCTCGAGCACCCGGTCGATCAACAGGAACGGGTAGCGGTGCGGCAGGTACACCATGATCCGCTGCAGGTCGAGCGAGCCGTCTTCAGTCATTCTCTGTGTCCTTTGCTCCGTCGTCGCCGCCGCGGCCCGCCTCTTCCGCCGCAGCCTCGACGCCCGCGTTCCGCTCCAGGCGGCCCACCCGCTTAGCCAGCGTGTCGAGCTGCCGGAAGCGGGCGGAGTTGCGGCGCCAGCGGCCGGCCTCGTCGAAGGGGAGCGAACCCGAGTATACGCCCGGCTTCCGAATGGAATGGCTGACCATGGTCATCCCGGTGACCACGGTACCGTCCGGAATCTCGAGGTGGCCGCCGATGCCGACCGCGCCGGCGATCATGCAGTTGCGACCGATGGTGGTGCTGCCGGAAATGCCGGTGCAACCGGCCACCACCGTGTGCGCCCCGATGCGGACGTTGTGGGCCACCTGGATCTGGTTATCGAGCTTGACCCCGTCCTCGATCACCGTGTCGTCGATGGCGCCGCGATCGACCGTCGTATTGGCGCCGATTTCGACGTCATCGCCTACGGTGACTGCGCCGACCTGCGGCACCTTGAGCCAGCCCTCCGGCTCGCGCGCCAGGCCGAAGCCGTCCGCGCCAATGACCGCGCCAGGGTGCACGATGACCCGCGCGCCAAGGCGCACTCCATGGCAGATCGTGACATTGGCGACCAGCCGGCTGTCGCGACCGATGTGCGCGCCCGCGCCCACCACGCAGTTCGGGCCGACGAAGGCGCCGGGGCCGATGTGCGCGCCCGCCTCGATCACCGCGCCGGGCGCAACGCCGGCGTCAGGCGCGATCTCGGCGGCCGGATCCACCCAGGCGCCGGGCTGCACGCCGGGCACGAACGGCGGCGCAGGGTGCAGGTCCGCGGCGATGCGGGCGTAGGAGGCGTAAGGATTCCGGGAGATCAGCACGGCCGTGCCGCACTGCCCGGCAAGCTTTTCCTCCAGCACCACCACTCCGGCCCGGGTACTCGCGAGATACTTGCGGTACTTCGGATTGGCCAGGAAGGACACCGCGTCGGGTCCCGCCTGTTCCAGGGTACCCACGCGGCACACACGACGGTCCGGGTCGCCGCGCAGTTCCAGCCCGTGACGGACCGCGAGTTCGCCGAGACTCAGTTCCATGGCGCGGCCCCGCCGGCCTCAACCGCCCTGGTGCCGTCGCTGCAGGACCTGCAGGATCTGCTGGGTGATGTCGATCTTGTCGCTGGCATGCACGACGCCGTCCACCAGGATCAGGTCGAAGCCCTGCGACGTCCCGTAGGCCTGGATCTCGGAAATGAACAGCCGCTGCAGGTCGCCGAGGCGCTCGTTGCGGCGCATGTTCAGGTCCTCGACAAATTCGTTCTGGGAGCGCTGCAGGTCGCGCTGGCCGTCGCGAAATGTCAGTTCGAGACGGCGACGCTCGTCCTCCGACAGGAAGCCCTCGCCCTGTTGCAGGCGCTCCTCGATGCCGACGAGTTGCTCGCGCTTCGCGCGGATGTCGCGTTCCCGCGGCGCAAACTCTTCCGTGAGCGAGCGCTGCAGCGCCAGCGCCTGAGGCGCTTCCTCGAACAGGCGGTTCAGCTTCACAACGCCGATCTTGTTGGCGGCCAGCGCGGTGGCCGGGGTGGCGATTACCGCCGCAAGCAGCAGCGCGCCAAGGAGTCGAGTCATTGCGTTCATTGGTACGCGGTCCTCAGTGATTTCAGGATGGTTGCCATGGTCGGGTCGGGTGCGGCGGTCAGAACGCCGAGCCAATGGAAAACTGGAAACGTTCCGTCCGGTCGCCGCTCTCATCATTCAGCGGCAGGCCGTAACTGAACCTGAACAGCCCGAGCGGCGCGAGCCACTGGAAAGCGGCGCCGACCGAGTACTTCATTTCGGAGGCCGAAAAATCGGCAGTCACAGGCTCGCCGGTCTGCCGATCGAAGAACGGCGTGTCGTCGGTGGAGAATACATTACCGGCGTCGGCGAACAAACTGAACCGCGTGGTGCTGGAGAGCTGCCCCGGCAACGGGAAAATCATCTCCAGCTGGCTGCTTACCCGGAGGTTGCCGCCGAACGGGTTGTTGTTGGTGTCGCGCGGACCCATCCAGCCCTCGCGGAAGCCGCGCACCGAGCCGGGCCCGCCGCCGAAGAAACGCTTGTACGGCGGAATCTCGGTGGTGTCACCGAGCGCCTCCCCGTAGAGCACCTCGCCGTTCCACTCCAGGAACGTGGGCCCGAAGAACGGGAAGTAATGCAGCAGGTCGTAGCGCAGCGTGTAGTACTCCACGTCGCTGCCCGGCGTGGTCATGTTGAACGAGACCCTGTGGCGCGCGCCGCGATCGGCGAAGAACACCCGGTTTCTCGAGTCGTAGGTCCAGCCGAGCAATGCCTCGAAGGACTGGAATTCGGTTTCGAAGATGGCACCCCCCGGCAATTCGTTCACCCGCGAGTCACCGTTGAGCAACACCCAGCGGATGGACTGCAGCGGGCTGAAGGTGTTGGTCAACAACTCCGAGTCCAGCAGCTGCAGGCCGAAGCGGATGCGCGTGAACTCGGAAATCGGGTAGCTGTACTCCACGCCGAGCGCCGTGGTCTTGGTGCCGAACTCCGAGGCGCCGGAAACAAACTGGGTGATATCCCGGTACGACGCCGACATGGTCCGCGACACGCCGTCGGGCGTGACGTAGGGATTGGTGTGCAGGAAGCTGTAAATGGTGCTGAACTGGCCCGTGTTGACGTCGGCCTCGATCCGGTTGCCGGCGCCGAGGAAGTTGGTATGCACGAAATTGGCGTTGAACAGCACGCCCTGCAGTCCCGAGTAGCCGACACCGCCGCCAAAGCTCCCCGGCAGGCCTTCCTTGACCGTGAAATCGATATCGACCAGGTCGTCGCTGCCGAGCACGGGGCTCGAGTCCCGCTTGACGTCCTCGATATAGGGTAACCGGCGCACGCGCTGCTCGGAGCGCTCGAGCGCCCGATTGGACAGGTAGCCGCCCTCAAACTGCCGCATCTCCCGCCGCAACACTTCGTCGTTGATGCCGGTGGTGCCGAGGAAATTGATCCGGCGCACGTACGCCCGCTGGCCCGGGTCGATGTAGAAGGTCACGGACACTTCCTTGCCATCCTCGGAGACGGTGGGGACCGGATCGACGCGCGCGAACGCGAAACCGTCCTCGCCGAGGCGGAAGGTGATCAGTTCCGCGGTCTGGGTCAGCAGGCGCCGCGAGAAGGTGTCGCCCGGCTTGCTGAGCACCAGCCGCCGCAGTTGCTCTTCAGGCACCACCATGTTGCCGGCCAGGCGGATCTCGGAGATCCGGTACGGCTCGCCTTCGCTGACATTGATGGTGACGAAAATGTTCTGCCGGTCGGGCGAGATCTGCACCTGGGTCGACTCGACCTCGAAGCTCGCGTAACCGCGGTCCATGTAAAAAGACTGCAGGGTTTCGAGGTCGCCGACGAGGCTCTCGCGCGCGTAGCGGTCGTCCTGGCGATACCAGGACAGCCAGTTCCGGGTGCGGAGCTTGAACTGCTTGAGGATCTCCTCGTCGCTGAATATCTCGTTGCCGACAATGGCAACCTGCCGGATGCGGGCGCGGGCGCCCTCGTTGATGCGCACCGAGATATCGACGGTATTTTCGGTCTCGTCCTCCGTGACCACCGTATTCACGAGCACGCTGTACTTGCCGCGCGCGTAGTACTGGTCAGTGAGGAACTGCTGCACTTCCTCGAGGACCGAACGGTCGAAGGTGCTGCCGCGGGTCAGGCCGACCCCTTGCAAGGACTCCATCAGGTCGTCGGTCTTGATGTCCTTGTTGCCAGTGATGGTCAGCTCGCGGATCGACGGCCGCTCGCGCACGGCGATCACGAGCGTGTCCCCGTCGCGGCGCAGCTCCACGTCCGAGAACAGGCCGGTGGCGAACACCGCGCG
>Ga0114946_10002625_pt1 | contig 12298 bp, 9 predicted proteins | sample WalLakDeSediment_FD_88676 | JGI IMG/M metagenome (GOLD analysis project Ga0114946, IMG submission 88676) | Lake sediment microbial communities from Walker lake, Nevada to study Microbial Dark Matter (Phase II) - Walker Lake 11/02/13 Deep Sediment | ecosystem: Environmental > Aquatic > Freshwater...
GCCCCTCGAAAAGCGATGGCGTTTCATGAATCGCCCTCGGACGAAAAACGGTGGCTATTCATGGATCGCCCTCGAACGGTGGCGTTTCATGGAACGCCCCTCGAAAAACGGTGGCGGTTCATGGATCGCCCTCGAAAAGCGATGGCGTTTCATGGATCGCCCCTCGAAAAGCGATGGCGTTTCATGGATCGCCCCTCGAAAAACGATGGCTATTCATGGATCGCCCCTCGAAAAACGATGGCGGTTCATGGATCGCCCCCGAAAACCGTGGGTGGTTCATGTATCGCCCCCGAAAAAAACGGTGGTGGTTCATGGATCGCCCTCGAAAAAAACGGCGGCGTTTCATGAATCGCTCTCGAAAAACAGTCGCGGTTCTTGGATCGCCTCCGAACGGTGGCGGCTTCGGGAATAGACAGCGAAAATTCCGGCTGGAACTATTGACTTTAAAATTAGTGTTGCCTAAACTATAAATGAGTTATAACTAAAAATTAGGAATAGTTTTCTTGACTACAGCATCCGATGATTACTTGAAAACGATTTTCCATCTGACTCGTGGTTCGTTGCGAGCTGGAACGAAGGACATTGCAGATATGCTTCACATTTCGCAAGCTTCGGTGAGTGCGATGCTGCAGAAATTGGCTATTGCAACACCTCCACTCGTCGATTATCGTAAGCATGCTGGTGCTACATTGACATCACATGGGGAACGACGCGCTTTGGAAGTGATACGACATCACCGGCTTCTGGAAACCTTTCTCTTTCGTACGTTAGGTTACTCTTGGGACGAGGTGCATGAGGAGGCCTGCCGTCTGGAACATGTGATTTCCGAGCATTTCGAAGAACGCCTCGCACATTTTCTCGGTAACCCTACGCACGATCCACATGGAGACCCCATCCCGGATGGAGATCTGAACATGTCCACACCCGCACTAACACAGCTCTCGGAACTTCAACCGGGCGATCATGCAACAATACGGCGTGTTAGCGATACGGATCCGGACTTGCTGCGCTATCTCGGAGTACGTGCTGTTCTGCCTGATCGTCGAATATTTGTCATGCAACGTTCTGAGTACGATCACATTCTTACCCTGCGCGTTGAAGGTCGGAAAGAACGGGTGATGCTTGGCCCCCTTGTGACGCAGCGTATTTATGTCGAAACATGATGTCGTGCGATGTAAACGACAATTCGAGCGACACATGCTTTACTCACCCTCGCACGAAACACGATTTTCGCTCCCTTTGCAGGGCGATGTCCCACAAGCACATGATACAGCGATGCGTCGGTTTTCAATTATCGAATGAATTTCAACACCCAGTATTTACACGATTCTTATGATCAAACACATCTTCGTAGTATTCATTCTACTGTTCTCCACGAGTGTACACGCACAAACGACACTAACCGGTAAGGTTATCGACGCTGAGAGCGGTGAACCCCTCGTCGGCGCGAACATCATTCTGCAAGGCAGCGAACTCGGTGTCGTCAGCGACCTTGATGGTGAATTCGTTTTCCGGAATTTGGAGCGAAATCAGTACGTCCTCAGAGTATCGTATGTCGGTTATGCGGTGTCCACGAGAGAAATCGACATGACGTCTGATTATCAGCGCGTGGAAATATCTCTGATACCGGTGTCGTACGAATTCAACACTATTGTCGTCACTGGTACGCGTACGGAGAAAAAGCGCACGGAAGTCCCCATCATCGTCAACATTTTGTCGCAGGATGTATTCACCTCGACGAATTCGCGTTGGCTGCTCGATGCACTCGGCTTTCAATCTGGAGTTCGCATGGAAATAGATTGTCAGACATGCAATTTCTCGCAGATACGCTTGAATGGCCTAGACGGTGCATACTCGCAGATTCTGATTGACGGTAGACCCGTGTTCAGCGCTTTGAATGGACTGTACGGTCTTGAACAAATACCCACGACCATGCTTGAGCGAGTCGAAGTCATTCGTGGGGGCGGCTCAGCCTTGTTCGGAGCAAACGCCGTGGCGGGTACCGTCAACATTATTACACGCGAACCGACGGCGAACGGCTACTCGCTGTCCTTCGACAACAGCATCATCGATGGGACGACGCCGGACAGATCTCTCGATCTGACAACGACATTCGTCGATCCCGATCGTGTGCGAGGTATGACTGTATTCGCCGGTTTTCGAAAGCGCGAGTCTTACGATGCCAATGCCGATGGCTTTTCGGAAATCCCGTTCCTGCGAAACAATTCCTTCGGTTTGAATTCCTATCAGAAGATGGGGAAGTATTCGAAAGTCAATCTGGACATCCATAGCATTCACGAGGAACGCCGAGGTGGTAATAAATTTGATTTACCCGCGCATCGCGCCGATCAGGCCGAAGACCGCACGCACAATATTCTCGGTGGTGGTCTCACTTTTTCGAAAGATGTTCCGGAACTGTTGAGTTCCTTTTCCGCATACATATCCGGCCAACTTACGGACCGTGCTCACTACACGGGCATAGATGGAGCAGACGCCTATGGTAGTACTGAGAACCTGACTATGGTGAGCGGTATGCAGTTCAGTCGTTCGCATGTCGACTTCCTCGGCGGGGGCGAGAACACCATCACCGTTGGTTTCGAAGGGCGCTATGACGACGTTCTGGACGAAATTCCTTTCTACAATCACCGTCTCGAACAAATAACGCGTCAGGCCGGATTGTTTTTGCAGACCGACTGGAAGGCGACAGAACGTCTGGGCGTGCTGCTTGGCGTGCGTGGCGATGTGCATAATCTGCTCAGTGGCGTCGTCGTCAGTCCCAGACTTAATCTCATGTACGATTTGACGAGGGAAATGCAGCTTCGCACTTCTTTCGCAACCGGATTTCGTGCACCCCAAGCCTTCGACGCTGATTTGCACGTGGCCTTCGCGGGTGGCGGCGTGTCGCTGATTCGCATCGATCCGGCGTTGGATAAGGAACGGTCCTACAGTTACAGTGCATCGCTCGATTACAATCTCCCTTTCGACCACAGCATTTGGGGTTTCACCATAGACGGATTTGCAACTCGCATTGAAGACATTTTCGTGTTGGAGGAAATGGGGCCGGATACCGAGAATCCGGACAATACCATACTGCTTCGAAGTAACGGTGGCGGTGCAATGGTAGCAGGTGCTTCCGTGGAGGTCCGTGGCAATTACGACAATAGGATTGAATTCCAAGCCGGAGTGACCTTGCAAAGCAGCATGTACGACGAGAAAGTGTATTGGTCCTCGAGCATCGACGGTACTCGGCACCTCCTCAGATCCCCCGACGTCTATGGTTTTTATCTCGTAGACCTTTCAATATCCGCTCCCATCAAACTCTCGTTCAGTGGTGTTCTGACTGGTCCGATGTACATCCCGCATTTCGCCGGAGCGCCAGGTGTGTACGAGGATGCTCTCAAGCGCAGCGAAACCTTTCTCGAGTCCAATATCCGCTTGTCATATCGTTTTGCATCACACGGTCGTGCCGACGGTATTGAACTCTATATCGGTACCAAGAATATCTTCAATGCCTATCAGCGGGATTTCGACACGGGGCCGTATCGCGACTCGAATTACGTTTACGGACCTGCCCGTCCACGAACAATATATGCCGGCATTAAAGTGGGATATTGAGACGTGGGGATTACCCGACATCGACTTACTTATTTCACATGCGAAATGGAAGTTTCCGTTCCACTCCTTTTTTGAGGATGAAAGCACAGCTTCATTCCATCAGCATGTAATATTGCATGAATGGAACAATGGGAATTTCCTTCCATGTATGATTGAAAAACGAATATAAAATCGGTATATGTTGTGAATTCGGTGTTGCTACTTGAGCAATGCATTTCACGTTCCGGGATCGCCGGCATTGACAGGACTTCGGAGTAAATGCAGGCAGTGCTCATATCCGAAGAAGTTGGCTTGTTTCTCACAACGCCATGTGTAAGTTCTGCCCTTTCGGTAAATGGATGATCTATTCTGCGTTTACCACTCATCAATCATGAATGCTGTCCAATATGAACCGCGACCGAGCGTTGAGTCTTTGTTCAGACATTTATGCTGTGAAAGGAATATCCCATCGCCAGAAATCCACGCCGTCGCTTTTCCCACATACGTAAAAGTCGCGAATCTCCCTGATCGATGTAATCATGGATGCATATTTCCCTTTTCATTGCATGTTGCCTATGAAGTCTGCCTGCATACTGCTGTAGGGTTCCTTTCCACGATATGGGCATAGCGAGAAAGAGTGTGTCGAGAAGCGGATGATCGAAACCCTCGCCGATCAGTCGTCCGGTAGCGAGCAGGATGCAGGGGGCGTCGTCCTCCAGCATTTTGAGATTGTTGATAACCATCGTGCGCTTCTTTGCAGAAAGACGCCCATGTAGGAGGAAACAATTCTGCGTTTCGGTGTCAAGTTTTTTATGCAGCAAGAAAAGTTGTTCCGTACGTTCGGTCAAGAGGAGAATTTTTCTGCCTTCATCATACGCTGCTCTCACGTCATCGAGGATGACTTGATTTCGCGATTCATCGCCGGCAAGGCGCTGAAACACTTCCTGAATTCCCATGTCGTTAGTATGCGAAGTAGCCGGTAATTGACGCAGGATGACAATCATTCGAGTAAGTGTGGAAGCAGTACGAGCGACAGTATGACGAATCGGTCCGCATTGCATGAAGACGATAGGCTGATGCCCATCACGGCGTTGCGGTGTCGCGGTGAGTCCGAGGACAAACCGGGCTTTCGCTGCATTCAGAATGGCTTCGAAGGAAAAGGCAGACACGTGATGGCATTCGTCGACGATTATTTGTCCATAGTGATCGAGCAACTCACCGAGTTCCTCGCTACGCGATAGAGACTGCATGACAGCGATATCAACTACACCCGAGAGTTTATTCCTCCCTGCACCTAACATTCCGAGCCCTTGCTCAGAGAAACGCAGAAATGTGCCGAGACCTTCCAGCCACTGTCTCATCAGATCAGCGCGATGAACAAGTACTAAGGTGCTCACTTCTCGATGAGCTATGATCGCTGCCGCCGCCACAGTTTTCCCGAATGCCGTCGGAGCGCAGAGCACACCGACATCATAACGTAGCATGGCATCGACTGCTGTTTGCTGATCATCGCGAAGTATTCCGAGAAATTCTATTGATGCGTGCCGTCCCTCGACCCGTTCATCACGAAGTATCGGTCGGATATCGTTGCTTTTCAACAATTCATGAAGGGCGTCTAGGCAGCCGCGGGGCAGACTGATGTGTCGGGGATGATTCTCGGCGCAACCAATGACGCGCGGTTTGTTCCACACAGCCAGTCGCATTGCCTGCGCCTTGTAGAATTCCGGATTCTGAAATGCAGCGAGACGAATAAGGCGGTTGAGTAGAGCTGTTGGTATGGTATACTTTTCAATGAAAATCCGATTCGCTGTCACCAACAGCATCGTCTCCGGCATCGGACCCGGAAGTCTTTTCTCGATGTTTGCGGGACGATTCCACGGGACTTTATCTTCATCGTCGAGTGGAAAGGCGACATCGATCATTGGGCCGTCTCCACAAATCTGTTGTATCGCACGTTCGACGTCCTGTCTGCTCAATGATGTGAGGGATGCGAGAAAAGCCCACTGATCAGGCCAGGGTTGAAAGTCGTTGTCTACGAAAACGCTGCGTTGCATCTCGCGGCAGTGCTTCTGCAGAGGGAGAGCGATGAGATTGCCGAAACCGGATTTCGGTAGTGTATCCTGATTCGGAAAAAACCGATCATAGCTCGTAAGCGACAGTTGACGCGTACGGTTGCATGTGTGATCGATAATAGCGACACCCAGTTGTCGAGCAAAATGAGCGGGTATTGCCTCGTCGAAGAATATCCAGACGTGTGCGCCATTACCGGAGCGGGATATTTCTAGTGCGGCGGGTACTTGTAATTCAGCGCAGGAATGTTTGAAGGAGCGGGCATCGTCGCGCCAATCCGCAGCGTCGAAATCGACAGCGAGGAAATGACAGGTATCATCAGTGAGCAGGGGGTAGATGCCAACAGTGTGTTTGCCGGCGAGATGATCGTAAATCACCTGATCGGTGACGGGCAGCAATAAGCGATGTTCGCAATCGCAACATCTCGTGCGTGGTTTTTGGCAGAAGCTAGGATTCCACTCGTTTCCACAGGTGGGCGAGTAACCGGATTTCCCACGCGCAGACTCCCACCGTAGTGCAAAGACATCGGTGCGACCCTTAAATAGACGACGAAATAGTGCGATTTTCTCCGCGGTTCCGAGAATCTTGATTGTATCTTCTTGCACTTCTATCGCTTCTTCGATTCTCGATCTAGCTCCCGGCTCACTCGCCATGCCGTGTTTTTTCAGTAGCAGTTTGAGGCGGGCAATCTCTTCGCGAAGATGTTGCAATTCATCTTTCGGTAGAATTTCGCCATCCATCAATCCTATGTACCTCCATTAAGGTCATGAACACATTCCCGAAGCAGCGCACATGGAAAAAGGGTATTGAAAACCGGTAGATGCGAATCTCTATTCGCTATTCATTCAATCCTCAGCGTTGCGATTTGCATACAGTAGTGAATAAGTGCGCCGACGGGTTGAATTATCGTTTGCATACCTGTTGGCGTTGATAGAAAAAGGAAGTCATTCGACTTCCTTTGTTATGTTGTCGGGGCGAGAAGATTTGAACTTCCGACCTCTCGGTCCCGAACCGAGCGCTCTACCGGGCTGAGCCACGCCCCGAACTGGTAGGTACAAAAGTTACGTACGGCGTGCTTGAAAAGCAAGAGTGAATTCGTTGCGGAGATCGGAGCAGATTTGGAGCACGAATGCGTGTCCCCAACTGTGATGGACCTTTGCTTCAGTAATTCCCGACTTTCCCGCGAAGCGAACGGTACAACATCTCCCTAGCCCGAAAAATGTGTGCTTTCACGGTTCCCAGAGGGAGTTGCAATTCGCAGGCGATTTCCTCGTATGATTTTTCCTCCTGATGACGCAGAACTATGACTGCCCGGTATTTTTCCGGCAACGAATCAATCGCGTCCTGAATCGCCTTCGCTTGTTGGGACCGGAGCAGAGGAGCGTCGGGAATATGTGAACTGTCCGGTATTTCGTATTGTTGTTCACCGTCAAATGTGGATCGCGGAGTATCGATGGAAATGGTGCGAAGTTTGCGTTTACGGAGAAAGTCGATGCAATTGTTGGTGGCTATCTTGTACAGCCAAGTCGAGAACGCAAATTCGTCGTTGAACGAGGCGAGCGAATTGAAAGCTTTGATAAAAGCCTCCTGCGTCAAATCGTCCACTTCATCGCGTCTTCCGATCATTCGGGTGACAAGATTCGCAATGGCCCCGCGATATTTGTCCATCAGGCGTTTGTACGCTTCCTGATCACCAGCCACGGCGGCTGTGATCAGTTTCTTGTCTTCTGCTCGCGACTGCTCTCTTCGATCTTCTTGGGTTTGATACATGAATGGGCATACACTTTAGCTTCTCTTTCAAATTACTGCATCGGCTATTTGGAATCAACCGGACGAATCGGCTCCGCATGGTGATGTGAGAGGGTGGGCTGTTTCGCCTCATGTTTGCAAAAAGCGTCGGGTACGCTCCGTTGCGAATCAGGACGTGTACTCTGATGGAACGCGAATTCGACCTGGAAAATACTGCAAACACGGCAGCGTCGTCGGAATGGGGGCACGTGACAGTGCGAATATTTTTACAAATAGGACACGGGAGGTCTATGATTGTTCAATGTAAAACGTTATATTATTTGCTGTACATTTTGAGGCGATTACGAAGAAAGAGGAAAATGAGAAGCAGAAGAACAGCACAGCGGCGATCGTGTCGCAGACGTTGCGTGAGCTTCTTCCATACACTAACCTTGCCTGGCAACTCCTGGCGACGGTGTTGTTGTTCTTCGGCGCCGGTTACTTGATCGATTCCTGGCTTGACACTGGTGGTGTGTTCACCATCATTCTTTCGCTGGCGGGAATCATCATCGGTCTCGTGAACGTTATACTAACAGCGAACAGACTTCATAGAACAAAGGAATAATGTCCCGGTTATGATCAGCTACGTGAAACGACAACTCATAAAAGCGAAAATAGAATTCACTCTTCTCGGTCTTATTTCTCTGCTGTTCATCGTCTTCTCCATGCTGAGGAGCGGTGAGTTTGTCTTTGGTCCCGACTTGGTCGCGGGTTGTATATTAAGTGTGACGAATGCATTTTTAGGGTATGTCTTCATTGAGAGGGCATTCCGCTTCAACAGCAACATGTTCATTCTTTTCTCGCTTGCTGGCATGGCGCTTCGTTTTTTTCTCATGCTCGTTTCGATTGCCGTTTTCATCTTGACGACAACAACGAACATTCTTGAATTTACTGCATCGTTCATGGCATTCTACTCGATAGCACTTGTGGCGGAAGTCGTCTACATCAACCGGAAGACTGATCAACTAAAACCGCGAAGTGCAACAGCGCGGTAAAAACATGCACGAGTCGTAGTACATCCATCAGCATGAATCTACATCTCGGTTTCAGGGGAATTTTTACGCTAGCATCCGTGGTGTTGCTATCGTTGACCGTTACCGCTCAGGATATGCCGGAGATGTCGAACGACGCTGCTGGAGAATCCGCTTTCTCTTATGAGTTCATCGACGAAACCGAACACAAGGCGGCGATAGAACCAACTCCTACCGAAGAAATGATGTACATTCTCGAACATAAGGTCGAGAACACCCCGTACATTCATGAATATCCATTCCCGAAGCTGTATCTTCCGACAGACTGGAAGCTTACTCTGGCTGGAATGACTATCGACATGTCGCCGAATCGTCACGTGGTGTACATGTGGATATCAATGCTGGTTACCATACTTCTCACATGGCTTGCAGCAAGGCAGAACAAACGAGGGCTAGTCCCCAAGGGCTACGGCAATATGATAGAATCGGTTATCGTGTTCATCCGCGACGAGGTGGCGTATCCGTTTCTCCATGCCGCCACTGACAGATACCTTCCGTTGCTGCTCTCGTTCTTCTTCTTCATCAGTACCATGAATCTGCTCGGGTTGTTGCCGTTCGGTGCCGCTTCCACAGGCAACATCAACGTCACCGCCGGTATGGCTCTCATTACCTTCGCGTTCATGATTTTTGCTGGAATGCGCGTGAACGGTGTCATCGCATTTTGGAAGGGCTTAGTACCAGGCGGTGTACCGCTGATTCTTGTTCCACTGATGTTCCTGATCGAAATGATGGGACTACTCACGAAACCATTCGCCTTGGCGATTCGTCTCTTCGCGAACATGCTATCCGGTGCACTTGTGATCGGTGCGTTCTACGCACTCATTTTCGGCATGGACACCTTATTGATCGCTCCGATGTCGCTGGCGTTTCTCTTGTTTATGTCACTGCTCAAAATGTTCGTTTGTTTGCTACAAGCGTACATTTTCACTATGCTGTCTTCGTTTTTCATCGGAATGTCGGTTCATCAGCATCATTAAGAAGCGAATATGTTTCAAACTCGTACCAAAAATATACTTGGAGGTCTTCAATGGAATTAGCGTGGTTATCAGCTGGTATTGGTGCCGCAATCGTGGTGGTAGGTGCCGGGATAGGCATCGGCAAACTTGCCGCCGCCGCTTTGGAAGCTATTGGCCGTCAACCGGAAGCTGCAGGTGATCTGCGCGCTGCTATGATTATCATGGCAGCCCTTATCGAAGGCATTGCCCTTTTCGCTGTCGTCGTATGTCTGCTTCTCGCATTGAAATCGGCGGTGTAACGCTGCTGTCACAGCATTAAATGATTTCGAATTCAGTGTAGAGGAATCCGTATGGATAAATTGCTGTCGCTCGAACCAGGCATGCTTATCTGGACTTTCATCACCTTCGCGCTTCTGTTGTGGATACTTAAGCTCGTTGCGTGGAAGCCGTTGCTCAATGCCTTGGAGAGGCGTGAACTGCGCATAGCGTCGGATCTCGGCAAGGCTGAGGAAGCTCGAAACGAAGCTGAACGCTTGCTGGCTGAGCACAAGGCGATGATGGAAATATCCGAGCGCGAAGCCCGTGGAATTATTGACGAGGCGAGGAACGCTGCTGAGTCCTTGCGACAGAGCATTGTTGATAGCGCCAACGAGCAAGCACGCCACATGACTGCGCAAGCACGTGCTGAAATACAGCGTGAGAAGGACTCCGCTTTGGCGCAACTTCGCGAAGAAGTGGCGGACCTCGCCATTCGTGCCGCAGGAAAAATTCTCGGAGAGGAACTGAGCGCTGATCGTCACAGGAAAATGGTAGATGACTTCATCGCCAATCTTCGGAATAATTAACAGAGGCGATAAACTCTCATGAACGCAACCAGGGTTGCATCCCGCTACTCCGAAGCTATTCTCGATTCAATTCCACCGTCGGTGACGACAGATGAATTTTTGCGCGATATTCTGGATTTGAAAACATCCATTCGGAATTCAAGAGAGTTGTTGGTGTTTTTCGAATCACCTGTCATATCAAGAAAGCGGAAATCGGATAGCCTTGTCGCCCTTTTTCAAGGACGCCTTGGAGAACATGTCCTTTCCGTGTTGAAACTCCTGGTGGAGAAGAATCGCGAGAAGTACATTCTGGTGATAATTGATGCCGTGATCAATCTTCACCTACAGCGCTCGAACATCATGACCTCCAAAGTCGAGAGCGCCGTCGCTCTGTCGGACGAACAACGCAATGCACTCACGGAGGCGCTCGAGAACCTCTCGGGCAAACATATCGATGCCGACTACACAGTCGACCCATCGTTGATCGGTGGTGTGCTGGTGAGAATCGGCGACACGGTCTATGATGGTAGCATACGGAGCGGCTTGCAGCGACTTCACGCACGCCTCGTTGCGGGTATTTGATTCACGAAACAGTTTCCAAAGCAGAAGGCATAACAGTTATGGCAGAAGTTCGACCTGATGAAGTGTCGGCAATACTCCGCAAACAACTCAGCGGTTTTGAAAGCGACATCGATGTGTTCGAAGTGGGGACAGTGCTGCAGATCGGCGACAATGTCGCTCGCATCTACGGCCTGAAAAATTGCCTCGCAGGCGAACTCATCGAATTTCCGAACAATTCCTACGGCATGGCCCTGAATCTCGAAGAGGACAATGTGGGATGTGTGCTGTTTGGTGAGTCGACTGCTGTCAAAGAGGGTGACACGGTCAAGCGTACCGGCAAGGTGGCATCCATGCCCGTCGGCGATGCGATGCTGGGTCGTGTGATCGACCCGCTGGGTCGGCCTCTCGACGGTCGCGGTATCATTCGCACTGAACAGACCATGCCGATTGAGCGTAAGGCTCTTGGTGTACTTCAGCGCCAACCCGTTAAAGAACCACTTCAGACCGGGATCAAGGCGATCGATTCGATGATTCCGATCGGACGCGGGCAGCGAGAATTGATTATCGGCGACCGCCAGACCGGCAAGACGGCTCTTGCCCTCGACACGATTATCAATCAGAAACATACACACACGAAAGAGTCGGCACGCCGCAGTGTGGATCCCGTGTACTGCATTTATGTCGCGATAGGCCAGAAGGCCAGCACGGTCGCGCAGGTACACGCCAAACTCGAAGAAATGGATGCCATGCCGTACACAACAATTATCATGGCAGACGCAAACAGTCCGGCACCGCTACAGTATGTTGCTCCGTACTCGGGTGCAACTCTTGGTGAATATTTTCGTGATGGTGGGCGTCATGCATTGGTGATATTCGATGACCTGTCGAAGCAGGCAGTGGCCTACCGGCAATTGTCATTGTTGCTGCGGCGGCCACCCGGTCGTGAAGCGTACCCGGGCGATGTCTTCTATCTTCACTCGCGATTGCTCGAGCGTGCCTCCAAACTGAATGATAATCTCGGTGCCGGTAGCCTTACCGCATTGCCTATTATTGAAACACAGGCTGGTGACGTGTCGGCATATATTCCGACCAATGTGATTTCCATCACTGATGGGCAGATCTATCTTGAATCCGATCTGTTCAACGCCGGGCAACGGCCTGCGGTCAATGTGGGTATATCCGTATCACGTGTTGGTGGCAATGCGCAGATCAAAGCGTATAAACAGATCGCAGGCTCGCTTCGTATTGATCTTGCGCAATATCGTGAACTCGAAGCTTTTGCGAAATTCGGCTCCGATCTCGACAAGACGACACAGCAATTACTGCGTCGTGGTGCACGTATGCTCGAATTGCTCAAGCAAGTCCAGTATCAGCCGATGACGGTTCAGCAGCAGGTGGCTGTTCTCTTTGCCGGTGTTAATGGCTTCATCGACGAGGTACCACTCGATCAGGTCGCAAGATACGAACAGGAGTA
>Ga0114946_10002626_pt1 | contig 12291 bp, 9 predicted proteins | sample WalLakDeSediment_FD_88676 | JGI IMG/M metagenome (GOLD analysis project Ga0114946, IMG submission 88676) | Lake sediment microbial communities from Walker lake, Nevada to study Microbial Dark Matter (Phase II) - Walker Lake 11/02/13 Deep Sediment | ecosystem: Environmental > Aquatic > Freshwater...
CGGTAGTGATCGCGGTGAACACCTTGACCATGCCGATCACGGTGCCGAGCAGGCCCAGCAGCGGCGTGACTGCGGCAATCGTGCCGAGCGAGTTCAGGTACCGCTCCAGTTCGTGCACGACGTGGCGCCCGGTGTCCTGCACGATCTCCTTGAGCACTTCGCGGCTCTGTTGCCGATTGGCGAGCCCGGCCGCCAACACCCTTCCCATCGGTGAATTCGCGGACAGTATGGTCAGGTGTTTCTGATCGAGCCGCCGGTCACGGGCCCACTCCCAGACGCGCATGGTCAGGTCCTTCGGCAGCACGCGTCGACGCTGCAGCGTCCACAATCGCTCGATGGTGATGGCCACGGCAATGATTGAGCAGAGGATGATGGGCAACATCAGCCACCCGCCCGCCTGGATGATTTCGATCATGGCGCCTCGCAACCTGTCGATTGTCGCGGATGATACCGGCAACGGTCACCGCGCGGCCACCAAGCGCTCCGGTCCGTGGCAGGGGCGTGCTTGTGGCAGCCCTGCCGCGATGGCTAGAACGTTGCGCAGTCCAGCCAGGCCCGGCACGCCGATTGCCGGCGGATGACGGGCGCCCGGGGACCGTGCGGATCGAAGCGCAGGACGATTTCGCCATGCCGTTCCGTGGACAGCGGCATTGCTCCAAAGCGCTGCCAGCGCTGCACGACTTCTTCCGCCGGGAATCCCCAGCGATTTTGCCAGTTGGTGGAAAACACGACCCATGCGGGCCGCGTGGCGACGACCAGCGCGGGACCTGAGGAAGTGCGGCTGCCGTGATGCGGCGCGACCACCACGTCGGTCGGGATGCGCGCGCTGACCCCGAGCAAGGCGCGCTCGCCGCGAGCCTCGATGTCGCCGGTCAAGAGCGCGCGCCCGCCCGGACCCTCGATCAACATGACGCATGAGCCGTCGTTCAGGCCGCCGCGGAAGCCCTCGACCGGGTGGAGGATGCTGAACCGCACGCCATCCCAGGTCCAGGACTGTCCCTGCCGGCAGGACCGCTCGACGCTGCCCTCGACACCGTAGCCACCCCACCCCGGTGTGCCAGGAAAGGCATCCAGTACGGATCCGGCTCCGCCCGCGTGGTCCGCATGACCATGGCTGATGAACAGCGCGTCCAGCCGCCTGACGCCGAGCGCACGCATCGCGGGCAGCAGCGTCCATGCCGCCGCATCGCCGCCGGGCCACGACGGGCCCGCATCGTAGAGCATGGCGCGCCCGCGTGTCCGGACCAGGGCGGCCAGGCCGTGGCCGACGTCGAAGATGCGCAGTTCGAACGCGCCCTGCGGTAACGCGGGCGGCGCCGCGAACAGCAGGGGGGCGAACAGCAGGGGCGCGACGGCGCGGCCGGGCGCGGGCCGGGGCAGCAAGCACCAGGCGGCGCCTGCAGCCGCGAGCAGCAGTGCCCCGACGCCGGGCGCAACCATCCCTCGCGATGCCGACGGGATGCGCGCGACGTGCTCTATTACGACCAGGGCGAGACGGGTGGCCTCGGCCGCGAACTTGAGCAGCCACTCTGCCGGCAACGGCATGAGCCAGGACAATGCCACGCCCGCCAGCGCCGGCGGCACCACCATCACGCTGAACCATGGCACAGCGAACAGGTTTGCGAGCGGCGCCACCAGCGACACCCTGCCGAACCATGCCACGGTGCAGACCAGCAGACCGACCGCGAGCGCCGCCTGGATGCGCAACAGCATCATCACCCTCCCCGCCGGGGCTCGTCGCCCTGCCACGACGAAGAGGATGGTCGCGACCGCACCGAAGGACAGCCACAGGCCTGGATCGAGCACCGCCAGCGGGTCGGCGATCAACACCAGCCCCAGCGCTCCACCGAATGCGGCCGTCACGGAGCCGCCGCGCCGCGCCACCAGCGCCGCGAGTCCCGCGCCGGTCATCAGCACGGCCCGGCGCGCCGATACCGGCATGCCGGCGATCACGCAATAGGCGAACGCCGTTGCGAGCGCGGCCAGGGCAGCCCAGTCCCGCGCCGGACGACGCCGCGCGCCGAGCCGTCGCCCCAGCGCGCCGCCGAGCAGACCCCCGGCCGCTGCGGCCAGGCCGACATGCAGACCCGAGATCGCAAGCAGGTGGCCCGTCCCGGTGGCGACGAGTGCCTCGCGGGTGGTTGCATCCAGGCCGCCACGGAAGCCCAGCGTGATCGCCTTGAGCACCGCCGCCGCACGCGCATCATTCACTGCGGCCTCGATACTCGCGGCGCCGCGACCGCGCAACCGGAGCAGCCGATCTGTTCCCGTCGACAGTCGCTGCGCTCCGGCGGCCCCGCTGGCGTAGCCGGTCGCACCGATGCGCTGGCGCAGCAGCCAGCCTTCACGACTTGCACTGCCGACATTCACCACACCGCGCGGCCGCTGCAACCTGGCATGGAATCGCCAGCGCTCACCCGGTCGCGGCGCGGCGGTCGGCTCATACCACGCGATGCGGGCCCGCGCGGGGAGTCCGGGAGGCGACTCGATGCGCACGGTGAGCACCAGACGGCGTGGCTCGCTTTGCGGCAGATCCTCCACCACGCCGACAAACTCGACAGGCTTCCCCGCCATGCCCGGATCGAGGCGATCGGCCAGCCCCTGGCCGAGCGATACTGCGGCGAGCGCAAAACCCGCCGCAAGTCCGGCCGCCGGCAGATGGCCACGCAGGATCGCCGCTCCCCCCGCCGCCACCGCCAGCAGGCAAAGCCCGCTCGGGGGCGCCGCGCTCGAGCTCAGCGCGAGCCATGCCCCGGCCAGGGTCCCCAAGCTGAAACCAAGCGTGGCGGGGCCGGGTGTAGCTGCGCAATAATGAAAATAATTGCCGCCAAGCATTCCCGATGCCCCGCAAAGCTCTCAACCGCGTGTTGCCCGCCCGGGCTTACCTGCGGGAACTATGGTTCCTGCGGCCCTTCAACGTGCTCCTGCACGACCCCGCACTGTGGGCCACTCATCGTAAGAACGTGCTCAAGGCGTTTGCACTGGGACTTTTTGCGTGTTTCCTGCCGATTCCAGGGCAGACCCTTCTGCCGACGATGATCGCGCTGTGGCTGCGCGTGAACCTTCCGGTGACCGTGGCGGCTTCCTGGCTGGCCAATCCCCTGACCAGCGGACCGCTTTACTACGCCTGCTACCGCTTCGGATCCTGGCTGCTGGGCATACCGCCCGGCCGGTTCCGCGTCGAGTTCAGCTTCGAGTGGCTATGGTCGGAGATCGGCCGTATCTGGGAGCCGCTGCTGCTCGGCTGCCTGGTGCTCGGCACCATCGTCACCGGCGTGTCGGTGTTCGTGCTGAACTGGGTCTGGATCCGGGCGTCGCGCCGGCAGTTCCGGGAGCGACGGCATGGGCGCCGCTGGTTGCGTCACTCCGGCGACTGAGTGCCTCCGGTGGCCTGCAGCCGCCCCTCGGCCAGCTCAAGCATCCGCCCCATGCGTCCGGCCAGGACGAGATCGTGCGTCACGACCACCAGCGCGGTGCCGAGCTCGCGGTTCAGTTCCAGCATCAGGTCGAATACCCGCTGGCCGGTGCGCGCATCGAGGTTGCCGGTCGGCTCATCGGCGAGCACCACCGCGGGCCGCGTGATGAGAGCCCTCGCCACGGCTGCCCGCTGGCGCTCGCCGCCGGACAGCTTGGCGGGCCGGTGCGACAGGCGCTCGCCAAGCCCGACGCGATCCAGCAGCGCCGCTGCCTGCTGCGATGCCTCCGCAATGCTCATGCCCCGAATCAGCAGCGGCATGGCGACATTCTCCAGCGCCGAAAACTCCGGCAACAGGTGATGAAACTGGTAGACGAAGCCCAGGGCCCGGTTGCGCAGGCGCCCGCGCTCCGCATCATCGAGACCCGACAGCTCACGCCCCTGCACGCTCACCGTTCCGCTGGTCGGCAAGTCGAGCCCGCCCAGCAATTGCAGCAGGGTGGTCTTGCCCGAACCACTCGCACCGACGATGGCCAAAAGATCGCCAGGCAGGACCTCGAGCTCCACGCCGTCGAGCACCTCGACGACGTTGGCGCCCTCGACAAATCGCTTGCCGAGCCCGCGACAGGACAGGACGGGGAACGAATCATTCATGCCTCAGGGCCTCCGCGGGCTGGCTGCGCGCCGCGCGCCAGGCCGGATAGAGCGTGGATAGTACGGCCAGTGCGAGCGCCGTGCCGCAGATGCGCAGCAGGTCGCCCGCGCGCAACTCCGCGGGCAGGTCGCTGATGAAGTAAACGTCGGCCGCCAGGAAGGTCGTGCCGAGCGCCGCTTCGAGCACGTGCACGAACTGCTCGACGTTGAGCGCGAGCAACGCACCGAGTGCCAGCCCAGCGAGCGTCCCGGCCACGCCGATCAGCGTCCCCTGGATCATGAACACCAACATGATGCCGCGTGGCGAGGCGCCGAGCGTGCGCAGGATCGCAATGTCGCCCTGCTTGTCCTTGACGACCATGACCAGCGTCGAGACGATATTGAACGCCGCGACCCCCACCACCAGCAGCAGGATGGTGAACATCATCTGCTTTGACAGCTGAATCGAGCGGAAGAAGTTGACGTGCTGGCGGGTCCAGTCGCTGACGTAGAAGCCGCCCCCCAGATCCACCGCCACGCGACGTGCGACCTCCGGGGCCAGGAACATGTCGTCCAGCGCCAGCCTCAGGCCGGTGACCCTGTCGTCCATGCGCCAGAGACGCGCGGCGTCCTCGAGGTGCACGAAGGCCAGGCCCCGGTCGAACTCGTACATGCCCGCCTCGAAAATGCCGCTCACGGCAAAGCGGCGCAGGCGGGGCACGAGGCCGGCCGGCGTGACGGTGCCCTGCGAGATCGCCAGCACGACCCGGTCGCCGACCTCGACCTGGAGCTCGCGGGCCAGAGCGCTGCCGAGCACGATGTTCCAGCCGCCGGGCGCCAGCTCCTCGAGGCTCCCCGCGACGATCTTGTCCGCAAGACCGGAGACCCGCCGTTCCTCGGCCGGCACGATGCCTCGGACGATCGCGCCGCTCACCTCTTCGCCCCGCAGCAGCATCGCCTCGCCCTGGATATAAGGCGCCGCCGCCCGCACGTCCGCATCGCCTTCCACGCGGCCGCGGATCTCCTGCCATTGCGCCAGGCCGTCGCCGAAGCTCTCCAGCGAGGCATGCGAAGTCATGGCGAGGATGCGCGTCCTGAGTTCCGTCTCGAAGCCGTTCATCACGGACAGCACGACGATCAGCACGGCGACGCCCAGCGCAACGCCGACGATCGAGATGCTGGAAATGAACGACACGAAACGGTTGTGCGTGCGCGCGCGGAGATAGCGGACGCCGACCAGCCACTCCCAAGATTTATTCATAGCGAAGCGCCTCGGCCGGCTCGGTACGCGCTGCGCGCAAGGAGGGATAGATGGTCGACAACAGGCACAGGCCGAGTGCGATCGTCGCCACCATGACCACCTGTGGGGCTCTCAGGTCCGACGGCAGGCGGGTGATGTAGTACACCTCGGCCGGCAGGACGCTGAAGCCCAGCCAGGACTCCAGCGCCGGCATGACAGTGCCGACGTTCAGCGCCAGCGTCACGCCCAGCAGCACGCCCAGCAGCGTGCCCACGGCGCCGATCGCCGTCCCCTGCACGAGGAATACCCGCATGACGCTGCCCGGTGAAAGCCCCATCGTCCTCAGGATGGCAATCTCGCTGCGCTTGTCGGTCACTACCATGACGAGCGTGGCGACGATGTTGAATGCGGCCACCGCGACAACCAGGGAGAGGATGAGCGTCATCATCGTCTTCTCGATGCGAACCGCCCGAAAATAACTGGCGTTCTCCGCGGTCCAGTCGCGCGCCGCGTACCCCGGCCCCAGCTGCGCCGCAATTTGCCGCGCGACCTGCGGCGCCGCGAACAGGTCATGCATCTCGATGCGCACGCCGGAAACCTCACCGGGCCGGCCCCGGGCTGCGGCTGCGTCCTCGAGATGGGCCAGGGCCAGGACGCCGTCCTGTTCCTCCATGCCAACCTCGAACAGGCCCGCCACGACGAAACGCCTGAGGCGGGGCACGAGCCTGGCGCCTGTCTCGCTGCCGGTGGGCACCAGCAGGGTGAGCGGGTCGCCGATGCCGACCCGCAATCGCGCGGCCAGCAGGCGGCCCAGGACGAGGTGATCGCTGCCGGGCTCCAGGGCGTCGAGCGAGCCTGCGACCAGGTGTTGCTCAACCCGCGAAACGGAGGCCTCCCGCGCTGGATCGATGCCCCTGAGGATCGTTCCCTTGAGCAGCCCCTCGTGCGCGAGCATGGCCTGGACCTCGACGAATGGCGCTGCGCCGGCCACGCCGGGGGTGGCCTCGATTCGCTCCAGCACCGGCTGCCAGTCGCGCAGTCGCCCCCCCGGCGCGGTGACGACTGCGTGCGAGGTCAGGTTGAGGAGACGGCCGCGCAATTCCTGTTCGAAGCCGTTCATGACCGAGAGCACGACGATCAGGGCCGCGACCCCGACCGCGACCCCGAGCAGCGAGACCAGGGAAATGAACGAGACGAAGCGGCTCGCCCGCCGGGCGCGCAGGTATCGGAGTCCGATGTAGATCTCGAGCGGTCGAAACATGGCCCGGCATTAAATCACAGGCGCCGGGCCAAAATGAGACACCGGTTCGTTCCCTCGGGCGGCTCCGGTGTTATATTCGCACCGAGTATGGACCGGAGTGCCACCATGCCCAAGATGCTGAATGCCCTTGTAATCGCTGCGATGCTGGCGGCCGTACCCGCCGTGAGTGCGGATGTGCTGATCATCGAGAAACTGGAAACCGCGAGAGCCGAGATGCCGCCCCGCGGCATGACCATGGACCGCGTCCAGAACCGGTTCGGCGCGCCGTTGAATGTGGCCGGCCCGGTCGGCGAACCGCCCATCACGCGCTGGGACTATGACGGCTTCGTCGTGGTGTTCGAGCATCGCCACGTCATCCACAGCGTACAAAAGCACGACCGCCCGCCTCGACCGGCCTCCTGAGCACAGCCGCCATCGGTTATCCTTTGGACAGGGTCCCGGCAGTGCCGGGGCCCTGTTTCGCTGTCCGGGGAGCCCAATGAACGCATCGAGACTCAAGATCGGACTGGTCCAGCATGCCGTCGGACCCGACCTCGCCGGTACCCGTGCGCTCACTGAGCAGGGGATCCGCGAGGCGGCGGCGCATGGCGCTCGCCTGGTGCTGCTGCAGGAACTGCACCAGAGCAGTTACTTCTGCAAGGTCGAGGATCCCGCGCTGTTCGACCTGGCGGAGCCCGTCCCGGGACCCGGCACGGAGTGGCTGGGAAGCCTCGCAAGGGAGTTGTCCGTGGTCATCGTCGGCTCGCTGTTCGAGCGTCGCGCGGCCGGGCTTTACCACAACACCGCGGTCGTGCTGGAGGCCGATGGCCGCCTCGCAGGCCGTTATCGCAAGGCGCACATTCCGGATGACCCGGGCTACTACGAGAAATTCTACTTCACCCCCGGCGACGACGATCTCCGCCCCGTCGAGACCTCGGTAGGCCGCCTTGGCGTGCTGGTGTGCTGGGACCAGTGGTATCCGGAGGCGGCGCGCCTGATGGCGCTCGCCGGCGCCGATATGCTGCTCTACCCGACCGCGATCGGCCGCTCAGCGGAAGACCCGGACGCCGAGCAGCAACGCCAGCAGGACGCCTGGGAGACGGTGCAACGCGGGCATGCGGTGGCGAACGGCCTGCCGGTGCTGGCTTGCAACCGGGTCGGCTTCGAGCCGGATCCCTCCGGCGCCACGGCAGGGATTACCTTCTGGGGCAACAGCTTCGCGTGCGGCCCGCAGGGCGAGATTCTCGCGCGCGCCGGGGATTCGACGGAGACGCTGGTGGTGGGCGTGGACCTGGCCCGCTCCGAGCGCGTTCGACGCATGTGGCCGTTCCTGCGCGATCGACGCATCGACGCGTACGGCGACCTGCTGCGCCGTTACCGGGACTGACCGCGCCGACTCTCCGCGCCATGGATCGTTCCTGGAAACACCTGCCCCTGCCCGAGGCAGCCGGCTCCCCGTTGGCCTGGGGACAGCTGTACGGCTGCGCCCCTGCGCTGGCCATTGCCGAGGCCGCGGCGCGCCGGCCGGGACCCGTGCTGGTGCTTGCCGGATCGCCGCGCCAGGCGGATCAGCTGGCCGGGGAAATCGCCTTCTTCGGGGGTCCGCAGCTCGAGGTCCTGTTGCTGCCCGATGCCGAGACGCTGCCCTGGGACGCGTTCTCGCCACACCCGGACATCACCTCGCGCCGGCTCGCCGCCCTCGCCCGGCTGCCGTCGCTGCCCAGAGGCGTCGTGGTCACGGCGACCCAGACGCTGCTGCAACGCCTGCCCCCGCCGGCCTGGACCGCGACCCAGGGGCTCGATATCGCCACGGGCGATCGGCTCGATCCCGTGCGCTTGAGGCTGCAACTGCAGGACGCGGGCTACCTGGCAGTGCCGCAGGTCACGGAACACGGCGAGTTCGCCCTGCGCGGCTCGCTCCTGGATCTGTATCCGATGGGTAGCGAGCTGCCCTATCGCATCGATCTGTTCGACGAGGTCGTGGACTCGATCCGGCAGTTCGACCCGGGCACGCAGCGCTCCCTGGATCGGCTGGACCGGATTCGCCTCCTCCCCGGGCGGGAGTACCCGTTTTCTGCGGAAGCGATTCGCGGTTTCCGGGCCCGGTTCCGCGAGCGATTCCCCGGCGACCCCTCGCGCGTCGGCGTGTACCGTGACGTCGGCGAAGGCATTGCGCCGGGCGGGCTGGAATACTATCTGCCGCTGTTTTTCGAAACCCTGGCGGACCTCGCCGACTACCTGCCGGAAGCGACGCTCATCATCGAGGCCGAACCGGCCGCAACGGCCCTGGAGCAGGCCTGGGCCGGCGTGCTCGAGCGCCATGCCCAGCTGGCGCATGACATCGAGCGGCCGATCCTCGATCCGGAAGAGGTGTTCAGTGCGCCGGCGCTGCTCGCGGATCGGCTGGGGCGCTTCCCGACGATCCGCCTCTCACCCTTCAAGCACGTGGGCGGGAGCGGCAACCTCGGCACCGTCGCCCCGCCCGCGCTGAAATTGAATCCCCGCATGCCCGAGCCGGCTGGGGCCCTGCTCGAATTCCTGCTGGATTTCGAGGGGCGCGTGCTGTTCACGGCGGAATCCCCCGGCCGACGCGAGATGCTCCGGGGCCTGCTGGCCGGCCATGGCATCGCGGTCGGCTCCGTCGAGGACTGGCCGAGCTTCCTGGCGGGCGACCAGCCGCGCGCGCTGGTCGTGGCGCCGCTGGAAGACGGCCTGCTGCTGCCCCCAGCGGGAATCGCGATCATCGCCGAGGCGCAATTGTTCGGCGAGCGCGTGCGGCAGCGCACGCGGCGCAGGCGCGGGGCACGCGATCCGGAGGCCGTCATCCGCGAGCTCTCCGACCTGCGGGCCGGCGCGCCGGTGGTGCATGTCGATTACGGGGTGGGGCGTTACCTCGGCCTGGTGACCCTCGAGGTACAGGACCGGAGCAGCGAGTTCCTCGCGCTCGAATACGCCGGCGGCGACAAGCTCTACGTCCCGGTGCAGTCCCTTGACCTGATCAGTCGTTACACGGGGGCATCGCCCGAGTCCGCGCCGCTGCACCGGCTCGGCGGGGACCAGTGGCAGAAGGCACGCCGGCGCGCCGCGGAGAAAGTGCGCGATGTCGCCGTCGAGCTGCTGGACCTGCATGCGCGCCGCGCGGCACGCCAGGGCCACGGCTTCTCGCTGCCCGAGCAGGATTACGCCGCGTTCCGCGAGGCCTTTCCCTTCGACGAGACGCCCGACCAGCGCCAGGCCATCGAGGAAGTCATCAGCGACATGACGACCGCGCAGCCGATGGACCGCGTCATCTGCGGCGACGTGGGCTTCGGCAAGACCGAGGTTGCGCTGCGGGCCGCCTTCGTGGCCGTGCAGGACGGGCGACAGGTCGGCATGCTGGTCCCGACCACTCTGCTTGCGCAGCAGCACTTCCAGACCTTTTCGGACAGGTTTGCCGACTGGCCGGTCCGCGTCGAGGCCTTGTCCCGGTTCCGCTCCGCAAAGGACGTCGCGCGCGTGCTCGGCGGACTGCAGTCGGGCGCCGTGGACATCGTCATCGGTACTCACAAGCTGCTGCAGCACACCGTGCATTTCAAGAACCTCGGACTCGTCATCATCGACGAGGAACACCGCTTCGGCGTGCGCGACAAGGAACGCCTCAAGTCACTGCGCGCCGAAGTGGACGTCCTGACTTTGACCGCCACCCCGATCCCCCGGACCATGAACATGGCGCTCGGCGGACTGCGCGACCTGTCGATGATCACGACGCCGCCGACCGAGCGGCTGGCGGTGAAGACTTTCGTCACGGAATGGAATGACGGACTGATGCGCGAGGCCTGCCTGCGCGAAATCAGGCGCGGCGGCCAGGTCTACTTTTTGCACAACGAGGTGCAGACGATCGAGCAGGCGGCCGTGAAGCTTGCCGAACTCGTGCCGGAGGCGCGCATCCGCGTCGCGCACGGGCAGATGCGCGAGCGAGATCTCGAGCAGGTCATGCTGGATTTCTACCACCGGCGCTTCAACGTGCTCGTGTGCACCACCATTATCGAGAGCGGCATCGATATCCCGACGGCCAACACCATCATCGTGCAGCGCGCGGACAAGCTCGGGCTCGCCCAGCTGCACCAGTTGCGGGGCCGGGTCGGGCGCTCACATCACCGCGCCTACGCCTATCTCGTGACGCCGCCCCGCAACGTGATCACGTCGGACGCGGTCAAGCGCCTGCAGGCCATCGAATCGCTCGAGGAACTCGGCGCCGGATTCACGCTCGCAACCCACGACCTCGAAATCCGCGGGGCAGGCGAACTGCTCGGGGATGAGCAGAGCGGCCAGATCCACGAGATCGGGTTCAGCATGTATCTCGAGATGCTGCAGCGGGCGGTCGAGGCGCTGCGCAGCGGCAAGGAACCCGATCTCGACCGGCCACTGGACTTCGGGGTCGAAGTCGAGCTCGGCGTGGCTGCGCTGCTGCCGGGCGACTATGTGCCGGATGTACACCTGCGCCTGGTGCTCTACAAGCGCATCGCCGGCGCGGCCGACGCAGAAGCGCTCGAGGATCTCCAGGTCGAACTCATCGATCGCTTCGGCCTGCTGCCCCCGCAGGCGCAGACCTTGTTCCGCGTCGCAGGCATCCGCCAGCGGGCCGCAAGCCTCGGGATCCGGCGTATCGAGGCCAATGCCGCCGGCGGCAGCCTGCTGTTTCGCGCCGATACCCGGGTCGAGCCGCAGGCGCTGATCCGTCTCATCCAGTCCGATGCACGCAGGTTCCGGCTGGACGGTCAGGATAAACTGCGTTTCAATCTCGACCTGTCCGATCCGGAAGCGCGTTTTGCAGCGGTTCACCAATTGCTCGACGAGCTCGAGCCCGCGAGCATGGCAAGGCCCTCCGGCACCAGCCCAGACCGACGCCCGGGGACCGACGGCCATGTACATTGATTCAGAATGTATCGCCAGCGAGGCGCCCGGGCGGCGCCCCGCAAAACGACCCGCCGCACGGCGTACGGGCGGGTTCGTGTGCGCGCTCCTGCCGCTGGTTTTTGCCGCGGGCGCGGCCGACGCGCAAGTCCGCCTCTACCAGGTGGAGGTGGTCATTTTTGCCCAGCCCGAAGGGACCAGTGTGGAGTTGCCGCCGCGGCAGGAATCGCCCATGGACTCAAGCCTGGCGACGCAGGAGCCGGTGCAGGTCCCCGCCGCATTGACGCCTGCCCCCGGATCCGCAGCGGACGCGGCCGACGTGTTACCCGATCCCGACGATCCGTCCGCGCTGCTGCCGGACGGATTCTCCGGTCCGGCCATGCCGCTCTTGCTGGAGGGGGTGGCACGACGCCTCGATACCCGCGGTTACCGACTGCTATGGCACCGCGCGTGGGTCCAGATCCCCATCGATGGCCGCGGCCCCGACCTCGCGACGCTGGGCGCGTTCAACCCTGGTACGACGGCGCCCGGACTGACCGGCAACATCAGTCTCTCTGCAGGCCGGTTCCTGCACCTCGGCATGGACATCGAGTTGCGCTCGGAATTCGGGCTCGAGGCCGTGTTGCAGCAGCGGCGCAGGATTCGTCCCCGGACGGACCAGTATTTCGATCACCCGCACATCGGCGTCGTGGCCGTGGTTACTCCGGTCGAGGCCGACGATGATCCAGCTCAGTCGGAGCCGTAGTCCCTGATCATCAGGTGTTCTGTGCCGGCGCCCTGTGCTTCTGCCAGGATCCTGCGCGTTTCTTCCAGCAAGCCGCGCCAGTCGGGCGACCTGCCCGGCTTCACCAGCAATACTGCCGCGCTGAG
>Ga0114946_10002627_pt1 | contig 12291 bp, 8 predicted proteins | sample WalLakDeSediment_FD_88676 | JGI IMG/M metagenome (GOLD analysis project Ga0114946, IMG submission 88676) | Lake sediment microbial communities from Walker lake, Nevada to study Microbial Dark Matter (Phase II) - Walker Lake 11/02/13 Deep Sediment | ecosystem: Environmental > Aquatic > Freshwater...
CTCTTTTTCGACCCCAGTTTGCGCAGCCTGCTGGCTGTGCCCCTGATCAACCGCGACCAGCCCCTCGGCGCCCTCACGCTGGACAGCGACCAGCCGGAAGCCTTTGATGACGCGGTGATGCAGCTAATGATGGTAGCTGCTGCCCAGGTCAGCACGGCTATTGCCAACGCCCGGCTTTACGCCGAAAGTGAGGAACGGGCCGCCCAGCTGTCGGCCGCTTATGAGGAACTGAAGGAAAGTGAACGGCTCAAAGATGAAATGGTGCAAAATGTCTCCCATGAGCTGCGCACTCCCCTCACCTTTATCAAAGGTTACGCTGATCTGCTGCTGGATGGCACCATCGGCGTGACAACAGCCGAGCAGCAGGAAGTGCTGCGGGTCATTTCCAACAACGCCGGTGATGTTATTCGCCTGATCAGCGACATCATGGCGCTGCAGCGGATTGAGACCAGTAATTTGATCCGGGAATCATTTTCGCTGCGCCATCTCATCCTCGATGCTATCGCCCACCACTCGATGGCTGCGAACCGCCATGACCTCCGCCTGGTATATGAAGGCCCCGAAACCCCGGCCATTATCTTTGCCGACCGTGGCCGGATCAACCAGGTGTTGAACAACCTCATTGTCAACGCCATCAAATTCAGTCCTCAGGGGGGTGTTATCCGGGTACAACTGGTGGAGGGGGAGGAGATGATCCAGTTTTCGGTCATCGACGAAGGCGTAGGCATCCCGGCCGACAAACTAGAACTTATTTTTGAGCGGTTCTACCAGGTAGATGGCTCGGCCCGGCGCCAGTTTGGCGGCGTCGGGCTGGGGTTAGCCATTGTTAAGCGCATTGTGGCTGCCCACCACGGCTGTGTCTGGGTCGAAAGTGAACTGGATCACGGCAGCGCTTTCCACGTCGCCTTGCCGCTGACTGAACCCAACATTGACCACCCTGGTTAGCCTGCGCTGCAGCTACTGCCGGGCTTCCCATTCCTGCAAAGCCATTTTGAGGACCAACTGAACCTGCCGATCCGGGATATCAGCCGGCCGTTTGTAAGCCTGATTGTCCACAATAATGCGCAGCCCTTCGTCAGACTGTTTCAGGTGAATATCCCGGTTAGCCAGGGCCGGATCTCCAGCCAAATGCTTTTGCAGAATGACATCAATCTGCCCGGCCACGCTGAGGGGGCCGGTGGTTGGAGCGGTGGTTGTTATGTCAAAAGGTGGCGGCTCCGGGCGACGGCCGGGCAGCGGAATCATGGAGGGGCGAGCCATCGCCGCCGCCTGCTGCACGGCATCCCGCTGATGCTCCAGGGCCGCCAGGAATCGCGCCCGCTGCTCTTCCAAGGTCTCGTCGGCCGACACCTCTGGCCTGGCTGGCGCCGGCGGCAAAATAGGTGGCGCCAGACCTTCATTGACCAGATATTCATAGCTGCCGGCAAAGCTGACCAATTCACCGATAGCCGCCAACAGCCGCTGGCGCGTCGGCGCGTGGGTCACTTCGGCCAGACTGTGATAGCGACGGCCGTCAGCCTCCACCACCAACTGTCCCCGCGGCGGGATGCGAATCACCTGCATGACACTGATTTCTTGCTCCATGATAACCTCCTGTCAGGCAATGGGGCACATTGCCCTGCTAATGCTGGCAGCCGGGACAGAAATGGGTACTACGGCCGCCCAAGACGATCCGCTGAATGGTGGCACCACAGCGGTAGCAGCTTTGACCCGTGCGCCGGAACACAGCCACCGCATTTTGCATGTCCCCTTTTTCACCGTCTGGTTTGACATAAAGATCAATGCTGGCTCCTTCACGCTCAATGCCCAGAGCCAATACTTTACGAATCCCCTGGTGTAGACTGGCGATCTCATATTCACTAAGGCTGTCAGCCTTCCGTTCAGGGTAAATGCCGGCATCATGCAAGGCCTCATCGGCGTAAATGTTGCCGATGCCGGCAATAAAAGTCTGGTCTAAAAGAAGCGGTTTGATCGTTCGTCTACGGCCGTGCAGCAGACGGCGCAATGCTTCCACGGTAAATGTGTCGGCCAAAGGCTCCGGGCCTAATCCGGCCAGCAGTTCTTGCGGATCCTTGACCAGATAGACGCGGCCGAATTTGCGCGTATCCCGAAAACGAAGCTCATCCCCATCGGCCAGCCGAAAAATCGTGTGAACATGTTTATCCGGTGGCGCTGTGCCCGGAACCACGCTCAAGTGACCGGACATTTTTAGATGGACGATCAGCGTTTCCCCGCCGCTGAGATGAAATAAGAGGTATTTAGCCCGCCGCTCAATGGCTTCAACCCGGCAGCCATGAATGCGCCGCTGCAGTTCGCTTAGACCGGGCGTCACAATGTGGCGCGGCCAGCTGTTGCGCACTTCGGTGATAATCCGCCCCACCAACGGCCGGCGCAGCGCGCGCACGGTAGTCTCTACTTCGGGTAATTCAGGCATAATTGGCCAATTAGTCAATTAGTCATTTGGTCTAGTAGTCATTTGGTCTAGTAGTCATTTGGTCTAGTAGTCAATTAGTCGTTTGGTCAATTAGCCACCTGGTCACCGACAAAACGACTATACGACTACACGACAAACCGTCCGCTGTCGTAAAACAGCTCGCCATCCACCCAAATCTGGCCGCCGTCGCGCATGTCGCAGATCATGTCCCAATGGACAGCCGACTTATTCTGGCTGCCTGATTCCGGATAGCCGGCGCCGACAGCCAGGTGAATGGTGCCGCCAATCTTCTCGTCAAACAGTATTGACCTGGTGAAGCGGCTAATGCCCTGATTCGTCCCAATGGCGAACTCGCCCAAGTAGCGCGCACCCTCGTCGGTAGCCAGCACCGACTGCAGGAATTCTTCGTTTTTCTGCGCCGAGGCCGCCACCACCCGGCCCTCTTCAAATCGGAGTTCAATACCGTCAACCTCGCGCCCCTGGTGAATGGCGGGATAGGTGAAGCGCACCCAACCATTAACCGACTGCTCAACTGGCCCGGTAAAGATTTCGCCGCAGGGCATATTGTGACGGCCGTCACCATTGACAAAGGTGCGGCCGGCAATGGATAGCGTCAAATCAACATTCGGCCCTTTAACTGCAACCTGTTTCTTGTCGCTAAGCCAGGCAATCAGCGCTGCTTGTTGAGCAGCCATACGCTGCCATTCAGCGACCGGATCTGACTTATCCAGGTAGCAGGCGTTAAAGACAAACTCCTCATAGTCAGACACGGACATATCGGCATCCTGGGCATAAGCGGCCGTGGGAAACATAGTCGCCACCCAGCGAAAATCGCCGGCGGCACTACGCTGCATGACCGTGGCCATAATTGGTTGGCTCGCCTTTTGCACCAGGCGCTGGCGCGTGGGATCAATGCCGCTCAAAATGCGCGTATTGGTTGCCGCCGCAATGTTGATACTGCAATCATAGGTTTCGTAAAGCAGACGAGTCGGCTCAGCCACATGGCTTAACTGCTCGTCGCTGCCTTCTTTGAGCAGGATTTCCATCAGCTCATCTTCACGCCAGTTGTTAAACGGGTGGCCACCAGCCCGCAGCACCTCCCGAAACGTCTCTTTCAACAAGGGAAAGGCCGTCTGGCTGCCATTAATAAGCACTTTGTCGCCTGGCTGAACGGCCACACAGTACTGAACCAGCAAACGCGCCAATTTTTGAATACGGGGATCAGACACAGATAATTCTCCTGAACAAAAGTAGAGCCCGGTAGCGGCCGCAAGGCAGGTGCGGTAAAACCGCACAATGACCTCATACCCGCACTCTTCTTGGCGGCTCTACGGCACCAGCAAACACGGTTTGCCAACAACGACAAGCAGCCAGCCAGGTTGCCGCCAACCACCATCGCTCTTTATCCTGGATTATAGCCCAAAACTAGCGAACTGTTCCATACCTTTTCTCTCCATTTTGGGTTACAATGATGATCCATGGAGTCTACGCAACATGTCCTGAACGGCCGTTACCAGCTCCTGTCTCAATCTGGGGCAGGCGGCATGGCCACTGTCTACAAGGCGCAAGATTTACTACTTGGCCGGCTGGTGGCCATTAAGCTGCTGCACGAAAGCCTCACCAATGATGAGGAGTTTCTCCACCGCTTCCAACAGGAAGCCCGAGCGGCGGCGAAGCTCAGCCATCCTAATATCGTCACCGTCCATGACATTGGCCAGGACGATCATCGCCAATACATTGTGATGGAATATGTAGAGGGCCAGACGCTTAAGCAGATAATCCGTGACCATGCGGCGCGACAAAGGCTGATGCCCATTAACCGGGCCATTGACCTCATCATCCAGATTTGCGCCGGTATTGGCTACGCCCACCGCGCCGGGCTGGTCCATTGTGATGTGAAGCCCCAGAATAACCTGGTCACGCGGGATGAACGGATCAAGGTGGCTGATTTTGGCATTGCCCGGGCCATGAACCAGATCAGCGTCCATGATCGCGAGCTGATTTGGGGCACACCACAATACTTTTCACCAGAACAGGCAGCCGGGGAACCGGCCACGCCCGCTTCCGATGTCTACGCTATTGGCATCATCCTGTACGAGATGTTGACCGGCGGCCTGCCGTTTGAGGCAGAATCCCATACGGCCCTGGCTCTCAAACATATCAAGGAACGGCCGGCGCCAGTGAGCCAGCTTAATCCGGCCGTGCCGCCCCAGATTGAACAGATTGTCAACAAGGTTTTGTCTAAAGAGCCCTCCGGCCGTTACCGCACCGGCGATCAGTTTGGGCGCATACTGACCAGCTATCGCCAGAGCAGCATGGAAGATACCGGACCGCAGCGGCCGATTCCCATCACCGTCGCGGCCCAACCCATCTCCGAAAGAGAAACGCTGCCCCCGCAGCCGGTTCAGCCTCCCGAATACAGCCGCAGCTACACCCGACCGCGTGGGTCGCAGCTAGAACCAACCACCATACATGTGCCCGTGCCCGAACCAGAAGGAACAGATTGGTTAGCCATAGGGCTGGGATTGTTGGCCATCATTGCTTTGCTGGGGCTGGTGCCCCTCTGGTATGCTGTCTATTTGCGATATGCAGCCGGACTGGGCTAACCGCTCCCATTACCGGCCGATGGGTAGTTCCGTCATCATTCGCCACTCTTAGAGGAGACAATCAGGTGAATCCTTCAAGCACAACCCGATGGTTTATTTACCTATTGATTTTCGTAGCCATAGGCGCCATCTTATGGAATTACAACAGTAGTACGCCTGTGCGGGATGAGATTCCGGTCAGTCGTCTGGCGCAAGAAGTGAAAGTCGGCAATGTGGTCGAAATGCGGGTCAGCGGCAACGGCCGTACGGTAATCGTGACCTATCGGGAACACCAGCGCCAGCCGGCGCGCGTCCAAATCGGTGGTACCGCCACTCTGGAAGAGCTGTTAGCCAGCTACGGCGTTAATGACAGCCACTATGGCGTGGGCAAAGCCACCATCTACTACGAAAAGTCTAGCGAGCCCGGCGCCTGGCTGACTATGCTGGGTCTGTTCCTGCCGGTGGTGCTGATCATCGGCTTCATTTACTTCATCATGCGCCAGGCGCAGGGTAGCAACAACCAGGCTCTCTCCTTTGGTAAAAGTCGGGCACGCATGTTTACCAGTGACCATCCCACTGTCACCTTTGACGATGTGGCCGGCTGCGAGGAAGCCAAAGAAGAACTGGAGGAAATCGTAGAATTCCTGAAAGAGCCAGAGAAGTTTGTCAGCTTTGGCGCCCGTATTCCCAAAGGGGCGCTGCTGGTCGGCAGCCCCGGCACCGGCAAGACACTGCTGGCCAAAGCCGTCTCCGGGGAGGCCGGCGTACCCTTCTTTTCCATCGCCGGTTCGGAATTTGTGGAGATGTTTGTGGGTGTGGGCGCCAGCCGGGTGCGCGATCTGTTTGACCAGGCTAAGCGGCACAGCCCCTGCATCATCTTCGTCGATGAGATTGATGCTGTCGGCCGTCACCGCGGCGCCGGTCTAGGTGGATCACACGACGAGCGCGAACAAACACTCAACCAGATTCTGGTAGAGATGGATGGCTTTGGTACTGACACCCACGTGATCATTCTGGCGGCCACCAACCGGCCTGATATTTTGGATCCGGCGCTCATGCGGCCCGGCCGTTTTGACCGGCGCGTGGTCATTGATCGGCCTGACATGCGTGGCCGGGAAGCCATCTTCCACGTGCACATGCGGGGCAAACCATTAGATCCCAAGGTGGATGTGGGCATGCTGGCCAAAGCCACACCCGGCTTTGTTGGCGCCGACATCGAAAACACGGTTAACGAGGCGGCTCTCCTGGCTGCCCGGCGCAACAGAAAGAACATCGGCATGTCCGAGTTCCAGGAGGCAATCGAGCGGGTCCAGCTGGGGCCGGAACGGAAGAGCCGCATTATGAGCCAGGAAGAGCGAGAAATCACCGCCTATCATGAGGCCGGCCACGCCATCGTCAGCCATTTCCTGCCCCACGCGCAGGCGGTGCGGAAAATCACCATTATTCCCCGGGGTATGGCCGGCGGCGTAACCTGGTATCTGGAAGATGAAACCCACTTCTACAGTAAATCTAAATTCCAAGACCTGATCGCCAGTGCCTTGGGCGGCCGGCTGGCCGAGGAAATTATATTTGGCGAGATAACCACCGGCGCCAGCAGCGATCTGCAGCAGGTCACCAAGATTGCGCGGGCCATGGTGACCCAGTACGGCATGAGTGACACGCTGGGCCCGCGCGTTTATGGTGAAAAGCAGGAGATGGTTTTCCTGGGCCGGGAGATCAGCGAACAGCGGGACTATTCAGACGCTATTGCCGAAACGATTGACAACGAGGTCCGCCAGATTCTGGATACCGCTTACGGGCGGGCTCGGGAGATTTTGCTCAAGCACCGGCAGAAATTGGACCTGGTGGCCCGCCGCTTGCTGGAGGTGGAAACATTGGAGGCTGACGAGTTTGTCGCTCTCATTGAGGGGCGCGAACTGCCGCCCCGCCCACCAAGCAGCACGCCGACACCGAACAAAACGGCCGTCTCCGACAAAAGCGACAAGCGGGGTTGGCAGCCGCCGCCCTTGGACATGCCTACCTCACCTTCGCCTGCCTGACAGAGCGGTTTCGGCCCATAAATCGAGCTGTTCTGTTTACCGTCCTATGATTGAGCAACTGCCAGACATCTTGGCGCTGATCAATGATGTGCTACAAGCCGTCATTGTCATTTTTGGCACGGCCGTTTTCCTCTACAACCTGCGCTACATGCTGCGCGACCGGGTGATGCGGGCCTTCAACGCCCTGCTCTTCTTTGTGGTCATCGTCTTCCTGACTGAGCTAATGGCCAACCGGACCACGCTGCCCGTTTCGACCGAATCCTGGCTGCGGCTGGAATGGGTGGGGATTGCCTTTGTGCCGGCGGCGCAGCTCCATCTTTCAGACTCCTTGCTGCGTACCACTGGCCATCTATCCCGTTTCCGGCTGATGTTAGTGCGTATCGCTTACCTGTTGGGCGTCACCTGCCTGACTCTGGTTGTCTTTACCGGCTTGATTGTCGGTAACCTGATGCCCACACCCCGCGTTCCCCACCTGGAAGCCGGGCCCCTCTTTTTCCTGTTTGCCATTTACTTCTGGTTGGTCACCCTGGCCAGCATCTACAACGTCTGGCAGGCCCGCCGGCGCTGCGTAACCCGTACCTCACGCCAGCGGATGACCATGATTTTGCTCGCTTTCCTGGCGGCGCCGCTGGCCGTATTCCCTTACCTTCTGCTCAGCGGCAATGCTCGCCTGGGTGATTCCATCCTGTTCTGGCTGACACTGATTATCGGCAACATCATCGTCAGCGTCATGTTTGCCCTGCTCACCTATTACATGGCCTATTTCGGCGCCTTTTCGCCGGACCGGGTGGTACGCGTACGGCTGTTCAAATTCATGGCCCGCGTGCCCATGGCAGCAACCATTGTGCTGATCGTCTACATTCTGGTCAATCGCACCAGCAATCTGCTAGGTCTGCCAGCGGAGACGGCGCTGGCCTTTGCCATTGTGGCCACAGTTATGTTGATCCAATGGGCCATTCAGTTGTTCAAGCAGCCCCTGGAACGCATCTTACAGCTCAACGATGACCCGGATGTGCGCCGCATCCAAGAGTTGAGTGAGCGGCTGCTGACAACGCGCGACCTGCACCAGTTTTTAGAAGGAGTACTGCTGGCGGCCTGTGATACGCTACGCACACCGTCGGCCTTTGTGGCCGCCTTTACTCCAGAAGGGCCGCAGGTGGAGGTCATGGTCGGCATACAGCCGGAGCTGGACAGTTTACGTGACCCTGAACAATGGCAGGCTTTGGCTCAACCAGAAGATGGGGCGGCCGCTTTGACCGAAGTGAATCGCTTTCTGGTGTGGCAGAATTATTGGATACGGCCGCTGTACAACCGCAAAGGAGACGCGCTGTTGGGCATTCTGGGGGTGCAGGCTCGTGCTGACAAGCCGGATCTGACAGATGTCGAAAAACCGATTTTCGAGCGGCTGATTACCCAGGCGGCTCGGGCGTTAGAAGACCGCTTACTGCAACAGGGGGTATTTGCGGCCGTGGAAGGGCTGCTGCCACAAGTGCGCGCTCTGCAGCGGCAGCGCAGCGCCGCCAGCTACACCAGCGCTGCCTTCATGGAACAATTGGCAGAAGTTGATGACAGGCTGGTGAATGATCCAGAGTTTTACAACATGGTCTGGGATGCCATGAGCCATTACTGGGGTGGGCCCAAATTGACCGAGAGTCCGCTGCTGGAACTGCAAATTGTGCAGCAGGCTATGGAGGAGCATGGCGGCAGCCCCACCAAAGCGCTGCGGGACATTCTCTCCCGCGCCATTGAGCAGCAGAAGCCGGAAGGGCTGCGCAGCCTGACCACGGCCGAATGGCTGCTCTACAACATTTTGGAGCTGAAATTTGTGCAGGGGCGCAGGGTGCGTGACGTGGCCCGTCGCCTGGCCATGAGTGAATCTGATCTTTACCGCAAGCAGCGCATTGCCATTGAAAACGTGGCCCGTGCTGTAGCCAATATGGAAAAGGCCACCAGCAGCGGCGACGATCAGCCGGACACTGAAGGGCCGGAGTTAGCTGCCGGAAGCTAAACAGCTTTCACAAGGGCAGGCCTGACGCAGCATCTCCCAGGTGTAAATGCCGGTCCAATGACCGTCACTCCATTCAAATTGCAGAGCATAACTGCCGGCCGCCTGGATATTGACTATGTTGATGTCGCCGAGGGGCGTGTCGCGGACAACGCGGGGGTCAGGCGGGCCGCCCATGTTGGCATGGCCGCCTTTGCATTCCACGCAAGGGCAGACGGCGCGCAGGCCGGCAAAGGGGTAGCGGCTCTCGTGGCCGTCAGCCCAGCTGATGATCAGTTCGCGCTGCTGGCGGTCGGCCGTGACGTTAAGGGGGCGAATTTTTACCATAAATAGAAATCTCCTAAGCCGTATTATAGCACCAATTCCTGACCTACCATGAGTAACCGCCCTGAGTAACGGCCGTCAGTTGAGCCGCCGCTTAACAGATTGGACAAATCATTCCTGTCACCATTACCATTCCCCCATCTCAACTAACCTGGAGGCTTGACGATGATTTGGCTCAAACGAATTGGCCTGGGAATAGCAGGGACGGCCGCATTGCTGGTCGTCTTTATCGGTGGGGTGATGGTTTACGACCTGAACGCCGGGCCGCAAACGGCCGACAACAGCAACACTCGCTACATCGGCGGCGAGGGCATTGAGCGGCTCGGCTACCTGACGACACCTGATGGACCGGGCCGCTATCCAGCCATTCTGCTCCTCCATGAATGGTGGGGGCTAAACGAAGAAATGACCATCCTGGCCGATGCGCTGGCCGCCGAAGGCTACGTTGTCTTTGCGCCCGACGTTTACCGGGGGCGGCTGGCGACCACTGTGCCGGGGGCGCTTTACCTGCGGCTGGGCACGCCGGGCGAACAGGTCAGCGCCGACGTAGACGCCGCCCTGGCTTATTTGCGCGGCCTGGAGAATGTGGAGCCGAGCCAGATCGCTTCCCTGGGTTTCTGCTTTGGCGGCGGCAACGCCCTGCAGCTGGCCCTGCGCCAGCCGCAAAATCTGGCGGGGACGATTATCTACTACGGGTCAGTGGAGACGGATGTGGAGGTGGTACGGTCGTTAGCCAACCAACACCCCGTCCTGGGCATTTTCGGCGAAGCGGACAGCTCCATCCCCGTAGCCGAGGTCCGCGCCTTTGAGGCCGCCCTCAACAGCCTCAACATTCCCAACGAGATTGTCATCTACCCCGGCGAAGGTCACGCCTTTCTAAACGAGCACAACTATAACCGGCCCGGTACGGCCGCCGCCGACGCCTGGCAGCGGACATTGACCTTTTTAGCTGAGACTCTACGGCCGTAACTAATTGTATTGGGAATAAGTTATCCGCAGATTACGCGTAACTACTAAGCCTCTTGAGGGCTGAGCTTGTCGAAGCCCGCCCTTTGCCTTCGATAAGACTTCAGCGTGAGCTCAGTCGAACGCTCAGGCAGCGGGCTTGGTAGTTACGATTATGCAGACTAAAACGAAAAAATGGCTCTTTGGTAATTCAGGGGGTTATGGTCCAATGTAGGGGCGAACCCATGTGTTCGCCCAGAGAAGGCAGACACGCGGGTCTGCCCCTACCTCGCAAAATCCAAAAGACCCGAAAAAATCTGCGTCAATTTGCGAAATCTGTGGATTATCATTTTCACAGCGAAACCAACCGTTCCCGCAGTTGGGCGGCTTCGGCTTCGTAGGTCGCCAATTTTTCCTGTTCTTTGGCCACAATCTGGGGCGGGGCTTTTTGAACGAAGGGGCCGTTAAGCAGTCCAGTCAACCGCTGAATTTGCGCCTCGGCTTCAGCCAGCTCTTTTTGCAGCCGCTCCTTCTCCTGGCTCAAATCCACCATGCCGGCGAGGGGAATGTAGGCGGTCACATCGCCCAAGGCCAGGGTGACGGCGTTGTCGGGCGGGGCCACGCTCTCGGCGATAACGAATTGGCTCTCGTTCAGGCGCGCCAGGGCGGCCAGGATGGCGCGCTGGCTTTGCAGGAAGGGGGTACGGCCGCCCCCAGCCAGCGAGGCGGCGATCCATTTGGCTGGTTCCACGCCATACTCGGCGCGGGCGGCCCGAATTTGGCGGGCCAGTTCGCGGATAATTTCAAAGTCGCTGATGGCCTGCGCGTCAATTTCACCCGCTTCCGGCCAATCGGCGATGATGATGGCTTCCGCCCAGCCTTCCGCCGGGGCAATGGCCAGGTCGGCCGTTTGCAGCGCCCGCTTAATCTGCTGCCAGGTCTCTTCGGTGACGTAGGGGATGTAGGGGTGGAGCAGGCGCAAGGTCTGGTCGAGGACGTGGAACAGGGTGTGCAGGGTTGTCCAGGCGCGAGCGCCGCCCTGGGCCAGTTGGACTTTGGCGATTTCCACATACCAGTCGGCGAATTCGCTCCAGAAGAAGTCGTGGGTTTGCCGGCCGGCTTCGCCAAAGAGGTAGCCATCGCAGAGGCGGTTGGCGTTGGCGATTAGCTCATTTAGACGGGACAAAATCCAGCGGTCGGCGGCCGTGTGGGGCAGCGGTTCGCCCGCGGGCGGGGCGTCGCTTTTGCTGGCGCGATCCAGGTTGCGGACAAAGAAGCGGGCGGCGTTCCAAATTTTGTTGCCAAAGTTGCGGTTGGATTCGACTTTGGTCAAGGCCAGGTTCATGTCGGCGCCGGGGGAGCCGCCGGTGAGCAGGGTGAAGCGAAGGGCGTCGGTGCCCATTTCTTCCATCAGTTGCAGCGGGTCTACGACGTTGCCGGTGGTTTTGCTCATTTTGCGGCCGTGTTCGTCCCGCACCAGCCCGTGTAAATAGATGGTGTGGAAGGGGATGTCGTTGGTGAACAGCGTCCCGGCCATGACCATGCGGGCCACCCAGAAGAAGAGGATGTCGTAGCCCGTTTCCATCACGTCGGTGGGGTAGAAGCGACGCAGGTCGGGGGTGTCGTCGGGCCAGCCCAGGGTGGAGAAGGGCCAGAGAGCGCTGCTGAACCAGGTGTCCAGCACGTCCGGGTCCTGCTCGATTTGGCCGCTGCCGCATTGTTCGCAGGCTGCGGGATCGGTCATAGTCACGGTTTGATGGCCGCAGTCGGGACAATTCCAGACGGGGATGCGGTGACCCCACCACAACTGGCGGCTGATACACCAGGGGCGGATGTTCTCAAGCCAATTGTCCCAAATTTTGACGAAACGTTCGGGGACAATGCGGATACGGCCGCTGTGCACGGCCGCCAAGGCCAGTTCGGCCATTGGTCTAGTATTGACGAACCATTGCTTGCTGA
>Ga0114946_10002629_pt1 | contig 12284 bp, 11 predicted proteins | sample WalLakDeSediment_FD_88676 | JGI IMG/M metagenome (GOLD analysis project Ga0114946, IMG submission 88676) | Lake sediment microbial communities from Walker lake, Nevada to study Microbial Dark Matter (Phase II) - Walker Lake 11/02/13 Deep Sediment | ecosystem: Environmental > Aquatic >...
AAACCGGCTCTCAAGCTTTCCTGCTCCACTGGCTCACTGAAGACCAGGGTCATGGTAACCCCTGGCTTAAAATCGAGGCCGAGATTCAGCCCGGATACTATCAGCGAGATAATGCCGATAAAAATCACCACTCCTGATCCCAGGAAGAATAATTTCCTTTTGCTTACAAAGTCAAACAACTATCTTTACTCCTCAGAACCTGGTGTTTGCTCGGACCTCTGTGCCCCGAAAAGCCAGAGATGGCCTGCTATGCGTGTACCTACGAACAGGCGCAGGAAAGTCCTGGTTATTACGATGGCGCTGAACATGCTGAGTGCCACGCCTATGGCCAGGGTAAGGGCAAATCCCATCACCCTGGGCTCTGCGAAGTTGCTCCCCATCCAGTAGAGGATGCCGCAGATGATAAGGGTTGTTACATTGCTATCGCGAATCGCTGTCCACGCGCGGTTGAAGCCGGCCTCGATGGCGCCCCCGAGGGTCCGTCCTGCCCTTAGTTCCTCCTTCAAACGCTCAAAGATGAGCACATTGGCGTCAACTGCCATGCCGATGGACAGGATGAAGGCGGCGATTCCAGCGAGGGTTAGTGTGACGGGTATCAGTTTGAATGCTGCCAGTACCAAGATACCGTAGATTATCAGAGTGCAGCCCGCCAGTACGCCGGGGAGACGATAGAAAAACGCCATGAACAATAGAACCAGGATAAGGCCGACAGCACCGGCGATGAGGCTCTTCTGAAGCGAATCAGCACCCAGGGTGGGATCTACCTCGTCTTGTACGGCAGGACCGGAGAGAAAGGTGCCGCGGTCCCAATGGCCAAGGGAAACAGGCAAAGCACCTGCATTAAGCAGGATGGCCAGGTCCCGGGCATCGTTGAGACTCATGTTTTCAATGACCCCGGTTCCCCCCTCGATCTTGGATTTGACTGTAGGACTGGAGACATATCCATCGTCGAGGAAGATGCCTAGGGGTTTCTCGATGAGCCTTCCTGTTATCTGGGCAAACAGTTCCGCTCCCTCACTGTTGAATGCGAAGCGGACCCTTGGCTCGTTAGTGTTTTGGTCGATCTCCACATAGGTGTCCCTCTCGAGATACTTGCCGGTCAAATGGGCCTCTTGCCCAGCGCTGCCTATCGCGGTAGCCGGGACCCATTCTATTGTGCCCTCTTGGGTAAGGGTCTCATAATCAAGTTGTAATCCTTGATCGATAAATTGTGTGACAAATTCCCAGCTCTCTGAAGTCAGCTCTCTAAAATCGAGCTCCGCCGTCTGGCCAACGAGGTCGACTGCTGCCTGCATATCCTTGATTCCTGGGAGTTGAATGGATATACGGTCGCCGCCCTGCTTCTGAATAACCGGCTCGGAAACCCCATAGGCGTTGACTCTCCTGCTAATGATATCAACAACGCCGTCCATGGCTTCTGCAGCGGTCTCGTTGCCGATATCAGTTAGATCAGCTTCGTAGACAAGGTGAATGCCGCCGCTGAGGTCCAAACCAAGCCTCATCCCTAAAGTGTTGTTGCCGGGGCTACTTTCGCTCATGCTGGGCGCATTCGGGATCAGCACCTCAGACAGGGCGAGGCCAACCAGAAGAGCGATAAGGGTGAGCCTGATGGCATTTCTGCGGTTCACTAATTTCTCCCCAATCGCTTTGTTACTAATTCGAGTGCTTCTTCAGCGGTCTCTATCTCCCCCGCAGCTTGTGCCTCCCTTACTACCTCCAGAAGCTCACCGATCTGCGGACCCGGGGCCAGTCCAAGCTCATCAATCAGGGTGTGACCATCAATTAGCTTGATCGGAACGACTGTAGCTTGCTCCTGGAACCACTTGTCAAGCATATACTGCACCGTCTCAGTGTGCTTTCGCCACTCGTCGGGGTCGAGCGTAGGCCCCCGAGCCGCAAGATGGTCAGCGAGCCCCAGGAACAGCGTATCGATACCCACCTCTGCCGTGGCCCGGAAATATCTGTAGATCGCACGGTGCGTCGGCATCTCTTCGCCCACCAGGTATCCAGGGCGCATATGGTGTTCGGTCATTAGCTGCACCATCTTTATCTCACGGTTACTGAATCTCAGCCGCTTCATGAGTTGAACTACCATGGCCGTGCCTTCCTGGGGGTGGCCCAGGAAACGCATTTTTCCACTTTGCTCTATTGTTTTCGTAATTGGCTTGCCGATATCGTGGAGCAGACCTGCTAGCTTCAATAACGCCCCTCTGGTTCGCCCTCCTGCGATTTGCTGGCCGAAGCGCTGAGCGATATCTGGTGTCCAGGGGACTGAGGTCAGGATAGCATCTTCCTGTTCGCCACGCTGCTGTCGAAGCAAGCGTTCCACAGCGGCGACTGTCTCCAGAGAGTGGTCAAAGACGTCCCAGAAATGCTCCTTCGGTTGTGTTACCCCCTTAGCCATAGTTAGCTCGGGCATTAGTGGGTCGAGCAAACCCAGGTGGTCCAGGTAGCGGAAAGAGCGGTACGCTCTGGGGGTCTCTAGGATGTAATATAGCTCGTCTCGAAGCCGCTCTGGGGCGACTGTTGTCACAAGTTTATGGTCGCGCTGTATGAGGGCTTCGGTGGATGGTTCTATGGAGAAGTCGAGCGTTGCGGCGAACCGCACTGCCCGGATGAGACGTGCAGGGTCCCGCTGAAAACTGGCTTCGCTTGCTGCGCGAATCGTCCTGCTGCTTAAGTCATGCTGTCCATCCAGGGGGTCGATGATTCGAACCCGGGGCCGTTCATTTCTAATCTCGGCTAAGTTTACGGCGATAGCATTGATGGTGAAATCCCGGTAACGGAGGTCTTCCTCGATGCTGCCACGCATGGTGGTGAAATCAAGATGCCAGTCACCTCCAGCCTGGGAAAAGATTACCCTGGATACCTGGTTGACGTCATCCAGAGGCACTATTCGGGCGCTGAAAGCCCTGGCTATATCAGAGGCAATCGATGTGGCTTCACCAGCCACCACGACATCGATATCGCTATTTGGTCGCCCCATGAGCGCATCTCGGATAAAGCCGCCGACAACGTAGCAATCGATGCTGCGTTGTTGAAGGAGCTTTTCCAGCTTTGTCAGGAGTGAAACTGCCTCCTCCGGGGCGAGAATTGTCAGTCTCTCTTTAGTGAGCTTAGTCATTCAGGGTTTCTTTTTCTCAAAAATATGTGCCGGTGACGGGCGATAGACTCAGAAAGCACTCAGCAGCAAACGATCCAGGTTCCTAGATATAGCCTGACTCATCGTCATCCTCCGGCTCGGCCTTATATAGATTATCCATGCTCTCCAGGTGATCGACATAGACCACCCCGTTGATGTGGTCGACCTCATGCTGTAGAGCCTGGGCAAAAAGCCCCTCTGCCTTTATACGAACTTCCTTGCCATACCGATCGCGCCCTTTAACCGTTACTGATTCCGCGCGTTTTATAGAGCCCCTGTATCCAGGCAGGCTGAGGCATCCTTCCATAACTTCATGCTCTCCCGAGCTTTTTACTACCTGGGGATTGATGAGTGTAATCAACCCTGATTCAGGCAGCTCGATGACAACAACTTGCAGCGGGATTCCGACCTGAGGTGCAGCTAGCCCTGCTGCCCCTCCAAGTTGGTACATAGTCTCGATCATGTCGTCGATAAGCTTCTGAATAGAATCGTCAATTTTCCGCACCCGCTTCGCTTTCTGATGAAGCACGGGACTGTCCATCATTGTAAGGGGTAGAACAGCCATGACTAAATGTGCACGCTCGATATTGTGTGATAAATGTTGGCAATTAGGGAGATTATAGTCTAACGGTGGACCATTGTAAAGGTTAAACCAAGCTCGCCGGGTCGATGTCTACCGACCAGCCCTGGGGCAGATGTAGCTGTGAGAGCAGGAGAATGGGGTCCGGGCTGCGGACTACTATCTGCCAGCGAAACTTGCCCCGCACCCGCTGGGTAAAGGTGGGAGATGGGCCAAACAGGGTGGTATTGGGTAGCCCCTGGTAAGTCTTCTCATGCTCGAGGAGATGGTGTACCTTTTCTGCTTCTTTCTGACATTGGGTAGCGTTGGTATGGGTGTAAACAAGACGTGCCAGCCGGCTGAATGGCGGGTCGCCCTGCTGGCGGCGAAAGGCGATTTCCTGTTCATAGAAGATTGCGTAATCGTGCTTTGCCGCAGCGACCACGGCGTAGTGCTCTGGCGTATAGCTCTGGACAATAACCTTACCTCCGCTCTTTCCTCTTCCTGCCCTGCCAGCTACCTGGGCTAGGATCTGGAAAGTACGCTCGCTGGAGCGAAAGTCTGGAAGGTAAAGTCCGATGTCGGCATTGATCACTCCAACCAGCGTCACCAAAGGAATGTCGAGCCCTTTGGCAATCATCTGAGTTCCGATCAGGATATCTGCCTCGTGTGACAGGAATCGGTCCATGATTTGCTCGTGGGAATGTTTTCCTCTGGTAACATCCCTGTCCCAGCGTAGCAGTCGTGCTCCGGGGAAAGCCTTCGCCGCTTCCTCTTCCACCTTTTGAGTCCCAATGCCCAGGAATTTAATCCGCCTGCTCAAGCAGACGGGACAGACGTGGGGTATTTTAGCCCTGTAGTTGCAATGGTGGCAGACCAGGTTGTCCTCGGCTGCATGGTAGGTCAAGGAGACATCGCAGCGCCGGCACCGCATTACGAATCCGCAATCACGGCATTGTACAAAGGTGGCTGTTCCTCTGCGGTTGAGGAACAGGATCACTTGTTCCCGCGCAGCCAGGGATTCGCCGATGGATTTGGTCAGGGATCTGCTGAAGATGCTTCTGTTGCCCTCTCTCAATTCACGGCGGAGGTCTACGATCTCAACCTGGGGGAGAGAGGATACTTTTCCGCTTGAGATCCTTTCAGGGAGCTGCAGCAATCGAAATTCGCCTCTCTGAGCCCGGTGGTAGCTTGTGACGTCCGGAGTGGCACTTCCCAGGATTACCACGGCGTTTGTGAGTTCTGACAGCTTGATGGCGACATCGCGGGCATGATAGCGCGGCTGCTGCTCCTGCTGCTTGTAGGTCCATTCGTGTTCTTCATCTATGACGATCAGCCCGAGGTCAGGCTGTGGGGCAAAGAGCGCTCCCCTTGAGCCTATGACGACATCGAAAATGCCTTCCTTAATTCGTTGCCACACATCGAATTGCTCCCCTATAGATAACCTGCTGTGAAGCACCGCTACCCTGTTAGGGAATCGGGCTGCGAAACGGTCGATGGTTTGTGGGGTAAGCGCGATTTCGGGGACAAGGACAATAGCCCGCTTGCCCAGTGATATAGCGTCTTCCAGTGCTCTCAGATAGATTTCTGTCTTTCCGCTGCCGGTTACACCGTGCAGTAGAAAGACTTTGCCACTGGCTGGCCGCCTTATCGCGGCACTAGTCTCCAACCAGGCCGCCTCCTGTGCCGGGGTAAGGGTGAGTGGGGATGATGGAACGAAAGTGCGGTGGGCCAGTGGATCTCTTTGCACCCTGACTTTTTCAATGGAGACTAGTCCTTTGCGACTGAGAGCTTGCACTGCCGTCGAGGTTAAGCCGAGTTGCCTCCTTACATCTGTAAGTTTTATGGGACCGGGCTCTTGTATCAGAAGCTTGAGCAGGTTTGCCTGCTTGGTGGCTCTCTTTCGTTCAAGACCAGGTATGGTCTCAAGGGCTTGGTCTGCGGAGACTGCGAGCCTTAAGTATGTTTCAAGTCGAGGGCTTACCTTGATCCTCTCCAGTTCCTGCGTCTTGACTGTGAGCCCCTTGCGCATAAGTTGGTCAACTACGACTTCGATTCTATCTCGACCTGCCATCTTCTTGAGCTCTCGCAACCCGATCTTGCCCTTCAGTTGCAGGAGGGAGAGCAGCTTCTGTTGCTTCGGAGTTAGTGAGGAGATCGTAGCCTCAGAGACGTTAGTGGCGGGCTGAATGAAAGTGATGACCTTGCGCTCAAATCCTGGAGGCAGCATCGGAGCCGCTGCCTCGAAATAGGAGGAGAGGTAGCGCTCGGCTATCCATCGGCAGAGTTCAACCTGATGAGGCAGAAGAATGGGTTTAGAGTCGATAGCCCAGGCTATATCCTTTATATCCTCTACCGAGGGATGATCGCTGAGGGCAAGAACGATACCCTGAACTAACCGGGGGCCGAAAGGCACCCAGACAGCATGCCCTACGCTTAGGGAGATATTCCGAGGTATAGAATAGCTGAAGGTTCTTGGTTGCGCCAGCGGGGAGCTGACAGCGACCTCAGCGTAGCTCATCCTTTGCTCTTGATTTTACCTTGGCCTTAGCCATTTTGCTGCTGAGTTCGCGCAGGTAGTAGAGCTTTGCGCGGCGAACCCTTCCCTTTCTCACTATCTCGACCGTTTCTAGGCGGGGCGAATGCAGCGGAAAGGTGCGCTCAACCCCTATCCCTTGGAATACCTTCCTGAGGGTGAAGCTGGCTCCAGCGCCACTTGGGCGCTTCCGAATGACCACGCCTTCGAAGGTTTGGCTGCGTTCTCGCTCACCTTCGATGATCTTCAGCTTTACTTTGATGGTATCGCCGGGACTGAACTCGGGGATATCCTCGTTTACTTTAGTCTCAACGACAGAACTGATGTCCATTACTTTTCTCCTCGGTGTAGCCTCAGCTTTGAACTCATTTCGATCAATGCTGGTAACCGTCTTCTTTTTTCTTTCTTACTTTAACTGTAAGAGATCAACTCCTTCTCTTCGGGGGAGAGATCGGCCTTCTCCAAAAGTTCAGGGCGACGCCTGAGCGTGCGCAGAATGGACTGCTCTCTGCGCCATTTAGCTATCTGGGCGTGATTTCCCGAGAGCAATACTTGGGGCGTTTCCCAACCACGGTATGTCTGGGGGCGGGTATACTGAGGGTATTCCAAGAGGCTGCTTGTGTGTGAATCATCCTTTGCTGACTCCTCGGAGCCCAAAACCCCGGGCAGTAGCCTGACCACAGCATCGATGACCACCATCGCTGCCAGTTCGCCACCTGTTAGCACATAATCGCCGATGCTGATTTCATCGGTTATCAGGTGCTCTCTAACCCTTTCATCAATCCCCTCGTAATGCCCGCAGATAAGGATTAGCTGGTCAAGGGCTGCCAGTTCAGCCGCGATACCCTGGTTGAAAACCCTACCCTGGGGGGTAAGCAGGATAACTGGTGCAGACGGGTAGGCGCTCTCTGCTTTTATTGACTCTGTCGCCTCAAACAGGGATTCCGGTTTCATTACCATGCCTGTTCCCCCACCGAAGGGGTAGTCATCTACCACGCGGTGCTTGCCCGATCCCCAGTCGCGCAGGTTGTGAATCATAATGGTTATCAGGTTACGGTCCATCGCTCGCTTGATGATGCTTTCGGCGAAGGGCCCGCTGAACATATTGGGGAAAAGGGTCAGAACATCGATGCGCATTTCTCCCGCTCCCACTCACCTTGCTCTCGTCTATTCTGTTGCCTCACCTTTGACGACCTCAATAGCATGAGGCAAGGCGGGTAGTATTACTGGCAGGCACTCTCCCACTGCCTTGGGGCTGCCGGGGAGGTTGATGATGATGCTTTTGTTACGGGTACCGCACACTTCCCGGCTGAGCATAGCGTGAGGCGTCTTTTTGATACCCTTTGCTCTCATTGCCTCGGAGAGCCCGGGGATGGCCTTGTCTATAACATCGAGCGTGGCCTCAGGGGTGACATCGCGCGGGGCCAGGCCTGTGCCTCCGGTGGTGATAATTATGTCTATCCCGCCTTTGTCAGCCCATTCAGTTAGCCTTCCTGCAATGCTCTCTTTTTCATCGGGAACAATGGCATGCTCCACTATACGGGCGCCGAATTGGGAGAGCACCTTTCGAATAACCTCGCCGCTCTTATCCTCGCGCTCGCCCCGGGAACATCTGTCGCTAACGGTCAATATACCAACAGTAAACATAGCCCCATATCCCCCCCGCTGACGTTTTATCTATACTATCATACATCAACCTTGTTGCAAAGAGTCTCTTGAGAGATTGATTTGGTTCACATATATGCGGCCAGCGCCAGATGCTCTTGGCGTCCACTGGGCTTGACACAATAAATCCCAGCCACGTTGGGAGAAGCCCTGCTTCCTCTCCAAAATCGCGAAAACTATTGACAATAGGGCAGCGATGTGCTAAAAAGTGGGGCATAGTGGTGTAAAGTGGTACTAAGTGGATGTTCCTCGGCGAATACGAATTAAGAATAGACCATAAAGGGCGAGTGGCCATCCCGGCCAAATTCAGAGACGCCTTCAGGGCTGGCCTGGTGCTTTCCCGGGGGTTCGATAAGTGTCTTATTGTTTACACTATGGCGGAGTGGGAAATAGTGGCTGACGAACTGGTTTCCCTGCCCGTTACCCAGCTAAACCCGAGAAGGATCGCTCGCTTTACCTTCTCGGGGGCTTTCGACCTTGAACCTGACCGTCAGGGGAGGATAATTCTGCCTCCCGCCCTGCGTCAGTATGCTGATATTGACGATGAGGTAGTTATGGTCGGGTCGTATAGCCATCTCCAGATTTGGGCCAGGGAGCATTGGGCTGCTGAGAAGCAGTTCATGGCTGAGCACGCTGCCGAGATCGCTGAGGCGGTAAATATATAATGATGACCACCCTGGCTATGGCTAATGCCCGGGGCCATGAACCCGTTATGCTCGAAGAGTGTATCAGCGCTCTGCAGGTTCAGCGTGGTGGAAGGTACATAGACTGTACTGTGGGTGGTGGAGGGCATGCCGCAGCGATACTGGAAGAGAGTTCCCCTGGGGGGCGGCTAATCGGCATCGATGCCGACCCACATGCGATCAGAGTGGCCAGGGGGAAACTGAAGCCCTATGGCAAGGATGCCATCTTGGTCAATGAGAATTTCAAGTATCTGGAGAATATCTGCACTAGACATGGTTTTAGTCCTGTAAATGGTGTCCTCTTCGATCTTGGCATGTCCTCTCTCCAGCTTGAGGGAGCAGGGCGCGGTTTTAGCTTCCGGCAGGATTCACCGCTGGACATGAGATTTAGTGATAGACAGGACCTTACCGCCGCGGACATTGTCAATACCTATCCGGAGGTTGAGTTAGCTCAGCTTCTGCACAGATATGGCGAGGAACAGCGGAATCGGCAAATAGCGAGATGCATTGTGGAGAGGCGTCCGCTGGAGACCACTCAGGAACTTGCCCGGGTGGTGGAGCAAGCTGTTGGTGGGACGCGTGGCAGGATTCACCCGGCGACGAAAACCTTTCAAGCCCTACGCATTGCGGTCAACCATGAATTGGAGAACCTCGAACTTGCGTTGGAGCAGGCGGTCAATCTCCTTGGGAACGGTGGCAGAATTGTAGTTATCAGCTTTCATTCCCTTGAGGATCGACTGGTCAAGGGTTTTTTCCGCCGGGAGGCACAATGGTGTATTTGTCCTCCGGGAATGCCTGCTTGTATTTGTGGCCATACCCCTCGGCTCAAAGTGTTGAGCAAGAAAGTGTTCAGGCCTTCACCCGTAGAGGTTCAGACTAATCCGCGGAGTCGTAGCGCCAGAATGAGGGTTGCGGAGTACATTTAGCCTTCCTGGTTAGGGGGTAACCATGGTGATCGAGACAGCTTTGAAAGGTAGGACTGAGTTGGTTGACTCTGCTGCTGACAGACTTACCCAGATCAAGGTCGTTGGTGTGGGAGGTGGTGGCACTAATGCTGTCAATCGCATGATCGAAGAGGATATCCCTGAGATCGACTTCGTCGCGGTGAATACGGATGCCCAGGCACTGGTGCGGTCGATAGCTCCAACTCGCATTCGCATAGGTGACAGACTTACCAGGGGGCTGGGAGCGGGTGGTGACCATACCCTGGGCATGCTCGCGGCTGAAGAAAGCCGTGATGAAGTCGCCAAGGCTATGGATGGCGCTGATATGGTATTCATTACAGCTGGCATGGGTGGAGGCACAGGCACAGGCGCAGCGCCAGTGGTCGCTGAGGTTGCAAAGGCCCTTGGCATTCTCACTATCGCCATAGTCACCAGGCCTTTTACCTTTGAAGGTATGCATCGGGCAAGGGTAGCATCCGAAGGTATCATACGGCTTGAGGAGAGGGCTGACAGCCTGGTTGTTATTCCCAATGAACGCCTTCTAAGTATGTGTGATGCCAATGTCTCGATCGAAGCGGCTTTCAAAATGGTCGATGATGTTCTATTCCAAAGCGTTCATGGTATTTCCGAGGTGATCACGAGTTTGGGCAACATCAACCTCGATTTCAATGATGTGAGAACCACGATGAACGAGGCTGGTCATGCTTGGATTTCTATGGGACTAGGCAGCGGGGAAACTCGGGCTGTTGATGCTGCCAGAGCTGCTATCGTCAGCCCGCTGTTCGATTTCTCCATCGACAGGGCCAAGCGCATCCTGTTCAATATCATTTACAACGAGCTCACCCTTACCGAGGTGAATGAGGCAGCTAATGTTATCAGGGAAGTAGCGGACCCTAATGCCCAGATAATCTTTGGGCTGGCGACAGACCCCAGGATGGGTACCGATGTCAAGCTCACCCTGATCGCTACCGGCTTCAGGGAGGGTGATAGCTATAAACAGAGGGAGAGCCTGACCATGCCCGATATGTCTGATGACGATGACTTACCTGCGTTTGGATTGGAGGATAAGCGTCGATCCTTTTTCCCCTGGGTCAGGTAAAGTCATGTCTATATTGCCCGATAAGTCCTGGTATCCAGGAATTGTGTAAGGCCGTAGGATCGAAAGTTCCTACGGCCTTCCTGTGCCTGGATTGAACTAGACGATGTCGCAGTGCATCAGGTCATCGTAGCTCTCGCGGCGGCGAATTATGCGTGCTTTACCCTCCTTGACAAGGATAATCGCCGGTTTCAGCGATGCATTGTAGTTGGAGGCCAGGGGGAGACTATAGGCTCCAGATACTGGTATCACTATGGTATCTCCGGTGACGACCTTGGGCAGTTTTGCATCCCAGACCAGGATATCACCTGATTCGCAGAACTTGCCGGCGATAGTCACCTGCTCGACCTCATTCTCAGTGGCTTTGTTCGCGACCAGCGCTTCGTGTCTCGATCCATACAGAGCAGGTCGAATGTTATCTGCCATCCCGCCGTCTACGGATACGTATTTGCGCACGCCAGGGATGTCTTTGGTTGCCCCTGTTCGGTAGACTGCAACCGCAGAGCGGCCTACAATCGCCCGTCCTGGCTCTACTATGAGCCGGGGCGGCTGTGCTCCAAGCAGCCTGCTGCCAGACTGGACGGCCTCGGCGATAGCTCTGGCGAAGTAAGCGACATCGGGAGCAGGATCGTCCCGGGTGTATGGTATGGCGAATCCTCCCCCTGGACTGAACTCGCGAAGTTCGAAGCCGTGTTTTTCTCTCATCTCGGCGGCGAACCGGAAAACGATTTTGATTGCCTCCTGATAAGGCTCGGCGGAGAATATAAGGGAACCCAGGTGCACGTGTAATCCGACGAGCTTGAGATTAGATGCTGACATCGCTTGCACTATCGCTTCTTCTGCCTGTCCCGAAGCGATAGGGAAGCCGAACTTGCTGTCGATGATACCGGTAGTAACGTGGCGATGGGTATGGGCGTCGATTCCCGGGGTGAGCCGAAGCAGTATATCCTGGATAACCTCGTATTCTCTGGCCACATCGTTGATCAATGAAAGCTCGTAGAGGTTATCGGCGACGATGCGGCCGATTCCGCTAGAGATAGCCAGTTCTATCTCATCTCTGAGCTTGTTGTTGCCATGGAGGTAGACTTTTCCCATGGGGAAGTCAACCGCTCTGGCTATGCTTAGCTCGCCTCCGGAAACCGCATCCAGCCCCAGCCCCTCGTCCTTGATGATTGCAGCGAGTGCTTGGTTGATAAAAGCCTTGGCAGCGTAGATCACCAGTGTATCAGCATAGACCTGGCTGAACACTTTGCGGAACTCGGCGCAGGTTCCTCGCAGAGTGGCTTCGTCGAAAATATAGAGTGGCGTGCCGAACTCAGCAGCAAGCCCTACCACATCACATCTGCCTATGGTGAGGTGCCCCTTTTCACTTACCTCTGTGGTGTCGGGAAGCAACGCCGACATTTGCTCAAGAACTGACATATCTACTCTGCCCCCAGCGGTAGCGATTATACTTTGGCGGGTTGTATTACGCAAGTTGCAGCAAACCTGTAGACAAATCGCTTTGAGTAGTGTAATATGCTTAGCTGGAGGTTGGAGTTTGGCACATACGAAAGCTGCAAAGAAATCTATTCGCATCATGAGTGAGAGGCGGAGCCGCAACAGGTCTATCAATAGCGCGCTCAAGACCAGTATCGGCAAGGCGGAGAAGCTTATCGA
>Ga0114946_10002630_pt1 | contig 12282 bp, 9 predicted proteins | sample WalLakDeSediment_FD_88676 | JGI IMG/M metagenome (GOLD analysis project Ga0114946, IMG submission 88676) | Lake sediment microbial communities from Walker lake, Nevada to study Microbial Dark Matter (Phase II) - Walker Lake 11/02/13 Deep Sediment | ecosystem: Environmental > Aquatic > Freshwater...
CGTTTCGAAAGATCGCTGTCCTCTCGATCCCTCGGATCATCACATGGTGCAGCGCCCCTGGGGCGTCTATTCGTGATTGCCGTGGCATGCGCTCTCAATATTCCAACCTGCCAAGAATGTCAATATGTCACGAACGTCCCCATCTTCCTACAAGCATCCATAGGCAAGCTTTTCTTGGCGGGTATTATACCAGGTTTGCTGACTGCCTCGGTTTATTCTGCATCTATTATGTACCGTGTTAAGCATAATATGCGGCTTGTAGTTCAAGATTATATATATGAAAATGTTCATCTAAGTATTGCACAACGCTTAGGTTATTTGATTTCATCATGGCCTATCATCGTTATTGCGTTTGTTATTTTAGGTGGTATCTATTCAGGGCTTACCACGCCTACCGAGTCGGCTGCGATTGCTTGTTTTATAGTTGTTTTGTATGGAACTTTTCGTGGCTATTTCAAAAAGATTGATTTTTTAGCAGCACCTCTTCGAGAATCTGCAAATACTACTTCTATGCTGTTTTTGTTGGTCGTTGGAGCAATTTTTTTTAGTAGGGCAATGGCTTTGAGTCGTATGCCGTCATATATTACGTCTTTCGTAGTGGGCCTTGACGTAGATCCGTCTATCATTTTAATATTAATTTTCCTATTGTATTTTGTACTTGGTTTTGTTCTTCTTCCTCTTGGAATTTATGCTTTAACATTACCGATAATCTTGCCGGTACTTATAGAATTGGGCTACGATATTGTTTGGTTTGGTATAGTTACAATGAAATTAGTAGAAATTGCTGCAGTTACACCTCCGGTGGGTCTTAACGTGTATGCGCTTAAGGGTGTCATTAGTAAGGATATTTCAGTAATGGAAATTTTTAGAGGCATCTGGCCCTTTATTTATTGTGATCTTTTCGTATTACTAATATTGTTTGTATTTCCTCAAATTGTATTATGGTTACCCAATGCTATGTAACAGTATATGATGGCAGTGTGGAGCTTGGGGGAGATTCTATATTGTTTCTGTCAAGAAATATCTTAGAATTATGTTAAATCGAAGTTTTTGATATGGATTATTTTGAAGGGATAGATCCCTCTCAGTTCCGAAGGAACTTCCAAAGGAAGTGCCAATGAATTTCAGCGAATTTCATGTGAAATGTGAAATACGTGCATTTACGTTTAGTGTGATAAGAAGTTGCTTCAGAGCTGGCAAAGTATGTGGGAATCTTGCTTTGTGTGTCGGGGGAAACTGAGCACATCATGTTTAGGGCAGGAAGAGTGCGGTGGACAATGGCGTCCGAACTGGTATGGTGTGCCCTAAACGCAAAAGGGGCGAGCGTCACCCTGCATGTCGCATATCGGTTTTAACCTAAGACAGAAAAATCCGCGGGATATTCCGGGTCCACATAAAGTCCGTTATCGGAAAGGAGGACCTGGGAAAGGAATAATCGATGCTGTATTTGGCCATGTTTGTTGGTCAGGTCGCTTTTGGTGGGGGCCTTGTTTTTGGAAAACGCTTCAGCTTCTGATTACAATTACGATTGTTCAGGGGGAAAGAGGGATAGGCGATTCAAGATTACCCTACGAATGGGCAAATCGGCTGATACGGGAAATCTTCATGTATTCTCGTTGTAAATTGGAATCCAATCCTCGCCTGCCTGGTTTCCATGGTTGGTTGCGGATTCACACCTTATTTCCGGTATACACTCTATGGTACTGGGGATACTGGGAGAGCATCCAGTCAAAGGTAAACTGAATCCCTTTTTCCGTGTTGAACAAAACGACCCGGTTGATACGCGCCTGAGCGATCAGGCGATCAGTTGAAGCTTTCCTGAATAAGGCCATTAACGATCCAAGCTTATCAATAAAGTCTTGCTCATTTTTACTGAACAGTTCTCTCCATTCGCTGCTTCCCGCTCTGAAATAGTTTATCAACCCAGAGTATGTATTATTCATTTCGTAAAGATATCTGTTCGTATCAGCCGAAGAACCTTTGAAGGTCATGCTTTGATCTATATTTTCTGCGTCAAATGAAAGTTCGATTTTTTCTCCGGGTTCAAGAAACAGTTCAAAACGCAGTCCTTTGTATGTCACCTCAACTTTTTCAGGCTCTGTCAGCTCCAATAGATGAAGAAAGCGGCCGTTTTTCTCTATGTGCACACAGGTGCCTCCGATGGTTATCGAATTAACAGTGTCATTCAAAATCCTTCCCTGGACAAAGCTGATCGTTTTTAACTCAGAATCACTGCAAATAAGAAAAGAATAGCAGGTGAGCAGGGTTAATAAAATCTGTTTCATTCTTCTTCTCCAAAAAATCTCTCGAATTCTTTGGGTGGTGGGGCCACGCCCTACGGCACCCATAATGTCTGAGATATCGGCCGTAAAAGAGGAATGCTCCCCAAGATCCAAATTCGTTGTGGCCTAAACGTTTTTCATTATTGCAAATGGCTCGTAATATAGCAAATACATGAATCAGGCTCTACTGAACACCAGATGAGAAATATAAAATTGGCACTAAATAACTCACCCAGCTTATGGACATCTTCCTGGAAATCCAGCCCGTCCTCCGCTCCATCCGGGGAAAACAACCCTGAAGCCGAGGCAAGGGGGCATAAAACGCCCTGCCCTGAGTCTTACGGGTATGCGCAAGACCGCCCGGGCCTGGATCATCAGCCGCGACTACGGCTACCTTGAAATTCTTGTGCAGAGTGAAGGCATCGAGATCCCCCGGGCCCGCCTGCTGCGTCGAATCAACCAGGGGGAGTTCGCCGTTCTGACCACCTTCAACGCAGGAGAACTGCTAAAAAACCCCCACGTCTACCTCGATTTATACCTGGACAAAAATCAGACCTACACCTACCGCCTGGAGGCTCTGGACGCCTCGGGCCGTAGCCTGGGCTTCAGTGCGGACCTGAGCCTCGATGCTCAAGGCCTGTGTCCGGGAAGATGATTTTGTCGTCCGCTGGGGGGTTGAGGAATTTCTGGTCATTCTAAAAAAGGCACAACCCGATTACATCCTGCCCTTTGCCGAGAAGCGAAGGGATTCCATAAGTCGGCAGCCCTTCGTCCTCGATGATGAATCCATAAATGTTCTGCACAGAACGGTGTCCATCGGACTGATTCAATTTCCGGTCTACCCCGAAGTTCCGGAGCGGGTTAGTTTTGAACAGGCGCTGAAGATGGCCGATCTGGGGCTGTACTACGCCAAGGAGAACGGTCGCAACCGTGCGGTGATGATTCGCCCCGGACCGCGGATTCCTGATTCTGATGAACTGCAGAAAGTACTCCATTCTAAGGATAAGAGTTTCCTTTTTCCGTGGCGCGGGAATTCCCGCTCCGGTCGATGAATCTCCCCTCCTCGCCACAGCGGAACTCTATCTCAGGCCGGGCGGCTCTGTCAATCGCCGCGAAAACCACAAAGATCGGCGCTCGAAGAGCGTGTCAGCACAAGAAACCCCGCCGCGCCGGCTAAAAGACGATAGACTCCCGCCATGGCAGGAGAAAAGCCTCAAGAACCGGGCCAATGTCATGGATCGGACCACGTCTCCCTGGAAAGAGGCGATGACCGCGGCCCGGAAGGGCGAATCAGGACCCCAGGAACGTCCACCGGCGTTGACACTCAGCCAGGAGAATGGAAACGGAGGGGAACGGAGAGAACTATACGAAAAAGCCGACGCGGTCGACGAGCAGATCGACGGCCTCGTCGACGCTCATCCGCCCGAGATGGTAGCTCATCGAGAAGATGATCCGGGCGCAGCGGTGCATCCGCCAGAAGAGCATGCCGATGCGGTCCTCGGGCGAGCGGGCGAAGCCCATGTCCCAGAGGCGCATCTCCCAGTAGAGCGGCCAGCCCTCGCCATAGAAGCTCGTCTGGAAGGGCCGGCGGTAGGCCCGGTGGCGGGCGGAATCCCTAGATCTAAAAGCGGCGCTCAGCAATTCCTTCGGCTTCGGCGGAGGGAACGCCTGTTTGGCCGTCACGAAGTACGGAGGCTGAAAATGAAGATCCCTCCCCTGGAAATCGGGGACATCCGCGTGCCTTTTCCTCTCATTCAAGGCGGCATGGGAGTCCGGGTCTCCTTAGCCCGCCTGGCCGCGGCTGACGGCTTGGACCCAGTCGCGGACGAGACCGTTGCCGCCGCCGCCGGATTGGGCGACTTCGAGGCGTCTAAGACAGATTTCGAAAACGTCTCCAGCCAGGCGCTGACCGCCGAGATACGGCGGGCCAAAAGCATGACCGACGGGCCTCTCGCTATCAACATCCTCGGGGTCCTGAGCAACGCCCGCGACCTGATCCAGACATCGGTCCGTGAAGGGATCAAGATCATCGTCTCGGGCGCTTCCCTGCCCCTCAAGCTGCCCGAGATGGTCGACGACACGACGGTCAAGCTCCTCCCCATCATCAGCTCCGGCCGGGCCGCAGACCTCGTCCTCAGGGCGTGGGACAAACGCTATGCGAGAACGGCCGACGCGGTCGTCCTCGAAGGGCCCCTGGCCGGAGGGCATTTGGGATTCTCGTTCGAACAGCTGCGGGAGCCCGAGAAGTACTCCCTCGCCGTACTCCTCCCCGAAGTCCTCGCGGTGATCAAGCCGTTCGAAGAGAAGCACCGCCGCAAGATCCCGGTGATCGTCGGGGGCGGCATTTTCACCGGGAGGGACATCGCCGAAATGCTCGCGGCGGGCGCCGCGGGCGTCCAAATGGCCACGCGCTTCGTCTGCACCGATGAATGCGAGGTCGCCCCGGAGTTCAAGCAAGCTTATCTCGACTCCAAAGAGGACGACATCGTCATCATCAATAGCCCGGTCGGACTTCCGGGGCGGGCCATCCATAACCAATTCCTGCGGAACCTCGAGGAGGGCACCCTGGACCCCCTCAAATGCCCCTACCGTTGCCTGACGACGTGCAACATCGCAGAAGCCCGCTACTGCATCGCCCTAGCCCTGACGAACGCGTATCAAGGAAATATGGACAAGGGCTTGGTGTTCTGCGGGCAGAATGCCTACCGGGTGAACGAGATGACCTCCGTCAAGAAGCTGATAGCCGAGCTCCGAGCGGAGATCGAAGCGTACCCTGCCGATTAAGGCTCCTCTCGCGCTTTTCTCTTTATGCTTGGACCGTGTTAAAGAGGCCGGTCACATCGGTCAGCGGGTTCTTGGAATCAAACAACTGACCGTTTCCATGACGATGTCCGGATCGGTCCAGCCCTTGCGGTCCATCAGGTCCTTGTAGGCCCTCCGGTAGAGAAGGACCGCTTCGACCTTTACGGCCCTGGCGTCCTCCGGCGCCCTGAACAAATACTCGCTGATGTCCGACTCGAAGGCCCCGAGCCGGGTGTCCATCACGACCCGGGTCGGGTTCCAGTATGCGGCCGTCGGCGAGACCTTTGTCCACACCTCCTCGAGAAGTTTGATGAACGCCTTGCCGGGAAGTCCCGCATAATACCCGTCCACCGGATCTCCAGCGCCGCACCACTCCGGCAAGGTCGGGCCGGCCGAAAGCCCCAGCTCCCGCCCTCCCTCATCGACCGCTCTGACGATCAGAATCAGATGTCGCAGCGGCGAATCCGTGGGGACATGGTGGCCGGTGAGGTCGTTCACGATCTTTGTTCTGACCCGGATCCCGTCCGATGACCGTTCGGCTTCCACGGTCATGGTCACCGCGTTCTCCAGGAGGTTTCGATCCAGGGCTCCTGGCATCGTGTGGCTAACAATGGTCCCGGGATCGCGTTCGAGCCCTCCCTTTTCGGGGCGGACGAAGACATTCGCCCCTGAACTTGGCATATGGCAGTCCTGACAGGTTTTTCCGGTCTCAGAATCGCTGTAAGGACTCCGCAGCCACTCTTCGAAAGAACTGTAGACGGTCGTTTCCCAGAACACCCCGAAATGACAAGGAGCGCAAATCTGGCTCCTTTTCTGCAGTTCGGAATATGTGTCCTCGCCCGGAGCGACGTCGTCCAGAGGACCGGCAAAAAACTGATGCCCCTCGAACGGCCTACGGAACTCGAAGGACAGCACTCCGGGCCGGTTCTTGAAAGGAAGGCCGGTAACGGGATCGAGCTTCACGTCCCAGATCTTGTGGCAGAAATCGCAGTTGACGCCTTCGGCCCCAACCCCGCTCACTCCGGTGGGATCCGTGTCGTAGGGAGCGTTGACCGCCGCTGCGGGAAGATGGCAGGCCGAGCAGTTTCCGGCGTGCTCGGGAAAATCGAGCTTGTACCCGGGTCCGTAGTACGCTTCGTTCATGTCCGGCGCCAGGGGAAACGTGCCGTAGTCTTGTGTATGCCTATACAAGGTGAGCGGGCTCCGGCGCCCCTCGAGATCCGTCCCGGAGTAAAGGGACAGGAACCGGGGATTCCCGGCGGACCGAGAGTGGGCGTCCTCGAGCCACTCGTCGACGGGAAGAGCAGGTCCCGGCCGGGTTTTCCCGCGGAAGTGGCACTCGGCGCATCCCTGGTTTTCACCCGAGCCGGTTGACCGGAGCGAAGGCAGCCACGCGTAATCCGGATTGTCCATATCGCTGTGCCGATGGATGGAAATGGTCAGGTCCTTTTGCCCGAAAGAGGCCTCGACCGGGCCGCCGATGAAATACCCCTTGGCCCAGGCCGTCAGTTTGAGGCCCCCCCCGAAGGAATCGGGAACAGTCAGTTCGAACGAACCGTCGGACGCCGAGAGCGCACTGTGTTCCGTCGCCTGGATCCTGACCACCGCCCCGGGGACGACGCCTTCGTCATCACGGACGACTCCGCCGACGGTTCTTCCTGGAACCCGCCCTTGCCCTGACGTCTGAGATGAAGAACGGTGCGACGCTCCGGCCAGAACCACGACAACAAGGATGGCCGCCCACACGACTATCCTTGATCGGGGTCCCGTCACGGTCTTCATTTCTTTTGGTACCGGAATACGCCCTCTCCCGTCGTCGCGACGTAAAGCACCCGGCCGTCCGCAGAGATCTCGAGGTCGACAACGGCCCTCGTGCTGAGGCCCTTGTTTGTCACCGCCCACTGCTGCTCGACGGAGTCCCATCTGTAGACCCCCGACCGCTGGGTCCCCGCCCATACCGTTCTGTCCACGGGGTCGACGGCGAGGGCCCAGACCATCTGGTTTTCGTTGATCCCGGCGGCCATCCTATGCCAGGTCTTCCCGTCGTCCGAGGAACGGAAAACTCCGCCGTACTGGAGGCCCGCGTAGACGGTTCGCGGGTCGACGGGATCGATGGCCACCGAGCGGACGTCGCTGCTGGGGAAGGTGCCGATCAGGGACCAGGCGTTGCCGCCGTCCGTTGTTTTAAACAGCCCTCCCTTGGCCGTCGCCGCGTAGACGACGTTGTGATTCCTGGGGTGGACGGCAAGGTCGTTGACGGCCTGCTTCGCCATCGAGGCATCGTTGGCCTGAACCCAGGAGTCGGGAGCCCCGTTACTGGCAGACTTGTAGACCCCGAAAGCCGTCGGATTGTCGTTGAGCTTGTTGTTCAGCCGGCAGGAGGCCCCGTAAACGACATTGGGGGCCGAGGGCGCGAAGACGATCCGCTTGAAGCCGTAGGCCTCGATGGGATGGCCCATGACGACCGGAAGCTGGAGGGCCTTCACCCAGGTCTTCCCTCTGTCCATGCTCCGGGCCACGACACCGCCCATTTCCTGTGAGGCGATAACGATGTTGCTGTTTGTGGGGTGGACGGCTACGGAATAGCTCTCCGGGAACAAGACCTGAACGGAGGACATGCCTGTCCAGGAGGCCCCGGCGTTTTTCGTCTGGAAGAGCCCGCTCCGGGCGGCGGCGAAAACGACGTCGCTGTTTTTGGGATCGATGGCGATGTCGAACATCAGCGCGCCCGTATAGCCCTGGCTGGCCAGCTTCCACGTTCTCCCGCCGTCGGTCGATTTGACGTTACCCCCTCCGTAATTGTTGACAAAGAGGACGTTCGGGTCGTCCGGGTCGACGAGGATGTCGATGGGGAATCCGGCGATGATCCCTTGCGGCCCCCAGGCCATCTTCCCTCCGCTCGCAAGCTGCCAGGACCTTCCGCCGTCCTTGCTGACATAGAAATTCTGCCGGCCTCCGGCGTAGGCGATGTTGGGATTCGAGGGAGCGAACTCCACGGAGGTGATGACGGCGTCTTGGAGGGTTTGGACCCAGGTGTTTCCCCCGTTCTCCGTCCGGAACACTCCGCCGGTGTAATGGACCTTTTCGCCGGCGCGGTATGGAGAGGCGGCGAGGTTGCCGCATCCCGCGAGGAGGACGTCGGGATTTTGGGGGTGCATCACGAGGCTTCCGACGTAGAGATCCGTCAGGCCCCGGCTGCGGCCGAGAACCTCCCATGTCCGGCCGCCGTTGTTGCTCCTGAGGACGCCCACTCCTCCTCTCGCCTCGAAAGACTGCTGGAGGTTCTGGATGTTCGCCAGGGATTTGCAATTCGAGTTCCACGCCTCACGGTCGAAAATTCCGCAGGAGGCATAGATGATGTTCGGGTTCATAGGGTTGACGATCACGTAGCGGACGAGGTCGTTCCCGTCCCACAAGACGCTCCAGGAGTTTCCCCCGTCCCGGGTGAGGTAGATCCGGCCTTTGACCTTGTTGAAGGCTAGGCCGTCCTGGCTGGTCGGGATTTCCCCCTGGGCGAAAACCGTGTTAGAATCGCCGGGCATGATGGTGAATCCGCGGAAGACGAACTCCAGCTCGGGGATGGGGACGTTCGCGGTCAGGTCAATCCACGTCGCACCGGCGTCGATCGACTTGTAAACCCCCTTTTTGTCCTTCAAACCCGCCCAGACGATGTTGGCGTTGTTGGGATCGACGGTCAGAGAAAAGACCGGGATGGCGTCTTGAGATTCGCCCGCCCTCGATTTGATGCCCACGTTCGAGGCGAACCAGTTCTCCCCGCCGTCGACGCTCTTGTTGACCCCGCTGTAGTTGTCGGTGACGAACAGGATCCTCTTGCCCCGCTGGCTGTTCGACAGATGACGGACGTCGTAGCCGAGGCCGCCGATCGGCCCTCCCACCTTGACCCACTCGTTGAAAACCGACTTGAGGGAAAGATGAGGCATGAGCATTTTCAGGGCTTCGCTCGAAATCTCGACAGGAATGATGTCGACGACGGGGGCCGCGATCTTGGCCGTCACTGAAGGTTGGGCGTTGGTTTGAGTTTGGCGGGCTCCGCCGGCGCCTGAGGTCCTGGTGAAGATCACGCCGTTCGACCACTCGATCTCGACCACCCGGCCGGTTTCGTCCATCCCGGCGATGTGGCCCTCCGCCCGGCCCGAGCCGACTCCTCCCGACCACTCGACAACGATGTGATCCCCCTCGATGACACCCGAGGCCTTCTCGTTCGTCCCCTTGACGGTCCAGGTGAATTTGGGCCCGTTCTGGACGACCTCGTACGTTCTCTTGACCGAGCTGTCCCACGTCCCCGAGATGTCCGGCCCGGAGACCCGGCCCGCGGCGTCCTCCCGGGGTCTCGTCTCCCGGCCCTCCGCCTCGCCGCGAGCCTCGCCGCGCGCGGGATCGCGGGCGACCGGCCCCTCCTCGAAAGGCTCCCGCCTGAAAAGAAGGCCGTTCGTCCACTCGATGAGACGTGCCCGACCTCGCGGATCGGCTTCTATGATATGGCCCTCGACCGGTTGGCCCGCGAAGACCGTGGTCAGGACATAGCGCGGCGGCTCCCCTGCGAACCTCCCGAGGGCGGCGGCCCCCGTGCCTTTGTAGACGATGCGGAATTCCTCCCTCGTCTGATGGACGGTCAGCTGGTGGCCGCGATTGCTGAACCAGTCTCCGGAAACATCCGGGAAGCCGCCCGGTCGGGCTTCCTGGAACTCCTGGGCAGTTGGTTCGCGTCCTTCCCGGGGAGGCTGTTGCCTTCCCTCTTGTTGCTCAGGTTGGGAACCCTGATCGCGGAAGAAGACGACATTGTTGGACCATTCGATACGGACCGCCCGGCCGCGGCCATCGACTTCGACGACCTTTCCCGTGGCGGCCTGACGCTGCCGGCCCGCCTGCCACGCCGCCGTCAGACGGTTTCCTTCGATCGTCCCGGTCGCCGTCTGGTCCAGCTTCTCCACATGCCAGGTGAAGCGGCTCCCCTGGACTTCGATGACATAGACCTGGCCTGCGTTGCTTCTCCAAGCGCCGGAGATGTCGGGGGGGCGTTGTTGGCCGGACGAATGAATCGAGACGGCGACCGCGCCCGTCACGAGCACGAGAATGATGACTCTGAAAATTCGCATGTCTTTCCTCCTTGCCGGATCACGGCGACCGTCGATTTTTCCCTAGAGGATCGGCCGGGCCGCGGCACCGTGCGAATCCATTCGTAGGCCCCTATGTCGATTCCCGCTCCGGCAGGCGTCGCGGTCCCCGCGAAGTCGTCCGGAGGGGCGTTCTCCGCCGTCCCGTGGTCGATCGCCGGGCTGCCCTCCCGCAGACGAAAGTCCCGTTTCTTCATGTCCAGAAAGAGCCGCCTCCCCGGATCCTCTTCGGCCAAGGAATGCCGGTCCTGCCCGCTGTATTTCGTCCATTCGCCCCCGGCCATCATTTCCAGGGAGAATTCGTCCTCGTACCCTACGACAACGGCGCGGTCGGGATTGTCGCAGTGAAACACGTTGTGATCCCCCCGGTAGTTCCGGACACCCGGCTGCTCGAAGGCCAGGCCGATGGTTTCTCCCCCGGCCAGGATGCAGTTGAACATGTGGAGGGTATCTCCGGCGTTTTCGACCCAGACGTTGAAGGAGCCGGAGCCGACGAAGGTACAGTTTGAGAGAGTGACCGCCCCCGGGCTTTCGTCCCAGTCGAGCTCCACGTTGGAGCTTTTGTTGCCGTAGCCGAGGCAGTTCCGCAGGACGATGCCATCCTGCCAGAGCTTGTACCCTCCGTTCCAGCAGTCGTGGGCCGAGCACTTGTCCAGGACCGTGTCCCTCGCGCTGATGTCGAATCCGTCGAAAACACCATAGGTTTCGCAACGGATGAAACGGAAGCCGTGCTGACCCCCGTGGCCCAGGGCGAAGCCGTCGACGTTCTGCTCAGAGTCCCGACCCGTGTGGGCGACGCAGTTTTCGAAAGTTCCGTTGTAACAGTCCGATCCTCCGGACGGCGAGGCGTCGAACCCGTAGAGATCGAAATGGTGGATCCTGACGTCTTTCAGGGTGAAATCGTGAGCGCCGTCGGCCGCCCCGATCCCATAGGCGACCTGGTGAACTTCGCAGTTTTCGATTGTCACAAAAGCCGCTCCGGAAATCCAGACTCCGGTGCCGCTCCAGTTCCGGATATCAAGCCCCGAGAGCCGGACGTACGAATGTTCGATGGTGAATCCGGTCTCCTCTTCGACTCCTGAACCGTCGAGGATGATCTTTCCCTTGGCTCCACCCCTTCCCTGCGGGTCCACCCATGTGGCGCTGATGGAATCTCCCGTGATCGTCCCCTCGCCAGTCTGACTCTTGGCGGCGACCTTCCAGGTGAACTTGTCCTTGTTTTGAGTGATTTCGTACACCGACCCGATGTTGCTCTTCCACGTCCCGGCGATGCTGACGGGCTCGGCCACGACGGTCCCCAGCTGCAGCTGGACGGACTTGGGCGCGTCGCCCGCGGGGCGGGGCCCTATGAGTGGTCCCGGTGCCGCCGCCTTCGCGCTCAGGCGTCTGAGGGGGAGCTCCGAGCACTTTCACGATCAATGAGGAGGCCTTCTTCGAGAATTCGTACTTCTCGAGCTGAAAATACAATTGACCTACCCCTCCAGATCCGTAAAGCAGGCCCGGCGCGGCTCCGGGCAAATACAATGGCTCGCCCTGAAACTGGGGCTTGTCGAAGAGCGTAACTTCAATTTATCGACCCATAAGAATTTCTGAAACCTGGTCATCCCACCCCGTCCAGAGCAATGCATGATGGGACTCGGCGACCTTGACGTCTTCAGGGAGGGGGACGAATCGAAAGTCGCCGCGGTAGCCGTCGGTGCCGGGGACGATTTTGATCAAATAAATTCCGAAAGGATCCCGAATATATATGAGTTCCCCGAAATCCTTCTTCCTAAAGACCACAAGGGATGAGATGGGTGATGGTGATAAGAACTTGCTTCAGATGTGGCGGAGTATAGGGGAATCCGCCGTTGTGTGTCAAGGAAAAACCTGGCACAGGATGTTGAGGACCGGAGGATTGCGGTGGATGAGGGCTTTCGAGCTGGTATGGTCCGCTGTGAACCCAAGGGGGAGCAAGCCCGAGATTTGCTGAGAGGTGGCGTTTTGAGGGGAAAAGGGGCGAACATCACCCTGCGTGCCGCATATCGGTTTCGATCTCAGACAGAGAGATCCGCCGGATATTC
>Ga0114946_10002631_pt1 | contig 12276 bp, 9 predicted proteins | sample WalLakDeSediment_FD_88676 | JGI IMG/M metagenome (GOLD analysis project Ga0114946, IMG submission 88676) | Lake sediment microbial communities from Walker lake, Nevada to study Microbial Dark Matter (Phase II) - Walker Lake 11/02/13 Deep Sediment | ecosystem: Environmental > Aquatic > Freshwater...
ATTCAAGGCTGCAAGGTTTTCTGCAGGGTCGAGACTTGTTTGTTCAGGATTGCTTTGGTGGAGCTGATCCTACTTATCGGTTGCCTGTACGTATCATCAATGAATATGCCTGGCACAGTTTGTTTACTCGCAACATGCTTATCCTGCCAAAATCCAAAGAAGAATACCGAACCCATGTTCCTGAGTTTACAATCATCTGCGCACCATCTTTTAAATCTTTTCCAACGATAGACACGACCCCTTCTCAAACATTTATTGTGCTGAACTTTGAACAAAAAGTGGGAATTATTGGCAACACCGCCTATGGTGGTGAGATAAAGAAGTCGGTGTTTACCGTCTTAAATTACTTGCTCCCATTGGAGGGTGTCATGCCGATGCACTGCTCGGCAAATATGGGTTCTGACGGTGATACCGCACTCTTCTTTGGTCTCTCAGGCACGGGCAAAACAACCCTCTCGGCTGATCCAAGTCGAGGATTAATTGGAGACGATGAACATGGTTGGAGCGATGAGGGCATCTTCAATTTCGAAGCTGGTTGCTACGCGAAAGTTATCCAGCTATCCCCCACTGCTGAGCCAGAGATCTACGCCTGCACTCGTCGTTTTGGAACGATCCTCGAGAATGTAATATTCGACCCAGTCACCCGCTATATCGATCTGGACGATGACACCCTTACTGAGAACACCCGGGCTTCCTATCCACTTGAATACATTGCTAATGCGGTTTTAGAAAAAAGAGGCGGGCATCCAAAGAACATCATCTTGCTAACTTGCGATGCTTCAGGCGTTTTGCCCCCGATTGCTAAATTGACCCCAGATCAGGCATTGTACCATTTTATCTCTGGATACACCTCCAAAGTAGCAGGTACAGAATTGGGATTAGGCGAAGAGCCGGAAATCACCTTCAGCACCTGTTTTGGAGGTCCTTTTATGGTTCATCATCCATCACATTATGCCGATTTGCTAAAACAAAAAATCACCCGTTATGGTGTTAGCTGTTGGCTACTAAACACCGGTTGGGTTGGTGGTGCTTTCAGGGTTGGAAAGCGGATTAGTATTGCTTACACGCGCGCAATGCTCAACGCAGCATTATCTGGTCAATTATTGGAGGTTGAATACTCAACCGATCCTGTTTTTGGTTTTGAAGTGCCCAAAACCTGCCCCAACGTTCCTGATGATGTCTTAAATCCATCTTCCTCCTGGCCTAGTAAAGAACTGTATATGCAAAGATACCGTGAATTGGCCAGTCGTTTTATTGATAACTTTAAGAAATTTGAAAAGGATAGTCCTCCTGAAATCAGAGCATCTGGCCCAATGCTATAGATCTCAAGACAAGTTCCAAAGAGGCTGTCATAGAAGTAGACAGCCTCTTTTTTATTGAATCACCTTTTTAGACTGCATACAGAACAGAACCTTCTGTTGGGTTCAATCCTTTCTCCAGAAAGGTTATAAGAACGGTTTAAAACTTGCCATTAATCGACCTGGAATTCGACCCTGGATTAAGATTTCATCCTGACTATGTTCAACTCGCTCGACCTGACCTTGCTCATGAAATAGGGCAATCAACCCACCTTCCTGGTAAGGCAAGCGAACAACCAGCGGTTGCATGCTCTCATATAGGTATTCTTTAGCAGCTTGAAGCAATTCATTTATCCCTTCACCTGTCAAAGCTGAAATTGCCACCGAATTTGGAAAGTTTTCAAGCACCTGTCTGGCTCTCTTTGGATCTTCCAATCGATCAATTTTATTTAATGCTACCAGCATAGGTATATGATCAGCACTGATCTCAACCAGGGTTTGGTGTACAGCTGTGGCCTGAGCTTTTGCGTTTGGATGAGTTATATCCACAACATGAATTAACAGATCCGCTTCCGCAATCTCTTCTAGAGTTGCTCGGAAGGCTGCAATCAACGACGTCGGCAGTTTCTGGATAAAGCCAACGGTATCTGTGAAGAGTGCCATTTGACCACCGGGTAACTCCACGCGCCTGGTAGTTGGGTCGAGTGTCGCAAACAGCTGATTAGCCACATAGATGTCTGCCCCTGAGAGTTGGTTGAGAAGTGTAGATTTGCCAGCATTGGTATAACCAACCAGGGCGATAACGGGAATTCGTGAACGCTTACGACGCGCCCGGTAATGATGCCGGTGTGTCCGCACTTTTTCAAGTTGGTTTTTGAGATTGATGATCCGCTTGCGGATATCGCGCCGGTCTACCTCAAGCTGGGTTTCGCCAGGTCCTCGCAATCCAACGCCCCCAACACTGCCTGCCCGCCCACCTCCACCACCAGCCTGTCTGGCAAGGTGAGTCCAGGCACGGGTCAGTCTTGGTAATCGATATTCATACTGAGCAAGTTCAACTTGCAACGCACCCTCGCTGGTATTTGCGTGTTGAGCAAATATATCCAGAATAAGGGCAGTTCGATCGATAACACGTACTGAGTCCTCAAATATTTTTTCTAACTCACGTAAATGCCGGGGGGAAAGTTCTTCATCAAAAAGGATGATATCTGCACACAACTCCGCTGTTAGGGCTTGCACTTCTTCAACTTTTCCCTGACCAATAAACGTTTTTGAGTTAGGGGAATCCAGCCGTTGGGTGGTTAGGCCTACCACATCTAATTCGGCTGTGTTTGCAAGCAGGGCTAACTCCTGAAGCGAGTCATCTAATGTAAGCAAGTTTTCTTCGTGGCGAAGCTCTACACCAACTAAAAAGGCGCGCTCGCGCGGAAGAATTGTTTCTTCAACTTTCTTATTCACCATAGAAAAATGAGTAGGTTATCCTCCTCAATATAATTAGTTTTCTCAATAATCGAGTTAAAAGTATCATACCAGGAAAAAATTGTATGTAAAGATGATAAAAACTACCAACAGTGATACCAGCCCTAATCGATTTCTTTAAGAAATTGATCTAAATCTTTGGCTGATCGTTCTGCATAGGCTTTGCCCCTCTCTTTTTTCCCCCTTCGTCTCCCATCTGCAAATGGTGGCATTAAGCCAAAGTTTGCTTTCATGGGTTGAAAATCTTTTGGGCTGGCGTTTGTAACATAATAACATAAAGCACCCAGCATAGTTGTGGTGGGTAATTTTACCGTCTCTTTGTGTTGGATAAGGCGGGCTGCATTCAAACCCGCCAGCAATCCAGTTGCTATACTTCCCACATAGCCTTCTACTCCCGTAATCTGACCAGCAAAAAATACGTCATCCCTGAATTTAAATTGTAAGGTTGGGCGTAGTAAGGCTGGTGAATGGATAAACGTGTTGCGGTGCATCTGCCCATATCGCGCAAATTCTGCTCTTTCTAAGCCTGGAATTAAACGAAAAACCCTTTTCTGCTCTGAATATTTCAAGTTTGTTTGAAACCCAACCAGGTTAAACAAAGTACCTGCCAGATTGTCCTGACGGAGTTGTACCACCGCATAGGGTCGCTTTCCAGTTCTAGGATCAATTATGCCAACTGGTCTCATTGGACCGTATGCCAAAGCGTCAGTCCCCCGATGGGCAAGCACTTCAATGGGCAGACAACCTTCAAAGAATTCACCAAAGCCAGCCTGCACACCTCGTTCAAGCCCACTCTCAAACTCTCTTAACGCGATCCGTTCAGCTTTAATTATTTGATCCACGAAAAGTTGGTACTCCCCGTGGTCCATTGGGCAGTTTACATAATCTCCTTGTATTTGATCGCCCCGTTGGTAGCGCGAAGCCCGGAATGCTATCTCAAAATTGACCGAGCTTATCGCAACAATCGGAGCAACAGCATCATAAAAATACAGGTGTCGTTGCCCTGCTAATTCTTGGATAGCTTGAGAAAATCTTTCTGAGGTCAGCGGACCGGACGCAATCACTGCCGGCTGCCTGGGGATCTCGGTCACTTCTTCTCGGATAATCTCGATGTTTGGGTGTTCGTCGATCACTTCCGTCACTCGTCTGGCAAACATCTCCCGGTCTACTGCTAACGCCCCACCAGCTGGTACGGATGTCTCATCCGCGCACACCATAAGCAATGACCCTAACCTGCGAAGTTCGTTTTTAAGAACGCCTGATGCACGATCAGATAGATTAGAACCCAAAGAATTGGAACACACCAGCTCAGCAAGATCTGACCCGGTATGAGCACCGGTACCCGTTAATGGACGCATCTCGTATAAAGTAACTTTTATCCCCCGTTGTGCTGCCTGCCAGGAAACCTCACATCCGGCTAAACCTCCGCCTATTACGATTAGATCAACCATTAATTATGGATAGAAAAAGAGTTTGAAATTTCTTCCGTATTTTTCGGTTTCTTGTCCACCAACTGGCGGACCCAATTTACCTCAGTCAACCAGTACATGATATTTCCATCATGCCTGCTAAATCAGGGATTTTCAATATATATTCGTATTCTGCCTGGTAAGTTGAATTATCCAATTTGAAAGATATCGTTGAGCTGTAAGTTTGAATTTTCCAATTCATGTTATACATATGAATCTTACCGACCGGTACAATCAACTCAGTTTGCTCTATGGTTTCTTGGGCATCATTAAATATCTCTTGGTAAGTTTGCTCTATATAATCCTCGATCATTTCTTTTTCAGGAGATGGTATTGGTATGAATTCGCCAGTTGCAAGAGATTTTGCTTGATTTGCAACGAAAAGCTGCTTCTCAATGGATAATTCGTCAGCCAATGTAAGTTGTAAATCTGTGTCATCCTGACAGTTGCGGATATCAAGAAACATCCCATATTCCATTTCTACACTAGGATCGACCACTACAATCTGAATGTTTTGGTTGTTACAGGCAGAAATCCCCAGGATTGCAAAAATAGCCAAGGTTAATATAGTTATTTTCAAAAATCTGTGAAATATTTTCATAGTCGTATTCATTCTTATGAATATTATATCCTAGTCTTGAATAACTTTCAATAAATCTTCCACTCTTTGCACCTCTTTTAATTCCCCCCGGTACACGTATATTTGATTTTTTTCCAAATCAAGACAAACCAGACAAGCTCCCAGTCTTGCTTTCAGCATACACGCGATAGCATGTGAATAATCGAGTTCAGGATTCTCGCAATTAATGATCACCACATCAGGATGGTGTCGATTGATAAAATCGACACCATCTTTGATATCAGCTCTTGTACCGATAATTTCTATACCTCGATCTTGGACAAGCAAAGATTCTATCCCCCTACCAAATAATGATTGCCCAGATATTATTACTACCCGTTTTGTAGCTGATTTCATTGGTTATACTTATCAGAAAAACCTGTGTCTAACAGAAAGCTCAACAAGACTTAATCTACAACAGTCACATTCGAAGCGGTCTTCAATCCTCATATGGGTAAGTTACATGTGTTTCCGCAGGGACTGCGTCTTCTGGAAATACGACGATAGCCAGTGGGTCCTTGCTGGGACAAACATAGCTACACAACCCACATCCAACACATTTCTCGGGAATAACCTTTGGGAATATTCCTCGTAATCCCTCAACTTGCACTTCCTCAAAGCAATCATAGGGACAATACCTGACACAGTCCATACATCGTACACATTCTTCATAGATAACCCGTGCTACCCCAATTATTGCATCTCTCTTCTCCGGTAAACTCAAGTTGGGAATAGCCCCACTGGGACAGATCTCACCGCATAAGTTGCAGTCATAATCGCAGTAACCAACTGGGGGAGTAAAGTTCGGTGTCCATAATGCATCCCAGCCCCCTTCCAAAGCGGCAGGTTGTAACACACTAGTCGGGCAGCCTGTTATACATTGTCCACAGCGAATACACTTTCTCAGAAACTCTTCTCCTTGCGCACCTGGTGGTCGCAGGACATTCGACTTTGCAGCTTTTACTTTACCGACATCAAGAGCTAATAATCCCACAGCCAACGCGCTAGCTCCTATAGTAGTTAATGCTGTTCTTCTGGAAGGGTTAAACTCATAATCAGGACTTACAATCGGTCCACGTTCAAACGTAATTGCTGCTTTGGGGCAAGGAGCTCCGCAGTCCATACACATAATACATTCAGCTGGGTCGCTTTCAAAATCATGTTTCTCGCTGATCGCGCCCATCGTGCACAACTCGGCACAATCACCGCATTTGACACAACTCTTCTGATCAACAACACGTTTTATCCAGGAAACTTTGGCTCCAAGAGCAACCAGTGCGCCAAGCGGGCACAAATAGCGGCACCAAAAGCGTCTCTCGACCAGGTTTAAGAGCAAAACAAGGATCAAAGGGATTGCAAACAACCACCAGTTCAACCCAAACCAACCCAAACTGGTTGCCTCTTCAGCCTGAACGGTTTCGACGATTGGTTTGAAAATTGCAGTCAGCCCTCTGACCAAAATCGTGATTGGCTCAAAGTACAAAAACGCCAGGCTGCCAAAGATTGCCATAATTATTACCGAAAAAAGAACCACATATTTTACTTCGCGCAACCTTTGCCACTTAATAATCCGGCCTGTACGCCCGAACAGCTCAAGAATTGCCCCTAACGGACAGATCCAACCGCACCAAACCCGCCCATATAGCAGTGTGGCTACCACGGTCAGCAATGCCGGTAAGTAAAGCAGGATTATTTCCCGGCCCCCGATCATGGCTGCAACAGCTTGAAGGGGATTGAGCCTTGAAAATAGATTCACAGGCACAACCTGGAGTTCTCCCATCAGGGTGCTCGCAAATAATGCCAGGAATAACAAAAGGGCACCATATTGAACCACCTGCCGTGCTCTGATCCATCTCTGAGCGATCTCTCTCAGCCGTTCTCCAATACCAATTCCTGGTAGCCGTGTGATTGCACCAGTCGGGCAGTACGGGATACACATGTTGCATGTATCACAAACCTCAACTTTACCGCCAAAAGCAGTTGTCACCCGCCGGTCTTGACCGCGTCCCACAATTCCAAGAACATGCTGTCCTGCAATTTCGTCGCAAGCCGTCACGCACAATCCACATTGGATGCAATCCTCCTCTTGTCGATCTGCTGGGAAACTGGGTTTGTCGACACCAACCGCGGCCGCCGCTCGCTGGACCGCCGGTACTTCCGGACAGCGCGAGAGGATCATGTCTGCGACAAATCGGCGTGCGCTGGCAATTTCAGGAGTATCTGTCCGAATTTGCATTCCTTCTTCAACAATATAGTTGCAGGAAGTCGTTATCGTTGTGCGCCCATTCTGACTGACTTCAACCAGGCAAAGGCGACAGGCACTATATGGAGACAGCTCAGCATGGTGACAGAGGGTGGGAATTTCTATACCGATCTGTCTGGCTGCCTCAAGAATTGTGGTGCCCTCATTTACTTGAATTTTTTCATCATTGATCGTTAGATACACGTTTATTTTTACTCCCTATATCACATTGATAGCATCAAATTTACACACTTCACGACAGATTCCGCATTGAACACACTTCTTCTCATCGATTAAGTGTGGTTGGAGTTTCTCACCACTGATCGCCATTTCTGGGCAGGCTCGTAAACAAACCCCGCACCCTGTACATTTCTCATCAATAATGGAGAAAATTATCAAATCTTTACAGACGCCCGCTGGACATCTCTTTTCTTTTATGTGGGCTTCATATTCATCCCGAAAATATCGTATGGTCGAAAGTACTGGATTTGGAACCGTTTGTCCCAGACCGCAGAGTGAGCCAGCTTTGATTGCCTGTCCAAGCTCTTCAAGCAGTTCGATATCTCCTTCGCGACCCAGGCCTTGCGTGATGTAATCCAGGATCATATACATCTGCTTTGTACCTTCTCGACAGGCAGAGCATCTACCGCAGGATTCAAATTTTGTAAAAGACAGGAAATAACGGGCGATATCCACCATGCAGGTGCCTTGCCCCATAACGATCATACCGCCTGAGCCCATCATGGACCCGGCTTCAATCAGGCTATCGTAATCTACTGGCAAGTGCCATAGGTTTTCAGGGATACATCCACCCGAAGGGCCACCTGTTTGGACCGCCTTGAGTTTACTCCCATTAGTTCCACCACCGCCGATGCCGTTAATTAATTCATCCAGGGTTATTCCCATCGGGACCTCAACCAGACCGGTGTTCTTCACTTGACCAACCATCGAGAAAATCGTTGTCCCTTTGCTCTTTTCAGTCCCCATTTCAGAGAACCAGTCTGCCCCATGGTTGATAATTTGGGGAATACACGCCCAGGTCTTGACATTATTGATAATTGTTGGTTTACCCCACAACCCTTTTTGCGCAGGGAAGGGAGGCCTGGGGCGTGGTTCACCTATCCGCCCTTCAATCGATGCCATCAGCGCAGTCTCTTCACCGCAAACAAAAGCTCCTGCCCCCAATTGGACCTCAATTTCAAAACTAAAACCAGAACCTAAAATATTGATCCCAAGCAAACCCTTCTCTTTCGCATCAGCGATTGCCTGTTTAATCAGTTTTACGGCCAGTGAATATTCATGCCGGATATAGATATAGCCTTTCTGCGCCCCAATCGCATATGCGCCAATTATCATTCCTTCCAGTAGACAGTGAGGGTTGCCTTCTATCAGACCTCGGTCCTGATAAGCTCCTGGGTCACCCTCATCTGCGTTACAGACAATGTAGTGGATATCACCAATATTTTTTCTGCATAGCTCCCATTTAAACCCAGTAGGAAAACCAGCGCCACCTCGTCCACGAAGACCAGATTTTTTGACTTCTTCGATGACCTCTTCGCTTTCCATGTCAAAGAGAGCTTTTGGCAGGGCTGCATACCCACCACGAGCAATATAATCTTCGATATTGGTAGGGGCAATAACACCACTATCTCTTAGTAATATGCGTTTTTGCTTTTTGTAAAAAGGCACATCCGTTTCAAATTTGATTTTTTCACCAGTAGTCGGATCTTTGTAGAGCAGGCGCTCAACGATTTCCCCGTTCATAATCGTCTTCTCTACAATCTCTTTTACATCTTTCGGCTTTACTCGCACGTAAAAAAATCTTTCAGGGTGGATAACCACAACTGGACCTTGTTCACAAAAACCATGACATCCTGTAACTCTAAGCTCCACCTTGGCTTGTAAATTATGCTCTTGAAGCGCTTTAGAAAACGCATCTGCAACCTCATCGGAAGCAACCGCTACGCAACCAGTCCCTCCGCACACCATGACAGAAGGCTCCGTAAACCTGTGCTCTGCCAGGATTTTTTCTCGCCATTCCTCCAACTCAGCTACCGTTTTAACTTTTATCATCGATACTTTCCTTCCCATTTCCCTTAAATTTCTTCAGGACCCGCTCAACTTTGTTGGCTGCCATCATTCCATAATACTTTCCATCTATGACCATAACCGGACCCGAAGCGCAGCAACCCAGGCAATTAACGGCTTCCAGGGAAAACAGATTATCACGCGTCGTTCCTCCTGATTCAACCTCCAGAATACGCTTCAGTTGGTCAAGAATCCGCTCGCCACCACGTACATGGCAAGCAGTGCCCAGGCATACTCTGACAAGGTGTTTGCCACGTGGTTCCAGGCTAAAAGCTTTATAGAACGAAGCAACCTGGACGACCTGAACCAGAGGAATCTTCATGCGCTCAGAAACGCGTTCAAGAGCTTCGCGTGGTAAATAAAATAATTCATCTTGAACATCTAATAAAGTATGAATTAAGCTTTCATGTCTAAGGTCTTTTTTAGATAAGATCTCATCGACTTTGTTGAGGTCAACCGTCATATTAATCTCCAATTGTTTAATAATTGTTCACAAAAACTCCAGGTGTATTGTCTTTACTGATCCATCAATCTAGAAACAATTAAACACTAGCCCAATACTTCTCTGCTGATTCTTATAAATACTGCAGCCAGTTGCGTTGTGAATGGATTGCCCAAGGACATACCGCCACACAATTTGAGCAATCCATGCCATTCTCTCGCCAATAAAGTAAACAGCGACCCACATCAACCACCCACCTGTTCATCCCAGGGCGATTTGAGATTGAAGTAATTTCAGTTGTACGCTCTCCACGTTGGATGGCGTTAACCGGACAGGAATGAGAACAAATGCGACAGGACTCACAATGCTCCTGGATCCCAAAATCAATTGGCTTATCGGGTATAAGCGGAAGGTCTGTAAATACTTTGCAAAGACGAACACGGGCGCCATACTCTGGAGTCAACAAGAGACCATTACGTCCCAATTCTCCCAGACCTGCATCGATCGCCAGTGGAATGTTTTGGGCTGTGTCGTTTCCACTTGGGATTGCCGGATAACCCAGCGAGCGAATGTATTTCGCAACAGAAGCGCTTAGGATAGCCATTCTGGAGTATCCCAAAGCAGTCACCGCGCTGGCTTCTGCTCCAGGTGAATCGTTAAGATGGCTCCAACTCATTTCAGTTCCTATAACAATGGCATACTTATATGGAATATTTAGCTTTATATGGCGCTGCGTAGCTCGTTCGAAAGTATGAGAATACACCCACCGTCGATCTACTTCGCATATCCCCACCAAATTGGCGCCATACAACCTGGCAACCTGTTTTATCCGTTCTGTCATCCACTCAGCGCTGGGAACCGGAAACTTTTCTGGATTTACCGGATCATCCCAACCATACAACCCACCATAATCGGATACACGCCCCATATATCCAGTATAGTCTGGGTGGAAGGAACCAGCAGTCGAATCCACATAGATACCACCCGCGATCAACGCTAATCCCTCAAGGTCTTCCAAAGTTCTCTTGGGTGCTTTTGTCATTGCTTCCATAATCTGGGACCTGTACGCTTGGTCCCATAATGCCCGTGAAAAAGCCGTGTTGCGTTCATCGAACTGTTTAATGGGCTCAACCAGATATTGTGTATAGGTAGGTTCATCAACTCTTATTATCGACGGGAGTCGCCAGGCGTGTTCCTGGTAAGCATGTTCTTTCAGATGATCAGCGTTCCTAAACTGCTTCCCGCAGGCAGAACAATACCAATAAAACGACGTGTCAAACAAGTTTTCTACCGGATCATAGAGAGATGGTTGAGAAGCTGCAGTTGGTGTAAAGGCAGGACCAGGTTCAGCATCAACTTGATCAAGTACCGGATCAGGTTTGAACCCACAACCGGCCATCAACTTGGCTCCGCCCACAGAAACTCCCAGCATCATGGCAGAGTTTAAGAAATCTTTGCGTGAAAACCGGCTCGTTTTTCCCTCATCTTCAGTATTTTTTAGTTTTTTTTCCATGTTCCACCAGCTTAGAATAATTTGATATTTATTTTGTTATGGAATATTGCGGCTATCAAAGCCAATCCAGCACCGATAAGCATTAAATAAAGTCCCAGGTGAAGTTGCGTCCAAACCTCTGTGTACGCAAAACCCTGATAAGAAGCAAAACCATGCCCTTGAATCGGTACATCAAACCGACCGGCTACCTGTTCAACTCGATCCAGAAGTCGCCAGCAGCCAAAAATGATTGTTAGTCCTGAAAGACTCAAGCATAGTCTTCCTAACCAGTTTCTCAAAAAACTCCCCAAAAAACAGATTGCTATACTTGCAATAAAGATATTTGATAATAATTCCATTTGGGGACTCTTCTTATAACCGACAACCTCACTTAACGGACCATCAAGTAGATAAGGATAGAGTTCAGTCGTTCCCATCCCACTTAATCTTATACTCCACCAGGGAATAAACATGGCAACCACCAAACAGCAGCCAGAAAGTATTCCTAGAAGATTAAGTTCTAGCGAGAAGTTTCTCACAATCCACTCATCCCAGCCTGGTTTATCAGCTTATTAAGCGTGTAAACAATCGAACCAACCCTGGTCGTTTTGCCAGGGCTGGGATCAGCGCCTTCCCCCACCTACGGCGAGAGATGCGCGACATCAACCGCCGTCCGAAGCGAAACCGGCGGATACGAGCTCTTTCTGGGGTGATATACCAATAACGCGGTGCAACGACTGGTTTCCATTTTTTTGAGATTAACTTTAGAATCTCCATGGCTGCCAGCGTACCCGTTAACCACACAATCGTACAAAGTTGAGCGTGTGGTCGCTGGTCCTCGCACCATTCGTCAAACCAATCCTGCCTCCAGTCCCCTTCAGTCTGGTAATACTGCAAGATCTTGCGGTTATCTGTGTTTTCCATGAACTCTTTTAATTCAGCGTATCCAACTTTGTAAGGCATTGCCAGGCATTCGGCTGCATACGGGCTTTCCGGCAAAAAAGTAGAGACGCGGCCAAGTGCACCTACCGGATAAGCTATTACCGCTGGTTTGCCAAGGTCCTTCGTGGCGTTAAACATAGTCATGCTTAATGCCCAGTCATCTGCCGCTGGCATGACAACGTCTCCCATTCGGATGACGTCTTCA
>Ga0114946_10002632_pt1 | contig 12274 bp, 9 predicted proteins | sample WalLakDeSediment_FD_88676 | JGI IMG/M metagenome (GOLD analysis project Ga0114946, IMG submission 88676) | Lake sediment microbial communities from Walker lake, Nevada to study Microbial Dark Matter (Phase II) - Walker Lake 11/02/13 Deep Sediment | ecosystem: Environmental > Aquatic > Freshwater...
GCAATGAATGGCGCCGTTGTACCAGGGGACCCATAGATCTTTCATGCTGACTTGCAGGCCCCAGACTTGGTCGTAGCGCATGCAGTCGTACTTCGGCAGGATGATATGAACCTCGTTGCCGCGGATTTCCAGTTCCCGGGTCAAACCAAAGACCACGTCCGCCAATCCGCCCACTTTCGCCACGGGCGCGCATTCAGAAGCAATTTGCACGATGTACATGAGTTCCGTCCTTTTATTTTATCTCGGGTTCCGGGTCCCCAGCGCGGCCAACCCCTGACGATTCAGCGAGGTCTGGCCGCGCCGGCGCACCTCCACGCAGCATCAGTGAGGTAAATGATCTCGGCTGGCGACCATGACGAAGGCTTGGCCCGGCCGCAGATCGTAGGAAAACGGCCGGGGAATATATTCCAGGGCGTATTCGGGCGACACATCTTGCAAGGGAGCGCCGGCCTGCATGTAGGCGCCCAGATTTTCGGCATAGAAGTACTGATGATTCCATGGATCCTTGTTCAAGATAATCAGCGCTTCTTCCTGAGTCTGGGTCGACGCCTTCCACAGCAACAGGATGTTGGGATTCTGGTAGGGCAAGACGCTGGTCGGGCATTCCTCGCGGAAAATCGCGTAGCGGCGTTTGACAGCGTTGACGGCGGTGATGAACTCGCACAGATCGGCGTTCGGTTCCTCCCAGTCGCTGGGCCGGGTATTCACTACGTGCAAGCGGCGGCGGAATCCATATTCGAAACCGACCGGGATCATCACCCCGGCGGAGAACAACGCGGAGAACAAGTAACGCTGCTTGAGCGCCGCCACGTTGCCGTTCACTTCCTGAAAGAGCCGCTCGGTGTCGTGGCTTTCGGGGAAACTGATGGACGGCGCGATTTCGCGCACCAACTGATATTGCTCCATCAGCCAGGCGCCGTGAAAATCCCACCATTTGGAACTGTTGAACACATAATCGAAGCCGGCCTGCGCGGTCTGTTTGGTCTGGTCGGCGGTGCAGCCCAAGGTTTCAGCGGTAAACAGGGTATCGGGGTATTTTTGCCGGACTTCGCGGATCAAGCGCGCCCAGACGCGGCCGGGAATCTGGTAGGCGGCGTCGCAGCGAAAGCCCTTGAAGCCCAAATCCAACAGGTATTCGACGACTTTATAGCAATAGCGGTACAGTCCTTCCTGATCGGAAGTATGCGGGTGGTTGAACTGAACCAGGTCGCCCCACACCACCTTTTGGCCGTTTTCCATGCAGAACGGATGGGCGATGTTGCCATTTTCCTGGACGAACCATTCCGGGTGCTGGCGGGTTAATTCGGAGTCAAAGGCGCAATGGTTGATCACCAAATCCACCATCGCTTTGAGGCCGAGTTGCTCGGCGGTGGCCAGCGCCGCCTTGATCTGTCGTTCCGGGGAGAGCTTGGATTCCGAGTCCACCAACAGCGGGTTCAATTGGAAATAGTCGACGATGGAGTACAAGCTGCCTGAGTAACCCGGTTTCTGGACGGGATTGACGAAAATCCAGTCGAAACCCATGTCGGCTGCCCGTTTGAAATGTGGCTCCCAATCCCCGAACGGGCCGGCCAGCAAGGGAAACAGGTTATAGATGAGCATCGGCGACTCCCTCGAATTCTTGGTTTTGAGGTTCTGCGGTCTCGAGCGCGGCGGCGCGCCCGGTTGGACCGGCTTGGCTTGGCTTGGCTATGACGTGACTGGCGGAATCGTATCACACCCCACTGCTTGCGACAGCAGTACGACTTCCTCCCCGGAATCGAGGAGGATATTCGCCGCGGCTTGGCGGAGGTCTACACCTGGGCCTGCAGGTACAGGGGCAAGCCGAGACGGTCGATTAGTCCCAGTTGCATTTCCAGCCAGCCGATATGTTCTTCCTCGCTGGCGAGAATGGCGGCCAGCAGGTCCCGGGTTACATAGTCGCCGCACTGCTCGCAATAGCCGACGGCTTCCTTGTACAGTGGGTGAGCCAGGTGTTCGAGCTGGAGATCGCCGCGCAAGATCTCCTCGACGTTCTCGCCGATGTACAGCTTGCCCAAGGCTTGCAGGTTGGGTAGTCCTTCCAGCGCCAGGATCCGCTGGACCAGTCGGTCGGCGTGTTTCATCTCGTCGATGGATTCGTCGTACTCATGCTTGCCGAGTTTACCGAAGCCCCAGTTGTCGAGCATGCGCGCATGCAGAAAATACTGATTGATCGACGTGAGTTCATTTTTGAGCGCCTCGTTCAGGTACTCGATGACCTTGGTGTCGCCTTTCATTGGGCTGATCCTCGACTCGATGATGCCGATGGTTCCGAAGGAGATTCCGCGGACGTGGACAGACCCGCGAACATCGCGTTCCAGGCGCTGTCGCTGCCCGCGGTGGGTAGGGAAGGCCTGGCGGGAGGGGATTCAGGCCGTGGAGCGCCGCCCGTTGAGGGCTTGGCCAGAACGGCATCGAGCAACTCGCGAATGCTGTCCAGACACTTGCCACATTCGGCGCCGACCCCCAGGCGGACGCTCACGTCACCGACGGTGCGCGCCCCCTGAATGATGGCCTGGCGGATTTGCGTATCGGAAACCGGTTTGCAGATGCACAGATACATGATGGCGGCTTTCCTGAGCGAAATGGTAGGAATTCAAGGGCATTATGACTATCGATGAGCGGTTTGGTTGCGAATGACGCAACTCGCCAAGCCGGCAATCGGTAAAAAGCCGCTGGATAGGCGCTGCCCCCCCGCGCACGAGGTTCCAGCGAACGGCGTCAGCGGGCGTCGCATCGCGATTGAGAAACCGTTTCCGCGGGTGGCGGCGGGTCTGAATCCCAAGGAGGTCGCCCGGCATACATCGCGCCGGGCGTAAAAGCTTCGGCCGATGATCCGCCAAGGCGTTGTTTTTCATGGTGGGCCCTGTAGGAATCGAACCTACAACCAAGGGATTATGAGTCCCCTGCTCTAACCGTTGAGCTAAGGGCCCAGGAGTCTTGAAATTCTAAACCGGCGTTCCGGCTTTCCACCAGCGGATTTAATCCAGATCCAGGAAACTGCGCAGTTGTTCCGAGCGATTCGGATGGCGCAGCTTGCGCAGAGCCTTGGCTTCGATCTGGCGGATGCGTTCGCGGGTCACGTCGAACTGCTTGCCGACTTCCTCCAGGGTATGATCGGTCGGCATGTCGATCCCGAAACGCATCCGCAACACCTTGGCTTCGCGCGGGGTGAGCGTGGCCAGGACTTCGTGAGTCGATTCGCGCAATCCTTCGACCGTGGCCGCTTCCACCGGCGAGATCACGCTGGCGTCCTCGATGAAATCGCCCAGATGTGAATCCTCGTCGTCACCGATCGGCGTCTCCATGGAAATCGGCTCCTTGGCGATTTTCATGACCTTGCGGATCTTGTCCTCCGGCATCTCCATGCGCCTCGCCAAATCCTCCGGCGTCGGTTCCCGGCCCATTTCCTGGAGCATCTGCCGGGAAATCCGGTTGAGTTTGTTGATCGTCTCGATCATGTGGACCGGAATGCGGATGGTGCGGGCCTGATCGGCGATCGAGCGGGTAATGGCCTGGCGGATCCACCACGTTGCGTAGGTCGAGAATTTATAACCGCGCCGATACTCGAACTTATCGACCGCCTTCATCAGGCCGATATTGCCTTCCTGAATCAAATCAAGGAATTGCAAACCCCGATTGGTGTACTTCTTGGCAATGGAGATCACGAGCCGCAAATTCGCTTCGACCATCTCCTTCTTGGCGCGGCGGGCCTTGGCCTCGCCGATCGACATGTGCCGGTTGATATCCTTGATCTCGTGGATGGGCAGCCGCGCTTCCCGCTCGATGGCCCGCAACCGCCGTTGCGCCTCCAGAATCGCCTCGCGGTGCTCCGCCAACAGGTTGGAGTATTTTTTCCCGCCTTGGATCTGCTCGTCCACCCAGTCGAGCCGCGTTTCGTTCTGGGGAAACGAAGTGATGAAGGTCTTGCGCGGCATCTGGGCCCGACCGACACAAAGGTGCATGACTTCACGCTCGTGGGCGCGGATGCGCTCGGCCATGGCGTGCAGATTGACGATCATGCGATCCAGGGTTTTCGGCACCAGCCGAAACTGCAGGAAGCGTTCCGCGAGTTGCTGGCGCAGCGCCTGAGTCTGGGGATGTTGGAAACCGAACTCGTCGGAGCCGATCAGGGTTTGCTCGAACAGGGCGCGCAAATCCGCAAAGCGACGGGCGGTTTCCTCGGGATCCGGGCCGTTTTCGACCACGCTCCGCGCCCCTTCCTCTTCCCCTTCCTCCTCCTCCTCTTCCTCCGGGACTACCGCCCCTTCGTCGCCGACCACCGCATCCGGATCGTCGGCGGCCAGCAGGATCTCGGCGTCCGGCAACGGGGGAGCGGCTTCCTCAACATCGTTGAAGCCGGTGATGATATCGGCCAGCCGGGCGCCATTTTCACCGATCAAATCGTAGATCCGCAGCAATTCGCCGACCGTCAGCGGATAGCTGGCCAGCGCCGACAGGACCTGCGTCATTCCTTCCTCGATGCGCTTGGCGATCTGAATTTCGCCCTCGCGGGTCAGCAATTCCACGGTCCCCATTTCGCGCATGTACATGCGTACCGGATCGGTGGTGCGACCGAACTCGCTGTTCACATCGGCCAGGGCGGCGGCGGCCTCCTCGGCGACCACATCGTCATCGGCGCTGACCGGATTCTCGTTGAGGAGCAGATTTTCGGTGTCGGGCGCGAATTCGTGGACTTCAATGCCCATGTCGTTGATCATTGAAATGATATCTTCGATCTGCTCGGGATCGACGATATCATCAGGCAAATGGTCATTGACCTCGGCGTAGGTCAGGAAGCCCTTTTCCTTGCCGCGGGCGATCAACTTCTTTAACTGCGACTGTTGCTGCTCGCTCATGGCCTGTTCACAGATTGAAGATAGGTAATAAAAATCAAACTATTTATCATAACAAACGAACCACCTTAGACGCCACAAGACAAAGATAGTTACTTACTGGATGGTTTGCCGAGGTTCCGCAGCGCCTCACGCTCGGTGGCGCTGAGCGCGCGCGGGGTGCCGCGCCGCAGCAAAATATCGGGCAACTGTTCCCGCGGGTCGCGACGCCGGCGCAGGTAAGCCAGAATATCGGCAAACTCCGCCTCGAACTGGTATTCCTGCTCCACCACTTCGGGTTCCCAAGCCGCCAGTCGCTCCAGAATCGCGCCTTCGCGTGTATCCCGGTAGCGTTCCAGCAGCGTGGCAACCTTGAGTTGGGGGTGCTGGCGCAGGATTTCCAGCAACTCAGCCAACAATTGCATCCCTGGTTCGCTGTTATCCCCTGGCGGGACCGCGTCGGTTCCCACCCGTTGAGCCAGTTCTGGCCGGTACAGCAGCAGGGCGATGGCCTTGCGCAGCGGGGTACGGGTCAGCCGCAGGCCGCGGTCGGCGCGATTGGCGACGGCCACCGGAGGCGTCCGTAAGCGGGTAGCCTCCAACCCCGCTTCCCGCCGCAGCCGCTCGGCCATCAAGTCACGGTAATGACCGTCCGGCAGCTTTTCCAGCAAAGGCCGGGCCAGCTCGGCCAGACGGGCGCGGCCCGCCAGCGTGTCGGGATCGGTTCGGGCGCGCAACTCCGCGAACAGATAATCGGCCAGCGCCGTGGCTTGCGCGAGCCGCCGTTCGAACGCCGCCTGGCCCTCGCGACGCACCAGCGTATCCGGGTCCTCGCCTTCGGGCAGGAACAGGAAGCCGATTCGCCGTCCGTCGCGCAGGAACGGCAGCGCCGTTTCCAGCGCCCGCCAGCCGGCCGCGCGGCCCGCGCGGTCGCCGTCGAAGCAAAACACCAGGTCGTCGACCGCCCGGAACAGCCGCTCGACGTGCTCGGCGGTGGTCGCGGTGCCCAAGGTGGCGACGGCGTAGGTGATCTCGTGCTGGGCCAGCGCCACCACGTCCATGTAGCCCTCGACCACCACCAACCGCTGTAACGATCGACTGTGGGCGCGCGCCTCGTAAAGGCCATACAGTTCCGAACCCTTGTGGAACAACGGAGTTTCCGGGGAGTTGAGGTACTTGGGCGTCGTGTCGCCATCCAGCGCCCGCCCGCCGAAGGCGATGACTCGGCCGCGGCGATCGCGGATCGGGAAGATGATGCGGTCGCGAAAGCGGTCGCGTAGCCGTCCCTGCTCGTCGCGACTGACCAGTCCGGCGGTGACGAGGTCCTCGGTGGCGGCGCCGGTCGCGCGCAGCGCGCGGCTGAGATTTTCCCAGCCGGGGGGCGCGTAACCGATGCCAAAAACATTGGCGATCCGACCGGTCAGGCCGCGCTGGCGTAGATAGTTTACCGCTCGTTCCCGGGTCGGATGTTCGCGCAATTGCCGGCGAAAGAATTGATCCGCCTGAGCGACCCGCTCCAGCAGCACTCGGGTCGAACCGTCGTCGCCCCCGGTTTTGGGCAGGTCCAGTCCGGCGACCCGGGCCAGTTCCTCGACCGCATCCAGAAACTCCAGCCGCTCGTAGGCCATCAGGAAGTCGATGGCATTGCCGTGAACGCCGCAGCCGAAGCAGTAATAAAACTGCTTTTGCGGACTCACCGAGAAGGAAGGCGTTTTTTCGGCGTGAAACGGGCAGCAGGCCATGAATTCACGGCCTGCTCGGCGCAGGGGGACCCGGGCGTTGACGATCTCGACGAGATCCACCCGGCCCAGCACTTGATCGAGGAACTCTTGGGGAATGCGGCCAGCCATAAGCAAAAGCCTAGCGGACTGGCGCCCGTCTGTCAGCGGTAAGGCGTCACGAAGACGGCGGCGCGGGGCAACGCGCGTCCGGATTCGGAGTCCGCGCTCCGCTCAACCACCCAGGCGGACCTTGACCCGCGCGCTGACCGCGGCCAGGTCGGCCCGGCCTTGCGCTTGTTCCTTGATCAGGGCCATGACCTTGCCCATGTCGCGCGGCGTCCGGGCGCCGGTCGCGGCGATGGCGTCGGCGATCAGGGTTTCGAGGTCGGTTTCGCTCAGCGGCGCGGGCAGGTAAGTTTGGATCAGTTCGATTTCGAAGGCTTCCTGGGCGGCCAGGTCGTCCCGTCCGGCATTCTGATACTGAGCCAGCGATTCCCGGCGTTGTTTGATCATTTTCTCCAGAACGCCCAGCACCTGGGTCTCGTTCAGTTCGATGCGCTCGTCGATCTCACGCTGCTTGATGGCGGCCAGGATTAGCCGGATCGCGCCGAGGCGATTTTTGTCCTTGGCGCGCATGGCGGTTTTCATGTCATCCTGGATACGGTCTTTGAGGGACATGGCGATACTCTCGGGAACGCTGGGAGGCGGGCTGGCGCTTCAGTAGAGACGGACCCGACGGGTGACTTCCCGGGAAAGTTTCTTCAAATGGCGCTTGACGGCGGCGGCGCGCTTGCGCTTGCGTTCCTGGGTGGGCTTTTCGTAGGACTCGCGGCGGCGGACCTCGGACAGCACACCGGCCTTTTCGCAGGAACGCTTGAAGCGGCGCAGCGCCACGTCGAACGGCTCGTTTTCTTTCACTTTCACGGAAGGCATTAAACCATCACCTCATTCATGGTCGAGTACGATAATTAGGTTGGATTAGTTAAAAAACATTGTATCTTAATCATTCCTGTCGTCTAACGCAAAACCTTGAGCAAGCGATGTTGATCCTCGGTATTGAAACCTCCTGTGACGAAACCGGCGTGGCTCTGTACGACAGCGAGCGCGGGTTGCTGGCGCACGCCCTGCACAGTCAGATCGCCCTGCACGCCGAATACGGCGGCGTGGTGCCGGAACTGGCCTCGCGCGATCACGTTCGCAAAACGCTGCCTTTACTGCGGGAAGTTTTTCGCCAGGCGGGCGTGACGCCGGGCGCGGTGAATGGCGTGGCCTACACCCGTGGTCCGGGGTTGATCGGCGCCTTGCTGGTCGGCGCGGCGATCGGACGCAGTCTGGCCTGGACCTGGAACGTCCCGGCCATCGGCGTCCATCACATGGAAGGCCATCTGCTGGCGCCCATGCTGGAACCCACTCCACCGGAGTTCCCTTTCGTCGCCCTGCTGGTGTCCGGCGGCCATTCCCTGCTGGTGGAGGTGGATGGAGTCGGCCAGTACCGGATTCTGGGCGAATCGGTGGACGACGCCGCCGGGGAGGCGTTCGACAAGACCGCGAAATTATTGGGACTGCCCTATCCCGGCGGACCCGCCCTGGCCAAACTGGCGGAGCAGGGCGATCCGCGCCGCTTTACGTTTCCCCGCCCGATGACCGACCGACCGGGCTGTGATTTTAGCTTCAGCGGCCTCAAGACCGCCGCGATCAATACCTGGCGCACGCTGGAGCCGACCCCGGAAAACCGGGCCGACGTGGCGCGCGCCTTCGAGGAGGCGGTGGTGGAGACCATGGCGATCAAATGTCGGCGCGCGTTGCAGGCGACCGGACTCGAACGGTTGGTGGTGTCCGGCGGCGTGGGCGCCAATCGGCGGTTGCGGGAACGCTTGCGGGAGTTGGCCGCCGAACTGGGCGGGCAAGTTTTCTACCCGAGGCTGGAATTCTGCACCGACAACGGGGCGATGATCGCCTATGCCGGCTGGCGCCGGCTGGCGGCGGGTCAGTTTGAGGATACGGCGCTCGATGTATTGCCGCGCTGGCCGCTGGACAGCCTGCCCGCGGCGAACTGAAACCGGTGCTCGCTACTTGGGCATGGAGGTCGTCGCTGGAAAATCCACCTTCATCCCGCGCGTTTCGCCAGCGTCGGGCGCGGCGCGGCGCATGAAGATCCGATACAGCACCGGCATTACGAACAGGGTCAGCACCGTGGAGAAGGCCAGTCCCCAGACGATGCTGGCCGCCACCGGTCCCCACAGCAGCGACTTCCCCGCCAGCCCGAACGCCAGCGAGAACAGGCCGGCGATGGTGGTGCCGGTGGTCATCAGGATGGCGATCACCCGCCGGCGCGCGGCGTAGAGCGTGGCGTGCAGGGTGCTCATGCCGGCGGCGCGGCGGGCGTTGGCGGCGTCGATCAGCACGATGGCGGCGTTCACCGCGATGCCGGTCAGGGCGATGATGCCGTAGAGCGTGTACAGCGATAGCGGGTTGCCCGAGACCAGCAGACCCAGCGTGACCCCGGTGAAGGCTAGCGGCACGGTCACCAGGATCAACAAAGGCTGGGAATAGCTGCGGAACTGCGCGGCCAGGATCAGGTAGATCAGCCCGACCCCGAGCAGGAACAGCGGCCCCATGGCGTCCAGCGATTCGTTGATGTCGTCCAGTTCGCCGGAAAAATCGAGATCCGTACCGGGGTAACGCGCCCGAATCTTTTCCCATTCCGCGCGCAGTAAATTGTTGGCGGTCAGGGTGTCGATTTGTTCCGGGTCGAGATCGGCCTCCACGGTGATGGCGCGACGCAGGTTCCAATGCCGGATCAAGCCCAGGCTCTCGCGTTCCTCGGCCACCAGCAGCGCGCCCAGGCTGGTGGTCCCGCCGCCGGGCAGGGCGATGGGGTCGTCCATAATCTCGCGAATCTGGGTTACGGTGCGCGGCGCGGCGCGGACCCGCAATTCCACTTTCTCGCCCTGATCGCGCAGATCGGCCACCACTTCGCCATCCACGTGAAGCCGCACCAGCCGGGCGACCAGGCCGGGGTCGAGCCCGGCGTTGCGGGCGGCGTTCACATCCACCCGCAAACTCAGTTCGTCGCGGCCCGGCGTGTCGTTGTCCACCACGTCGCGGGCGCCGGGGATTTGCGCCACGAGGGCCTTGACCGCGTCGGCGGCGGCGCGCAGCTCCGCGCGATCGTCGGTTCGCACCTTGACGCTGATCGGCTTGGCGGTCGGCGGGCCACCGGAGATTTTTAGGAAAGAAACCGCCGCCCGGCCCGGCGTTTGGGTGACCGACGCACGCATTTCCTCAATGATCTCGTCCAGCCCGCGAACGCCTGGCTGGGCCGGGTTGAGCGACACCGCGATCTGGCCGTATTGATCGCCGTAGATCGGTTCGGTTTCGGTGAACTTGATGCCGGCCAGCGACGTGACCGAGCGGGCCTCGCCGTCGCGCAGCCCGGCGCGCACCCGTTCTTCCACCGCCAGGGTCTGCCGCAGGGTTTCCTCGATGGGCGCGTTCGGCGGCATGTCCACGTTGACGTAGTACAGCCGGATCGGGTCGAAGGCGAAGAACTGGAATTTCACCAGCCCGGCGCCCACCGCCGCGCCCGCGCTGAGAAACAGCGCGAAGGCCAGGGCCAGATAGGTTTTTGGATAGCGCATCACATGGATCAGCAGCCGGGTGTATTTCACGCGCACGCGATGCGTCCAGCGCTCGCGCAGGGCTTGGGTGCGCGAGCGGCTGACCGCGTGGCGCCCCAGTCCGCTGACGTGCGCCGGGAGGATCCAGAACGCCTCGATCAGGCTGATCAGCAGGCCCACCGTCACCACGAACGGGATCACGAACATGAATTTGCCGACGATGCCGGGCAACAGCATCAGCGGCAGAAAGGCCGCGATCGTGGTGGACACCGCCGCGAATACCGGCAGACCCACTTCGCGCAAGGCGTCCAGGACGGCGTCCAGGGCCGCCATGCCGCGTTCCATGCGAAAGTAGGTGGCCTCGACCACCACCACGGCGTCGTCGACCAACATGCCCAGCACGATGACGATGCCCAGCAGCACCGATACGTTCAGGGTGGAGCCGACCGCGTCCAGCACCACGAAAGTCCCGGTGACGGAAAACACCACGCCCAGCGCCACCAGCGTGGCGATGCGCACGCCGAGGAACAGCCAGCAGACCCCCAGCACCAGCAGCAGGCCGATGGCGGCGTTGTTCTGCATGATGCCCAGCGCCTCGCGGGTCGCCACGGTCTGGTCGTCGGCCAGAACCAGCTTCAGGCCGCTGTCGGCCAGCACCGCGTTCTTGCGGTCGATGTAGTCGCGAATGCGGCCCACCAGATCCAGGGTGTTGGTGTAGCTGATCTTGTTCACCGACAGCATGACGGCGGGCTGCCCGTCCATTGCGGCGAGCTGGCGCGGCTCCTCGCGCCCGCGTCGCACCTGGGCCACGGCGTCCAACGGCACCCGCGCGTCGGCCGCGCCTGGCGGTTGCACGTAGAAACTCGCCAGCAGTTCCGGATCGGCGGTAGTCCCGCTGACCCGCACCAGCCATTCGCCGTCCGCGGTTTTGATCTTGCCGGCGAACACGTCGCGAAACCATAGCCGCAGCGCCTCGGCCAGATCCACTCCCGTTAGCCCGCGCGCGGCCAAGGCGGATGGGGCGAACTCCACCCGCAATTCCGGCTTCTGAAAACCCATTGCGAGCACCTGATCGACGCCGGGAATCCGTTCCAGGTCTTCCTTCACGGTGCGCGCGGTGGAACGCAGGGGCTCGTCGTCGGCCTGACCGACCAGCACCACCATGGCGGTGGGGAAGCCGTTGGAGGTGGTGATTTCGAGAATTTGCGGGTCCAGAGTTTCCACCGGTAGTTCGGCGTTGGCCTTGTTCTGGATTTCGCGACGCAGGTCGTTGACCCGCTTGTCGAACACTCGCACCGGGATTTCACGGAACCGCACCAGGATGTTCGAGACGCTCTCGCGCGAGGAACTGACCACGAACTTCACGTCCTGGACGTTGCGGATCGCGTCTTCCAGAGGATTGGTGACGCGCTTTTCCACATCCTCGGCGGAAGCGCCGGGCAGGGCGGTGGAGATGTTGACCCAGTTGAAGTTGATCTCGGGGTCCTGCTCGCGCGGCATCCGCGAATAGGCGAGCGAACCCATCAAAATCACCACCACGAAGGCGATGTTGGCCAGCGGGTGGTTGGTGATCAGGGAGCGGATAAAGCGCATGTCAGGGCGCGCCGGAGACGATGTTCACCGCTTGGCCATCGATCGAGCCTTGGCAGCCGCGCACCGCGACCGGCATTTTTGGCGGTAACGCCACGGGGGTTACTCCGACTTGAAAGCCAGGCTCATGGACTGCGCCACCGCTTCAAGGCGCTTGTCCCGGGTCCACAGCAACACCGTTCCAGTTAGAGCAACCGCTGCCAGCAGGTGGGCATCGATATAGCCGATGCCTTTGCCCATCAAGCCGCGCCGCTCGATGAAGAACAGCACTTCTTCGTCGGTGGCGAACCGAACGTTCGGTAATTTGCGTAATAACAACAGAACCTTGGTACGGTTAGTCAGATTGCCACAGGCCAGTTCGCCGAGGATGAATGGATGAATCAAGACCCGATGGGTATCGAGCAGCTCCACCAGCAACGGTTCTCCCGCGCGCAGGTGGTCGATCCAGACCGAAGTATCGACCAGAATCATGACGGTTCGGACTGCC
>Ga0114946_10002633_pt1 | contig 12274 bp, 11 predicted proteins | sample WalLakDeSediment_FD_88676 | JGI IMG/M metagenome (GOLD analysis project Ga0114946, IMG submission 88676) | Lake sediment microbial communities from Walker lake, Nevada to study Microbial Dark Matter (Phase II) - Walker Lake 11/02/13 Deep Sediment | ecosystem: Environmental > Aquatic >...
CACTGTCGAACTCGTGATTACCCAATGACATTGCATCATATTCAAGGTAATTCATGGTCTCATTCAGCACATCACCTTGAAAGAGGGTGAAGAACAAAGTTCCTTGAAACTGGTCTCCAGCGTCCAACAGTAGCACGTTATCGGTATTCGCTCGTATTTCATTGACCACCGTGGATATTCGCGGTGTCCCAGCAATACACTCGCCAGCAGTTTCTGCTGCTGGCGTGCAGCGCGCACCGCTACGGTTGTATTGGTCCACCCGAGAGTGGAAGTCGTTGGTGTGGAGAATGGTCAGATCGAACAACCCCTCCACAGTCAGCGGTTCGAAGTACGCTTGTCCACCGTTGGCATTGCGTGGATCTCCGTTGTAATCAACGATCATCACACCCAATGGTTGACTGTAGTTGTAACCAAAGTAATTGTCCAACCAAACTGTCAGTTCGGTTTCAGGATTGGCGGGTCCGAGGTTATTGCTGAAGTCCCAACCAAAGGGCGCCTTGGTATAGTCGAACTGACCAGGCGGGTTGACGCTTTCTCCACCCTCATCGAAACCATATAATTCGTAATCAAAGGCAGAGTTGGAGCGTCCCAAATCCTGGTAGGCAGCCGGTAGATACCACTCCATAAAGGAAGCGTTGTAGTCAGTATAGATTAAGAATGGGCTAGCCAGGTAAAGTATGTCTGTGGACAAGTCAACCTGCAGCACAACCCATTGATTGTTGTTCCCTGCACGCGTAGCTGCGCCATAGTTGTAGTTGAAGTTGACATAATCCATCACACCATCTTGATCGGCATCGATATAAAGATCAAACTCAGCAAAGAATGGCTGAGGTACGTGCCAGTGGTCCCAGGCATCAATAGCTGCAACAATGATGTCGCCGTAGGTAGCGTGTGTCCAGCCATACTCCATGCCGAACATGCGTACATCACCTGGACCGTACATGCTTGGATCAGGCGTATCGTTCCAGATCAAAGCGGGATAAACCCACAGGCTGGAGTCGATCGGGCCTCGATGACTGATCTCAAATGTGGTGCTGTAATCTCCGGCTGCATTGAGGACATTGCTGCCTTCTATCTCTTCCAATTGTGAGTATGGTCTTGGCTGGAAATAGAACGGAACTCGCAGTCCTTCTCCGGCTTGAAGTGCACTGCCCGCGTACAAGGGCATTTCTGCAGTGTCAACCGATGCAACCTCACTGTTGATCAAAATCACCGGCATGAAGACCTTGAACTCTTCTGGTTCTGGCTCTACAAAGGGCTCAAAACTTACAAACCCATAGTACTCTTCTAGGCCGGTATTGCCGTATAGCACTGGGATTTGGGTCATATCCAATTCAAGTGTCACGGTAACGCTTGTACTGCCACCAGCCGGTACAACCACCATCTCCGGATCTACTGTGAGCGTAGCACCAATAGTGCGTGAACCTTCTTGGAAATTCACACTAACATCGTACGCTTGATCCTCTTCACCAGAGTTATAGAGCGTTACTTCACTTTCTCGAATTACGGTATCGTTGCGAGACATGATCACACCCCAGCTGAGGCTGACCAGATCCTCGTTGCCGATAGCGATGACCTCGGTAGAAACGGAGCGGTATGCATCCACCCGCCCCGCGCCATTACGCGGAATAAGGGTGCCATCCACCAGCAGCACAGCCGTATTCATCATGGCTGCCTTAGCTTGCTCAGGAGTCAAATCGGGATTTGCTTGCAACATCAACGCAGCAACTCCAGCGATATGCGGCGCCGCCATAGAAGTGCCGCTATAGCTGACACCACTGATGCCGCTGCCCATATCAGCCGCAAAGATGCCCACCCCAGGCGCAGTGATCTCAGGCTTCAGGGCTGAGTCGTAGCCGCGTGGCCCGCGCGAGGAAAAATTAGCAATGCTGTCTGCAGGTGTGTAGGGATCGGGAACAGTCTTTACCTCATCTTTGGCAGCTACAACTACAGTTTCGCCGTCGGCTTCACTCAAGTAAATGCCGTCTTGCATTTGAATGAATGCAGCAGGGATCAAGACCGGATCACCAATTCCACCGAATACACCAGGTTGGTTATTATAGAGTATCGTCCCTACCGCGCCCAGTGCAGCGGCGTTATTCACTTTGCTGCTGAAGGTACACACTCCGCGCTGGATCAGGGCTATTTTTCCAGCCAGAGCCCCGGTCGCAATTCCGTCTGTCGTACATAGCTGATTGTTAGCTGCACCAGCGAGGTTGCCCACATAAGCCAAAGTCGCTGAGGTCATTTCGGTGTAATGACCAGTGTTATCATCAAAGCTAGCTGGGGTATAAACGATATCGGTCAAATTAGGATCATCTGTGTCTTCCACATTGATGGTGGGGCCAGTCACAAATCCAGTGGTGCTAGCGGCCACTGAAATTGCTTTGCTGGCAGTGGCAGGCGAGCCGGTGATATAGCTATTATCTCCAGCATTACCAGCAGAGGCCACCACGATTATTCCCGCCGCGGCGGCATTATTGGTTGCCATCACACTGGGGTCGTTTGGATCATCAGTGCCAAAGTTCGATCCCAGAGACATATTGATGACGTGCGGATACCCGTGCATCATATAGCTCCAGACTGCTGCGTCGAGGGCATTTTGAACCAACGACGTGCTGCCATCTTGACCAAATACTTTATAAGCGATCAATTTGGCGGCTGGGGCAACACCATTTCCAACATCTTCAATAGCCAGGCCGGCAGCAGTGGAGGCTACATGCGTTCCATGGCCATTTTCATCTAAAGGATCCGGGTCGGGCGAAGGAATCACAGAGCCTACCTGGCCGCTGGCATCGTAGTCGGTTCCCGCAAAGTCAAATCCGCCAATGACTTTTTCAGTTGGAAAAGTAAAGTCAATGAAATTGGGGTCGTTGCTTGAGTAGTGCGTCGGAACGCCGGTTCCGCCGAGTGCGGCATGGGTATAATCAATGCCGGTGTCAATGATGGCAATCACAACCCCTTCGCCGTCATAACCGAAATCTTCCCAAACCTCGCTGGCGCCGATCAGATCTACGCTGGCGCCTAAAGCCGGTGTGTGAATGGGTGCTCGATGAACACCTTTTACCCCCGGCAACCCTTGGATTGTTGGGAGATCTTTTAGCGGCATCAACACCTGGATACCGTTGTACGCAGCGGTATATTGCCCAATAACACTCACGCCGGCTGGAAGCTGAGCGATAAGTGTTGCCTGAGCAGCTTCTAATTGCTGGCTGAGAGCCATTACACTCGCAGTCGCCATTTCCGAGCCGGCAGCCTTTTGAGCCGCGAAATGTACGCTCAGCGGATCGCCTTCCACCTCAATGATCATAAGAGCTTCGCTCTCAACGAAACTTTCCAGCGCACGCGGCACAGATCCGGTCATCTGGACAAAATCATCAACAGACATCCCTCCTGCAAAAAGCTCCTGGATTTCCGCAGGAACCTCTTCACGCTCTGGCATCACCTGGCTATCAGCGTCTTGTTGAGCGCTGACAGGTGTGATCACCAATGCCATGATCATAATCAAACTAAACAACCTGATTAATTTGGCTTTCATAACTATCTCCTGTTGTAACGAAACGTTGTACCTAAGTTTTCTTGAATCGACGATTTCGATCCTTTGCAGTCGCAGGATTGAAATGGTTGCCTATTTCATTTATTTAGTCAACACCTCCTTTCTGTGGATCGGGAAAAAGGTAAAAATACCAAAAAAAACATATCCTTCGCGTATTCGAATCACCTTTTGGCGGCGCAATACTTTCTGTTGGAATATAGGTATTCTGATTAATTAAGCAAAATAGCTGACGCAATTACGCCAGCTAAGCAATTGAATTATTGCTTACCAATACTGTTGAAATAATGTAGATGATGCGGTTTCGCTTACAGATGTGCCCCAAATTATTATATTTTGTCATAGCCACTTTCTATTCGCCCCAATAAGTTTGTATTACGATCATCTGTGAACTATCGGACAACCTTATTATAAAGTATTAACCTATAGAACGTCAAACCCTAGAGAAGGTCAGAAGGTCAAGGGAAGGTGAACCCGTACCTCTTTCACCATCCCAGGAGAGGCAAACTACGGTTCAAACCATAACGGGTGCCAAACCACAGATAAGCCTGAGAGTCTTGAGCAATGGCGATAATTGCAGATTCTGACAGGCCCTGATCAATCCCCCAGGTGCTCGAAAGGCACGAAAGCCGTACGCAGTTCTGCACCCCTCCCGGGTATAACCGGGAAGAAAGACAGGCTCAGGGAAATAAACATTACTGAATCAGGTGACGAGGGAAGTACCTCTGCGTACGTTCAAGAGCCAATTTCATAATCTTGTATGGAGGGTAAACCAAGATTATCGCAAAGTCAATTGAAACAAAGCTCAAACTAGCGTTTATCTGCTGCTCATCAACAATCTCAATCCTGCCGTACAATGACCCGCGTGCCGCTGAAATCGGTGACGGTAATCTCACCCGGATCAACCACCACTACCGGATTAACCCAGCGGAATAACCACAAAGCATCTTGGGGGGTGACATTAATACAACCGCTGGAAGTTGGTTCACCGAAGTTATTGTGCCAGTAGGTCGAATGGATCGCCACACCATTAGCGGTAAAGAAGCAGGTCCAACCCACTCCAACAACGTCGATTCCCTGAACAGCTGTGCCCCCCATGTGCAGAGACATCAATTTGCGGTAGATGTTATAGGAACCTAATGGGGTTGATTCACCACTGGCGCCGGTAGAAATTCGGCAATAATATACCTCCGATTCGCCCTCGTAACACAACATATACTGTCGCTTCAAATCGCGATAGATTATGACACGCTTGTCTTCCACATCAGGTGAAATCGGAGCAATTTCGTTAGAATTGATAGGTCTGAAGGCGCTTGCCCGAGCCCATAGTAGGTCACCTCGGTTACCATATTTCTCGTTCACCCGGTAATAGATCTGACCATCTGTACCGGTTCTGAGTTGATCTACCCACAAGATTTGGCTGTAATAAAAACGTAATGGCAAACCATTCTCATAGCGATATTTAAACGTGGCATGACGTGGAGGTGGATTGATCATGATCGCATCCACCCAAGGAACCGTCACTTCCACCCACATGCCTGGGCCTGTGCTACTTTGGGGGATTTCATCTAATGGGAGGTTGGGCTCATAGCGTACTGGCTGAAAATACGCCTCCCAGATGTACCCTATGGGAGTCTCCACCCAACGCTGGTTTACTCGGTAGGGTGAGAAAGGTCCCACTGCCTCCTTTAACCACGGCAGTACCTCATCATCCATGACGCTCCCCACCGTTGGGCTACTGGCGTCCGGACGAGCTTTCAGATCCCATTTTCCGCTACAGACTCGTCCCAAGCGCTCAGCCACAGGGAATTCAGCCTGAGCAAGCCCACTATACGTAACCGGTTGAGCCAGACTAACGAGTCCTAGAGCAGACAGTTTGAGGAATTCTCGTCGCGTTAGGAGAGGATTTTTGCGGTAACGCAAAGTGTGTCTTATCATATCTTAATTGCCAAACCCCACGACAAACGCATCCGCTTCGCCCTCAACCATCATCTGCGGGTCGATCAGGTGACTGACCTCTACCATTGTGGTTGCCGGACGGATATCGCCAAAGAGCTCACCATGCGCTTGGCCTACAGCCTCCCAATCGCGGGCGATGTCGACGACATACAAGCGGGTGCGCACCACATCCTGGATGCTCGCACCAACCTTTTCCAATGCTAATTCTATATTCCTTAACGCTTGGACCGTTTGGACATACGCATCGCCAGGACCTACAATCTCGCCTGCAGAATTCGTAGAGGTTGTTCCCGAAACCCAAATATAATTTCCTATACGGACCACTCGTGAATATCCTACCAGTGGCTCCCAGGGGGTTCCAGATGAGTAATTAATCCGTTTCATATCCCTCGCACACTCAGATCTTTGCTAGTCTTAGCCTACACGGAATAACCGGTTATTGAACCAACCCAATCTGCCTAGCTTTTACCACAGCCTCAGTCCGGTTGGCGCCGTCCAGTTTGGGGAGGATGTTGACCGTTTGGCCATTGACAGTGCCAACAGCGATGAACAATTCCCCAGCAATCTCTCGGTTCGTACGCCCTACCGCAATCAGCTCAAGTAATTCCAGCTCGCGCTGCGAAAGAAGCAAGGGCTTTTATCCAGATGTAGCTGGGCATATTACAATTTTCTAAAATCGAGCGAACTCTTGAGCGCATCTAACCGACGCTTGTTTTCATACGGTTGGATGAAAAGCTGGTAGTCTGATTGTGTAATCTCTCCAGTGGCCCGGGTTTGGACATCATCATAGGTTACCACACGCTCAGCTAACTTATCGCATCCCTGCACGAACTGCTCACATTAAGAACTTTGGTTAGGCAGGCCAAGGATGCCAGATCATGTTTAGCCCAGTTGCCAGTACTACCAATAGAGCAGCTAAGGCTGCGAATGCAAAGCTAATTTCAGTCGTTTCCGTTCGGGTAACCAAGTAATTTGGCAAACTGCGAAAAACTTCCTGAAGTTCTCCCGCGCTGGTAGCCGAGTAATATTGCCCCCCTGTTAGGTCTGCAATCTGTTGTAGCGTGGGCTCATCGATTCCACGCCGGAAATTCCCACTCCCACCCCCACCAAAGAAACCACCCGCGCCAAACCCATCGCCGCAATCCATCGGAGCGCCAAACTCGGTGCCAAAACCGATTGTGTAGACGCGGATGCCACGTTCCAAAGCCACCTGGGCTGCTTGGATGGGCTGTGCACCGGTATTGTTTGCCCCATCGGTAAGTAAAACGATAATATCTGGAATAAATTCGCCATCATTTGATGTATTGGGCTGAGATTCTGACCCACTACCAATGACTGTCTGGTTGACCTCAGCAATTGCGTCTATTGAGCGAAGGATAGCACTGCCGATCGCAGTCATCCTTCCCGTTCGAAGTCGTTCTATTGCGTCCAACAACAATTCCTCATCCGTTGTTGGTGGCTGGACCAGCTCCGCAAAACCGGCAAAAGCCACAAGGCCAATATGGTTACCAGAGCGGTGGCGCTGGATAAAACTAGCAGCAGCTTCTTTAGCGGCTTCCAACCTATTGGGCTCGATATCAGTCGTGCACATACTGCGTGAGACGTCCATAGCCAGGATGACGCTGGCTTGTCCCTCAGGTACCAGGGTATTGACCATTGGGCGTCCCATGGCGGTTACCAGGCTGGCTACCGCCAGCAAGAACAAAGCAAAGGGCAGGTGCCGTCTTATACGTGAATGACCTTGCAGCGCTTCACGCACCATTGCCAGGTTGGAGTAACGCATCGTAAACCGTCGACGCCGGCGCAATTGCCAAACATACCCAACTAACAATAGGGGGATCAAACCGAGTAAAATCAAAAATCCAGGCCACAGGATTACCATATCAAATTTCTCCAATTGAGATACGGACAGTTCATTTTTCGTTTTCTCAGGGTACCCTGCCAAACCAGGAAGGTGAAAAGGCAGCTCCGAGCAATATAATCAACAAACTTGCGCCAGCAAAAAGGGAGGTTACCTCTATCTTTTCCGGTCGCGTGACCAATTGCGGCACCAAACCTTCATAAACACTCAGCAGCTCACTACTTTCCTGGGCATTGGAATATGATCCGCCGCTTAGACGGGCAATCTCACGCAGGGTGACCTCATCCAATTGGGTGTGCACCATGAATCCATTGATCTCTTGAGTGATACCCTGAGGACTTCCAATACCGACCGTGAAAATTCGCACGCCATAACCGGCCGTAATTTGAGCAGCTTCCAATGGATCTGGTGATGATGTATTCTCTCCGTCGCTCAGCAGCACAATGGCAGCCGAAGGAAAACGCTCTCCCGACAAGTCGCTGGATGGTGGCGATTGGAAAGCCTGCGCGAGTGGATCCATGCCTGGCTCAGAGGTATCCTCCCCCATGGTAACCATTATCGAGTGCAATGAAGCATAGATACCCTGCCCGAGCGATGTGCCGCTTTGGGTCGTCAGTCGCTGGATGGATGCTAAGATTTCCTCCACATCGTTCGTAGGGGCTTGCACGGAAAAACCGCTATCACTAAAAGCTACCACCCCCACGTTGACACTGGAAGGCAAGCTTTCTATAAAGGCTTGTGCAGCTGATTTTGCCGCGGACAGGCGATTGGGTTGTAGATCTTCAGCCGCCATACTCCCAGACACATCAAAAGCCATAATGACGGTGCCCTCCATCCTGGGTAAACTGATAACTGCCTGTGGGCGGGTAAGGGCGATGGTTAAAACAAGAATTCCAGCCAACATCACGATTGCAGGGATATGACGCCGGTAACCTATTGAGTCTCCCTTCGCTTCTGAAACCAGCCCCAGACCAGCATAGCGCGCAGCGAGTAGCCGCCGGCGGCGCACCAGCAGCAGATACAAATAGATTAATACAGGCACTACCAACAAACTGGCGAACATCGCTGGCCACAAAAAGGTCATCTTATTGCCTCCTCTGTTTCCGGAGACCTGCGAACCGGACAATCGCCCGAACCAGATCATCGTCGGTTGATAGTGGCAGGATGTCCACACCCGCCTGGCGGGCGCTTTCGATGAAGGCAGCCTCCCGTCGCCGGGCGGCCTCTTTGAACCGAGCCCTGAAGCTCCGGTCATGCGTATCCACGTACATTTGCTCACCGGTCTCAGCATCTTCCAAAACCACTGGACCGATATCCGGTAGGTCTATCTCGCGCGGGTCCCAAAGACGAATAGCTAGAACCTCGTGTTTCTGGTTCAACAGGCTTAGCGGGCGCTCCCATCCTGGTTGGCTGAGGAAATCCGACACAATGAATACCAATGAACGTTTCTTGATCGTATTCAAAGCCCCCTGTAACAGAGGTCGCAAATCAGTCGTGGATCCACCTGCCAGATAAGATTGCTTCAACAGGTCATTGATGATGCGTAAGACCTGAAGTCGCCCACCTCGGGCTGGAATGGTCCGCTCAATGTGCTGATTATAGAAAATCGCCCCAACCCGATTGCCATGGCGGGTCAATAGCCGTGCTAAAGTAGCTACGAAATCGACCAGCATCGTTCGCTGCAACACCGCCAGCCCACCAAAATCCATCGACGGGCTGAGGTCAAGCAGCAACCAGGCCGTTATCTCACGGTCTTCTATGTATTGTCGTACGTAAGGCGCGTCCATCCGGGCGGTCACGTTCCAGTCGATATAGCGGATATCATCTCCGGGCTGGTATTCGCGCAGATCAGCATAATCCAACCCGTAGCCGTAGAACAGGCTGCGATAATCACCCTGTAGCAGGCCATCCAACCGGCGGATCACCTTCCAATCCAAGCGCAACAGGATACGCTCAGGCGTCGATGTGGAGTTTGGATTGTTCATGAAGTGGCATCACCGGTATGGGAACGCGGTTGAGGATTTTAGATAAAAGATCGTCGCTAGTCACATTATCCGACAAGGCTTCATAGGATAGCACCAATCGGTGGCGCAAAACGTCAGGAGCCATATCCAGTACATCTTGGGGTAAGGCATAGCTGCGCCCGCGGATGAAGGCCAGCGCTCGTGCTGTGAGGATCAGGTTAATTGAAGCACGCGGGCTGGCTCCATAGGTGATGTAGGCTACCAGTTCATCTAGGCCAAAATCTTTCGGTTTGCGCGTGGCTGCCACCATGCGCACAGCATATTCAATTAGAGCTGGGTCAGCGTAGACACGCTCTGCCTCGCTTTGCAGAGCGGACAATTCTTGAGTGGTCAACACTTCTTGGATGGCTTCCAATACGCCAATCATGCGTTCAACAATGACAAACTCTTCTGTTGTTGTAGGATAGCCAACCAGCACTTTCAACATAAAGCGGTCAATCTGAGCTTCGGGCAAAGGATAAGTGCCTTCAGTTTCGATCGGATTTTGGGTAGCCAACACCAGGAAGGGTTCCGGTACCCGGAAGGTCTCGCGCCCGATTGTCACCTGGCGCTCCTGCATCACCTCCAACAGAGCGCTTTGTACCTTGGCAGGGGCGCGGTTGATCTCGTCTGCCAGAAGCAAATTGGTAAACACCGGCCCAAGCGAGGTATTGAATTCACCGGTCTTCTGATTGTAGATACGCGTACCGATCAGATCCGCTGGAACCAGGTCTGGTGTAAATTGGATACGCTTGAACTCACCGCCGATAGCCTCCGCCAGGGTCTTGATTGCCATGGTCTTCGCCAAACCCGGCACTCCTTCTACCAGGATATGCCCGCGCGCCAGCAAAGCCACTGCCAGTCTCTCAAGGAGATGGTCCTGTCCAACAATGACCTTCTTCACTTCATACAGTACCCGCTCCATGCGTTTATTGTTCTCACTGAATGTGGTTTTATCCATGCCTGTCCTCCATAAATTGTTACCTTGTTGTGAATCTCCTGAGCAATGCTCTAGATTTTTCGATACAAGCGTACAGCCAGGCGCGCTGCCGAATATCTAGAGCGGTTTAATAAGGTGGGGAGCCAGCAGCTGCAGCTGCTGTCTGGATTGGCACAGCAAAGCCAATCCCAACGAAAAACTCGTCATCGGTCGGATTTACAATACCTACCACAATACCGACCACCTGCCCGGCGCGATTCAGTAAAGGACCACCCGAGTTACCGGGATTCACAGCTGCATCGACTTGGATTAAGTCTTGCAATCGCACTTCACTTTCAGCAGGTTGAAATGAGCGCCCAAAACCAGAAATGACCCCCGCACTCAGCGAGCTGTACAGGCCAAAAGGATTGCCAACCGCAAAGGCCTCATCGCCGACCCTCATTGCCCCCGGGTTCCCTAATGTCGCTGGCACCAATACCTGCGGTAATTGGCTTGCGCTGAGCACCGCGATATCATTTTCAGATTGTTCGACGATCACCTGCCCACTGGTTTGGGTACCATCGGCAAAGGTAAGCTGGATCTCATCAGCCCCTTGGACCACGTGCAAACTGGTCAGAATGTCTCCTCGCAGGTTAATGACTACCCCACTCCCCAAGCTGCGTCGCTCCGTTTCATCAATGTCTGCTCCCTGGGTTTGGATGAGCACCATAGATGGCTGGATGGCCTGGTACACCATCGTTGAATATGCCGGTGGGGGCGTAGCGGAGGCCAATGCATTGGCAACAACCTCTTGAACATCTCTATCCGACATTGGATCGGATCCATTTGTGAGCATGCGGATCAATAACCCGGCCAGAACAATGTTTAGGACAATTGCCGCAATTGTCAGGCTGCGCTGTGCCCTAACTTTCAATCTTTTCAATGTACCCCGCCACCGGCCAGTGTGTATAATTAATTTTTCATCCATAAGCTGCTTATTTTGATAGTGCCTAAATTATTTCTCGGTTGAGAACGCCGTGAATCTGCACATAATTCCAGAATTTAACGCTTCGGTTGCTAAGCACGAACCAACGATCACCAATCCCAGCCGTATACGAGGCGGGCCGTGCGTATTATTAGACTATTATTATATTTTATATCACAATTTATCTGAGAATTTTATTACAGCAATATGAAAATGGAAACCTACAACGAAAACTGGGCACCAGCTATTATGATGCCACACAGGGTGCACTCAAGGTTCCTATTTGGCGATGCAGAGGCACTCTCTGCACATGGAATATCAGCACCATCAGCGACAGCGAGCTGGCTTTCTCCGCCATAGGACGTTATACATCAATGAAGTTTGCTACCGGCGGGACTCCCCAATTTATCTGCTACAGCACGAATACCTTAACTGGCACTGGTTCACTTCGGTATGCTTATAGTGTGAGCGATGGGGGGAATAATGGTGAAGGCAGCGTGGCTGGAAAATGGCAATGCACTACAATCGACACCGGCGCCCGGGTTGGCATGTACGCCTCGCTGGACCTGGATAACGAGAGCCGGGTCCATTTTGCTTATTGTGACGGCGGCCTGGGCAATTTAACCAATAACCACTTTTCCGCGGTCTCCCGGTCGAAAAATATTCGAAACTGGTTCCCGCGGTTCGTTTCCAGTGCCATCTCCCGAAAGCGACCCTGGTTGACTTTCTCCGGCGTCAATACAGCCGCAACCCGAATGCGGTAATTGCTGAATTTCAGCAGAACCTTCCCGGCCAGCCCACTTTACTAGACAACGTTATGACGGAAGATGCCAATTTGGCGAATTCCGTCTACTGAGACTGCAGCAATTCAAAATATGACCCCAAAATTATGATATTCTGGGGTTATGAAGCCCTCCACAATATTCGACGAACTGATGGACGAAATGCGACGCAGCTTTGACCAGTTGCCGGATTTTCGCCGCGGCGAGAATAC
>Ga0114946_10002635_pt1 | contig 12266 bp, 7 predicted proteins | sample WalLakDeSediment_FD_88676 | JGI IMG/M metagenome (GOLD analysis project Ga0114946, IMG submission 88676) | Lake sediment microbial communities from Walker lake, Nevada to study Microbial Dark Matter (Phase II) - Walker Lake 11/02/13 Deep Sediment | ecosystem: Environmental > Aquatic > Freshwater...
GCTTCACGGGTATTCACCGGTTGTCTGCGTGCGTACCAGAAAACGGAACGGAATGGTTGAAATCAAAATCACCGACAATGGCAATGGCATCCCACCTGAAGTGCTTGACAAAATATTTCAGCCATTTTTCAGCACCAAGCCCTCTGGCATGGGAACCGGTCTCGGATTAACCCTGAGTCATGAAATTGTAACCAAAGGGCATGGTGGTGAGTTAAATGTGGAAACAGAAGAAGGAGAAGGGTCAACTTTTATTATTACCCTGCCTGTAACAGGCTAATATAAAGCTTGCCGGCAAACTGATGCCCCGACCATCAATACCCCCACTTGAGCCATACGGCGCCCCAGGTGAAGCCGCCTCCGAAGGCGGTCAAAATGATGTTGTCGCCTTTCTTCAGCTGGGTCTCATAGTCCCACAGGCACAGCGGTATGGTGGCAGTGGTGGTGTTGCCGTACTTCCCGATGTTCACCATGACTTTTGACATGGGCAGACACAACCGTTTGGCAGTGGCCTCAATGATGCGCATATTGGCCTGGTGGGGCACCAGCCAGGCCAGGTCACCGGTGGTAAGATTGTGTTTGTTCAGGAGCTCCAGGCTTACATCGGCCATTTTTGTGACGGCATGTTTGAATACCTGCTGGCCTTCCTGGTATACGAAATGTTCACGCGCATCAACGGTTTCGTGCGATGGGGGCCTGACCGACCCGCCGGCTTTCATGTGCAGATAGAAACGACCGGATCCATTGCAGCCAAAAACGTGGTCAATCACGCCAACATCTTCATGGGTGGGCTCCAGCAAAACGGCACAGGCGGCATCGCCAAACAGCACACAGGTCTGACGGTCGGTATAGTCGACCACCGACGACATCTTATCAGCCCCGACCACCACCACTTTTTTGTATTGGCCGGACTCAACGTATTTTGCAGCCGTAACAAGCGCATAAATAAAACCTGAGCAGGCCGCATTCAGGTCATAGCCGAATGCATTTTTTATGCCTGCCTTGTCGCAGATGATGTTGGCCGTGGCCGGAAACTTCATATCGCCGGTAACCGTTGTGCACAAAAGAAAATCGACTTCGGAAGGATCGGTGCCCGTCTTCTCCAGCAGCCCTTTTACTGCCCCGGCACCCATATCAGAAGTGCCAAGGCCTTCGCCTTTCAATATCCTTCTTTCCCTGATGCCTGTCCTGGTTACAATCCATTCGTCCGTGGTGTCAACCATCGTCTCCAGTTCCTGATTGGTAAGCACATAGGGGGGCAAATAACCATGAATAGCGGTGATGGCTGCTCTGATCCTGGTCATAATAAAAATGGATTTATCCGGGAGTATGACTACTCTTTCCCATTATTAAAAAAACTGGAATAAGAATACTCCTCAATGGCATTCCTGATTTGTTGTGCAAGACCCGCTTCGAACACTTTTTTCGAATGCAGGATCATATTCTTGATGGCCGTGGCATTGGAGATCCCGTGGCCGATGAGAACCGTGCCGTTCACCCCCAGGATAGGGGTGCCGCCATAATTTTCATAGTTGAAACGTGCAAAAAAATCATCCACCAACCCCCGTTTCATCATCAGGCGGTACATGGCTTCCATGTTTTTTAAGACGATATTTCCGGTAAACCCATCACATACAATAACATCTGCCTTTTCTTTGAACAGATCGCGGCTTTCCACATTGCCGATGAAACGGTAGTCCTGGGTGGCTTTCATCAGCCTGAAGGCCGACTGGCACAGCAGGCTGCCCTTTTCTTCCTCTTCGCCAATGTTCAGCAAACCCACCTTGGGATCCTGAATGCCAAACACATAGCGTGCATAGATAGCGCCCAGCAGGCCAAACTGCACCATGACGTCGGGTTTGCTGTCAGGGTTGGTACCCACATCGATCAGTATGCCCACGCCGCCGTTTTCCTTGGGGATAATGGCGGTGGTGGCAGGCCGTATGATACCCTGAACGGCGTTGATACTGTAAATGGAGCCCACCAGCATGGCACCGGTGTTGCCGGTACTGGAGAAGGCATCTATCTTTCCCGACTTTAACAGCTTGAAGCCTAAAGCAATACTGGAATTTGGCTTGGAAGAAAATGCCTTGGTGGGTGACTCCCCCATCTCTATAACCTGATCGGCATGTACAATATCGAAATGATCAGGCGACGAACCCAGCTTGTCGAGAATATGACGCATGGATTCCTCCTTCCCGATCAGAACGATCCTGTCGGTATCCGGAATTTCCTTATGGGCAAGAAGGGCCCCCTCAACGGTAACATCAGGGGCATAATCCCCGCCCATTACATCCAGCCCAATCCTCATAATTATCGGCTTATATGAATGATCCTTTCACTGCAACTATACGGCAGCCGATTTTTCGACGGCAAGCTGACCCCTGTAGTGGCCACATTCAGGACAAACCCTGTGCATCAGCTTGGCCGACCCACAGTTCTGACACTTGGTCAGCGCAGGCTCAACGGCCTTGTAATGGGTGCGGCGCTTGTCGCGGCGGGTTTTTGATATTTTACTCTTGGGATGTGCCATGACAACAATGTATGTTAAGATTAATTATTAAAGTTCAACGTTTTAAGGGCATTCCAGGGTGAATCATCGTCGCTTGCATGCTGCTTGCTTCTGTATTGTTCCAGCCTCTTGATCACCTCAGGGTCGCAAGCGGCAACACCTTCCTCCTCCGGATGTACTTTTCTGACAGGCATGCCCAAATGCAAATACTCGTATACATACTGTGAAATATCGAAGTGGCTCTCCATGGCAGGAATAATGATGATTTCATCCGACTGCTCAATGAACTGTTCTCCGAATTTCACCAAAAGTCTCTTCTGCAAATCTACGGTGTGGGCAAAAAACCCAAGACACCTGTCACACACCAGCTGAACCTCCCCGGAAAAATGAAAGTACAGCTCCATCATATTGTTGCTTTTTGCCAGTTCAAGTTGAAGCACAACCTGTCCGGATTCAAAAGCCGCATCCCCAAAATGCAAAAAAAAGTCAGGACCTATGTCGAAGGAAAAATGGTGTTTCCCTAAAGAAAGGCCCACAAAACCAATCTTGTATTGCTGAAGGGGATTCAAAGTGCGCTCTGCTTTTTAAAAGGCTGCAAAGATAATACGATTATCCCAAATAAAAAAACAATACGGGCAGATTATCCACTTATCTTGAGAAAATTACCTGAAAGCTCTTTCCGCCAGGGCATCGCCTTCAAGTTTCAGGCGTTCAAAATAGGCGGGGACCTCCCTGCCAACGAGTTTGTTTACGTATAGCCTGGCCAGGTATTGTCCGAGCATGAAACCCTGTCCGCGCAGCCCCAGGAACAATCCCCTGTCAACATCTATCACCATTCTGGGCTCGGTGTAATAGCCTGCCCACAGCGCCTGGAACCCCACAGAAGAAATCTCCGGGATCCAGTCGACAAATATTTCTGAGATGATCTCTGCAAAATCCCTGGAGTTCACCTTGACATCCTTTTCCGTCTCGCTGGGTTCGACCTGGGGTGAGGCGCAGCCTATGATCTGCCCGGTATCGCCCAGCTGCTGGCCGTACACCGCGGTGAATCCCTTGTAGGTTCTGCGGTCGATCAGCATGTCGAGCGGATTCCCCTTCACGCCCAGCATGGGCAGCCTGCGGGTAATAAAAGCCTGGTGCCTCACCGGGTAGAGGCCGGTTTCGATGCCGAGCATGCGCGCAAATTGCCTTCCCTGGTCACCCAGGGCATTGATAAACAACGGCGTATGGTATTCAACATATTCCCCGTCATGCCTTCTCACGATGGCCTTGTAGCTGTCGGCCGCCTTTTCAATATCGACCAGCCTGCAATCTTCCAGCACGGTGCCGCCATGGCTGATGCCTGCCTGGCGCAGGGCCTCAATGACCTTTCCGGGGGTGGCCTGCCAGCACTCGCTGGTCTTCAGGGCAGCGATGTATTTTTTGTTGTACAGGTTGAAGTAGGGCGATATCTCCTCCCGGAACTGCGCAGGGCTCAGCATGATGGCTTTCTGCCACGCCATGGCGTCGTGCAGGGCCTTGTACATGGCCTCATCGTGCGCAAAAGTGATATAATTGATCAGCCTGAAGTCGATGTCTGCCTGGCGGGCAAGCCCGGTGAACAGTTCGAGGTTATGCCTGGCGATATCGGTGAGTTCCGGCAGGCTGAATACCGGCCTTCCTCCTGCAATATTACGCCAGGAGGCGCCGAAGCCCGAATTGATCATCACGGGTTCAAAGCCCTCTTCCGCGAGAAACCTGAACAGCGCACTGCCGCCGATGCCCCCTCCGGCCACCAGGGCCTTCACCGGCACGGTGGTTCGTTTGCTGGCAGCCAGGCCGGTGATGACCTGGTCATGCCGCGCAGATGGATACAGCTCGCCGGGGGTGACCTGGTTCGACATGGGCGCCCGGGGCGTCGACCCGCCAATGAGCTCCACACCCATGGGGCGCAGGTTCATCTTCAGCCGCTGCACACAGCGTTTCCCGCGGCACGGACCCATCCCAAGATGGGTGGTATGCTTGATCTCCTCCACCGAAACGAACTTGCGGCTGCCTACGATCTTCAGCACATCACCAAATGGCACATCGTCGCAATGGCACATGAAGTAACCCGCGTCAACAGGCTCCCGGTGAGGCTGCGGAACAAGTTGCTCCGGGTAGTCGCGCCCGACAATGAACCCCCTCACCCTGAGCTGATCCCCACGCGACATACCGCCGGCCCTCACCCTGGCAATATGCGTCAGGTTCTTCTTCCGCATCACCTTCTCCAGCACCCCCACACCCAAAATATGGGCGTGGTTGTCGACCAGGAAAACCTCTTCGCCTTCCTGCATGTCGAATTCGATGGGCAGGAAGAACCAGCCTTTCTTCAGGTTGTAACCAAAGATGGCCAGCCCGGGGCACTGGTACACACAATCCATGCATCCCACACACTTGTCGAAGTCGATCTCCGGCACGGTGCTTGTCGACGATTTGGTGATGGCGCCGTACTTGCAGGCAAAGGCACACGGATTGCACGCAAAGCCGTAGAGGCAGTCGATCAGCACAAAGGGCTTCTCCATGCGCTCTTCGGAAGGCAGGTACGGCTCTTCGATGATCTTTTCCGGGTGCTGCTGTGAGTCGATATATTCTTTTGAGACCAGCAGATAGTCGTCGTAGCGGTAGCGCCGCTGCATGCTGTCGAGTATTTCGTAGGCCACCTGCTTGCCCCGGAGCACGGCCGAGGTGCCTTCGCCGATGCGGATGGCATCTCCGGCGCCGAAGCAGCGGCGGCCGAACATCTCCCTGCCCTTTTCCAGCAGGGCGTCGTCGGGCATCAGCCCGGTGCAAATGTTGATGGCGTCGATGCCACCGATAAGCTTTTCGGTGCCTTCAACAGGCTTGAAGTCCCTCGCCTCGGCAACCACAGCCCCGGTGATGCCGTCGCCCCTGCTGTTGGGGACGGCCTCCAGTATCATGTGCGACAGCAGCACCGGGATGCCAAGCCGCCGCACCCTGTTGGCCTGCACCGGGAAGCCGCCCTCATGCGGCATGGCCTCCACGATGGCCTTCACACGGGCACCAGCCTGGGTTAGCTGATAGCTGGTCAGGTAACCAATATTGCCGGCCCCCACCGTGAGCACGCTCTTCCCCAGCAGGGTAAGCTCCGTGTTCATCATCTTCTGGATCACAGCGGCCGTATAAACACCCGGCAGGTCGTCGTTATGGAAGGTGGGCAAAAACGGTACCGCACCGGTGGCCACCACAAAATAACGGCAGTCGATATAGAATATCTCATTGGTGCGGAAGTTCTTCACCGCCACACGGTTGCCTTCAAAAACATCCCAGACGGTGCAGTCCAGGAAAATGCCGTCATGGCGGTCGCCCGCCAGCAGTTTAGATATCTCAAACCCCCTCAGCCCACCGTATTTCTTCTCCTTCTCAAAAAAGAAAAACTGGTGCGTCTGCATGTTAAACTGCCCGCCGATCTCAGCGTTGCTGTCAACCACGAGGTTGGCCACATCATGGCTGTTGAGGATCTCCCTGGCGGCCAGACCCGCAGGCCCCGCACCCACAATCACCACGTCGGTCTTGTAAACCCTGATGCCCTCCGTGCGCGCAACAGCAGTAGGTGCGGCAACATAGTTGTGCGGGATCTCCTCCACCTCGCTCACCCCGTCGACCAGCGTGATGCAGATCCGCTTCACCACCCCATCGACCAGCATCTCACAGGCGCCACACTTGCCGATGCCGCACTCAAGGCTGCGGTTGCGGTTGGTCAGGCTGCGGCTGTGAACCGGAAACCCGGCCTGGTGAAGCGCCGCAGCAATGGTAAAGCCCTCGTCGCCCGCCAACAGCTGGCCATTGAAACGAAACGACCGCTTCCCGGTATCCCTGATCGCCAGGATAGGATGGCTGGTAATTTTATTCATACACATTCCTGTTTTGGGTTGGCGCAAAGGTAATCGTTTTCGTTCTTTTCAAATTTTCGTGGGATGAATTTGTAATGATTCTAAAAAAGAGTTTTCATACCTTTGAATGCAGACCATTGCTGCGGAAAAGTGAAAAAATACATTTACATCTTTGTCACCTTTCTGTTTCTTGGGGTTGCCGCCATGGTGCTGAAGCTGGGCTTCTGGTCGGTGACCCCCGGGGGCGGGCGTGCCACAAAGGAGGATCGAGCCATGAAAACATCTGACAGTCCGTTTGAGGCGGGCGACGTGATACCCTTGCCGGAGCCGGTGACCGACGGCACGGTCAGCCTGGAGAAGGCCCTGGGCATGCGGCGCTCGGTGCGCACCTATTCCGGGCAGCCGCTGTTGCCCCGCGAACTCGGGCAGCTCCTGTGGTCGGCACAGGGCATCACCAGCGAACAGGGATACCGCACGGCCCCATCGGCCGGGGCAAGCTTCCCCCTGGAGATGTTCGTGCTGGCAAACCGCGTGGAAGGCCTCAGCAAAGGCCTCTATCACTACCGGCCCCTCGACCATGAGCTCGCTTTTATCCGCAGGGCAGACATCGCGCAGGAGCTGGCCCGCGCCTGCCTCGGCCAGGCCGCAATCGCAAACGGAGCCGCCGTGCTGGTCTTTTCAGCCAGGTTTGATCGAACCACCCAAATATACGGAGAAAGAGGAATCAGGTATGTCTATAACGAAGTGGGGCATGCCGCACAGAACGTGCACCTGCAGGCAGCCGCCCTCAACCTGGGAACAGTAGTGGTCGGCGCATTCCACGATGATGAGGTGGAAGACCTCCTGCAACTCAACGAAAACTACCGCGTTATTTACCTCATGCCCGTGGGAAAGATCTGACCAAAAAACATGTCAGCTAAGCAGACCGGGATGGACCATCCCACAAGTATCAACAGGCCAAAAAAACTACGACCGGCGAAACCTTCGATTTGTTTGCAGCCTGGTGCTGCGTCAGGAATAGTGCAGGTTAGAACTGGGCTCCGTATTTAAGATGGTGCCATAACACAATGGCGGACGGATGCCCGGAGGGTGCAATGCGTCAACACAGTAACGGTTTGAGAAGATTAAAACCTGAACGAGATCCCTGACGCCAGGGTGAAGCAGTAGGGATAGGTCTTGCCGCCCAGGCTCAGCATCTCATCGGTAAGGATGGGCTGCAGGAACATCTGTGCCGTGGGTTCCACGAACAGCCGCAGCCTGTTGGTCACCGGCACTGAGAGTGCAAAACCGCCAATGCCCGAGTAGCTGAACGTTCGCACACCTGCGGTTTCTCCAATCACGGCCGAGCGGTGCGTCACCTCATTGCTGATCAGTATATTTCCGGCCACACCGGCCTTTGCATGGATGTCGAGGTACCTTGATGTCAGCAGTCTGTATCGTGCAACAAGGGGTATTTCAATGTAGCTGAACGACTGTGTGAACTCCTGGCTCTGCTGTTCGAGGAAAAGCTCATAAAGCTTCGGGTCGTCAGGCAGGTTCACGGCAAGCTTGGCATTAAGGTCGGTGAGGACTATTTCTGACTGTTCGTCAAACCACAGGTTGGGGCTGTTCACCTTGAACACGCCGAATGAGGTGACAATATCCTGAGGATGGGTATTGCCTGGCTCGAAGAAGTTGCTGTTATCCTTGTGCACCCACGCATTGACGCCTTTTATCATTTGTGTCAGGCTTGCATAGCCGACTCCGGTTTGCAGTTCCAGGCGGGGCAGGATGCGGAGGGAGGCTGTCAGCCCGTAGCTGTAGCTCATGGCGGTTTGCTCGTACAGGTTGAACGACTTGCCGGAGGCCAGCAGGCTGCCGGGATCGGCAATGTAGCGTTCGTTGAACCTGGGTGAAACCTGCATGCCAAAGCTTATGCCTGCAGGCAGACGAACGCCTGCCGGCGCTGAACCGAAATCAGCTTCCGTGATGTTTCCGGCAAAGTTGACAGGGCCTGTGGCCTTATAAGTGTTGACGGGCCTGTCGTGCAGCGACAAGGCGATAGGATGGTCGACCGGGTTGATGGCAATGCCTGTCGCCATTTTCATCGTGGGATAGGCCATTTCTTCACGGACAGGTGCCGCGGTAGTGGGAGTGTCTGTATCGCCGGGGAAAATGGCAGGCGTTGCGGGTGCCGGGCCAACGGCAGCCAGCAGGCCGGCCGTGGATGTGGCCGCCGGGATGGCGGGAACTGTCGCCGTAGTTGTTGTCCCGCTTTCAGTAACCGAAACATCTTCATGGGGGGTGGCCACCGCTCCGGTCAATGCATCAGCATCAGCCAACGGCGCGGTGACAGGACGGTCAGACGTGATGAACATCACGGTAAGACCGCTGATGGCCAGAAAGGCGATGGCAGCCGCGACCCTGAAAAATACAGGGATCATGCTTTTTCGCGGTGCAACAACGATGGCGTCTCTTACCGACAGCCAGACCTCGCCGGGGGGGTCCGGCGCAAACCCCTCAAACCGGCTTCGAATGTCGTTGTCAAACATATTAGTTCCCTCCATGGGTGATTATATTTTTCATGTTGTTCTTGCGTTTCTTGCTTTCTGTCGAGCCAGGAAACCGTAAAATGATTAAGCGGTCCTGTCAACAAAACTTACTTCTTTCTTTATCATCTCCTGCAAGAGCATACGCGCCCTTGACAGGTTGGAACGCGATGTGGACTCGGTAATGCCCAGCATGGCCCCAATCTCCTTGTGATTCATGCCTTCCAGGGTGTGCAGGTTAAATACGATCCGGTATTGATCCGGGAGCTGCTGGATCAAGGCAAGCAAGTCCTTCACCCCCAAACTGGAAGAAGCATGATTCTCTTCTGCGAAATAACCGTTTTCCGACATGTCATCAACCGAAAGATGATAAATACGTTCACGATACTTTTCGATTGCCGTATTGATAAAGATCCGTTTAATCCATCCTTCGAGACTCCCTTCACCCCTGAACGTAGAGAGCTTGTCAAACACCTTGATGAATCCTTCCTGAAGAATATCCTGTGCTTCATCATAGGTTGCGGCATAGCGCAAAGCCACTCCGTACATTTTGGAAGAGAAATAGGAGTACAATCGATGCTGGTCAGCCTGGTTCCCTTTAAGACAACCCTTCACGATGGCTTTCAACTGATCTGTCATTCAGGATAACATTTATTCGTAATAAACGTACAAAGATACGCAATCCTGACAATAGTAACATTGAAAGTGCTGTGGTTGGGTTTAATTCAAAGAACGTTTATTTTACCGGATCATCGCAACGGCATACCGATATATCGTGCCCACCGGAAAGCCGGTGGATTAATTTCATAGGGCCAGCTATTGTTCTTTGCCATACGCTGAATCAGGGGAATGGCCGCAGGTTAGTTGGCTGATGCAAAAAAATGCTTATTCAAAATGCTTGCGGCCATTACCGTACCCCCTGAAACGAATACAAAACCAAAAAAAGGAAAAGGGAAAAAGGAAAAGGGAAAAGGGAAAAACCGGAAGTTTATGTTAAGGTGTTGTATCCTGCAGTATGACAAAGAACTTTAACTGAAATGCCTGCGCTTGCATCCGGCTGTTAAACTGAATATTAGTGGTATTTTTATAAACCGCCGGGATGCAAATTGCCGACATAAGTAAGACGGTTATTCGATGCCGAACGCTGCGTAATGAAGAAAAAAAATGCAAGGAAAGTTGTTTAGCCGTTCGATTGGTACCTCGCAAAGTCTGCCATCAGGTCCATGTCAAACTTGCTGATATTATACCTGGCAAGGTGCTTGCGGTCTTCGTTGAAGGATGATTCAAAGTCGCGGAAGTTATCCCATGCCTTGAGGCTTCTGGCATAAAGGCCGGAGGCGTCGCCGGCCCTGCCCTGGCACCAGTATACGTGGGCGAGGTTCATCAGGTCATATTTGTTGTCGGGCTCTTCAGAGAGCAGCCGTTCGAGGTAGTCACGCGCGGTGTCAAGCTTGCCCAGCAGAAAGCTGCACCAGGCAAGCGGACGTCTGATCCGGTGGTTCTCAGGGGCCAGCACCTCCAGCTTAAAATATACCTGCAGTGCCTCCTCATAACGCTCCAGATGGATCAGGCACTGACCCGTGCTGGCCTGTGTGTTCATGTCGTCAGGAGCCAGCCTGGCAGCCTGCCTGTAATAGCTGAGGGCATCCTGCCAGCGCGACAGCATCTTGCAGCACAACGCCAGCTTCCTGATGATCCACAGCCTGTCAGACTCTATTAGATCAGCCTTCTGGTAGTATTCAAAAGCCAGCACGAAATCCCCGCTCTTCTCATAACAAAAGGCAACCTTTTCAAATAACTCTATGTTCGATGGCTCTTCCTGCAAAATGGCCAGAAAGATCTTCAGCGCATCAGCATAAAACTTCTTGTCAAAATAAAACTCTGCAATGTTACGGATGGTCTTTTTGTCCGACACCAGGTGCTTTACAAAGGAAGTCTCGTAAAGGTCGATATCGAGCGAAAACACGTCGTCGAACTCAGCCCGCCAGGGATGTAGCTTGAAAAAACGGTAAAGGTCCTGAAAATACTGGGTATAGATGCTTTTTGTCATCGCCATGCTGTTGATGAGCTCCTCGCCCTTCTCCAGCTCGCTGATGTTCATCATCTCGGCGTTGAGCATATTCATCATCATGGCCTTCTGCTCATCCGGAACCAAACCCAGGTTCATGCAAAAGGAATATTTGTCTGAATTGCACATGAAATAGGTGGCCTCCAGCTTTTCAACCAGGGGCGTGAGGTCTATTTCGCCCGTGGGGCTCTTCAGCACATGCGCAATGGCTGGGTTAGCAGCATAAAAGGGCACAAACCAGTTGCTGATCTGACGAAAAAACGGAAAGCCCTTCAGGGGGGCAAAAGCACTGATAAACACATCCATGCCTTCCATCTGCATCTCTGTAAACTCCTGCAGCTTGTTCAAAAGATCAGGCGCGTCTTCGAAAACAGTCTCCCACTCCGGGTTCTTCTCTTCAGAAAAATCATCCTGGGATATATTGTGCAGATCAAGCTTTTCTTCTATTTTCGGACGCATCTTGATCATTTCGGGAAGGATCTCCTCCTCCCACTTCCTTCTGACCTTATCTGTCTCCTTCGATTTGGTGAACTGTATCAGGATGGCTTCAAGGTTTTGCTCAATATCAGGAAATGATTGCAGCGCCAGGGTCTTTTCTTCCAGCATGGGATACAGATAATACCTGTCATTGTATTTTAAAAATCCCATAAAGACGCCTACCATGGCACGCTCCCATACAAACTGCTCCCTTTTGTCAACAAAGCGCAACAATATCATGAACTTGTTCAGGTCGAAATAACGCAGCAGGCTTAAGGTCAACGCACTAACCACGAGGGCTTTGTCGTGCCAGGGCAATGCGTCTGAGTCGCATACCGCCTCCAGCAGATCCATTTCAGAATCCGTGTACCTGTTGGCCAGCCATATGATGTTGAACAGCCGTATCAGGGCTTCCTCGCGCGAGGTATATTCATCGGCGGGGCCCACCCTGACATCCTTCAACAAGCCCGCCAGCTCCCTGTCGAAAGTAAGGTTGCCGATGATGCTCCTGGCTTCTCCCCTGTCAACGCGGCGACTCTGAAGCAGTTCCTTCCTGATCCGGTAGGTGTGCTGCTGACCGGCCTCACTGTGCAGGTGCTCCTTCAACTCGTCAGCAATTTCAAGCAACGAGCGGACCAGGTAATGATACACTTTCTCCCGCTGAGGGTCCTTTACCGCTGAGAAGGAATGATGCAATATGTTCTGATAGGTGCCGAGCAGCTCGTCAAGCCGGCTGTTGAAATACTCCAGCTGCGACTGCCTGACCATATCCCTCAGCAATATGATGGCGTCGGCAACCTTTCGCCTGTGCA
>Ga0114946_10002636_pt1 | contig 12264 bp, 9 predicted proteins | sample WalLakDeSediment_FD_88676 | JGI IMG/M metagenome (GOLD analysis project Ga0114946, IMG submission 88676) | Lake sediment microbial communities from Walker lake, Nevada to study Microbial Dark Matter (Phase II) - Walker Lake 11/02/13 Deep Sediment | ecosystem: Environmental > Aquatic > Freshwater...
CAGTGGGCAGGAGTTGCATCGGTCCTGTCTGGCGTGGCGGTGGTCCTGCTGGCCGGCGCGTGCGAGCGTGCGCGTCGCGCGGGCCACGCGCGGCGACGCACGGTGCCGTAGGCTCGGGCCATGCATCGCGCCCTCGCGCTTCTCCTCGTCCTGCTGACGCTGTTCGCCGCCGGCTGCGCCCCCTCGGTCATCGGCAGCCGTGGCAATCCGGTCGACCTGCGGCGGGACGGGAGCGCCACCACCACCGCCGGGTCGACGTCGTACGCCCGCGTGGCATTCCCGTCGGGCAGCTTCGGGCTCGCGCCCGACGCGTTCAGCGCCTTCATGGCGGTGCCCATCGGGGTCGACGGTCGCGGCATCCGGGTCACCAGTTCGTTCGAGCTGGTGGACGTCATCGCGCCCGAGGGGTGGACCTGGCGCGTCGACGACGCCTGGTCGGAGACGCGCGGAGGCCGTCCCCCGTCGCTGGTGATCACGCTGCGCCTCGACGTGCCGCAGGGCGCCCGCCCGGGTGGGCAGCAGGTGCGGGGCACGATCGTGGCGCGCCCGACCGGTGGCCGCGAGCCGGTGTCGCTGGTGGTCCAGGTGGTGCCGCGACGCTGAGCCGTGCGGCCTCTCCCTCGCTCAACCGATGCCCAGCGACACGAACTTGGTCTCGAGGTACTCGTCGATCCCCCAGGGGCCGCCCTCGCGGCCGATGCCGGAGGCCTTGACGCCGCCGAAGGGCGCGTGGGCCACCGAGGGGACGCCGTCGTTGACGCCGATGATGCCGTAGTCCAGCGCCTCGGCCACGCGGATGGCGCGGGCGAGGTCGCGCGTGTAGAGGTAGGCGGCGAGGCCGTAGGGGGTGGCGTTGGCGCGCTCGATGGCCTCCGTCTCGGTGGCGAAGCGCAGGACGGGCGCGACCGGGCCGAAGGTCTCCTCCTCGAGGATCTTCATGCCGGGCGCCACGCCGGTGAGCAGGGTCGGCTGGTAGTACAGCCCGCCGCCGCGCTCCCCGCCGACGACCACCTTCGCGCCGTGCCCGACGGCGTCCGCCACGTGATCCTCCACCTTCGCGAGCCCGTTGGCGTCGACCAGCGGCCCCACGTCGGTGGTCTCGTCGAGCGGGTCGCCCAGCCGCAGACGCCCCACCGACTCGGCGAAGGCCGCTACGAACGCGTCGTGGATCGCGTCCTGTACGTAGATGCGGTTGGTGCAGACGCAGGTCTGGCCGGCGTTGCGGAACTTGCAGGCCGTCACCTCGCGCACCGCCGTCGCCACGTCGGCGTCGTCGAACACCAGGTACGGCGCGTGGCCGCCGAGTTCGAGCGACATCCGCTTGACGGTGTCGGCCGACTGGCGGTAGAGGACCTGGCCGATCTCGGTGGAGCCGGTGAAGGTGAGCTTGCGGATCCGCGGGTCGGCCATCATCGCCTCGGTCAGCGGGCCCGGCCGGAAGGCGGGCAGCACCTGCAGCGTGCCGGGCGGCCCCCCGGCCTCGACCCACAGCTCGGCCATGCGCAGCGCGGTGAACGGCGTCTGCTTGGCGGGTTTGACGATCATGGTGCAGCCGGCGGCCAGGGCGGGCGCCGCCTTGCGGGCGATCATCGCGGCCGGGAAGTTCCAGGGCGTGACGGCGTAGCACGGCCCGACGGGCTGGCGGATGGACAGCAGCCGCTTCCCCGCGTGGTGGGTGGGGATCCAGCTGCCGTAGGTGCGCTTGCCCTCCTCGGCGTACCACTCGATGAAGCTGGCGGCGTAGGCGGCCTCGCCGCGCGCCTCCCGCACCGGCTTGCCCATCTCGCGCGTCATCAGCTCGCCGAGTTCCTGCTGGTGCGCGACCATCAGGTCGTACCAGCGCCGCAGGAGCCTGGCGCGTTCGAACGGGGTGGTCGCGCGCCACGACTCGAAGGCGCGCCAGGCGATGTCGATGGCGCGCCGTGCCTCGCTCGGCCCGCAGTCGGCGGCCCGGCCCAGGACGTCGCCGCTGGCCGGTTCGGTCACGGCGAAGGTTTCGGCGGCGTCGTGCCAGCCGTCGGTCAGGTAGCGGCCTTGGTTGCGCGTCATGCGCTCAGTCTACGGCGGGCGGCGCTCGTGTGGGCGCCTGGAGCCGCGGCCTGCGGCCGCGCCAACGGCGCCCACACGAGCGCCACCAGCCTCGTCACGGCGGGCCGCGAACTGCGGCGTCTGGTCGGGCGGGTTCGAGGCCGCGAGGGCCGCACGGCGCGACCGGCTGAGGATCGTTCGAAACCCCGCCACCTCACGCCGCGTTGATGAGGTCGTCCGCGATCTTCGCCGATGAGAGCACCCCCGGCAGGCCGGCGCCCGGGTGCGTGCCGGCGCCCACCAGGTAGAGGTTGGGGATGTCCTGCGAACGGTTGTGCGGGCGGAACCAGGCCGACTGCGTCAGGATCGGTTCCACCGAGAAGGCCGAGCCCTGCGCCGCGTGCAGCCGGTCGGCGAAGTAGCGCGGGTCGACGAACCGCTCGGTGACCAGACTCGCCTGCAGGCCGGGGAGGTAGTGGTCCTCGAGGTGCTGCATGATCGCGTCGCGGTACCCGCTCGCGTGCGCCTCCCACGAGATGCCGCTCTTGAGGTTCGGCACCGGCGACAGCACGTAGAACGACTCGTGGCCGTCGGGCGCGATCGTCGGGTCGGTGATCGTCGGCATGTGCAGGTAGAGGCTGAAGTCGTCGGCCAGCGCCCCCCTGTCGTGGAAGATGTCGTCGAGGAGGCCCTTGTACCTGGGTCCCAAGAGGATGTTGTGGTGCGCCAGCAGGCCGTCCTGGACGTAGCGCCGCTTGGTGCCGAAGTAGATGACGACCAGGCTCATGGCGTAACGGGTGCGCTCGAGCTTGTGGTCGGTCATCACCTTGCGGTGGCGGGCGTCGATCAGCCTGGTGTAGGTGTGGTGCACGTCGGCGTTCGAGACCACGACGTCCGCCGGCAGGGTGCGGCCGTCGCCCAGCGCGACGCCGGTCGCGCGCGGCTTGCCGTCCGGCCCGTCCGCGACCACGATGCGTTCGACCTCGGCGTTCAGCAGAATCTCGCCGCCGAGGTCGGTGATGAGCCGGCCGAAGGCCTCCACCAGCTTCCCGGTTCCGCCCATCGCGTACCACACGCCCCACTCCCGCTCGAGGTAGTGGATCATCGCGTAGATCGAGGTGGTGTCGAAGGGGTTGCCGCCCACGAGCAGCGGATGGAAGCTGAACACCTGGCGCAGGAACGGGTCTTGCACGTAGTCCGATACCAGTCGGTAGACGCTCTTGTACGACTGCAGCTTGATGAGGTCGGGGGCCACCCGCAGCATGTCGCCGATCGTCAGGAAGGGCTTGTCGGCCAGCTCCACGAAGCCCTTGTCGAAGATGCGTTTGGCCATGTGCACGAAGTTCAGGTAGCCGCGCTTGTCGGCCGGGTTGCGCTTGTCGATCTCGCTCAGGATGAACAGCTCGTCGTCGTTGTAGTCGAACGGCACGTGCTCGTGGTCGAAGATCCGGTAGAAGGGGTCGCACTTGCTGAACGCGACGTAGTCCTCGCGCCGCTTCCCGGCCTTCGCCCAGATGTCGTCGAACATCCAGGGGGCCGTGATGATGGTGGGGCCGGCGTCGAACTTGAAGCCGTCCTGCTCGAAGACGTAACCGCGCCCGCCGAGTTTGTCGAGCTGCTCGACCAAGGTGACCTGGTGGCCGCTGGCGGCGAGCCGCGCGGCGGCGCCGAGCCCACCGAAACCCGCTCCGATGACGACGATGCGCTTCTTCACGGGGCCAGGGTACCCGCGGCGGCCGCGGGACGTCTGCCTCTTCGGCCACGGTTGCGCCCGAGCGCCGCCACGGCGCGCGCCCGCGCGTCGAACGCCAGACCGAGCCGCCCGAGCGCACGCAGGGCGGGGTGGTCGGGCCCGGTGGTCTCGTCCGGGTGCTCGTGGCACAGGGCCGCCAGCGTGCCGAGCCAGGCGCCGCTGGCGCCCCACCAGACGGCCACCTCGTGACGCACGCCGGGGATCCAGCCGCCCTTCGCGCCGGTGCGCACGACGCCGTCGTCCGCATTCAGGCGACGCAGCAGCCCGTCGTGGAAGGCGCCCGCCTGCAGGATGGCGCTGGCGCGCGCGCAGGCGTCGGCGGGCAGCCAGCCGGCCGTCGGGCGCACGAGGGCGGTCGCGAGGCGGGCGGTCTCCGCGGCGTCGGCGCGCGCCTGCTCGCCGCGTCGCTGCGCCTCCGTCCAGCGGGTGGGGTCCACCTGCAGCGGCCCGGCGATCCGGGTGGTGCGCAGCCCGTGGGCCTCGCCCCACGCGTTCACGGCCGCCACCCCCAGGCGGGCGAGGACCACGTTGGTGGCCAGGTTGTCGGAGTGGGCGACCATCAGCGTGAGGAGGTCGCCCCAGGTGGGCGTGAGGCCCGGCGCGAGCAGCTTCAGGACGCCGCTGCCGCCTGCCAGGTCGGCGGTGGCGAGGGGGACCCGCTGGTCCCAGGCAGGTGCGGCCGTCACCGGGTCGAGGGCCGCCGCGAGCAGCAGCAGCTTGATCAGCGACGCGGCCGGCGCCGGGGCATCGGCCGCCCGCGTGACGCGGCTGCCGTCGGCGAGCTCGGCGGCGATCGCCCAGCGGCCCGGCTCCTCCGCCAGCTCGGCGGCGAGGGTGGCCGCGAGGGCCGAGCCCTGAGGCCCGGCGTGCGTCCAGGCGGCCGGCGCGTCGCCCTCGTTCGGCGCTCCGCGTCGCGCCGTGGCGCGCGCCGTGGGCGGGCGTTCGCCCGCCCACAGGTCGCTGAGCGCCTCGGCGTCGCGCAGCGTCCACGCGCGGCCGGCCTGCACGGCGACCTCGGCCGCTCGCACGTGGGAGGCGTACCAGGAGCCCATCGTCCAGCCGTAGGCACCGGCGAGGCCCACGGCCACCAGGGCGCCGGGGCCGACGTCGCCCAGGTCGACGTCCTGCGCCAGCCGGTCGCCGTTCTCGCACAGCGGGCCGTCGAGGTCGGTGGGCGCGTCCGTGCGCGGCGCCGACGCGGCGACGCCGCGCGTCGGCCTCGACGGGTCGCCGGCCACGAGTCGCGTCGGATGGCGTGCGCCGTACAGCGCGGGGCGCAGCAGGTCGGCCATGCCGGCGTCGGCGATGACATGCCGGCGGGCGCCCTGCTTGACGTGCAGCACGCGCGTCAGCAGGGTGCCGGCGGCGGCCACCAGCGCCCGGCCGGGCTCGAGCAGGAGGCGGAGGCCGCGGCGTTCGATCCACGGGCGCACCAGGCCGGCCAGGCCATCGAAGTCGTAGCCCGGGACGGCGAAGCCGCCGCCGAGGTCGAGCACGCGGACGTCGGGGAAGGCGTCGAACAGCGGATCGAGCGCCGCCAGCACGTCCTGGTGCACGCGCAGGTCACGCAGCTGGGAGCCGGCGTGCACGTGGAAGCCGGCCAGCGCCCCGGCCGCATCCACCGCCTGCGCGAGGCGCAGGGCGGCCTCGGGGGTGATCCCGAACTTGCTCGCGTCGGCGCCCGTGGCCAGGTGCGGGTGGGTGCGGGGGTCGAGGCGCGGGTTCACGCGCACCACGAAGCGGGTGCCGGGCGGCAGCCCGTCGCCCTGCCAGGCCTCCCAGGTGCCCTCGCCGTCGAGGCTGACGAGGCCCGGCGGGACGGCGGCGGCGAGCCGCCGCAGCGGCCCGTCCTGCGCGGGGCCGCCGACGAGCACGCGGTCGGCAGGGACGCCGGCGCGCAAGGCGCGCGCCAACTCGCCCGCCGTGATGACCTCGGCGCCGACGCCCAGGTCCGCCAGGTGCGCGAGGACGCCGGCGGCCGGGTTCGCCTTCACGGCGAAGCGCAGGTCGGCATCGGGGAACGCGTCCCGCAGGCGCGCCACCTCCAGCGCGATGGCGTCGAGGTCGTAGACGTACAGCGGCGTGCCGTGGCGCTCGGCCAGGTCGCGCAGGGTGGCGTCGTCCAGGGCGCTCGTCGGGGGGTCCATGCTGACGCCGAGCGTATCAGCCGTAGACTGGGCCGCATGATGAACCGCCAGATCCGACGCGCCCAGGCCAAGCAGGACAAGAAGGCCGAGCGCGAGAAGGACGAGCGCCGCGAGGCGCGCAAGCGCAAGGTCGCGCAGCTGCGTGAGCGGCGGGCCGCACGCCGGGCCGAGGCGCGCGCGAAGCCCGCGACGCCCGCAGCGCGCGCGACCGAGAAGGGCGGCGAGGCGTCCGCGGCGCCCGCCGCCGGCACCAAGGCGGGCGCCAGGCGACCGGGCAAGCGCGCCGGGCGCTTCTCGGGCGCCCTGATGGTCGCCACCGTGTTCTTCATCGTGCTGCAGTCGAGCGTGCCGCCCATGGAGGGCGACAGCGAACTGCTGCGCAGCGTCACCGGCGCGGGGTTCTTCCTGCTGTTCGGGTACTTCTCGGTGATGTGGCTCATGCGCCGCGACACGCCGCGACCGCTGATGATGACCTGGATCACCGGCGCCCTGCTGCTCGTCGGCGTCGAGGTGGCCAAGGCCATCCAGGGCGTGGTCGCGATCGACCCGCTCATGCTGGCGCTGGCGGCGCCGGGGATCGTCGGCGGGTCGTACCTCGGCCGCCTGGTGTACGAGAACACCCCCGCATGACCGCCCCGCGGCCGACGGCCGAGCGGCCGTTGGCCGTCATCGCCGCGATGGCCGAGGAGATCGGCCCGCTACGCGAGGCCGCCCTCGGGCCGCTGGCGCTCGGCGCGGCCGTCGAGGAGGGCGCGGGGCCGTACCGCTGGCACCGCGGCACCCTGGACGGCGTACCCGTCCTGCTCGCCGCCTGTGGCATCGGCAAGGTCAACGCCGCGGCCCTCACGCAGGGCCTGCTGGCGCGCGGGGCCGCCGCGGTGCTGTTCACCGGCGTCGCGGGCGGCGTCGACGCGAGCCTGCGCGTCGGCGATCTCGTCGTGGCTCACGACGCGGTGCAGCACGACGTCGACGTCACCGCGCTGGGTTACGAGGCGGGCCAGGTGCCGGGCGAGCCGCCGGTGTGGGCGGCCGATCCCGCGCTGCGCGATCTGCTGGCGGTCGCGGCGGGCGAGGTGGCGGATGCCGAGGGCGTCCGCCTGGTGGTGGGCCGGGTGGCCTCGGGCGACGCGTTCGTGGCGGATCCGCGCCAGGTGGCCGACCTGCGGCGGCGTTTCGGCGCCAGCTGCGCCGAGATGGAGGGCGCGGCGGTCGCGCAGGTGTGCGCCCGCTGGGGAGTCCCCTGGGCGATCGTCCGCAGCGTGTCGGACACGGCCGACCACGACGCGAGCGTCGACTTCCGGGCGTTCACCGAGGTGGCGGCGCGGCGGGCGGTGGCGGTGGTGCGGGGGACGATCCGCCGCATCGCGGCGCTGGCCGCGGCCGCGTAGCGCTCGGCCCCACGCGGCCGCGCGGCGCTCGGCGCCACGCGGGAAGGTAGCGCTCGGCGCCAGGCGGGCGGCGCTCAGGCGTCGGCGTCGAGCCCGAGCAGGAACACCAGCGCGGCGGCGTCCCATGCCTGCGGGCGACAGGCGACCGGGTAGGGCACCGGCGGTCGGTCGTCGCGCGGGTAGCCCGCCACCAGTTCGGGGAGTCGCAGGTCGGGTTGGGCGACGGCGAGGTCGTACACGACGTCGCGCACGTGTCGCGCCTGGGCGTGGAAGCCGTAGCGGGCGAGGCCGGCGGCGAAGAGGGCCGTGTCGTGCGGCCAGACCGAGCCGTTGTGGTAGCTGACGGGGTTGTAGCGGCGTTCGCCCGTTCCGAGGGTGCGCAGGCCCCATCCCGACCAGGTCTCGGGGCCGAGCAGCGAGCGGACGAGTCGCTCGGCGTGGTCCTCGGGAACGATGCCCGACCAGAGCAGGTGCCCGGCGTCCGAGTTGCGCACGGACAGCGGTCGCTTCGCGCCGTCGAGCGCCATCGCGTAGGTGTTCAGGTCGTCGAGCCAGAAGGCCTGGTGGAAGCGCGTTCGAAGCAGTTCGGCGCGCGCCGACCAGCGCTCGGCGGCCGCGTGCTCGCCGAGGCCGTCGTACCAACCGGCCGCGGCGGTGAACGCCGCGTACGCGTAGCCTTGCACCTCCGACACCGCCAGGGCGCCTTCGGCGAGCGTGCCGTCGGCATGGCTCATCGAGTCGCTAGAGTCCTTCCACGACTGCACGGTCAGGCCGGCGGCGTCGCCCGCGGGCGTGAACTCGACGAAGCCGTCACCGTCTGGGTCGCCGTCGCCGACGAGCCACGCCAGCGCGGCCTCCCAGGCTGGGCGCAGCTCGCGCACCAAGCCGTCGTGGCCGACGGCGCGCCGGTGCGCCTCGAGCAGCACGACGAACAGCGGCGTGGCGTCGACGGTGCCGTAGTAGGCCGCATGCGGCACCCGGCCCAGGCGCGAGAGCTCGCCGTGGCGGACCTCGTGCAGGATCTTGCCCGGCGCCTCGGCCCGGAACGGGTCGTGGGCGCGTCCCTGCTGGGCCGCGAGGAACCGCAGCGTCCCTTCGGCGACGTCGGGGCGGTGCGGCAGCAGCATGGTGGCACTCAGCAGGGCGTCGCGGCCGAAGGCGGCGACGAACCACGGGATGCCCGCGGCCGGCAGGGGGCCCTGCGGCGTGAACAGCAGCAGGCCGCGGAGGTCGTCGATGGCGCGGTCGAGCACGCGCCGGTCCGGCGGCGCCGGCAGCGCGGCGAAGGAGGCGCGCCAGTCGGCGTACGTCACCGGCGCGGCCGGAGCGTCGTCGAGCGGGTTGTCGATCCGCACGTCGACCCGCAGGCGGACGCGCTCGCCGGGGGCGAGGGAGAGCTCCCAATCGGCACCGTCCGGCCGGGCGGCGGCGAGGTCGTCGAACCGCAGGTGGACCGCCTGGCGCAGGCCGTCGGAGGCCGTGTGGACGTACGACAGCGCCGTCGCGGAGGCGACGGCGTCGGCGTCGGACCGGTCGAGGGCGTACCAGCCGCGCGCCTCGAAGAGGTCGGCGAACTGCGGTTCGGTCTCGAGCTCGATGCTGAGCGCGCGGCGCTCCAGCGAGGTGTTCTCGACCTCGAGTTCGTCGCGCAGGCCCTCGGCGCGCAGCGTCAGGCGGCGCCGGACGGCGAGCAGTTGCGAGGGGCCCTCGATCAGGGCGTGGTGGGCGTGGAAGAGGTCGGGCCGGGGGCTCTCGGCCACCAGCGTCTGAAACGTGCCGTCCGGCGCGAGCCAGCGCCAGGCGTAGCGGCGCAGGAGGCGCGTGTCGCGGTTGTACAGACCGTGCTCGCCGGAGCGTGCCTGGCCGTCTTCGTCGGCGACGAGGAAGGTGTAGTGCTCCTTGAGGACGGCGTTGTGCCGGAAGTCCATGCTCGCTCCAGGGGGTGGCCGCGACGCGGCCGGTCGAATCTACCAGAACGGCCGCTCACTCCTTGCCGCCCCCGAACGACACCCCCTCCAGGAAGTAGCGCTGGAACACGACGAACAGGACGATCACCGGGATGGCGCTCATCACGGCGCCCGCCAGGATCAGGCCCCAGTCGCCGACGGCGCCGTAAGTGTTGCGGAACGAGAGCAGGCCGATCGGCAGCGTCTTGACCGTCTCGGGGCTGGTGAGCACGATGAACGGCCAGAAGAAGTCGTTCCAGGCGCCCTGGAAGGTCAGGATCGTCAGGGCGCCCAGGGCGGGCCGCGCCATCGGCAGGACCACGCTCCAGTAGCGGCGCCAGTGGCTGGCGCCGTCGATCATGGCTGCCTCTTCGACCTCGCGCGGGATCGATTCGAAGAACTGCTTCATGATGAACACCGCGCCGGCGTTGAGGGCGGTGACGAACACGAGCCCCGTCAGGCTGTTGAGCATCCCCCCGGGGTAGCCCCACAGGCTCGAGAGCGTGAAGCCGCCGAGCGTGACGATGCCGTCGCGCAACACCAGGTAGTTCGAGATGAAGAGCACCTGCAGCGGCACCATCTGGGAGAAGAGCACCAGGATGAAGATCAGCTCGCGCCCCCGGAAGCGCAGCCGGGCGAGCGCGTAGCCCGCCATCGAGGCGATCACCAGCGTGACGACGATGCGCACGGCGGCGAAGGTGAAGCTGTTGCCGATCCAGGCCAGGAAGAGGCTCTGGCGCGTGGTGGGGCTGCGGACCTCGTTGAACACCCGCACGTAATTCCGGAGCACGTAGCCGAGCACCCCGGGCGCGACGTCGTTGAACGACGCGGTCCGGCCCCTGCGCTCCAGCCGGCTGGCGGTGAGGGTCGAGTCGAGGTATTGCACCCCGACGTCGGTGGTGACGTCGAGCGGCAGCCGGTCGATCTGCGGCCCATCGCCTTCGTAGTGGATGGTGAACGCGAAGGCGACGCGCCGACCCACGATCTCCTGGTCGCCGGCGGCCATGACCATCGCGAGGTCGGGCAGCCGCTGCAGCTCGCTGACCACGGCGTAGTCTGCCGCGTAGTCGATGGCGAGCACCGCGCCAAGGCCGGCGCCGGGCCGGCGACGGGGGACCTCGACGTGCGGGTCGGCCATGTCGACGCCGTCGGGGACGAAGTAGCCGATCTCGAAGGGGACCACGGCGCCGGGCGCGAAGCCGCCGAACCAGCGGTCGCCGGCGCCTGCCTGGCCGAGCCGAGCGGCGGCCGCCCAGTTGCTCGGGCGCAGCTGGGGGATCGCCAGGCTTGGGGGGTAGGCGAGCGGGTCGGTCCGCAGGCTCGACACGGTGGCGAAGAGCAGCGGCCCGACGAACACGATCGCGAAGAACAGCATGACGGCGTACACCAGGCCGGCGCGGGCCCAGCGGCGGCGCGCCTGCCACCGCTCGAGCGCGAGCTGCTCGGCGGCGCCGAGGCGGGTGGCGTCGGCGGGCACGTCAGCGCCCCTCGCTGCGCACCAGGAGGCGCTGCAGCAGGACGACCACGAGGGTGAGCACGGCGAGGAACATCGCACCGGCGGCGGCGAAGCCGACCTCCGGCGTCTGCGCGCCGGGGAACATACGGTTGTAGACGAAGTAGGCGAGCGTCACCACCGACCGCAGTGGCGCGGCGTCGCCGAAGATCGCGACCTGGTCGAACATCTGCAGGGTGCCGATCATCGACAGCGTCAGCACCAGGAAGGTCACCGGCGCGACCGACGGGATGGTGATGCGGAAGAACTGCTGCGTGGCGTTGGCGCCGTCGATCGACGCGGCCTCGTAGTAGCTCTTGGGCACGTCCTGGAGCGCCGCGAGGTACATCAGCATGAAGGTGGGGATGGTGGTGAAGACGTTCTGGATCATGATGGCGGCCAAGGGGATCGGGACCGCCAGCCAGAAGGGCGCGCCGGCCGGGATCGTTTCCCGCGTCTGGAGCCAGATGAAGTCGACGGGAGCGACGTCGCGGGGGGAGATCACCCCGGTCGTCACCAGCGCCCAGGTCGCGCCGGCCGCCACCAGCAGCGAGACGACGAGCAGCGCCGGGTCGGTCCAGGCGGCGGGCAGCTGCCGCCTGCGCTCCCAGACCACCTGAGCGACCTGCAGCGCGACGACGAGCAGTAGGAAGGTCAGCAGGACGGGCGCCGCCCGCTGGAAGGACTCGTTGAGATAGTTGATCAGGCCGCGGCGCTGGAACATCCATAAGAAGATGAGCGTGATCACCACCGAGCTGGTGATGCTCGGCATGTAGAACGCGGCGCGGAAGAAGCCGATCCCGCGCACGCGCTGGTTGAGCACCGCGGCCATCACCAGCGCGAGGAAGGTCTGCACCGCGGTGACGATGACGGCGAACAGGATCGAGTTGCGCAGGGCGCTCAGGAATAGCGCGTCGCTGAACAGCGCGACGTAGTTGCGCAGGCCCACCCAGTTGGGCGGCCGGAAGAGATCGTAGTCGGTGAAGCTGAAGTAGACCGCGCGGGCGGCGGCATAGACGAAGAAGATGCCCAGCAGCGTCAGGAAGGGAAGCAGGAACAGGTACGCCGCGACGGTGTCGCTCTGCTTGGTCCGCACGTGGAGCCCCCTCGAGGGTCGGCGGCCGGGCCCGGTCGGTGGCCGGGTGCCGCGGCGAGGAGCGGGGTGGGCTGGGCGCGCGTGGGTGCGCGCCCAGCAGTTCGTCGTTGCCGCGCCTCAGCGGGCGCGCAGGATCTGTGCGTCGAGATCGACCTGCGCCTCGCGCAGGGCGGCGTCGACCGTCGACTGGCCCGTCATGATGGAGACGAGGGCGGCGTTGATCGGGTTCATCCAGTCGGTGCCGATGTTGCCGAACTGGAAGGCGTGGACGTTGCCGTCCGTCGCACTCTGGAACACGACCCGGTTGGCGTTGGCCTCGGGCGTGCCCTCCAGGAAGAACGGGTTGTCGGCCAGGGCCGTGCGGCTGGGGATGGCGAGGCCCTGCTCGAGCACCGCCTGCTGGGCGGCCGGGCC
>Ga0114946_10002637_pt1 | contig 12263 bp, 7 predicted proteins | sample WalLakDeSediment_FD_88676 | JGI IMG/M metagenome (GOLD analysis project Ga0114946, IMG submission 88676) | Lake sediment microbial communities from Walker lake, Nevada to study Microbial Dark Matter (Phase II) - Walker Lake 11/02/13 Deep Sediment | ecosystem: Environmental > Aquatic > Freshwater...
CGGTAGTGACGCCTCAAATCACCACCACTTATACTATTCATGAAGTTGTGGGCACTTGTGTCTTTACTGCTTCGGTAACAATAACTGTTAACCCTTCTCCTGATGCTAATGCCGGAACCGACAAGGAGATTTGCCTTGGAGAAAGCGTGATCATCGGGCCCGATGATTTTGAACCCAGCCCGGCAAGCACTTTCTTATGGACTAGTGTTCCACCCGATCCAAGTATTTCTGACCCAACCATTTCAAATCCAACGGTTAGCCCCTTGGTCACCACGGTTTATACACTTAACGAGACATTTACCGTTACCGGTTGTTCAAACCAAAACAGTATTACAGTTACCGTAAATGAACTGCCTGAGGTGCTCGTGGCCGACGATGCCACCATTTGCCTGGGTGAGTCCATTAATATTGGCCACCCTGAAGCATCAACTTTTTATTCGTACTCATGGACATCTGACCCTCCTGGTTTTTTAAGTAACGAAAACAACCCCTTGGTGAGCCCAACTGTTACTACAACCTTTTATGTAACGGTATCAACTGCTGCCGGTTGCGAAGGCTACGGTGAAGTCACCATTACTGTGAACCCGGCACCGGTTCCCAATATTTCAAGCAATATTATTTTTTGCAGCACAGACGAAATTGAACCAGTGTATATTGGAGGCGATGCCATTGATGGTTACGTTTATGAATGGACATCCGACCCTCCCGGATTTTTTTCAAATGAGTCAAACCCATTGGTTACTCTGTTGGTTACCCCTCCGGGAATAAGCCCAGTAATCTATATTTTGACAGTAACCAACGAATTTGACTGCTCTGCTGTTTTCACCGTTATGGTTTCGGTTTCTGACTTAGAGATTACTGTTGAAAATCCAGCCATTTGCGAGGATGAGGAGACGCTGTTTTTGGGCAATTTAATTAATGTAACAGGTGGTTTGCCGCCATACAGCTATGGTTGGTTCGATAATCAAGGCAATTTACTCAGTACTGACCCTAACTTTATTGCAGTGACCCCGCTGTTTGACACGTACATTGTTGAGGTTACTGATGCCGCTGGTTGCAGCATTGTGCAAACCATTAATGTAAACATTTTGCCGACCCCCGTTGTACAATTGGTGGTCAGCCCTCCGGGCATAGCCTTCTTTGGTCAAACCATTACTTTTACTGCTTTGCCGCCAGGTTACCCAAATTATGAATTTTTCGTCGATGGCCTATCGGTTCAGTCGGGCAGCTCAAACATTTTCGCAAGCAACCAGCTTCAAAACGGGCAGATAGTCACAGTATTGGCAACTTCAGTTGATGGTTGTACAGGTATGGCTGAGCCTTACACAGTACGTATCAGCGGACTTCCAAATGCATTCACCCCTGACGGCGATCAAATTAACGACACTTTTGGCCAGGGTTACGACCTGGTGATCTTTAACCGTTGGGGACAAGCAGTTTACCAGGGCAGCGAAGGCTGGGATGGTAAGCACAACGGCAGAGACGTGAGCCCGGGAACCTACTATTACATTCTTGAGATTATTGACGAAAATAACGAAAAAACTGTTCTGAAAGGTTCGGTAACAGTGATAAGGCAACGAAAATAGGTGTCTTGAATTACAGAAACCCGGGCACCTGAAAACGCGTATCATTAGTAAGCGGTTAAATTGTTTACTAAATCAAAAGAAGCGAATAATAACTGGCTGGTAAAACCCTAAATGGTAATTGCAGCCAGCATAATTTTAATATTTCAGATGATGAAAAAGGTATTGATCTATGGCTTGCTGCTGATTTTGGCCATGCCCCTTTCGGCGCAACGGGTACTTAGGCTGCTTGAGGCCGGAGATGAGCATTTCCGCAATGCACAATATACCCTGGCACTTGAGGCCTACGAAACCATTCTGAAAAGAGACCGCTCGGCCAATATTAGGCGAGAAGTGTCGTTCAGGCTGGGGCAAACCTACCAACAAATGCTCAATTATGCTGAGGCCCGTAAATGGTACACACTGGCCATGAATGTGGGTTATGATAACCCTGTCATTTTCATGCATCTTAGCGAGATGAGCCTTGGGCTCGAAGATTTCGACCTTGCCATTGATTATGCCACCCGTTATTTGCAAAGGCAACCCGACGATCGCTTCGGGAAAAAGCTGCTCGAATCGGCGCGCTTTAGCAAAGAGAACTATTTTAAACAGACGCTTTTTGAAGTTACCAACGAGCGGGCACTTAATACCACAGGCCAGGAATGGGGAATATCATTCTTTCCCGGAGACCGTATCTTATTTGCATCGACCTTCACAGAAACGGGCCGCCTCGACATGCGTACCGGAACTGGCTACTCAAGTATTTTTGAAGCAAGCCTAAACAGGCAAACCGGCGAGTGGTCAACACCCAAACTTATTAAAGGAAGTATCAACACCGAATTTTATGAAGGCTTTCTTTCATATGACGCAGATAACAAAATTGGCTATTTTATGAATTGTGGCGGTTTCAGAGGCACCCGCGAAACCTGCGATATTTACACCTCCGGGTATGATGAAAGAACCAATTCATGGTCTGAGCCGGTAATTTTCCCAATTAGCAGTGACAGGTTCAATGTGGGCTATCCATCTATTAGCGATGACGGTCTCACTCTTTATTTCGGGTCAGATATGCCTGGTGGCTTTGGTGGATACGACCTTTACAGGATCTCAAAAGACCCCGTAACCGGCAACTGGGGTAGCCCTGAAAATTTAGGGCCCTCCATCAACACTAGCCTGAATGATGCCTACCCTTATATTGCTGGAAACATACTTTATTTCTCATCTTTCGGACATCCCGGCTTTGGCGGATTCGACATTTTCTACTCAGAAATGCAAGAAGATGGTTCTTTCTCAAAACCGGTAAATATGGGCTCTCCCATTAACTCAAGTGCCGATGATTTCGGGTTTGTTATTAACCGCGAGTACACCAGCGGCTTTTTTACATCAAACCGACCGGGAGGGGTTGGTAACGACGACATCTATTCCTTCCACATCATTTCCAGAACTTTCGACCTGAAAGGTATCATTGTTGACGGAAAGACCGCTCAGCCCATGCCAGCCATTGAAGTACTATTATATGGCGACGACGATAACATTATTAAAGCTGCTTCTGACAGCCAAGGCCGTTATACCATACCCCGCCTCGATTCAGAAGTAAACTATATTGTCGAAGTGGTTGAAGATGGTTACACTCCATTTTCAGAATCTCTTTCAATCAAGGACAAACTCATAGCAAGCCGCTTTTTGTCAGTTCCAGAATTCGAAAAAAATGTTACGTTAAATCCGGCTCCCGCAATAGCTGTGCGACCTGCTGATGAGATCGGCCCCGATGGAAGATTCCCGGTGCGCCCGGCCATAACTGGTATTACTGAAGGCCTGCCCACCGTTTATTTCGAATTCGCACGTTTTGACATTACACCTTTCGCCCGGCAACAGCTCGACAGCGTGCTGACATTCCTGAACAGATACCCTGGGGCAGGGCTTGTTGTACATGCGCATACCGACGAAGTGAGTGGATACCTTTTCAACTTCTATCTCTCGCAGAAGAGGGCCCACAGTATTATTGAATATCTTTTGAGCCGCGGAATAAGTGAAAACCGCTTATATCCCTTTGGTCATGGAAAAATGGAACTTGTGATCAGAAATGCCCGCACAGCCGAAGATCACCGAATGAACCGGCGCGCTTCGTTTGAGGTAATACCCATTCCTGACTTTGCAGAGTTCCTGACCGATGCGCCGCGTCATAGCTTCAGGTACCTTAACTCCCTGCAAAAGGAAGCACACTATGCCCGTGGCATTGAATTTATGGTGCAGTTTGCCGCAACAAGAAACCCCGTTCACCCGCAATATTACCGCCGGATCATGGAAACATTTCCACAGGCCGACATTCTGTATTACTACGACATTGACCGTTTCCACAGGTATTCCGTAGGAACATTCAAGGAATTGAACCGGGCAATGGAAGTACACCGCCGCTTGCGCGACCTTGGCTTCGATGCCTTTGTGGTTGCTTTTCGCGATGGTGAAAGGATCAGCCTAAGCGAGGCAACAAGATTTCTGCAGAACCAGTAGTTCTGCGTCAATTATATCAGGTTGTAAGGTTCAGTTGCCAGTCTGACCAAAACGGCCAAATTAAAAATGACAACACTTATGGAAAACCTTAAGCAAGTCGCGTACGGTCTGAATTTGAAAAAAACATCCCGAATGAAAAAGCTAATCATCTTTTTGATTGCAGTCTCATTTTCCGGCCCGACCGCCATGGGGCAAAACGACCCCAGCTTCAGTCAGTATATGTTTAATGAAAAAATTTTTAATCCGGCTTCACTAAAGCTCACCAATACCTTCGACTTTTCGCTTGTTGCCCGCCAACAATGGATCGGGTTTGACAATGCACCTAGCTCGCAGGTCTTCAATGCGAGTACTTACCTTCAGGATATTTACGGCGGAGTGGGCTTAAACATTATTAATGACAAGCTGGGTTACGAAAATTTTCTAACCATAAGGGCCAATTACGCTTTCCCAGTGCAGATTGGTGTAGTGTCGCACCTTATATTCGGGGTTGGTGCCGGTTTGGTTAGCCGCACCATTGATGGCACAGGATTGATTTATGAAGACCCCAACGACCCCCACGGTTTGTTTACAAAAGAGACCTTTACTAAACCCGACTTCTCATTCGGAATGGAATATATCGACCCAAACATTACCTTGGGGTTGGCAATTACACATCTTTACCGCTCGGCACTGCACGCCGGTATTGACTATGCTCCAAGGCATTATTACATGTACGGCAAGTACCGCTTCGATAATGTTTTCAACAAGGTAGACCTTGAACCTTACCTGCTTATAAAAAGCAACCGGCGCAGCACCCAGTTCGACCTGAACATGATGGCCTATTACGATAAGATGATGTGGGTGGGCTTCTCATACAGGTTGGGCGATGCCCTTTCGGCCTTGTTGGGATATGCCATTACCGAAAAAATCAGGGTTGGCTATGCATACGACTACAGTATTGGCGTAAACAGGCGTTACAGCGGCGGCTCGCACGAAATTATGGTGCTGGTTACTCTTGATGGTTTCAACAGGCAAAGGATCCTGCCCAACACCCCGCGTATCTTCAATTAAAAATATCTTGATATTTCAATACCTTATAATGCCGGATTTTCCGGCTTTTTTTTTGAATTTTTCTGGGTTCCCCGCCTAATTATTTCTATTTTTACCTGTGAATCAATTATTTAATTTTATGGAAAAAACAGATAAAAAAAAGGTTAAAGGATCAGGAGAGAAAATAGAAAGAACCCTGCTGCAAACCCGGATCATTGATGATGTGTTTACCGATGCCGTCGATAGTGTTAAGCCCCGATTTGAAGTTGACATTGATGCCTATGTGAACAGGCTGTGGGAAGCCAACCCCGAAATCTTCGGATTGCTAAAAAAAGCTGACAGCCTTGAAGATGCCCGTGACCAGCTCTACACTTACCTTGAAAAAGCCGAACGAAAAATTTTTCAGGTTGATAATGACCTTCACATACTTGAAAAATCGACCGTAAGAGAAGCCATAAGGGTATTTAAAAGTATCATCGGACCTGTTAATGAATACCGAACTGGAGTTTCTGCGCTGAATTTTCTCTTCAACCTATCAAAAGGAAAAGTTGAAGAAGTTAAGCATGAGATTTCGGCAGGCTTCCTGTTGGAGTTCATAAATCTTTTCAGGGGCGTTGATGGCCGGTCGAATATTTATTTTGAGTCGAAACAGGCCAAGAAGGGAATACCAGACTTCCTGCAAATGGAAGGCCGAAAGGCATCTGAAGCTCGCACCGAAATTCTTAACGAGCTTTCATCAAACATGAAAAAGTATTTGCGCAAATACCCCAGCGGCCTTGAAGAAGAAGTTGTTACCTGGCGCAAGGCTAACCAGAAGCGCATCATGAAATATTTTGCGGCCACTGAAAAAGACTGGAACGATTACCAGTGGCACCTGAAACATGTAATTAAAGATGCAAAGCCGCTTTTTGACCTGATTGAGCTTACTGAAGAACAGAGGCAAGCCATTACCCTTGCTTCGAAAAACAAGGTACCCTTCGGGATCACCCCATACTATCTGAGCCTTATGGACAACAAACTCAACATAGGCTACGATCACGCCATTCGCGCCCAGGTGATTCCCCCGCTCGATTATGTGGAAAAAATGGTTGAGAACCGCGAAAACCGTGGTTTACAGTTCGATTTTATGGGCGAGCACGACACCTCCCCTGTCGATTTGGTCACTCGGCGGTACCCCGGCATAGCCATTCTCAAACCCTACAATACCTGTGCCCAGATTTGCGTGTACTGCCAGCGCAACTGGGAAATTGACCAGGTGCTCGATCCCAATGCATTGGCAAAACGTGAGCAGGTAAGCTCGGCACTTGAATGGATGGACGAAAATCCCGCCGTTGGCGATGTGCTGATCACAGGAGGCGACCCCCTTGTAATGCGCGATGAGGCCCTTAAAGCAATTCTTGAAGAAGTGACTGCAAAAAAGCATGTTTACCGCGTACGTATCGGGTCAAGGACACCCGTGGTGCTTCCTCAGCGCCTTACCCAGAAAACAGTCGACATGCTGGCATCTTTTCAGAGTTTTGGAAAACGTCAGATCAGCATCATTACGCATTTTGAGCACTCATACGAGATCACGCCTGAGGCAATGGAAGCCATTAAGCGTTTGCGCAAAGCCGGAATGATGGTTTATAACCAGGAGGTGTTCACGGTTGAAAATTCACGCCGCTTTGAGTCGGTGAAGCTTCGCCTTGACCTGAAAAGCATTGGTGTGGACCCGTATTACACATTCAACATGAAGGGCAAGGAAGAAACCCGAAAATATATGGTTCCAATTGCACGCATATTGCAGGAAAGAAAGGAAGAAGCCAGGCTACTACCCGGTCTCGACCGCACCGATGAGCCTGTTTTCAATGTACCCAAGCTTGGAAAAAACCAGCTGATGGCATGGCAAGACCACCGCCTGGTGATGATTCTGCCCAATGGCGCAAGAGTTTATGAATTTCACCCATGGGAAAAGAACATTCAACCTATACCGCCATACAACTATGTGGATGTACCCATATACGACTACCTTGAAGAACTGGCAGCCCGCGGAGAAAACATAAGGGATTACCGCAATATTTGGTTCTACTATTAAAATAAAACAAACGCTTAAGTGCTGAAAAATAAATAGTCTGGCTCAATCGTGCCAGACTGTTTTTTTTTGTTATGTTTGCCGAAAAATTATTCAAAACAATATTTTATATAAACATTGATAACATGAGTGTATTTATTGGAATCAGACACGAGGATAAATACAAAATGGAGCGGCGGGCAGCCCTTACACCCCGCCACATAGCAAAACTGGTAAAACAGCAAAAACTCGATTTCATTGTTCAAAGCTCGCCGAAACGCATTTTCAGCGATGACGAATTTCGACAGGCCGGCGCGATGATTGAAAAGGACCTTAATAAATGTAATATTATTTTCGGGGTAAAGGAAATTCCACAAGAAGCCTTTGAACCCGGAAAAACGTATGTTTTCTTCAGCCACGTTATCAAAGGACAACCCTATAATATGCCCATGCTAAAAAAAATGATGGAGCTGGGCTGTAACCTTATTGATTATGAGCGGATTGTTGATGACCAGAACAAACGATTGATATTCTTCGGTAAGTTTGCTGGCCTGGCAGGTATGATAAACTCACTTTGGAGTCTTGGAGAACGGTTAAAAGAATACGGATATACCGGCAATCCATTTCAAAAAATAAAACAAGCCCATAATTACCACTCGCTCGAAGAAGCCAAACAGCACATTTCGGATGTGGGACAGGAAATTGCCGAAAAAGGCCTGCCCCAAGAACTGCTGCCATTCACCATTGGTTTTACCGGATATGGAAACGTTTCAATCGGGGCACAGGAAATTGCCAACCTGCTGCCTTCAAAGGAAATATCGCCGGAGAAGCTTCTGTACCTGAAGGATCGGAAGGAAATCCCAAACAATATTATTTACAAGGTAATTTTTAAGGAGAAGCACCTTTCGCGCCGCACAGATGGAAGCGAGTTCGACCTTCATGACTATTACCAGCACCCCGAAAAGTATGAAAACGATTTTGAGCAGTATATCCCCCACCTTTCGGTGCTGATGAATTGCATGTATTGGGATGCCCGTTATCCCCGAATCGTCACCAAGAGTTACCTTGAGAAAGCATTTGCCCAAGGCAGGCCAAAAATGATGGTGATTGGCGATGTAACCTGCGACCCTGATGGCTCCATTGAATTTACCCACAAGGGAACCGAAATCGATGATCCTGTGTTTGTTTTCAACCCTTTTTCCATGGAGCCAACCATGGGCTTTTTGGGAGAAGGTATGCTAGTGATGGCCGTTGACATATTACCCAGCGAACTTCCGCGCGACTCTTCTGAGGCTTTTGCCGATGCCCTGTTCAGCTTCATAAAACCAATAGCCCATGCTGATTACGACTTGCCTTTTGAAGACATTGACCTTCCTCGGGCAATCAAAAAGGCCATGATATTGCATAAAGGCGAACTTACTCCCGAATACAAGTACATTGAAAAATACCTGAAATAATCACTCATCATTTAAACCATCAAATCCAGTTTTTGTATGAAGAAAGTTTTGATTCTTGGCGCCGGTATGGTAGTAAAACCCATTGTTACCTATCTTCTTGACAAGGGTTATTTTGTTACTGTGGCCACACGAACCCGCTCAAAGGCCGAAGACATGATTCAGGGCCACCCCAATGGGGCCGCTGTTGCATGGACTGTTGACAACACGCCTGCTCTCGACGAGATGATCAAATCGCACGACCTCACCGTTAGCCTACTGCCATGGATTCACCATATTATGGTTGCCAAACATTGTATTGAGCACAAGAAGAATATGGTAACCACCTCATACGTGAAGCCCGAAATGAAAGCCCTCGATCAGGAATCAAGGTATGCAGGCATTATTATCCTGAACGAGCTCGGTCTCGACCCTGGTATCGACCATATGGGTGCTATGCGCATTATTGATCATGTGCATAAGCTTGGTGGAAAAATTGAAGAATTTTACAGCATTTGCGGTGCCCTCCCCGCCCCCGAAGCAGCCACAAACCCATTTAAATACAAGTTCTCATGGAGCCCCAAAGGCGTGGTAATGGCAGGAAACAACGATGGTAACTACCTTCGCCATGGAAAGGTTCACTACATTCCAACACAGGACCTTTTCAAAAATCCGCTGTCGGTCTATTTCCCAGAAGTTGGAAAACTTGAGATTTATCCCAATCGCGATAGTATGCCATACATCGAATTGTACGGCATTCCTGAAACCAAAACCATGATGCGTGGGACCTTCCGCTACCCAGGCTGGTGCGAAAGCCTGGATACCATGAAGGCACTGAAACTTATCACCAGCGACAATTATGATTTCACCGGGAAAACTTATGCAGACATGGTGGCCATGCTGATCGGATCCATTGATTCGAACAACATAAAGCAAAAAGCAGCCGAATATTTGGGGCTTCCGACAGATGCTTATGCACTTAGTGCCCTTGAATGGCTTGGCGTTTTCGATCATGTCGCCATGAATCGCCAAAACGAAACTCCTTATGAGATCACTTCCGATTTAATGATTGCTAAAATGGAGCTTGGTCGCGAAGAGCGTGATATGGTGGCTATGCAGCACGTTTTTCTGGCCTCCTATCCTGATGGCAAACGCGAAGTCATCAAATCATCCATGCTCGATTTCGGTACCCTGGCAACCGACACGGCCGTTGCACGTACCGTTGCACTTCCAGCTGCCGTAGGTGTTGAAATGATCCTTAATGGCGAAATTACTGAGAAAGGTGTTCATATTCCGGTGATTCCGGGTATTTACAACCCAATTCTCGATGCTCTGGAAAAAATGAACATCAAGATGGTTGAAGAGTTTGGCCTGCCCAAGTCTGAGATAATCCAATAATAATTTACCGTTAAAACTGCCTGATTTCAAATTTCAGGCGGTTTTTTTTCATTTTGGACTAAATCGTTTTAGCAAATTATTACATTTGCAAAAGCACTCCCCTTTTTATGACTGTAAAATACAGGTAAATGGATTACAGTAACGACAAGCGAACCGTACTTACCCTTGATGGAGGCGGTACAAATTTTGTTTTTTCAGCCATACAAGGCAACCAGGAGGTGGTATCCCCTATCACGTTCCCTTCATACGGATCAGACCTCAAGCGCTGTCTCGAAACCATCAACGAAGGTTTTTGGCAAGTAAGCAAACAACTGAAGAAAAGACCTCAAGCTATCAGCTTTGCTTTTCCCGGACCTGCCGATTACCAGAACGGAATTATTGGCGATCTGGCCAATCTTCCTGGTTTCCGCGGTGGAGTAGCCTTAGGGCCAATGCTTGAGGAAATATTTCAGATGCCGGTTTTTATTAATAATGATGGCGACCTTTTTGCTTATGGCGAAGCTATATCAGGCTTTTTGCCAATGGTAAATGAAATGCTAAAAAAAGCCGGTAGCCAGAAACAATACAAAAACCTGATAGGCATAACCCTGGGAACAGGTTTCGGCGGAGGCCTTGTTCGCAACAGCGAGCTGGTTATTGGCGACAATGGCGCTGCCGGCGAAATTTGGGTGGTGCGCAGCAAATTATACCCGCATAGCTTTTCTGAAGAGTGCATCAGTATCAGGGCCGTAAAAAGAGTTTTTGCTGAGCATTGCCCCGAATGCGCTACGAAAGACCTTAGTCCAAAGGATATTTTTGAAATAGCCAATGGTCAGCGAAATGGCCATCGCCAGGCAGCCCTTGAGGCCTTCAGGCAACTGGGTGAATCAATTGGTGAAGCCCTTGCAACAGCACTTACGCTGTTTGACGGGCTTGTGGTAATTGGTGGCGGACTTGCAAACGCATGGCCTTTTTTCCTTCCGGAAACAGTGAAAGAACTCAACGGAACTATAGAAAAAATTGATGGCCAGCCGGTTGAACGAATGGAGATCGGCGCCTTTAACCTTGAAGATGAAACCGATACCAGGAAGTTTATCGAAGGTAAAGTCAGTACAATTAAGGTTCCCTTTTCAGGGAAAGAAATCTCTTATGATGGTATGAAACGAACAGGCATTGGTATTACCCGCCTCGGAACCAGCAGGGCTGTTTCAATAGGGGCTTACGCGTTTGCACTTCACAAAATCGATAAGAATCGCTAGGCTTTTTTTCTCACACCTCCTTGAGAAACGTGATTTTTTTCCGCAGCAGCTTAATAACCAAGTAGATACTGAGACTGAAAATCAGTGCAAGCATCCAAAAGTCAAGATCAAAGGTTAGAGATCGGTTCTTTATTGAATCCTTTACTAGATCGAATAGAAAAAACACGAAGAAAATGGCCAGAAATCCAGTCTTCTCTTTTACTATTACTTTTCTCCAATTGAATAACAATTTGTTTGGCTTCCAGTTGCGCAAAGAAGGGAAAAAGGCGGGTGTATTTTCAGCCCATTCTACGTAAGGTTCACCGAACTTACGTCTTAAAAACTGCTCCTCGGCAAACATGATTCGTTCATAATAAATCCAGAAAATAAGCACAAACCCGAGAATAAACCAAAGGTTCATTGTAAGCACCGAAATACCGAGCCACATAAAAAAATTACCCAAATAAAGTGGGTGCCTTACCAGTGAATAAACCCCATTAGTGTTTAACTCATCAGCAATTTGAGCTTTGGTATTCCTTCCAGAAGTATTTCGCGGAGTATGGCCAACGGTATAAATCCTTACGGCAAAGCCAAAGAGGCAAACAATAAGTGCAACCACCTGGTTGTAACGATCAAATTCAAGTTGGGGTTTGCCCGCCTGAACAGCCTTCCATTCAGTAAAAGCAAAAAGAGCAAGACCTGCCAAAAGGATTATGATTGGCAAGGTACCACGATAGCGAAACAGGAAGTTTCCCTGCTTTTCCATTTCTTCAATTAATGCCATAAAAATTTTATTTTGGGCGTGCGATCTGCAAATGTAATAAAGAATAAATCCTTTTTTGTGTCAAATTAAAAAAACCGCACTTGACATTTATTTCATCTGGTAATAATTTTTGACCAGATTTATATAATTAAAGCTTTTCCAAACATTTTTCAGATATTAGCGTTAAGTACATATAAGTGTTTTTTTACTGAAGATATAGATTTGCATCGTTTTTTTAAATTATCTACAAACAATCTGAAACCCCATGGAAAATCTTGGAATTGACAGTGACAATCTGAG
>Ga0114946_10002638_pt1 | contig 12253 bp, 12 predicted proteins | sample WalLakDeSediment_FD_88676 | JGI IMG/M metagenome (GOLD analysis project Ga0114946, IMG submission 88676) | Lake sediment microbial communities from Walker lake, Nevada to study Microbial Dark Matter (Phase II) - Walker Lake 11/02/13 Deep Sediment | ecosystem: Environmental > Aquatic >...
ATATAAGCTGTCCTGTACCGCAACATCATCGTCGATAATAACGTTTTGTACGGATAATCCCTCTTCACGGACTATATCGGCAGCCATTTCAAAGTTCATAACATCACCGGTGTAGTTTTTGACGATGTAAAGAACACCTGCGTCGCCGTGAACTTTTCGGGCTGCCTCGAACATCTGATCCGGTGTCGGTGAAGTGAATATTTCGCCCGGACAAGCGGCATCGAGCATACCATAGCCGACGAATCCGCCGTGCATCGGTTCGTGGCCGCTGCCGCCTCCGGAAATTACTGCGACTTTGTTTTTTACCGGTGCATCGGTACGATATATAAATGTTGGTTCAAAATGAATGTTAAGTAAATCCGGATGTGCTGCTGCCATTCCCTCGAGCTGTTCCTGTAAGACATGTTCCGGGTTGTTAATGAGTTTTTTCATCGGGAATTTCCATATATAAAATGTATAATTGAATCGATCTCTTGTGGTTTGGTTGGGCGATAATGTAAATATGAGTAGAGATGTTCCAAGTCTCTATAAACAATCAATATATGTATATGCATAATTCGTGTCAAGAACGCAAATTCTTCTTTTTTTAAAAAGAGGAGACTCCTTACGGTACGGGCAGTGAAAATTTAACATTCCGATAACATTATGTTAACAATTTAATAATCATATTTTGTTACGTTAAATTGTCAATATTTAGTACATTATTGATAATTAATTCAAGTAAACACATTTTGTATGGTATGGCAAAGCCGTGGAAAATACCCCACCTTAATCCCGATGAACCTTTACCGGTATGTTTAAGAAAGATACTTCGGGTACGTTTTCGTGAAATGCTTTCATATGAAGATGGTACAATTGACGGAGGTGATATTGAGGCATTACATGATATGCGTGTGTCATCCCGCCGTGTACAGGCGATCCTGAAAATTTATTCTGTATGTTTCGAGAAAAAAGCGTATAGAAAGAATTATACCAGGATCCGGACTGTCATACGCTCGCTTGGAGATGTCAGAGAACGTGATGTTTTTATCGACATGCTTGAACAATACCGGAAAGCACTGAATGATAAGGAGGGAAAAGTAATCGATTTACTGATTGCCCGCCATCGGTTATTAAGGGAAAAAGCACGCAAGAGTATGCTTGACCGGTTGAAACGCTTAGATCAAAAAGATTATAAAAGCGAGTTCCGGACTTTTATCGAGACATCGCTTTAATTTCCAGTTATGCCGTCTCCGTGGAAAATAAAACCCAAAAAGAGTTTCAGAGAAAATGCCGTATTCGCTATATCCGGCATGTATGATCATATGATGTCACATTCGTTTCGTGTCATAGATCATCCCAATTTAAAAGCCGAACTGCATACAATGAGAATTGCCGGTAAACCGTTGCGGTATACAATGGAAATATACGAGTCTTCATTCGGTGATGAATTTCGCCAACGGTTGTCCGAAGTTAAACATCTCCTTGAATTAATGGGTGAGATTCATGATAGAGATGTCAATATTCCGATACTGGTTGATCACCTTAGGGAGATGATTTTATTCAATAAAACTGTCCGTGATCACCGGCAGAGAATTTCGACGAAATCACTTCGCAGGTTGCTGTCTACCATGCGAACGGAAAGGCGTCAAAAATTTAATGAAGTATCCGGCATACTAAAACAGTGGCAGCAGACTAATTACGGAAAAAGGATTATCGATTCACTCATGGTTTGACGCATATGCAACTTTATTTTCTTCGACACGCAATTGCAGTACCGCGCGGAACACCCGGATATCCAAACGACGACCGTCCATTGACGGAAGAGGGTATTCTTAAGATGAGGGACGCAGCCCAGGGAATCTCTTTTCTTGTTGATGGATTTACAACAATTTTTTCAAGCCCGTTAAAACGGGCTTTTCAGACAGCAGAAATCGTGGCAGAGGCGCTCGGGCAAAAAGACAGGATAGAGATTTGCGACGAACTCCTCCCCGGTTCGTCATTCGAGTCTATAGGGATGAGATTAAAAAAAATGAAACGTAACGCTAGCGTATTGCTCGTGGGGCATGAACCCGAAATCGGATATTTTGCATCTGCGATGCTTGGCAGCGAGCATTCCGTCATACAATTTAAAAAAGGTGCTCTGTGCAGAATCGATACAGAAAGTTTTATGCTTCATGAGCCGGGAGTTCTGATCTGGCATCTTCCCCCAAAACAGCTTCGTGCATTGAGAAAGGTAAAATAAAAAGGATACTATATGCCCAATCATTTACGCCAACGTCATCCTTACCCCGGATTACTCATTATTGTCGAGGGAATAGACGGTTCAGGCAAATCAACTCAATTACAGCTCGTACAGCGATGGTTAATGAATCTGAATTATAAAGTTTTTTTTACAGAATGGAATTCTTCAGCGCTTGTGAACGATACCATTCGACGCGGAAAGAAAAAAAATCTTTTAACTCCCACGACATTCAGTATTTTGCACGCTACTGATTTTGCCGATCGGCTCATGCATCTTATTATTCCACCGTTGAAAGCCGGTATGATTGTTTTGGCCGATCGGTACGTATATACCGCTTTCAGCAGGGACGTTGTGCGTGGTGTGAACGCAGATTGGGTACGGGAGCTTTACAGTTTTGCCGTTCGACCCGATATTGCTTTTTATTTTAAAGTTCCCATTGATGTCTCATTAAAACGTATTCTCACCGGCAGAGCAAAACTAAAATTTCACGAGGCGGGTATGGATCTCGGTCTTCATACGGATCCGGTAGAGAGTTTTAAATTATTCCAGGGGAAAATACTGCTTGAATACGACAAAATTGCCTCGGAATTTGGGATGAATGTTATTGATGCGATTCAACCGATACACGATCAGCAACGAATTGTCCGGGAAGTCGTTACAAATAAATTATCCGATTATGTGCCATTACCGTATATCGCTAATCCAAGTGAGGTTCACCATGAAAAAGCATGATCTTTTTTTCGGGCATGGCCTTCCCTATATAGATGCAAACGACTTGCTTGGGAAACTGATCGTCATCGAGGGCACCGACGGTGTCGGCAGAACAACTCAGATCGAGAATATAAAAAGCTGGCTTGAGATCCTCGGTTATGGTGTCATTACGACAGGATGGACACGCTCGCGTTTAATGAAGATGGCAATCGACCGTGCAAAGGCGGGTCACAGTTTAAATATGCATACTTACATACTTCTCTATGTGGCCGATTTTGCCGATCGTCTCGAAAATGAAATAATTCCCGCTTTAAAATCCGGGTTTATCGTTCTCGCCGATCGCTATATCTATACTGCTTTTGCACGCTCAGTTGTACGCGGTGCCCGCCGTGAATGGATACAGCAAGTCTATGGTTTTGCACTCAATCCCGATGCCGTTCTTTACATGAAAATCGATATAGAAGATCTTATTCCCCGGGTGATAAACAGCGAAACATTAATGGAACGTTATTGGGCGAACCAATCCGGCCTGGGAATGGATTACTGGGAATCCGGTATGGATCTGAAACTGGGCGATGATTTCTACGATAGCTTTGTTGAATATCAACGCCGGCTGCTTCAGGAATTCGAACTTATGGCGCGGGAAATGAATTTTTATGTTGTTGATGCATCGAAAAGCTTCGAGGAAATAAACAGAGAACTTAAAAATATAATACTGAAGGTGCTTGAGAATGGCTAAAGCGCAACGACTTGCCGCGATCGATATGGGTACGAATTCTTTTCACCTTGTTGTGGTCGAATTCGATAAAAAATACAGCTCATTGAAAGTTATCGACAGGGAGAAGGTCGTGTTGCGGCTTGGCTCGGGTATTACCGATATGAAGCATTTATCCGAAGATGCAATGCGTCGCGGTATTGATGCTCTGAGGAAGTTTAAAACAATCGCCGATAATCATGAGGCATCTATTCGTGCAATTGCAACGAGCGCCGTGCGCGAAGCGCTCAATCGGATTGATTTTTTAAAACGTATAAAATCGGAACTTGGCTTAAAAGTTGAAGTTGTATCGGGTCATGAGGAAGCCCGGTTGATATATCTTGGAGTGCTGCAATCTCTTCCCTTATACGACCGGCAAATATTTCTCGTCGATATCGGTGGCGGAAGTACTGAATTTCTCATCGGTAAATCAGGTGAAGTTCTCTACAGTGAAAGTTTAAAACTTGGTGCTATTCGATTAACCCAGAGATTCTTCCCGGAAGGTGAGATATTGCCGGATAGTGTGGATGCATGCCGTAAGTTTATTAAAGGTTTAATTACACCGGTTGTACGGGATATAAAAAAGCTACCGTTTGAGACAGCGGTCGGAAGCTCAGGAACAATACAGAATATTGCCCGTATGGGGTTATTCCTGAATTCGGATTATGCGGATACCAGATTGAACTCTATTTCATTTACGTATGATGATTTACAGGGTGTCGTTGCAAGGATTATCGATGCGAAGGATGTAAAACAACGTAAAAAAATAAAAGGACTGGATCCGACACGAACGGATATTATTATCGGCGGTGTTTTAATTCTGGAGCAAATCTTTGAACATTTTAAAGTGAATACGATGACGGTATCCGATTATGCCCTGCGTGAAGGTATTATGCTCGATACGGTAAACAAGCGGTATAAATTTGAAAAAATTAATCATATTGACGATATACGTTATAAAAGTGTTATTAATCTTGCACAACGATTTAAATATGAGATGGTACACACGCATCATGTTACCGATCTTGCCTTAAAAATATTTGATCAAACAAAATCATTGCACGGGTTAAACGATATCGAACGCCTGTATCTTGAGGCAGCCGCGCTTCTGCACGATATCGGATTATGTATTTCTCATTCACAGCATCATCGTCATTCTTATTATCTGATCCGGAACAGCGGACTGCTCGGCTATACCGAAAATGAGAAGGAAATCATCGCGAATGTTGCACGTTACCACCGGAAAAGTCATCCAAAACCAAAACACGAATGGTTTACCGCTTTAACCGACGAGGATCAGACGGTCGTACGAAAACTTGCAGCCATTTTACGGATCGCCGATGGGCTGGACCGTACACACTCTTCAGCGATACGGGATGTTGATTGTCGAATCAATAAAAAATCCGTTATCGTTGTTTTACATCACGATCAATCATGCCCGATCGATCTTGAAATCTGGGGCGCCGCGCGAAAAAGCGAATTGTTTAATGAAACATATGGGTATTCAATAGCATTTCAAAGTCAATACACCGTAGGGAATTAGCTTTTACTTGTAATCCGACGATCACATATGAATATACCAACGGGTTATTCTGCCGTAACCCCTTCAATTAATTTGTTTGGTGCACTGTCTCGTTTTACTAATTGAAAAGAATCGTACAACAATCCGGTCACGGTGTATGCTTCGAAGGTTAGTGTATCGTTGTCGATGCTAATCAGTTGATAGAGTTGTGTATTCTCCAGGGCCATATCCATCCAATCTGCTGAGATCTCATACATTTTCGGACCGCTTACGGAAACAACATACATAACAGTGCTGTCCTCATCGAAAAGGTTTTTTCCCTCGGGAATGTTCATTCCGCGGGCATAGGTGTGATCATGCCCCTGTAAAACAATATCGACACGGTATCTTTCGTATAATTTTCTGATGTGTTTGTTTAACATTTCATTGTCAGGACGACCGCGGCCTGCGGAGAACATCGGATGATGATGCGTCATGATCGTCCATCTGTTTGGATTATCGTTAAGAACCGTCTCTAACCATTCTGCTTGTCTGACCGCATCGGCTTCGTCAAGATTCATCGCTTCGGTGTTAAGAGAAATGATTCGAACTCCCTGATAGTCGATAAAATAAACTGTTTCTTCCAGACCTTCCGGACCATGGATCGGTAATGTAAAATGAGTTCGCCAATGGGGTGAAAGCCAGCGATCGCGGGGAAATTCAGGTTCATACTCGTATTCATGATTTCCCGGTGACGGAATGCTGGGTACCATCCCGAAGAGCCACTGCCCGGCACCGAACCACTCGCCCCATTCGGAATCATGCCGATCGTGTCGGAGATTGACGAGATCGCCGGCATGCAACATAAAGCTTGCTTTGGGGAGATCGGAGTACGCCTGTCGGATTGCCCTGCTCCACATTGATTTAATATTATTCTGTGCATCGCCGAAATAGATAAATGAGAACGGCGCAGGTGAATCCTTTGCTGTTTTAAACTGAAACCATTCGCTCCATATCTCCCCGTCACCGACACGATATACATAGAGTGTGTTCGGTTGAAGATCTCTAAAAACGACGGAGTGGTGAAGTGATATTCCGTTCTCGGTCTCGAGCGATTGAGTCTCCGCTTCAAATCGTTTTGCATTGTGTACAAAATCGGGAGTGGGATCTGCTTCCGCTATTTCTGCTATGGCTTGCACGATAGTCGTATCGCTACGCCATGTCACCGCTTGCGTTGCGGCAGGATCACCGGTCCAGGTTAACACAATGCGGTCCGGTACGGGTGACGGTGCGTATGATTGCATGTCGATATTTCTTATCCGGTCGTTATGGAACGCGACGATAGATTCTGACAGTGCTAAAAAAATGATGAGCGATGTTAGTGTTATACGTAATCTTACCATAGTATTTAATTCCGTGTCAATATATTATTATGTGACGTTACGCTTACAGGATTTGAAAGCAGATTTATTACTGATCCAGCTCAGTCGTTATATTTGTCGATGAAGGTAACGCGGGTGTTTAAAAAGTATGTATCGCAACCGATATAGTCGGTTGCGATACAAATCTGAATCATACAGTTTTAAAAAGATATACTGAGTGTTATCAGATATCAAAACGTAATCCTATTGCCCCCCACCATGATACAAATGATGAACGGTATGGGTAGTCGTTCGTTCCGTAATAATGGTGATTCGGTATGTTTGTCAGATTGTTGAGCTCCATAAATAACCTGACATTCCTTTGTAAACGCTGGCTTGCGGAAACGTCTACCTGCCAGTGACCATCGAGGTAGCGGTGGTAATCTTGTCCATTTGCCGAAAACTCATATGGTGAGTACAGCATACGTTCCTGTCTGTTTATCGAAACCTGAGCGTAGAAACCGGCTAACTGATATGTAAGTGCGAGATTTAAAACAGTCGGTACCATTCTCGGTAACTCCATCTTTTCATTTTCAAGCCCCTTGAGTTTTGCCTCCGAATGGGTGTAGGTATAATTTGCATAAATGCCTAATCCGCTTAATAAACCCGGTAAAAATGAAAGTTGTTGCTGCCAAGCTGCTTCGAAACCGTAAACAACCGCACTTTCTCCGTTCTCGGGTCGGGAGATACGAAAACCGTCATAAGTTCCGCCTCTCTGGATTATCCTGTTTGTATAGACAAAATCCTTTATATCTTTATAATATATTCCGCCGGAGAGTATACCAATATTCGTAAAATAGTGTTCGACCAGTAGATCGATATTCATCGAGCGAAGAGGATTGAGTTCGGAGTTCCCCCGAGCGATCGTCTCGTCGGCAAAGTCGATAACTTCGTACGGAGCCAGATCGATGAAATTCGGTCTTGCGATAGTATTTGTCCATGCAAGACGCACATTTGTCAGCGGCGATAGGGCATATTTAACATGAATCATCGGGAAAAAATCGAAATAATCATTACTGTTGCTCAATTGCGTAACGCCGGCAAAATCACCGCTCTCGTCGAAACGGACTTCGTTACCGGTATATGTACTGTTGGTACGCTCGATTCTCAATCCGGCGAGGATATTGAAACGATCGAATGCCATTGTTGTCATTACATATCCGGCCAGGATATCCTCGGAAGCTTTATAAAAGTTGGAGTGTGAATTTGCATGGGTTCGATTCATATCCTCCGTGAACAATGCCTGATTTTCGTTCCAAAACCTGGTGCCTTTTTCCCAATCGATAATAGAGCCGATGCGGTATTTGCCGTTAATGTGATCGCGGTCCAGTGTTTTACCGATTTCTTCCATACGCAGATCACCTGCGAACCTGGTCCACCGTCGGCGGGTATGTTCGCGTTCCTTATCTTTTGCATAATACTTTCCGCCAAATTTTATCGCTCCTTCGTTACTACCGACGGAGTATGGCAATTCAAAATTTAACGTCACAAAATAATCGTTGTCTACCGCATCCTCCCGACGCTGCTCGTAGTATCTGAAACGGTAATCATTAAGATCATTGATATCCTTCGCGTTCGTCACACTAAACGTGGGAAATTTACGGTCGCTTATTCCGTAAACAAGATCCACACCGGTCTGCCTGAAGTTGAAATATTCGCGAATGGGCTCATCGTACCTTCCGTGTGAGTAACCGAACGAGTAATTCATCATCAGATTTTGAATGAGACTCTGTCCGCCGAGCGTCACATTATAAAGACGGTTATTTTGTGAATACGTTCGTCCCTGACGTTCTACACGAGCGCCGGAAACGGTGGTTTGGTTGCTGTATTTACCGTTGCCAATATTGATATCGAGTTCGAGCCGATCTTCCCGGTCGAAATATTCGTTTGCCATTCCCCGGATGTAGAACGAGTTACGTGCATCGAATTGGTAATCGAATTGTCCGCTAAAGCCATACCGTTCACGCTCAATTAAATGAAGTGTCGGACGAAGCCGCTCAAGAACGTCGGTCATTGCACCTCCTCCGAAATTTTGCTGTCCCCACTCGGTACGGAGATCCTCACTTGCGCGATTATTTATTGAATATGTTCCGTTTAATAAAAGATTGGCATTACCGAAACGCTCAGCGTAGGTAATTGCCGCACGGTAGTCGGTGTTTGTTTCCGCAAGTTGATTATATCCGACCGCCACAGTACCAAACAGTGTTCGTCTATCACTGACCGGTCGGTGGGTAACGAGGTTCACCGTACCTCCGACGGCATCCGCATCCATATCAGGAGTGATTGCTTTAATGACCTCAAGGGAGGTTACCATTTCCGATGAAATTCCGGCAACGAATGTTTCACGATCTTCGGGTCCAGTGGTTGCCATACGTTCACCATTTATGGTCACATTACTCATTCCCGGTGCCAGTCCGCGAATATAGATATTACCTGCCTCTCCCCCGGTCGTGTAATGAAGACACTCCGGGAATTCGTTGTAACGCTCCGGCTAGATTCGGATCCGGAAAGCGCTCGAGTTGTTCGGCAGAAATTATATTTTTAATATTTGCTGCATTTTTCTGTTGGTTAAATGCCCGTGCCTGCCCCTGTAAAATTCCGAGCACGACGACATCATCAACCCAGATGAAATCATTTTGCAAAGCAAAATTCCGACTAATAGTCTGTCCGCCGCCGATCGAAAGATCTTCCTCAATTTGTTTGTATCCGAGGTAGCTGACGCGAATTGTATGTCGTCCCGATGGAATACGGCGCAGTTGAAAACGTCCTTCATCGTCGGTTGCGGTTCCGATTGTAGTTCCGGTAATAAGTACATTGGCTCCTGGAAGCGGTTGGTTTGTACTGATATCGACAACTCTACCTACAATTGTACTGCGTCCTTCCGCCTCGTTTGCTTTAAGAGTGAAATGGATAGATAGTAATATACCTATGAGAATAACAATTTGTAAGATTTTCATAGATTGACTCTCCTTAAACGAATCTATGTTTATATTATTTTATCCGGTATGGTAAACACGTAAGTATACGACTGCCATGTTAATGCAGTATAAAGGCAATATTAAGATAAGATGATATTGAAATCGAACGGTGAATCGCTCTAATTATGTTGATTTAATTCTTATAAATAACATATAACCCAAGGTCTTCATCGTGTGGAAATACTATCTTCTGGCATTATTTTTGTAACACCGATGATATAAAACCTAAGTAATAAAGCAATTAAAGAAGTATGATGAAATGTATACTAATTCATTATTTAAAAAATGTCAGAATTGCGGCCGTGTATGGCGGAGGCGGGAAGATTTCCTCGAAGATCCGGAAATCAGAACTGTCGGATACCAGGTAAACAGACAGAGGCTGTTGAACGGATTGTTTTATTTTCATCATGGATGTTTTACCACACTCGCCATAGAAGTAAGGCATTTTCGCGATCTCTATACCGGTACGGTTCATCCCCATTTTGATATGGGATCTGAAAATTGCCCCGGTTATTGTGCGATACGGGATTCATTTAATAAATGTACAAACCTCTGCGAAGGTAATTTTGCCAGAGAGATCTTATATCTCATCAGGGATTGGCCGAAAAAATGTGAATGTTCGGATTGTCATTGTCAGGACGCATTGCCGCTACAAATTCAGATATGATGTGTTGCCGAAAACTGAATGAGATTCACAGGTCGGTTATTTGAGGATTGTAATTACTACACTCTGAAAAGGTAATTTTTACCTACGAGAAAATAATACTTAATATCTACCGATATATTATAGTGTTTTATTTATCTATGCCCCAGATCCAGGTATTATTTAAATATTCGTTTCTGGTATTATTTTTGCACTATTTGTAATACTTTACAAGTAATCGCTGGTGTATGCAAAAAGAGTGCTGCGCTTTCCATTGCCGTTGAATCATATCAATCATTATCTGGTAACATATTATTTAAAAACCAGTTGCGGTAGTAATCAATAAATTTTACCGGACACCGGTGATCGGTAGTCGGAGTATTATGAAGGTGTGTGAACGATGGAGAAAAATTCTGTCTTCAAAAAATGTCCTAACTGCGGTTTTGTGTGGAATAAGCGGGAGGATTTCCTTGAAGATCCGGAAATTAAAATTTGCGGTTATCAGTTAAACAGGAGTAAACTCCTGAGCGGATTATTTTTGTTTCATCACGGATGTTTAACAACGCTTGCCATTGAGGTAGAGCAGTTTCGTGATCTCTATACCGGTGTGGTCCATCAGGGCCTCGAACTGGATTCCGAACACTGTCCCGGCTATTGTGATGCGCGAGATTCATTTCAGAAATGCACGGTTCTCTGCGAAGGTGTATTCGCAAGAGAGATACTACTTATGATAAAAAATTGGCCTAATAAGTGTAACTCCTCAGATTGTCACTGTCGGAACGAATCGCCTGTACAGATACAGATATGATACATATTTCATTATCGTATCACAGGCATATTATCTCATCAACGGGAGATCTCCCGATGTATCAAAATTGAGCGGTATATTCTGAAAAAAATCAAGTGAAGAATCGAATGCCGCCGATCCGGTCAGGCGGAATTGTGCCATCTGTTCGCCTCTTAAAATTCTGTATAAACTTTGACCCAGTTCGAGAAAATTCATCGAGACCGGTATCTCGATGCGACTCTCCTCATTTTTATTCATCGACAGCACAGATTCCCGTGTGCCTTCAACGAGACTGGTGCCGTCTACTGAAAATGCATAGTGCATATTTTTCAGACCGAGAGAAAATGAGTTTGGATTTTTTACATCGAGTGCAAGCGTAGCCCGGGCGCCGGTAAAAGAAATGTTATCGATTTTAAAATGGGCAATATTTATTGAGGGTGCTTTTATGACCGGAATCATCCCCGATCTCTGTACGGGAATCCGCACATCCCCGATCACCGGCACCGAAAAAGCGAAACCGGATTTGAATTGATAGTTCGACGTATCCTGTCGTCCTACCGATTGGACCGACTCTATGATATCCCTGAATCTCAGCGAGATCGGTATTTGAACGGAACTGCTCGCATTCGCTCCTATTTGCATACCGTCACGTTGATCACCTTTGACAAATGACTTGTCATTCAGTAAGAGCTCATAATCGAATGACGATAAGGATATACCGAGTTGATTCGGATTTTCGATCATAATATTGAAGAGCAATTCGAGAGATTCAAAAGAAACGTTTCCGAAATCAACCGATTCAATTTTGACAACGGGTTCTTTGACCCCTCCGCCGAGAATAGCATCAATGACGGCACATCCGGGCAACGAAGTAATCAATACGAATAATAATATGTAAGAATATTTTTTCATAATATAATCCATTCAATCAATTATTCTTTCTTTCTTCCCCTCCTCACTTATTTTTTTTCTCATTCAACCATGCACTCATGCATCCATGTATGCTTTTCACTCACTGGTCATAAAGAAAAACGGTTGCATCTGAAACGAGTGATAGTGGGGACGGAGCCTGTCGGTGTTGTAATATTTTTCTACGTTAATATTCTTTTTTGTACTGGTGACGATTTCGAGAGGCACGTTGTCGTATCGTCCGTTTTTAAGAACAACCAAGCGTCCATGAATTTTTTTCAATAAAAGATCGAGTGCCAGGTTGCCGTATGCCATGGGGACAATA
>Ga0114946_10002639_pt1 | contig 12251 bp, 16 predicted proteins | sample WalLakDeSediment_FD_88676 | JGI IMG/M metagenome (GOLD analysis project Ga0114946, IMG submission 88676) | Lake sediment microbial communities from Walker lake, Nevada to study Microbial Dark Matter (Phase II) - Walker Lake 11/02/13 Deep Sediment | ecosystem: Environmental > Aquatic >...
GGGGTTTTTTACCGCCTTCATAGCCGCGTGAGGGTGGAGGGGATGGCGGGGTGGGCTGGCTCAAATCGTCAAGGGCTTCGATCAAACGCGCTCCCTCAGCTGCCGATATTTTTCCCTCCTGGATCATCATCAATATTCGCATTCTTTCTTCTGTTGAGACCATGTTAACCTCTCTTTGATTCTACTTCCAGGCCTTGGAGCAGCTGTTGAGCCTGGAGGGGGGAGATCTTCCCTCGCTCGAGGTCGTCTAAGATACGACGTCGATCTTCCGGGGACAGGGTAGGTTCCTCGTCTTTACCTGGTTCATAACCAAGTGCGCGGATGACATCATACAAACGGTTGCGCAATGTGGGATAGGAGAGGCTGAGTTCCTCTTCCATCCTGTTGAAACGTCCTTCACAGCGCACGAAGGTCAGAATGAAGTTGATCTGCTCATCGGTCAGGTCAGCAAAAGGGCCGGCGTAGGGTTGGAAATGGCCCTCGACAGCGGTATCGCAACGTGGGCAAAAAAACCGGGTTACCAGTATATCCGATTTGCAGAGCGGGCATTGCTCTGGCATTTTTTGCATTCATACCTCCTTATGATAACTACACTTGTTATCTTGCAGTTCTCGTAACTTCTCAGGCAGCCCTGCTGCAGAAGGGTGGGGTGTGGTGTGGCGGCGAAGCCGCCACACCACACCCCCTATTCCCTCGCACGCTGAGTAGTTACCAATTCTCAAAACTGTGTTATAATCAGTTTAATTCAAGCGGATGTTGAAAAAATCAATCTTTCCGCCAAACAACCTCAAAATAATCAAAGTACCTTTTTACACCCCTATTTTATCATAAAGTTAGATATTGTCAATAGGAATATTGACAATTTTTATATTTAGTCGTGAATTGATGAAGTATTTTGAGTAATAAATTAGTAAAATTTAAAAATCACCCAAGAAAAATTATATTAATACTGTTTTCTATTCGACGTTTCCTGATTGGTGGCTTGGTATCGATTTGTGATTTATATCACTTTTTATCAACGATTGTGCATGGATGGATGAACAACGACCTTATTTACATCGCACTATGTGGTTGCAGGATTGGTTATAATTTAATTGATAAATCGTAACTACTCGACTTGCGAGGGCGCCCTTCAGCAACAGGGCTGCCTGAGCAGTTACGATAAATCAATCATAGATGTGTTACGAACTTAGGTAAAGGAGATGATTTTAATGATCAAAACTGTAAAAACCCAATCAACCTGGAAGGAAGCCATGCGTGTGGAAGGCCAGGCCAATAATCATACATTAATCATTGATCAGCCCGCTGATATGGGCGGGGGTGACGCGGGTCCTAACCCGCTTGAATATTTATTGGTCGCGTTAGGGAGTTGCCTGGGGACTGTGGCAGCCATCGTCGCCAAACAAGAGGGCATTGAACTTGAAGGTTTTTCGTTAGAAATTGAGGGCGACTATGACCTGGATTTCTTAATGGGTAAGACCCAGGATGGTGATGGAGGATTTTTAGAGATACGGCAGAAAGTATCCATTGATGCTGATCTTGACGATGAGGAAAAAACCGCGTTCTTTGAAAAAGTCCACTCACGTTGCCCGGTGACCGGCAGCCTTTTAAATGAAACCCGCATCACTTCTGAGGTTCATTAACGTTCCCTGTGGATATTACTGATGACAATGCTGTTTTGATTAGCTTAACAATGAATGTGAAAGCATCATGGATGCGTAGTTAGGGTTCATGTGCTGATGTTGGTATAATGAACAAAAGTCTTGAGAGGAGTGATTATGCCGAATCCCATTGTTGAGTGTATCCCCAATTTTTCCGAGGCGCGGCGCCCCGATGTGGTCGAGGCGATTATGGATGCGATTGCCGCGGTGGAGGGTGTTAACATTCTCGACCGGCATTCTGATATGGACCATAACCGCACGGTGGTCACCTTTGTCGGGCATCCGGATGGGGTAGAGGAAGCAGCCTTCCAGGCGATAGCCAAAGCCAGCGGATTGATTGACCTGGATCAACACCAGGGAGAACATCCCCGGATTGGCGCGGCGGATGTTGTACCTTTTGTGCCGATTTCTGGCATATCGATGGTGGAGTGCGTGGAAATGGCGCGCAGGTTAGGAAAACGTGTGGGTGAGCAGCTCAAGATCCCGGTTTACCTGTACGAAGAGGCTGCCACGCGACCTGAACGGGTGAACCTGGAAAATATTCGGCGGGGTCAATATGAAACCCTCAAGCAGGAAATCGGGGAGAACCCAGCCCGTGAGCCTGATTTTGGCCCATCCAGCGTGACCGGTGCGGGCGCGACGGTGATCGGCGCCCGGCAGCCGTTGATTGCCTATAATGTCTACCTTACGACCGATGATGTTGCCGTCGCCAATAAGATCGCCCGGGCAATTCGGCATTCATCGGGTGGATTACGGTATGTGAAATCGATGGGTGTGCTGGTGGAAGGCCTGGCGCAGGTGTCGATGAATCTGACCAACTTCAGGTACACATCGATGGCGCGGGTTGTCGAGATGATCCGGCGGGAAGCCAGCCGCTACGGTGTGGGGGTGCACCATTCTGAGCTGGTTGGATTGGTGCCCAATGACGCGCTGGTGGATGCTGCAGTGTGGTATATGCAGATGGACCAGTTTGAACCCGACCAGGTCCTGGAAACGCGCCTGTACGCGGCGGCGGCACAATCCCAGGAAGGCCCGGTGAGCGACCAGGATAAGGGCTTTCTTGAGGCTTTGGCCTCGGGTGAACCCACACCCGGCGGTGGGTCTGCAGCAGCTTATGGTGCCGCGATGGCGGCCTCATTGGTGGCGATGGTTGGACGGGTGACCGTTGGCAAAAAGAAGTACGCCGAGGTGGAAGTTGAGATGTGGCGCTTGATTGAAGAAGCCACTGAGTTCCAAACGGCGATGCGCGAAGCAGTACAAAACGACGCCCAAGCCTTTGAAGCTTATATGAAGGCCAGGCGCTTGCCTCAGAACACCGATCAGCAGAAATCAGAGCGTATACAGGCCATCCAGGCAGCGTCGATCAACGCGGCAGAAGTGCCCTTACACGTGGCGCGGCATGCCTCGCAGATCCTCCAATTGGCACTGCGAGCAGCGGAATTGGGAAATATCAACGCGATATCGGATGCTGGATCTGCGGCTGCATTCGCTAAAGCAGCATTAGAAGGTGCTGGGCTGAATGTACGCATCAATTTGCTCGGGCTTGAAGAGGAACCTGAACCCGCCCGGATGCTCACCGAATTGAGGACGCTGGAGAACCAGGCTGCTAAGTTAAGCCAGGCGCTTCACACTGTGCTCAACGAACGCGGCGGATTGGACCTTTCATAATACTTTATGCGCAAACTACACTTACTGGTATTGATTGGGTTATCCCTCACGTTGGGCTTTTCCGCCTGCCAAACGGATGAGGTCAGCGTGGCGATGCCCGTCCAGCCTACTCCGTTACCCACCGTCAGCTCTGAAGATGAAGAGATTATTGATGTCCCGGTTGAGCTTGAAATTGATTCTGTGCAGCCCACAGCGGTCGTTGTGGTCGATGAGTTCCCTGCTGACTTTAATAGTTTAGACTGCGAAGATGTGTTTTGCCTGCAACCCTGGCCAGGTTGGTTGGAAAGGCCCATTGGCGAGGGCGATATCCGCACCATCGATTACTCTTACCCCTATGCCAGCACAGGTGGCGGGACCCTTGATCCGCATTTTGGGGTGGAATTTCCGAATAAGTTTGGGACGCCGGTACTGGCAGCCCATGACGGGCAAGTGATCTTTGCTGGGTCGGATCACATGACCCAATTTGGTCCTTTCCTGGGCTTCTATGGTAATGTGGTGATTTTGTCTCACCCACGCATATTAAATGATGAACGCGATGTCTATAGCCTGTATGCACACCTGTCTGAGATCAAGGTTGAGGTTGGTGACCAGGTTGAAACCGGCCAGGTGATCGGAGAGGTGGGTGCAACCGGGGCGGCCATTGGTCACCACCTGCATTTTGAAACACGGTTGGACAGCAATGCGTATGTTCACACGGTCAACCCGGTCTTATGGTTTGCCCCATTGGAAGAACTCAACCAGCAGGGCACAGCGATGCTGGCAGGCTTGATAATCGATCAATTAGGTAACCCGCTGACAGAATTTCCACTCACGTTAGAAAAACTCTCACCAACGGGTGAAGTCGAGGCCATTTATTATCCATTAACCTATTATCCCATTCGGAGCAACGGTTCGTCTTTCCTTGGCGAGAATTTTGTCCTGCCAGACCTGCCCGCTGGAAACTATCGCCTATTATTTATCGCCGAGTATTTATATGAGATCCCGTTCACGCTTGAGCCCGGTTCATTGGGGTTCATCACATTCCAGCAACCGCCAAGCACAAAAGATTACGAGAATGATTAGCCAGGAGTTTTTTATAAAATGACGATCAAAGCTGACCGTTGGATCCGCCATATGGCCCTTGAGCACAAGATGATTGAACCCTTTGAAGAAGGCCAGGTGCGCCAGGGCGTGATCTCCTATGGCACTTCTTCGTATGGATATGATATCCGGGTGGCTGATGAGTATAAGATCTTTACGAATGTCCATTCTGCTGTGGTGGACCCAAAACATTTTGACCCAAAATCGATGGTCGATTTTCGAGGTGAGGTGTGCATCATTCCGCCCAACTCCTTTGCATTGGCTCGCACGGTGGAGTATTTCCGCATCCCACGCAACGTGTTGACCATCTGCGTCGGAAAGAGCACGTATGCCCGCTGCGGCATCATCGTCAATGTGACCCCATTCGAACCGGAGTGGGAGGGTTTCGTCACGCTTGAAATATCCAACACCACGCCCCTGCCTGCCAAGATCTACTCCTTTGAGGGGATTGCCCAGGTGCTGTTCTTTGAAGCGGATGAAGATTGCGAAGTCTCCTATGCGGATAAACAGGGCAAGTACCAGTACCAGAAGTCAATCGAACTCCCTAAACTGTAAAGGTACGCGTTGATGAAGAAGATCGTGGTGGCGTCGCTCAATCCGGTCAAAGCTGATGCGGTGTTGAGCGGTTTCAGGCATTTGTTTCCAGGCGAAGATTTCCAGGTAGCACCCATCCGCGTGGATTCCGGGGTTGAAGACCAACCGCTTTCTGACCAGGCTGCCCGCCAGGGCGCTGAGAACCGGGCACAGGCTGCCAGGCTTGCAGATCCGGTGGGTGATTATTGGGTGGGCGTTGAGGGTGGATGTGACACCCTGGGAAAAGAGATGATCGCTTTTGCTTGGGTGGTGGTGCTTTCAAATGATGGCGTTGGCAGCTCACGCACGGCGCACTTCCGCTTGCCTGTTGAGGTACAGCATCTGGTGGAAGCCGGCATGGAATTGGGGGATGCTGATGATCAGGTGTTTGGAAAACGCAATTCTAAGCAAAAATCTGGCGCGGTGGGCTTATTGACCGGTGACGTGATCACACGCAAGACGTTATATGAGCAGGCCGTCATTTTGGCGTTGATACCTTTCAAACGCTCCGAACTTTATTGAGAAAATTCGCACAGTGGGGTAATTTGTGTTTACTGGATTAACAAATCCGTTGAATTTTAATAGTATGGGGTCTATCAATCTTCTAGGGTATAGGGGCTGATTTTGGGGACCCCATTCAACTGAACGATCACATCGATCAACTCGAAATCGTCCACACCCTGGGGTGAGAGCTCAACCACCAGGATGGCTGAGTAGTTAGGGGGGAAGAGGAAATTATCAAAGACGAAGTTACCCATACTGTAGGCGATTAAGCCATCTTTGTAACGTTCGACCCGCTGCAGCACATGCGGATGGCTGCCGATCACCAAGGACGCACCGCTATCGATGGCAAGGTGAGCGATCTTTTGCTGCTGGCTGGCGACTTGCTGGACAAGTTCGTATCCGTTGTGCACGAGGACGATGACGATATCCGCCTGGGCTTTGGCAGCAGTCACGCCCTGTTGGACGCGTTCCTCATGTGCCCACGCCACGCCTGGTTGGTTGGGGCCTGCTTCCCAGGATCGGTAATCATAGGTTGCAGGAGGGACATCCATATACCCCAGGAACGCTAAAAGCAAACCGTTGACCTCAATCACCACGGGTGCGTGAGCCTCCAAGGCATTCATGCCCGCCCCAACCGCCTGAACGTCCTGCGCGGTCAGGCTTTCAAGGGTATCAGCCAGCGCCAGGGGGCCGTAATCCAGGATGTGATTGTTAGCCAGGTTGACCAGGTTAAACCCGGCATATGCCAGTGAATCCGCAGCAGCGAGCGGCGCTCGGAAGGCGTAGGTTTTTTCCTGTGCTGTGCCACGCGCCGAAATCGGGCCTTCAAGGTTTCCCACGGTGACGTCTGCGGAACTGAGGGTATCAGCTGTGTAAAGAAAAGGCGCTGCAAGACCTTCCGTTTCGATCAATTCGCCAACCGTCCTGCCTAGCATGACATCTCCGACAGCCATCAGGATCACACGCCGCGAGGGTGTGGAACTGGGCTCTAAGGTTGGTGATGGGTAAATGTGAGGGGTGGTTATGGCGGTTGTTGAAATTTGTGCTTCTGAAGAGATGATGGGTGGGGTGACAGCAGGCGTGGGGTTCGGAATTTCGGTTCTTGGGGGTGGTGAAGCACTGATTGACGGGGTTGCTGCGGTGCTGTGACAGGCTGTTGGAAAAAATAAAAGCAGTAATGCAAGAAAGAAAAAATATCGAAGAGACTTGCTGTGGCGATGACCCAATTTAAAAGTCAAATATTTTCAATATTTTATTGGACTAATTTGATAAGCGGAGAACAGCGGTGATGCCAGCTCGCAGTACCAGGTATCTAAATACCCAATCTTATGCTAGCGGCTTGAACGATGCAGCATGAGGAGGATCAAGCCAAAGATGAACCCGCCAAGCACAATCAGGATCGCATCCTGGCGTTCATTGCGATCTTCCAGGAAGACAAAAGTCTCTGTATGCCCCAGGTTGGTGACAGGCGCTGCTGACTTTGTTTCTGGCTGCGGAATTGCTTTTGGCGCTGCTTTCTTCGTTTTCTTTTCGCCAATGGTGATGAAGGGCATTAATCCCAGCAGCTTGATTTGGTTAATCCCTGGCACCCGCACCAAGTCGTTGATTTCTGTGTAGGGTCTGTAATCAATAATGCCTTGTGCCAGGCCTGGCCCGATGCCGCGGATAGCGACCAGTTCTTCCAGTGAGGCACGGTTGATATCCACTAACTGTAAAGGTGATTCGGTCATGTTGATCTCCTGTGGTTCCTGTCTTGTTAATAACAGCCGAGTGAACCGATGCTGTTCTTTCCTACTAATTAGTATAACTTGATTATGCGCTTATTTCAATTCTTCCATCGAGATGGTGATGGATTTGTCCGCGCCAAAAACCGTTTGGGTTTTTAGTAGACACCCCGCCGGGGTGTCTCTTTGAATATGAGGGTGTTGAAAATTTTGATAAATCGTAATTTTACCAAGACGTAGGGGCATGGCATGCCGAGCCCCTACAGACCCAGGGCAATCGCAAAGTCTAAAAATTTTCTAGGACATATGCATCTAGCCTCAACCCTTCTTGTTTCGGAAGCAAGTGGGAATAAATGTTGGATTTCATTGAAATTTCACACATAAGCGATAGGATAATCATGAAATTAAATTCTTAACCTATCCCTAAATCCCTTCCCTGAAAGGAAGGGACTTTAAGCCCCTTCCTTTCGCGAAGCACTCTTCGAGTAGGGAGGGGTTGGGGTGGGTCCTCATACTAAATATCATCTACCAATTGATTAGGAGGTTTGGTTTCATTTAAAAAACTACTTTGCGATCGCCCTGCCTACAGACAAATTCCTTGTTTTGCAATCATGTTTATCAAAACCCTCAACATAAAAGGTTTACAGGGCGAAAATCCTATGCTATAAAGGGGGCATTGTTTGTGATGAAAATTGCACTGTGGAATCTGATACTCGTAGACAGGTGTAAAACTGGGATGAGCATTGAGCAGCCCTTTTGGGAGAGGAAAACCCTTGAAGAAATGACCGCTGAAGAGTGGGAGGCCCTGTGTGATGGGTGTGCCAAATGCTGCCTGCACAAGATTGAGGATGAGGACAGCGGGCAGGTGTATTTCACTTATGTCGCCTGCCGCTTGTTAGATATCAATGCTTGCCGGTGCCAGGATTATGCACACCGCACAGAAAAAGTGAAAGATTGTACCAACCTGACGCCGGAAATGGTTCGTTCGATAAGTTGGCTGCCCGTATCCTGTGCTTATCGGCGGTTGGCAGAGGGCCGCAAGTTAGCCTGGTGGCACCCGTTGATCTCAGGTGATCCGAACACCGTACGACTGGCAGGCATTTCGGTCTGCGGCAGGGTCATCCCTGAATCGCAAGCAGACCTGGATATGCTTGAGGAGATGGTTGTGGACTGGTTTGATTGACCGCATGGCGCAGGTGAAAGACGGATAAGAGTTATTGAATTATGAGCGTTTTATTCCAAATTATTATTAAATCGAGATCTTAAGGTATACTAGTGTCATCCCACGATGATGCACAATCATGTGTGATTAAAGGGTCGAAGAATGTCTGAATCAGAAAATATGAATTTAGAAATGAAAGACCTGTTAATTGCTGTCGTCCAGGGGCAGGATACGGATATGGCCATTGACGCTTTATTGGATGCAGAATTTGTTCTGACACGCCTGCCCAGTGTGGGGGGGTTCCTTGGACGTAAGAATGCCACGTTGATGATCGGCTCGCATATGGATCGCAAAGAAATAGCGATTGAAATTCTGAATAAAACTTGCCGCCAGAGGGTGGCTTTTATCGCAGTCCCGATGGAGAACTCCCCTCTTCCCATGCCGGCGCCGACGCCGGTCACGATTGGTGGGGCGAGTGTGTTCACCATCGCAGTAGAACATTATGAGGAATTTTGACGATGAAACTGATCATTGCCATTATCAAAGATGAAGATAACGACGCGGTCTCGAAAGCCCTGACGGAAAATGAATTCAGGGTAACTTTTATTGCCTCTACCGGCGGATTTTTGCGCAGCGGTCGCAGTACCCTCCTGATTGGCATTGAGGATGAACAGGTTGAGACAGCGCTGGACATTATCCGCAAAAGCTGCAAGCAACCGGGTAAAAGCAAAGAGAAACGGGCGACGATCTTTGTGCTAAAAGTTGATCAATACACGCAATTGTGAGGACCAGGTTATTGCAGGATCGTTTTGGCCGCGACTCAAGCGCAGGGTATTACGTAATCATTCGTAAGAATCAAATTACAGTGAGATTACGAATTTATTGGACACATTCAATCAACAAGAATAGGAGAATATGATGGACTTTGGATTATCTTTCGGTTATGTTTTTAAGGATAAGGAATGGTTTGGCAAGATCGCTATTGTTGCCTTGTGCAGTTTGATCCCAGTGGTTGGCCAATTAATTGTTGTTGGCTGGGGATTGAAGGCGACAAAAAATGTGATCGACGGACATGTTGAGAACGCATTACCCAAATTGGATTTTGGGGCTGACCTGGGGCGTGGATTTATGGCCTGGCTGATCACTGCCATTTACAGTTTACCGGTAGCCTTCGTTGTGGGGATTTCCGGGACTTTATTTGGGTTTTCCGACGGCGTCTATGAAGAATCTGTTCGGGTGATTTTAATGATCGTTGGCGGTTGTTTGGGTTTTCTTGGCCTGCTCCTTGCCATCGTGATTGGCTTTATGGGTATGGCTGCCGTGGCGAACTACGTGGCCAAGGGTCAATTCAGCGCAGCGTTCAAACTCAAAGAGGTCTTTGGATTGGTTAAGAAATCCTTTGTGTCCTGGCTGCTCGTGTTGCTTGGTGGCGTCCTCGCTATGGGGATTATCGCCCCCTTAGGCGCAATTATCTGCTTCATTGGTGTATTGTTCACTTCGGCTTATGCAACCGCGGTCTACTCCCACTTGCTGGGACAGGCCTATAACAAATCCGCCACACCCGTTTTGGCTGAGGTTGAAGTTCTGTAACCACGCAAGTACAATTTATTCAATACAAAAAAGAGTCACTTTCGGGTGACTCTTTTTCTTTAAAAGAATGTTGTAATTACTCAGTAGTGGGCGAGGGTAAGTGGGGGGGTGTGGTGTGGCAGCGAAACTGCCACACCACACCCCCCCCACTCTTCAGCAGCGGGGCTGGCTGAGTAGTTATGACTGTGCTATTCTTGAAATTCCTGCACCTGGTAAATAAATACATCCAGCTTCTTTTTGCGCCACAGGTCACCTGAGCCACCCATTTTCATACACAAATGGGACAAAAATTCTTCGGGGTCTGGCAGCTTGTCCCAGACCTGGGGTAAGAAGGTCGCTTTGTGCAACCCGTCATGCAGGATGACGCCGTCGACGTGCGGCCTGAGAATGGTGACCAGGTCTTGCGGGCTCTTGTACGCAAGCCGGGCACGGGGTGTCAGGGCAGATACCTCAATATTAATGTGGGGCAATTCTGATGGTCTTACCCTTGGGAAGCGATAATCTTGTAAGGCGGCCGCGACAGCATGCTCCTGGACATCCATTGCCAGCGGCTGGTAGGGATCCAGTGCGCCAATGCAGCCGCGTAAGTTGCCATCGATGGTCAGGGTCACAAAGGAAGCGCCTGGCTCCTGGAGTGCTGACGGGAGTTCATCAAGCTTGATTTGTGGTAAAGGTTCGCAGCGCACCGAATTCTCCAGTGCCTGGCGGGCGATGGTTAACAGGATGTCTTGCTCGATTGCGTTCAATTCTAGGGTCACAGGTTTGCCAGCCTTCTCCAATCACGGTTGAAATACAACAGGGGAGAACATCCATTCGCCCCATTTTTCATGGCTAAGACTTCACCGAAGAAGACAGTTGTCGCGCCAACGTCGAAGGCGTTAACCACCTGGCATTCGAGGAAAGCGAGCCCACCTGCAATCAGGGGCACACCGGTGACCATGGTAAAAGTGTCTACGCCTGCAAAACGGGATTGATCCTCCCCCAACTGGCTGGCAAAGCGCCTGGCAAGGGATTCCTGGTCGACACCAAGGATGGTCACCCCAAAGGCGCGGCCACCTTTGACCGCTTTTTCCGTGCGGGTGGACTGCTGTAAAGCAATCATGACAGTGGGTGGTGAGAGGGCGATGGAAGTGAAACTATTGACGGTCATCCCATGAAAAACGCCAGCCTGGCAGGCTGTGACGATGGCAACGCCAGTGATCCATGATCGCATAACCTGTTTAAGTTGTTCTGGACTGATGTGATCGCTCATGCTATCCCTTCGTTAAGAATTGTTATACTTTGTCCCCCCACGCTCGTCAAGCCGATGTATAGCACATGTGCTGATCCTGATCAAAAAAGTTTTGAACCTGTCAAAAAACCGAGACTTAAGGTAACATATTATTCTATGGACGATCAAACGCCTCTGGATGAGCATGTCGAAGACCTGGAACCCCTCGTGGAAGAGGAGGGAGTAAAACAGGTGAGTCCGGCCAAGGAAAAGAAGCCTGCTGTATTCAATTTCTGGGGCGGTTTAACAACCGTGCTGGGGGCAGCTTTCATCGTGGCGACGCTGTTCACGCTATGGACACCTGGCAGCCTGGTTGAAAGCAGTTTGGAAGCCAGGATGGCCCAGGTGATCGATTTTGTTCCTGGGGAGGGCGAAAGCATCATGGTGAGCGCACCTGACCTGGAAGAAGATGTGAACTGGCAAAACATTGGGATTGTTGCAGGGCATTATGGTTCTGACCCTGGCGCGGTGTGCCCGAACAATGTCACCGAAGCCGAATTGAACCTTGAAATTGCCACGCTGGTTCAAAAACGGCTCACTGATCTTGGTTATGAAGTTGATTTATTGCAGGAGTTTGATTCGAGGATGTGGGGCTACCAGGCAGCCGTGCTCGTTTCTATTCATTTAGATTCCTGCCAGTATGTCAACGAACAGGCGACGGGATTTAAAGTCGCCTCAGCCTTATCCGCGCAGAATATCGCCGACAGCCAGAGGTTAACCCAGTGCCTGTCGACCAAATACGGCGAGGTCACTGGACTGCCCTACCACGCAGGCTCAGTGACGAACGACATGACCTATTACCATGCATTTAACGAGGTTGATCCACGCACCCAAGCAGCGATCATTGAGGCGGGGTTTATGAACCTGGATTACCGTTTCATCACAGAAGAAACAGACCTGGTGGTCGAGGGTATCGTGGCCGGGATTTTGTGTTACTTAAATAACGAACCACTGAGTCCATAACGATGAATAAGGAATCCGAGCGACGTTTACTGGCAGAAAGCAAAACCGCACTTCAA
>Ga0114946_10002641_pt1 | contig 12243 bp, 12 predicted proteins | sample WalLakDeSediment_FD_88676 | JGI IMG/M metagenome (GOLD analysis project Ga0114946, IMG submission 88676) | Lake sediment microbial communities from Walker lake, Nevada to study Microbial Dark Matter (Phase II) - Walker Lake 11/02/13 Deep Sediment | ecosystem: Environmental > Aquatic >...
CAATGCTAACATCGGCATTCTAGACCGGAGCGCGAGAACCCTGTTGATTGACCCGTCCAGCCCCAATATCATCTATCTAGGGACTTGGCACGGTGAAAGCATTTATAAAAGCGACAATGGTGGTGGGTCCTGGTTTTCCTCAAACCACGGGATTTTCCCAGAAAAGGTCTATTCTTCAGCCATCAACCCGGTTAACCCACAAACCCTATTTGCAGCCACTTATTTTCGTGGCGTCTTTAAAAGCATTAATGCGGGTACGAACTGGGCGCAGGTTGGGCTACCCCTAGATTTCGTTTATTCACTGGATATTGATCCAGCCAACCCCAACACAATTCTGGCGGGGACCATGAACAATGGTATCTACCGGAGTGAGAATGGGGGCTCCGATTGGAGCAGCAGCCAAGATGGCCTAAGCGCAACCTCAATCACCTCAATCGTCATGGCCTCGGCTTCTTCTCCGGCTGTTTATGTTGGCACCAACGGGTCAGGTTTATTCTCCACATCAAACAACGGGGAGACCTGGAGTGCCCTGAGTTCCGCAGTGGATGACAAATACATCTACTCGATCCTGCAAATTCCAACCAGCCCAAACATTCTGTACACAGGTACAAGGAGTGGAGGGGTATATAAAAGCGAGGATGGAGGTACAACCTGGCGTGCGATGAACATCGGTTTGCCAGTTGTCTCAACAGCACAGGCCGGTTATCTATCACAGGGAACCGTGCGATTGGAACCGGTGCTCCCTGAACAGGGCTTGTGGAACGAATTTGAAGAAGCAAAGAACGAGGTTCTACCAGCCGATATCAGCGATGAAATTTCCGTATCCATCCTGTCTTCAGCAGCTGATCCCAACGACCCTTCCAACCTCTATCTGGGTACCAGTAGTGGAGTGTATAAGAGCCAAAACGCGGGTGGATATTGGAGCGGCAGCGGTTTGGGCGGGAGAGTCATTTCCTCCCTGGTAATAGATCCCTTCCAATCAAATAATATACTTGCGGCAACGAGTGCGGCGGCAGGCAGCCTCTTTAAAAGCACAACCGCCGGTAGCAGCTGGGTGCCGGCCAACATGGGGTTGGTCGGTATTGGGGTCAATTCCATTTGGGCTGATCCAAACCGAGCCAATGTATTTTTTGCAGCGACAGATAGTGGGATTTATAAAAGCGAAAACGGCGGTACGGTGTGGAGCCCATCTGGTTTGGCTGGACAATGGGTCTATTCGATTAGTGGAAGCCCTACTAACCCATTTGCCCTGTATGCCGGCACAAACAGCGGTTTGTATAAGTCCAATAATTATGGCAGAGATTGGGCATCTGGTCATCCATCCCTGACCTCAAAAGCCATCCGCACACTGCTCGCCCATCCCACTGCTGAGCAAACGCTTTACCTGGGAACGACCAATAACGGGGTTTTCCTTTGGACACATTTTGAACAATAGCAACTGGCAAGCAAGCATGACCCAGGCAAGCTGGCTTACAGCGCTCATTCAAATGTGTCATAATACATATACGAGTGTGGATAGAATCATATGGTAGATTCCAGGAAAATGTGTTAGGCTTAATCCACAGTGCAAAAAATTTACTGATAGGAAAGGACAAATCTCATGACTCCTCCTGGAGCACCCGAGCTCATCATCATCCTCTTGATTGTTATTCTGCTTTTTGGGGTAGGACGGATCAGCAAGATTTCAAAAGAATTGGGAAGTGGTATCCGGGCTTTTAAAGAAGGCTTGCAAGGCGATAACAACGACGAAGAAGAGGAACCCAAAACCAAAGAAGCCGCTTCAAAAGAGGAATAACTGTTCAATTCTCGCTGATTCTACCAAGATCGGGAGAAATGTCCGCTTGGTCGAACTCTTCAAATGCAGGACGTAAATGCTCTCGCTTATCAAAAAATATCCAGGTAAACAGGATTGCTGCCCCATATAAGACCGCGGTAGTAATGAACAATGGTGTAAAACCATACGAGATCTGAACCAGGCCAGAGATATACGGTCCTGCCGCCCAACCCACCTGCCAGGCCAATTCCTTTATACTGTTGACAGTACCCTGTTCACGTTCGTGAACCTGCTCCATTGAAAATGCGCTGTACAACGGCACAGCCATATTCATCAGTACCCCGCGCATTAAAAAGCCAGTTGCAGCCAACCAAAAAATGGGTGTAAAGCCCATGATTAGCAAAAAGAGCAAACTCAATCCCTGGGTGAACACGACCGCGCGGATTTTACCCCCCAATGCTCCAGCCATCCTCGGTCCAATCATCGACCCAACGCCCACCAATAGAGAAGAGAGACTGAATAATATACCCAAACTCTGATCGCTAACAGCATGTCGTTCCAAGAAGAAAACATTGATATATGGGATGAGGATTGCCGCTCCAAAGCCTATCAGCAAATTGGGCAGGGATAATTGCAGGGTGAGCGGTTTTTTTAAGACCTGCCAAACCGAGCTGCTCGGGCGATTTATGACAGATACATCCTGTTTGACAGGCAATTCTTTAATGAGTAACAATGGCACCAGGGTAAAGAGGCCCAGACCAACGCTGCCCAGCAAAACTGCCTGGTAGGCGGTCGCACTGCGAGCAGGAACATCCAGCCAGGTAGCGAACCGGGCCGGCAGTTGCCCTGCCAGTACACTGCCAAAAGCTCCAGAGAGAGTAACTAAACCAAAGCTTAAACTGAACAACAATGTCCGGTTGTGTTCATCCGAGACTTTCATCATAAATGGGGCCTGGCTCAAAAAGTAGAGCATTTGGGCAGCCCCAGCGATAAAAGCAGCAATCAAGATCAAGGATGGGTTATAAACTGTCACTTCCAAAGCCATGGCAACAATGAAGACAGCCACCCCCAGGACCATGGCTCGCTTACGACCAATCTTATCGGATAATAAACCCATGGGAATGCCTAACACCAGCGCAGCAACCGCCGGCATGGCATTAACCATCCCTAAGAAATCACGCCCAAAACCCCTCTCCAGGATATAGAAATTGAAGAAGAGCTGCCACGCACTGATCACAATACCTTCTAGGATGATAGCCAGCAGGAACAAACGCGCAGAACGATTAAAGGTGCGCAGTTGAGTCAAGGGGTTGTGCAGTACCTTGAATGGTTCCATGAGTAGGTTTATTTATTAATATTAGATGCTGGGTTTTCTTTGCTGCCAGCCAGTTGCTTGTTCATAAGCATAAGCTGCCTGTAGTAGCCTGGCCTCGTCCCAGGGACGCGCCACCAATTGCATTCCAATTGGCAAACCTTGTGCAGTGAAGCCGCATGGGAGGGAAATAGCCGGCAGACCGGTTAGGTTGAATGGCGCAGTAAAGCGAGTCAGCAGACGCGCCCTTTCAACGGCATCCGCCCCTGTTTCAGGCGCAGCAATCGGTGTGGTCGGTGTTAACAAGATATCATAATGTTCAAATAACTCTTCATAACGGCGTCGCAGCACAACTTGCAGGCGACGAGCCAGGACATACTCCCCCGATGAGCAGGCTGCGCCTGATTGCAGGCGCTTGAACACATCTTTGCCGAATTCCTCCGGCAGATTATTCATCCTTTCCTGGTGAAAAGCAGCCGCATCACTGGTGACCATCAGCCCGTTCGCGCCAGCCGCTTGCAAAGCTTGGGGGAGTTCAATCCCCTCAATATATGCTCCAAGATCCTCGAAAACGCGGCTGGCAACCTGGACACAGGCCAGGATCTCGTGGTCGGCCTCTTCAAAGAAAGGATCACTGGCGAATGCGACCCGCCAGCCTTTGATGCCCTGCTCGAGCGAAACAAGATAATCTGGCACCGGTACATCTACCGAGGCCGGGTCCTGAGGATCGTAACCAGCAATTGCCTGCAATAGGATCGCTGCCTCACGCACCCAGCGCGCCATCGGGCCGGGATGATCCAGATTCCAGCTCAGGGGGATAACGCCCCGCAGACTTACTCTCCCATAAGTGGGTTTCAGGCCAACCACACCACACAAAGAGGAAGGTATGCGGATTGAGCCACCCGTATCACTTCCCAAAGAACCCAGACACAGCCTGGCAACCAGGGCAGCAGCTGAACCACCGGAGGATCCCCCACTGATCCGCCGGGTATCCCAAGGGTTTCGGCAAGCCCCATAATGCGGGTTTTCATTGGTCACCCCCAAGGCAATTTCGTGCATATTCAACTTTCCCAGCAAGACCGTACCGGCTTGCTGAAGCTTTTCAACTACAAAGGCATCGGCTTCAGGAAGGTAATCTGCAAAGAATTTCGAACCCGCCGTGGTCCGTATCCCACGCGTCTCATAAAGGTCTTTCAGGGCAATGGGAATACCATGCAGAAGCCCTCGATATGCACCTCGCCGGATCTCCTGCTCCGCCTGGCGGGCAGCGCTCAGAGCAGTTTCCGTAGTAACCGTCAGGAAGCAATTCAAACCCGGATCAATGAGCTCAATCCTTTTCAAATAAGCCTGGGCCAGCTCCACCGGGGAAATTTCACCGGAAGAGATGGCGGAGGCAGCCTCAACTAGATCCAGATCTGTAAGCTCCATGCTCGTTATCCTTTACTGCTATAGATTTATGGGTTGTTAAGCTTGGCCCAAGATTTGTTCCAGCTCCTGGCGGGTCTGGTGGGGGGTTTTAAAAAGAATACCTTGCAAACCAACCTTTTGAGCCGCTTCGACATTGTGCGGAAAATCATCTACAAAGATGGTTTCGTTTGCAGGCAAATCTAAACGCTTAACGGCAAGCTCGTAAATACGCGGATCAGGTTTTGCCAACCCAAGCTCGGCAGAAATGACGATATCATCAAAAGCATCTGCGATCTTCCAGGTATGCGTAATGACCTTACGTAGATTATCCCAGGCATTGCTTAACAGCCCGGTTTTATAGCGCGGGCGCAGGGATTGTATATAATCGACCAACCCGGCATCCAGCGCATCCCCGCCCCAGAAACCGCTGCGAACACTGGGAAACTCATCCGTAGACAAACCTAAGGCTAACCGGACGTTTTCCCAGTGTTCCTTGGTCGTGATTTTGCCGACCGTTGCCAAGCCGGCGCTATTACTTTCAAACACTAAACGGCTAAGCTCATCATAGGTCAGACCCAGGCGGCGAGCCAGCTCAGCCCGCGGGCGGCGGTCCTCAGTCCGCACCAACACGCCGCCCAGGTCAAAGATCACCGCGCGCATATTCATCAACTTGCTATTGTCCTCATTCATCCAATCCGATCAACGGTTTTCGGAAAGCCGAACTCCGCCGGGTGACCTGAAAGCCAACGCTCTCGTAAAGCCGCAGAGCCCCGGTCAGATTATTCGCATCTACACCCAAAGCCGCCTCGGTCATGCCGCGCTCCTTGACTGCCTCAAGGCTCTGTACGATCAGCGAGCGGGCTAAGCCTTGCTTCCGCCAAGGACGGCAAACGCTGATATCTTCAGTATAGCCACGCTTGCGATTGTACTCCCGATTCTCATCGTGGTTGATGAAACTCAGCACCATCCCCGCAACCCGATCGCCATCCCAAGCCACTTTCCACAGGCTGCGGTCATGAATTGGATTTTCAAGCCAATTCAAATAGTCCTCTTCCGCCGGTGGTACATAATTCCAGTGGTCACGAAAGGCTTCTTGCATGGCAGCCCAAATTGCAGAAAGGTGCTCGGGCTGAACCGGACGCACTTCCAGTCCCAGCGGCATGGGCGCTTCTGGGATATCCTCCAGGCTTGGACGGACCATCTCAAAGAAGTAACGGATTGGAGTATAGCCATTTTTCTTTAGGAGACCCTCTTTTAGAACCTCTGTATCAGAGCTAAAAACCTCATAATACCGAGGAGCATCCGAGCGAAGAAGGCCGCCATTTGCTAATCTTTCCGCTATTTCTTGGAGACGTTTTTCATTATGCATCAAGAAGACACTGCCAATGCCCTTGCCGCGCCAAGCCGGCAGGAGAAAAGCCAGATGAAATCCGAACCATTCCCCATCAAGGTTCTGGTTCCACCAAACCCGAGTATACCCTACCATTTGCTCATCTACTTCTGCAAAGAGCATATCCTGGTATGGATCGCAGTTCACCAGATGTGAATAGTTGTGAACGACTTCCTCTAAGGTATCCGAGCGTTCTACCCCATCAGCCTCTTTGCTGCCCTGAATGGTCGCCAATATTTTCGGATAATCGGACTCGCCCCGGAAGCGCCGGAAAGACAAGCCTGGAAAACCACCTTCCCTGGGCAAGTCAAATGTATTAGTTTTGATCATATCAATTTCCATTGTAAACTCCATTTTTTAATCCTATCTTGATCATCAGGGCGAAATATTAATCGCCTGGTTTTGCCTGCATATTCTGGTTGCTCTTCCCATCCGGGGAGAGTTTAAACTTGCGCCACACCGGCAGAATGGTCAGCAGAGCAGCCCAAGCCGTCAGCGTGAAGGGAAAGCGCGGGCCTACCCGCTCCCAAAGCTGAGCACCGATCATCGGGGCCGGCAAGGATATTACACCCAAGCTAGTGCTGAACAAGCCGAAAGCAGTGCCGCGTACATTCTCAGGCACGGCTTTGCTGACCAGCGACTGGTAAGCGGGTGACATCATTCCCACACCCAGGCCAAGCAATGCCCAGGCCATACCATAGCCCCAAAAGCCATCTACCTTAACAAAGAGCAATAGGGCCAGGAATTGAAGCAGGAAACCCAACCCGATCGCCAGGCGCTCACCTTTCTTATCGGCAAACCAACCAGCCGGGATGGTGATAGCCATCATAAAGACACCGAAGATTGAGTTCAGCCAACCGATCTGCTGGATGCTCATTCCACCGACTTCCTCCAGGTAAAGGGGCATCAGCGTAAAAGACATGGTGAAAGCCATATCTCGAACGCCATCTGTCACCAATATCCAGGTGATCAAGCCACCAGCCAGAACCAGGCCCGTCATCATGCCCAAATTAGAGCGCAGGCTGGAAACCGATAGCTTCTGTGGGTTGGCCTCGTGGCCGCGAGCTGCCACCCGCGCCATGCCGATTCGGATCAGAGTCGCCAGGGTGTAAAAACCACCCGCAACGACCAGCATCATCTTGAAGCCATACTGGTCAGCTAGCCAACCACCTAGAGGAGGGCCAATCACGGCTACAATCATGAAGATGGACTCGGTGATGCCGAAGACGCGCGCCCGGTTCTCCTCGGTCGATTGCTCGGCGATAAAAGCGCCAAAGCTGGGACCCACCAATGAGCGGGTGACCGAGCTAAAACCTTCTCCCACCAACACCCACTGCCAGGTGGGAGCCAGGATCAGGCCAACGTAAGACAAAACGCCGGCAATACTGCCCAAGGCAATGCTGCGCAACCTGCCCAGTGTATCTGAGATCCAACCCCCCAAGATTTGCAAGGCCAGAGGGACGATCTGAGACAAGGTAAAGAACAGGCCTACCTGTAGAACGCTGGCGTTCAGGCCTTTCAAATAAAGCGGCAGCAAGGGGCCATACATATTGCCACCAACATTTGCCAGGATCATTGCCAGCATGAATAGCTTCAGCATATTATTGAGCAGAGGAGCTTTCTTAGCCTCACCTAAAGCGCTCCCTTGTATTTGATTCTTTTTTGCAAAAGCTTCCGTTGTCATTGCCAATTCCTATAAGCTGCTGGATATGCAGCTACTTTTGTCTGGCCGGCCCCGAGTATTCTGCAAATGATTCTTCCTGTGCGTGCCCTGGCTCGTTAAAGCTGCCGGGCACGCACAAGACGATATCAACGGTTCCGGATGATAGGACCAATACCCACCATTGGCCGGGTGTTCCTGGCAATTTGCGCCAGTTGAGCCGCCTCAATGGACGAGGGAGATTCGTTACCTAGGAACTTGAAGAACGAGATCGCCCAGATGATTGGATTGGATTGCCGGCGATTGTCAGAAGGCCGGTTGCCCATCAGATTGATCGTGGTTGTACGCATTGTGTTACCTCCTGTAAAGCGAATACCAAATTTAACTGATCCTGCCGAACGTTTAGTAAAGAGACGAATGCTGTTATCCATTACTGTTTTCCTCCTCGCCAGATATCCATCAAATTAAAGAAAACCGGCCACGGTTTTCCCGTGGCCGGAATCGGGCACAAAAAAAGCCACGGGGCTGGAGCGCACCGTGGCCGTAATTCACTAAAGCAATTTGCTAACGATCAACAGGCGCACTCCAAGAAGGACGAAGAAGGCACGAAGACTCCGCTAACTCCGGCGGCTTCGCAAACCTTAGAAATGATGGTGAAATTCATCGACATGAAATACGCTCCTCAATCATTAGAACAATATTAGGCGCAAAGGATAACACAAGTGTCCGGAACCTGTCAAGGACAAAAAACCTGGTCAGGTGGCTAGTTTATATATGCGAATGCTCTTCAGGCAATACCCTAGAAATTCCAAATTTTGGGGGTGTGAGCGTGGTTAATCATGCTCACACCCCCAAAATCCAAGCTGTCTTTACTTAATCATGGAACGCCGGCCTCAGTAGGATACCCAGCTTGTCGCCAATCGAGGACGCCTCCAGCCATGCTGGTCACATCTTCAAAACCTGCCGCCAATAAGATATCTCGTCCTTCCTGGCTGCGGTTTCCCGAACGGCACACCACAACGATCTCCTGACCGCGGGGCAATTCATTCACCCTGTCCTTGAGCTGGCTGAGGGGAATCAAATTTGTATTGGGAATATGGTAATCATCCCATTCGTGCTGCTCGCGTACATCCAACAAATATGCGCCTTGCTGATATTGTTGATACGCCTCCTGCACGGTGATTTCTGCTTCGAAAGGATTTTGTAATACAAGAACTACCAGGATGACCAAGGCTACCAACCCTACACCGCCAATTCCAAGCCATGTCTTGTTCTTTGCCTGGCGCCTTGCAGCTCGTTGAGCAGCCTTGCTTTTGAACTGACCTGTCTGGACCGGGCGCTTTTGAGCTGGTTGCGCGGGCGCCTGCCTGGTTTTATTTTGTGCGCTAGATGTAGTTTTTTTCTTCTTGGCCATGGGGACCCTCCACCGAAATTATAAGGGCAGACCTGTAGACTTTCAAGCAAAATGAGGGTTAATTATCGAAAGAGGGTATATGTGTCGATAATCTCGCCCAAACGGGTGATGAATTGAAAGGTTATCTGGGATTCATCAGCCTCGACCAGCATTGCGCCATGATCATCCCTAAATCTCATCTGGCTGCCAGGATGCAGACTTAGAAATGCATAGCGTGGGCCTCCCCCCAGACCATTGACAAAATAGGGCAGCCCGTCGATCAACAACCGCTCGTAAGTATGGTCATGTCCGCTGAGCACAGCTGTGGCGCCCCAATCCGTGAATGGCCACTGGATCCAAGGAACAGGACCATGTGTACCGGATGAGAATGGTGGGTGATGCATATAGACGATCTTCCAGATGGCGTCTGAATCTGCCAACCCATCCTTCAACCAGTTGGCCTGGATGGAATCGCGTCGAAATCCATCCGGTTCATTGCTATCGCTATTAACAGCAAAAAAATGGACCGGCCCCCAGGTAAAATCATAATAACGCCCATTACCCGGCAATGTGAAATAATCCAGGTATGGCTGGGCTCTTAAAACGCCGTAATCGTGATTGCCCAGGGTCGGAAAGAAGCGATTGATATCAGCTCCCTCACCAAAGTTGCCTTTGTAGGGATAGATATAATCGTGATAATACTGGCCAATGTTTTCGTCGATTGTTTCTGCCGAGCCAATCGGGTAGTTGTTATCGCCAGTGGTGAGGATAAGATCAGCCTGCCAGCTTTTAACCAGCGCAGCGACATCCTCAGCTGGTTGGCCGGCCAGTCCATAATCCCCAATCACTGCAAAACGAACGGTCAAGGTGGGTGTGGGTGTATAGGTTGGCGTAAACGTGGGCAACGGGGTTTCAGTTGCAGTAAAGGTGGGGGTTGGCGTAATTGTGGGCGTTGCGGTGAAGGTGATGATGGGCGGATTGGGAGAGGGCATGTGGTTCTGCCCGGCAGGCAAAGCATTCCCATCAGCACTCAATGGGGCAAACTCTGTTGCCGGTGAAAGCGGGGATGGGAAAGTATCTATGGGTAAGCCCTCTTCAGCTACCCAGGATGTACACGCCGGCAGCCCCAAGAGGGCCAGAAATGCAAAGATTTTCAACCAGGAAATTGGCAGCACGGAAAATTATCCAGGGATCATTTTTCGACCAGTTGATACACAGATCCACGGTGATTGACCAGGTAGATCTCCCCATCCTCGTCCTGACCGAAGGAAGTGGTGCGGGCGCCGGTTTCAAACAATAACCCATTTTCCCACACCCCGGCTGGGTTTTGAAAGAGCCCCCAAACCCTGCCGGAGCAGTAATCTCCATAAACATAAATGCCCTGCCAGTCTGGCAGGCTGCGTCCTCGGTATACGTAGCCGCCGGTAACTGCACAATCGCTCTGCACGTGCAGAGCATACTCAATCACCGGCAAGGTCAAACCACTTTGGTCACAAGCGGATGACTGGAAACAGTGAAAACCTTCCATGATATTCCAACCATAATTTTCGCCCCCAGGGCTACCCGCTGGCTGGAAATTCACCTCTTCCCATGCATTTTGCCCAACATCCGCAATATACAGATCACCGGTCAGGCGGTCAAAAGAGATCCGCCAGGGGTTGCGCAAGCCGTAGGCCCAAATTTCTGGACGACCACCGCCGTCCACAAAGGGATTACCAGCCGGAATAGAATAACCATCCACTTCACTTACATCGATCCGCAGCAGCTTTCCCAGCAGCGTATCCACTGACTGCCCATAATTGCGAGGGTCCCCACCGGAGCCACCATCTCCAAGGGAGATATAAAGGTACCCATCGGGTCCAAAGGCCAGATCACCGCCGTTATGATTCCCATAGGGTTGTTCGACCTCCAGCAACCGGATCTCAGTAGATGGGTCGGCCAAGGATGGGTCTGCTGAAACCCGGTAGCGGGCAATGACGGTATCCCCACTTCTATCTGTATAGTTGACAAAGAAATACCCATTTTCGGTGTAATCAGGGTGGAAAGCCAACCCCAACAAACCCTGTTCTGAGCCCGATGAACCTACCCGCGAGCGGATATCCAGGAATGGAGCAGCTAACAAGCTGCCATCCTGGATAATGCGGATAAGCCCGGGCTGCTCAATCGCGAACAAGCGCCCGGAACCATCCCTCGCGTTCTCAAGTCCGATAGGTGTAGTGAGCCCGTCAACCACCAGGCTCCATTCATACCCGGCAGGGTCTGGCAATGCCACCGGTCTGGAAGAGCCAGGCTCAGGGCTGGGGGAAGGGGGCTGTGTAGCGAATGCCTGGGTTGGTTCTGGCGCAGCAGCGGCCGTGTGTTCTGGGACAATTGTGGGCGGTGTGAGCACATCGGGAGAGACGATCGTTGGAGTGAGCGGCGAAAAGGTCGGTAAGGGTGTCATGGGCGGATCGGAAGCGCCCAACTCAGCCAGCAAACCGCAACCAGCCAGGATAAATGTCAGGAAAAAGTATAGTATAGAAATTAATATTTTCATCATCACCATCAATTCATAATTCATTCAGACCAGGGAGAGTCAAGTCACCAATACCCCCTAATTTATTTTCAATCTGATTATTGGATTAGATCTCCTCCTTAAAGTCAGCGTCAATGATCTCATCAGAACTTGAGACCTGATCTTGCCATAAGTCAGGGGAACTCTGTTTCAGTGCAGCCATATGCTCTTGGACAACATCTGGAGGACATAACTCCACAAACAAATACATACCCAACCAGATCACGCCAGCATCATCAACTGGGCCAGGCGCCAGGTCAGGGAAACCGAGCAAGTACAGGATGGCTGCCACCGGGATCACCTTAACCAGCATGCTGACTCGTCGATCGGCCATTAAGCGCAAAATAAGCTTGATCCGTAGCAGGAAGTCTTGAACGACCCCTTTTTTCGGGTTGGTTATTTCACTCATTTGATTATCTGCCATTTCATTCTCCCGACTGGGAAATTATATCACCTAGTATCAGGCTCTTCAGGTGTTACCGCGGAAGATCACAGATTTAGGGGTTCCAATACGTTTATTCCCAAAATGCCTCGGCCTGTAGCGATGCCTGCTATAATGGGGCGATGCAAAATCATCCCGCTATTAAAGCCTTGATCTTCGATTTCGACGGTCTCATTCTGGAAACCGAGGGCGCAGACCACCAATCATGGGCTGAGCTTTTTGAAATGTACGGTGGAAAGCTCCCATTTTCAAAGTGGGTCACCCTTATCGGCACTGAAGAAGGGACTTTTGACCCCGCCCAAGAATTGGAA
>Ga0114946_10002644_pt1 | contig 12240 bp, 11 predicted proteins | sample WalLakDeSediment_FD_88676 | JGI IMG/M metagenome (GOLD analysis project Ga0114946, IMG submission 88676) | Lake sediment microbial communities from Walker lake, Nevada to study Microbial Dark Matter (Phase II) - Walker Lake 11/02/13 Deep Sediment | ecosystem: Environmental > Aquatic >...
GCGGGTATGAGCCAATCAATGCTGTATACGATGCCCATCATGTTTGGTTTCTTCTCCATGCAATTTCCTGCAGGACTCTCAATCTATTTTGTCCTGGCCAACATTATCGGTATCGGTCAGGGTGTCCTGACGCTGAAAACCATGCCCAAACCGGGTGAACAACCTAGCGTGCCGGTTGCTGTTGAGGATGATCAGGAAGAAGAACCAGCAGTAAGCCCAGCCAAACCAGCCAAACGCTCCGCCAAACGCAAAAAGCGCTCGGCCAAACGATAAGGGATAAAAAGCTAATGTCAGAACAAGTGTATGAAGCAAAGGGAGCTACTGTTGAAGAGGCCATCGCCGCCGGTCTGGCCCACTTAGGCATAGATCGCGATAGCGCAACCATTACGGTAGTGGATGAAGGGAGTAAGGGCTTTTTGGGGCTGGGCGGTCGGGAGGCCGTGGTGCGCTTAACCGCAGCCCGACCAGCAGCCACGCCGGCGGCCGTCGCTGTCGTCCCTGACAAAGCCACCACCCCGGTGGAAGATAGTTCACCAGCCGAGACAGCGGGGGAAGAGGACGCCGAAGCGGCCCTGGCCCTGGAAGTGGTGCAATCCTTGTTGAGCAAAATGCAGATTAAGGCGGAGACGACGCTTCGCCATTCTGAACCTGATGATCTAACTGGTGAGCAGCTGCCGGTAGTGGACATTCGCGGCCGTGATCTGGCCGTGCTTATTGGACCACGTGGGGAGATCCTGGATGCCCTACAATACCTGGCCCGCTTGATTGTGGGTAACCAGCTGCACCGGCGCGCGCGATTCCTGATTGATGTGGAGTCCTACCGCGAGCGGCGAGAACAAGCGCTCACCCGGCTGGCTGAGCGCATGGCCGACAAAGCCATCAAAAGCGGCCGGCCCATGACTCTGGAAGCGATGCCCGCCTACGAACGGCGCATTATTCACATGGCCCTGCGGCAGCACCCCAATGTCAGAACAGAAAGTGATGGCGAGGGCAGCCGCCGCCGCGTACGCATATTCCCTAACTAAACACACCGAGGCATTCCTGTCCAGAGAGAGTCTGACAGCTGTTTATTAGCGATGTACCCCGAAGATCGCGTCCTGGTAGCCTATCTCCCTCATCCCAACGATTTCGCCCGCATTCAACGCGAAAACTGGTATCGCATTCCCCAGCAGCATGCGCCCAAAGGACTGTATGCCGAATATCTGGCTTTCTATTTTGGCCAGGCATTTGGCCCGGACAAATGGGCCATTCACTACTGTGCGCCGCGGTTGGGTCATGAACTGCAATACCGGCGGGAGCTGCTGCCCAACCAACCGGATCACCCCCGCGCTGATGAATTGTACTACAAGGTGCAGCTAGGACCGCTGCAGAAATTAGATCTGCCCATCATCAGCCTGCGCTGGCGGCGGTTGGCTTTCTTGCATACTACCTGGGACCGGCTGCAAACGGCCGTGGAAATCAACGATCTCCTGCTTGAGGGTGATGGGTTGGTCGATCGCCGCTTTGCCACCTTACGCGAAGAGGGGCCAGATAATTGGTAATTGGTAATCGGTAATCGGCAATTATCAATTACCAGCTACCCCAGCCAACGCTTGCTCCAGATCGGCAATCAGATCGGCGGCATCCTCCAGGCCGACCGACAGCCGCACCAGGCCTGGCATCACCCCACTGGCAGCGATTTCAGCATCTGACTGCACCGAGGAAATGGTGCTGGCTGGATGGGTAATCAGCGAATGGACACCTCCCAGACTGACAGCCAGCTTTATCAGCCGCAATCGGGACAGCAGCTGAAAACCGGCGGCGCGCCCGCCATGCAAATCAAAGCAGACCATGCCACTAAAACCACCGGGCATCTGCCGGCAGGCCAACTCGTGCTGCGGATGGGAGGGTAAACCAGGGTAGTAGACTTCACGCACGGCCGGGTGCCGGTCTAAGAATTCGGCAACAGCCAGGCCGTTTTCATTGTGGCCGCGCATGCGCAGCCCAAAGGTCTTCAAGCCCCGCTCCAGCAGCCAGGCTTCAAAGGGGTGTAACACGCCGCCCAGCAAGACGTGGTTCTGCCACAAGGCCGTGATTTGAGCCGCGCGGCCCACAACTACTCCGGCAACCACATCGGAATGTCCAGCCAGATACTTGGTCGCGCTGTGAAGGACGAGATCAAAGCCATGGCGCAACGGTCGCTGGTTATAGGGCGTGGCAAAGGTGTTATCCGCCACAGAAATCGCCTGGTGGGCCCGGGCCAGCTGGGCCACGGCCGTAAGATCGGTCAGGCTCAAGGTGGGATTCGCCGGGCTTTCGACGTAGATCAGCTTCGTATTGGGCCGCACGGCCGCGGCAAAGGCAGCCGTGTCTGTCTGTTCCACAAAGGTCGTCTCAATGCCCCAGGCCGGCAGTTTGTGGGCCAGAATCTTGTACGTTGTCGGATATAAGGTCTTTTGGGCCACAACATGATCACCGGCCTGCAAAAAGGTGAGCAAAACCAGCGACACGGCGGCCATCCCGGAGGCCACAGCGAGGGCAGCTTCACCCTCCTCCAGGGCGGCCACCGTAGCCTCAACCTGTTTGGTATTGGGGGTGGCGTAACGGCCGTAGAACTCAGGGTGCCCTTCGGCCGCCATCGCCGCGGCAATGTCAGCCGGGTCGTCAAAGGCAAAGGTCGCACTTTGGTAAATTGGCGACGAGACGCCAGTGGAAGGATTATGGGGATCCCCGGCATGAATCAGTCGGCTGTTGAGGCCTGCAGGCCGCTTGGTATGAGATGTCATATAAATTATCCAAAACTGCTGGCCTAGCCCGCCATCAATCGGCGGCTGTTGCTCCCTGCTTCACCTTCACTGTTTGCCGTTCGCCACACTGGGTACATTCGGCCGTGTTCTTGTCCAGCTGCACCAGTAACCCACCACAAAGACGGCAGCCCGGCGCCGGCAACGGCCGTTTCCAGCTCGTCCAGTCACAGTCAGGGTAGTTTGAGCAGCCATAGAACAACCGGTTACCCTTGCGCGTTCGTTTTTCCACTAGATCGCCACTCTGGCATTTCGGGCAGGCAACCCCCACCTTGGTGAGAATTTGCTCGGTAAAACGGCAGGTAGGAAAGGTACTGCAGCCAATAAAACGGCCGAACCGTCCTTCCCGATACAGCAGTGGACTGCCACACAACGGGCAATCCCGGCCCACCGGCTCTGTTTCCGGCTTCAAATCTAACTTCGGCAAAGCGGCATCGGCTTTGGCCAACCGCTGTGCAAAACGCTCATAAAAGTTACCGATTATGGGCACCCAGGCCTTACCGTCGGCAATCTCATCCAGCTCATCTTCCAGGCGAGCAGTAAAATCAACCGACATCACGTCCGGGAAATGTTCTACCAGAATATCGTTGACCAGTTCACCCGTTTCTGTCGGCACCAGCCGCTTTTCCTCAACCGTGACATAGCCCCGCTGCTGAATGGTGGAGATAATGCTGGCGTAGGTGCTGGGCCGGCCAATGCCATTCTCTTCCAGCTCTTTGACCAGCGTAGCTTCAGAATAACGGGGGGGTGGTTGGGTGAAATGCTGCTCTGGCAAGAGCCGCAGCAAATCGAGCTGCTCTTGCTCCTGGAGATTGGCCGGAACCGGATTTTCCCCATTTTCGGGCCGGTCGGCCGGCTCGGTTTCTTCATAGAGGGCTAGAAAACCAGGGAACTGCAATGTCGATCCGGTCGCGCGGAACAGGTACGGCCGTTTGGCCAGAGCCGATCCCGGTTGACCAGCCATGATATCAACTGAAACGGTGTCATACACCGCCGGAGCCATCTGGCTGGCCACGAAGCGATCCCATATCAGGCTGTACAGTCTAAACTGATCGCGCGAAAGATGCTGCTTGATCTCGCCCGGAACGCGTAAAACCGAGGTTGGTCGTATCGCTTCATGCGCTTCCTGGGCCGTTTTTGACCGGGTTTTGTAAACCGGTGGTTTGTCAGGCAGGTAATCTTGACCAAACCGCTTTTTAATATAGCCTTGCGCCTCTTTCTGGGCTTCAGCCGAGACAGAAACGCTGTCAGTACGCATGTAGGTAATGAGGCCTAGCGCTTCATCCTGGTCAACGTCAACACCCTCATACAGCTGCTGGGCGATGCGCATCGTCTTGGTGGTGCCGAAGTTCAGCCGGCGTGACGCTTCCTGTTGCAGGGTACTGGTGGTAAATGGCGCGGCCGGACGACGCGTCCGTTTTCCCAGACGAACCTCGCCAACCGTCCATTCGGCGCTCTCCAACTGGTCGAGATGGGGCAGCACATCCGCTTCGGTAGTCAAAACCGGATCGGCGCTATTCAGCTGATGCAGGCGGGCCTTGAAAAACGGCCGTGGCGGTCTGGCCTGGCGATGTTCATGCTGGCTCAACTCAGCCTCCAGGCTCCAATATTCCTCCGGCTCAAACTGGTCAATCTCTCGCTCCCGCTCCACGACCAGCCGCACGGCTACTGACTGCACCCGCCCGGCAGACAGCCGGCCACGCACCTTGCGCCACAGCAGCGGGCTCAGTTTATAACCGACCAGCCGGTCTAAAATCCGGCGCGCCTGTTGAGCGTCCACCCGGTCCATGTCAATGGCGCGGGGTTTCTGGAAAGCGGCCAGAATCGCCGGCCGGGTAATCTCTTGAAAGACGACCCGCTGGGTACGCGCCGGATCCATTTCGGCCGCTTCCAGGACATGCCAGGCAATCGCCTCCCCTTCCCGATCGGGGTCGGTGGCCAGGAAGATCTGTTCCGCTTTTTCGGCGGCCGCCTTCAGCGCTTTGACAGTATCCCGCTTATCGTTGGGCACCCGATACTCTGGTGAGAAGCTGTTGTCCACATCCACACTGAGCCGGGATTTGAGCAGATCGCGCACGTGGCCAACGCTGGATTTGACCGTGAAACCGGAACCCAGATATTTGCCGATCGTGCGCGCTTTGGCAGGCGACTCAACAACGACCAGTTTGCCGCGACGACGGCCGTTGCTGCTGGCGGTTGTTTTAGTCGCTTTCGCTGCTTTGGCGGCCGTTTTTGCTGCTTTGGCGGACGTTTTCTTACCTTTGCCGCCTTGTTGTTTGGACGTACTCTTCTTGGCGGCCTTCTTTTTGGTCGCCGCCTTGGGAGCCACAACGATATCCGGTTTGGGCAGCGTTTCGTGGGCTGTGGTAGCCCCTCGACGATAAATAGTGGTGCCGCAGACCGGGCACTCTCCGCGAGTCGCTGGCGTCCCATTAGCCGCCCACTCCGCGGCAGCCTTGGCCATCGGCCGGTGTTCTTTACATTTCAGGCAGTAGCCTGTTAATTGTTCTATACTCATACGCTTGTCAGTGAAAGTGACGCGTGAAGCGTGAAAACTGCTTCTCACTCCTCACGTATCACTCCTCAACTATACTCCTCTAAATCAGTTCCTTCCAGGCCATCCACCAGCTCTTTTACCAGCGGAATTTGATCTTTGTGGACAACTAGAATGGCATCTTCGGTATTCACCACAACCAGCCCCTGCAGCCCCACGGCCGCCAGGAGTTTGCCCTCTTCATAGTTGTACAGCAGACTGTCCTCCGTTCCATGATCGAGCACCAGGCCTTTGCTGACATTGGCCGCGGGATCGGGATTGATCGCTTCCTTGAGCGCATACAGGGTGCCAGGATCGCTCCATCCCATCTTGCCGTGCAGTACCCGAGCTTTAGCGCGGGGCACATGCTGGGCAATGGCGTCGTCAAAGTGCAGCGATTCTAGCTGCGGATAAATCTCGTGCAAGACGGACTCATAATCAGGCTGGCCAATGGTCGCGCCAATCTGCTGCAAACCGGCCCACATGTCCGGCTGATGGTCGGCGTACAGCTGGCTGACATAACCGAGGGTGGTGACAAAGTAACCAGTATTCCAGACATAACTGCCGGCCTTGAACATGCGCTCACATTCTGCCAGTGGTGGGCGATAGACCCAAGAATCGAAGGCGAAATAGTCACGGCCGTTTACCGACCCCAGCGCCTCACCCAGACCAATCCAACCCAGGTTTTCATTGGCAAAACGGGGCGTTTCACCCACGAAAATAATGCCCGCCTTATCTTCCGTCAACAACTTCTCCGCGGCCTGGAGTACGGCCTGGAAGGTGGCCACTTCAGTCATGTAGTTGTCACCCCAAAGAATAGCCACGGGCTCGTCAGGCTGACTGTCTTGCTGTAGATGAACCATGGCCAGGCCTACGGCCGCGGCCAGGTCACGCCGGGTCGATTCACCAATCACATTTTGTGGTGGCAAATCAGGTAATTGACGGCGAATTATTTCCTGGTAGCTCTGGTTAGTCGAAATATAGATGTTCTCCGGGCCATACTGGTCGCGCACCCGGTCAACCGCCAGCTGAACAGTTGAGCGCTCGCCGATAATCGGCTCAAACTGCTTCGGAGACTTCTTCCGGCTCAGCGGCCACAGCCGACGGCCAGTACCACCGGCAAAAATCACGATTTTCATCATTTTCTCCTCGACGAACGACGAATGACCAACGACCATCGTTGGTCATTCGTCGTTCGTCACGTAAACGGGCTCTGGTTCGCGGGCCAGCGTGTAGTTCATACCGCCCACTTGCTGCACCATGCCTTTCAGCTCCATCATGGTCAGGGTGCTGCTGACCAGGGACGTCGGTAATCCCGCCGCCCGGCAGAGATCGTCCACATGCTGGGGCTGGTGGGATAGATGACCCAGAAGCAGCGCCTCCTCGGCCGTTTCCGGCAAGGCTAACTGCACGGCCGTCTTCTCAGCCACCATACCCAGGTTTAATTCTTCCAAAATATCTTCAATGCCCATGACCAGCTTAGCCCCTTGTTTAATCAAGTTGTTGGGGCCACGGCTGGCTGGACTGTTGACATTACCCGGTACGGCAAAGACCTCCCGGTTCTGCTCTAAGGCAAATTGAGCCGTGATCAGTGCCCCGCTGCGCTCGCCAGCTTCAACCACAATAATGCCCAATGAGAGGCCGCTAATGATCCGGTTGCGAGGCGGGAAATTTTTGGCGTCCGGCTGAACGCCTAAGGCATAATCAGAGACAAGCGCGCCCTGACCGGCGGCTATTTTGGTGGCCAGGGCGCGATTTTCGGCCGGATAAATACAATCTAATCCCGAGCCCAACACCGCAATCGTCCGGCCACCGAGTTCCAGGGCAGTCTGGTGGGCAATGGCGTCAATGCCCTTAGCCAGACCACTGACAACGGTCAGCCCATTGGCTACCAGGCCGGCGACCAGATCACGGGTGATCTGCCGGCCGTAAGCGGTAAAGCGGCGTGTGCCGACCACGCCCACGGCCCATTGATCGTGCTCAACCAACCCACCCTGCAGGTAAAGAAGCGGTGGCGCGTTGGGAATTTCGCGCAGATAGCGGGGGTAACCAGGTGAATCCCACGTCAAAAGAGTAATGCCGGCCTTCTGCACGGCCGTCAGTTCGGCCGCCAGATCAACTGTCTGCCGGGTCTCCAACAGCGAGGCAATCGCTCGTTGGTCAATGCCAATACGGCTTAGCTGGGCGGAACTGGCTTGCCAGGCTGCCCCCAGGTCGCCAAAATGATCCTGCACTGCCTGCAGTTTGGCGGGACCAAACCCTTTCACTAAATTAAAGCCAAGCCAGTATTTAAGATCAGACATAGTCACGAGAATAAGGTGTTAAACAAAATGTGTCAAGCTGAGGCTCCCTGATCGGTTTGGATCAACCGGAGGTGGTTGATGCGCTTTTAGCGACGGCTGTTGAAGCCGGCTTCGCCGGGGCCTGGCCTTCGACAACTGCTCGGCCTTCGACAAGCTCAGGCAGCGACGTGCTCGGCCTTCGACAGGCTCAGGCAGCGACAGATTTAGGTGGTGGAAGTGGCCTGACTTATACTAGACCTGGGAGCAGGTGAACGATCATACGGCCGTTAGCGAAATCGATCTCTTGGATAACCTCGGGGGTATCGGGCAACAACACGTCCCCGCGCGCACCCCGCACCAGAAAGACATAATTAGCCCCTGTCTCCAGCAACTCCACCAGTTCACCCAGGGTTTCGCCTTCATCAGTAATCACCGTCAGGCCTAGCAGCTGGTAAAGAAAATATTCCCCTTCTTCCAGGGGAATCGCCTCACTCAGAGGAACCTGCAGCCATTCACCCCGCAGCTCCTCGGCGGCGTCCCGATCATCAACGCCGGCCAGCTTAAGCAGAGCCAGCTCCTGATGAAAGCGGACGGCTTCAACCGGGATGGGGCGCGGGTTCGTTTCACCCAGATAGATCGTCTCCAGCCAGGTAAACCGTTCCGGCAGATCCGTATACACGGCGACACGCAGTTCGCCGCGCACACCATGCGCCTTCAACACTCGGCCGATAATCAAAAAACGAGGCTCAGCAGCATCCGCCAGCGAGCCTCGCCGATCATCTTCTGCGGAGACAGGGGTATTCTTGACCAACAATCAAAATCCTGACAAAAATAGACGACTCTGGGAGGGCGGGTGAGACTCATGATTGGTCCGGCACCAGCCTCCTTCATCCTACTGCTAACCAGGCAGTCCTATTCAACCACTTCCAGATTAACGCGCTTACCCCGTTTAGCCGCTTCAACTTGGGCCAGGGTGCGAATCGAATTGACCACTCTACCACCTTTGCCAATGACCCGGCCCATATCAGACTCAGCCACCTGCAGTTCGAGGGTAATAGTCGAACGATCTTCACTCCGGGTTACGGCAACCTCATCGGGGTTTTCAACCAGAGCCTTAACAATGTATTCCACAAGATCCGTAGACATAATCAGGTTTCCCCGCAGGATGGTTCACCTTACCTGTGAACCATCCCACAGCAACTTACTCTTCTTCGTCGCCGGCGACAACATCGGCCACGGCCGCGGCCGCAGCTTCAGCAATCGCGGCGGCAGCGCTCATAGCTTCCTCAGCCGCCTCAGAAACAGTTTCAGCCACTTCACTCACAGCCTCTACGGCCGTCTCGGCCACAGCAGCGCTTTCTTCTTTAACGGCCGCGGCCGTTTCTTTGACGGGCTCAGGCAGGGGCGCACCTTCATATTCAGCTACCAGGCGCTCCAACGTTTCGCCGGCGTGCAGGCGCTTAAGACGGTCAAACGTACCTTGCTTGTCCAACAAGCGACGCACGGCATCAGAGGGCTGGGCGCCCACGCTCAGCCAGTAGAGGGCCCGGTCCTCGTCAACGCGGTAGCTTTCCGGTTCGGTACGCGGATTGTAAAAACCGATGCGCTCAACAACACGGCCGTCACGGCGGGCATCAACATCAGCCACCACAATACGATAGCTAGGCTGGCGTTTGGCACCAACGCGACTCAAACGAATTCGTAACATAGATTTATCTCCACTTTAGGGGGCTAACCATCACTGCAGTTAGCCATTATCTTAACAGTTATTTGTTGGCAGTAGCCGCGTCACGGCCGTAAGACACACAGATTACGTTTTTGACGTGGCCGCAAGGAACAAGAGGAACAGTGGACGGAGAAATTACCCCTTGTTCGTTCAATTTTAAGCAGGGCGCTACATTTGGCAACAATTGCCGGCCAGATTCTAGAAACGACCGCCCAGACCGCCAAGCATGCGGGCAAGGCCGCCGCCACGACTGTCGCGGAGTTGTTTCATCATCTTCTGCATTTCCTGGAACTGGCGCAGCAGTTGATTAATCTCCTGCACCCTGGTGCCAGACCCAGCCGCAATGCGCCGCTTGCGGCTGGCTTTAATGATCCTGGGGTTGCGCCGTTCTTCCGGCGTCATCGAGCGAATAATCGCTTCAATCCGCCCCAAATCTTTATCGGCCTCACTTAGATCCACGTCGGCGGCCATTTTGTTAAAGCCGGGAATCATCTCCATCAACTTGCCAATCGGACCCAGCTTCTTTATTTGCTGCATCTGACCCAGAAAATCCTCCAGGTCAAACTTACCACTCATCAGCCTTTTACCGGCCGCTTCAGCCTCGGCCTGATCCATCTCCGTCTGGGCCTTTTCGATGAGAGTGAGCACATCACCCATGCCCAAAATGCGGTTGGCCAGCCGGTCAGGGTGGAATACTTCTAAGGCATCCACCTTTTCGCCAACACCAAGGTACTTGATCGGCACGCCGGTCACTTCGCGCATGGAGATGGCGGCGCCACCGCGCGCATCACCATCGATTTTGGTCATGACTAGACCGGTCAAATCAACGGCCTGGTTGAAGTCACTGGCCACGCGCACCGCCTCCTGGCCAGTCATGGCATCAGCTACCAGCAGCGTCTCAATGGGCTGAACTCTCTGCTTGATAGCACGCAGCTCGTCCATTTTCATCTCGTCAATGTTGAGACGGCCGGCGGTATCGAGAATGACCAGGGTATTGCCGGCGCGCACCGCTTGTTTGACTGCATTGGCACAAATTTCAACCGGATTGCCGGTTGTGCCTTCACTGTAGACAGGAATATCCAGCTGCCGGCCAAGCGTCTGTAACTGGTCAATCGCCGCCGGACGATAGACGTCGGCCGCTGCCAGCAGCGGTCGCCGCCCCTGTTTGCGCAGGTGCAGGGCCAGCTTGGCGGCCATCGTTGTCTTACCGGCACCTTGCAGGCCTACCAGCATAATCACCGCCGGCGACTGAGCACCCAGATTCAAACGGCCGGGTTCACCCAAGGTAGCAATCAACTCTTGCTGGACAATTTTGACCACTTGCTGGCCGGGGGTCAGGCTGCGCATGACCTCTTGACCAACGGCTCGCTCGCGCACCCGTTGGACAAAGCTCTTGACAACCTTGAAATTGACGTCTGCTTCCAGCAGGGCCAGGCGCACCTCGCGCATGGCGGCATCAACGTCATTCTCAGTCAATTTGCCCCGCCGCTGCAAGCCATCAAAAACGGATTGCAGACGGCTGCCCAATGATTCAAACAATGGATCTCACCTTTTATACAGCAGACATCCGGCGGTTATCAGCTTACTTCTAAGGAGGCAAGCTAACCCGCCGGATGTCTGCTAAAAAACCCGGTTGGGAATCGTTACAAACGTCTGAAATTCTAGCGCACTGCTCTGGCTACGTCAAGCGCGGCCTGGCGCAGCTCCTCAGCACGGCTGGTATCTTCCCAGGGGGCCTCAATATCGTTGCGACCGAAGTGCCCATAAGCGGCCGTGGCCTGGAAGATGGGCCGGCGCAGGTCAAGATCGCGAATAATCGCGCCGGGACGGAGATCAAAGTGGTCGTTGATCAACTGCACCAGCGTCTCGGCCGGCAGCTCGCTGGTCCCAAACGTCTCTACATTGACGCTCAGAGGTTGGGCCACGCCAATGGCGTAGGCCAACTGAACTTCACATCGTTCGGCCAGGCCGGCCGCGACCAGATTTTTGGCCACCCAGCGGGCAGCATAAGCGGCGCTGCGATCCACTTTGGTGCAATCCTTGCCGCTAAAGGCGCCGCCGCCGTGACGACCCATGCCGCCGTAGGTGTCGACGATGATTTTGCGCCCGGTCAAACCCGCATCCCCCATCGGGCCACCTACCACGAAGCGGCCGGTAGGATTGATAAAAATGCGCAGATCCCCGTCCACCAGGTCTACAGGCAAAACGGGCTTGATCACCTGTTCAACAATACCCGCCCGGATCTCCTCATTGCTCACGGCATCGCTGTGTTGGGTACTGACCAGCACAGTGTGAATGCGCTTGGGCTTGCCATAGCTGTATTCGACCGTTACCTGGGCTTTCCCATCAGGGCGCACCCAGGGCAAAATACCGCTCTTGCGCACATAAGCCAGCCGGCGTGTCAGCGCATGGGCCAGATGAATGGGCAGCGGCATCAGCGTTTCTGTTTCGTTGCAGGCAAAACCAAACATCATACCCTGGTCGCCGGCGCCGATGGCGGCAATTTCAGCCTCGCTATCGCCATTCTTGCGGTACTCTAGCGCAATGTCAACGCCTTGAGCAATGTCTGAGCTCTGGCTGGCTACGGCTACCTGCACACCACAGGTGTGGCCATCGAATCCCTTGTCGCTGCTGTCGTAGCCGATCTCGTTCACGACCTGGCGCACCAGTTTGTCAAAATCCACGAAACCGGTGGTAGTAATTTCACCGAGCAGCATGACAAAGCCAGTTTTCACGGCCGTCTCACAAGCCACGCGCGCCATTGGATCCTGTGCCAACAGGGCGTCCAACACCGCATCACTGATCTGGTCACACATCTTGTCCGGATGGCCTTCGGTCACCGATTCAGAGGTGAATAAGAGCGACGGCGCTGTCATAAATGTATTACTCATGGTTTGAAACCTCCTATAATTGAGA
>Ga0114946_10002645_pt1 | contig 12239 bp, 6 predicted proteins | sample WalLakDeSediment_FD_88676 | JGI IMG/M metagenome (GOLD analysis project Ga0114946, IMG submission 88676) | Lake sediment microbial communities from Walker lake, Nevada to study Microbial Dark Matter (Phase II) - Walker Lake 11/02/13 Deep Sediment | ecosystem: Environmental > Aquatic > Freshwater...
ATCGTGCGGCCGAGGACGAAGAGCCCGTTGAGCGCGCCGAGTTGGATGTACGCGTCGGCCTCCTCGCGCGGCATCTCGGAGCGCAGCATGTCGGCGAAGGCGATGCCGATGGCCCCGTCGACGTTGAGGATGAGGTTGTTGCGCTTGGACGTGGTGATCCTCTCCACCTCCAGGGCGTACTTCAGGAGCTCCGCGGTCTTGAAGTGCTCGAGCACGTACGCCTTGATGATGCTGACGCGCAGGTCCGGGTTCTGCACGCTCTTCACCCGGTGACCGATGCCCTGGATGTTGACGTTCTTCTTCTTCATCTCGTCGACGAACTGCTGGGGCGTCAGGCCGCGGTCGTAGGCGTCGGAGAACATCTGCGCCGCGCCGTCGACCGCGCCGCCGAAGCGCGGGCCGATGGTGAGCATCCCGCTGACGATCGACGAGACGAGGTCCTTGCCGGCGCGGGTGGCGACGATGGTGTTGTGCGCACCGGACACGGCCGGTCCGTGGTCGGCCGTCACCATGAGCGTCATCTCGATGAACTTGGTGGCGTACGCCGGCAGCAGCCGCTTGAACCAGAGCAGGCTCAGGACGCCGCCCACGCCGAGGTCGCGCTCGAAGACCTCGGTGATGGCGTGTTGCCCGTACATGAGCTCCTCGCCGCGGTCGTCGGAGATCGTGCTGATGAAGCTCGACGGCTTGCGGACGACCCCCTCCTTGAGGGCCTTGGCGTAGTCCATCGGGGTCCGCGGCGGCTCGGGCTCCGGCGCCGGGGTGATCACGCCGGCGGCCACCAGGCCGCCGTAGGTCTCGCGGATCCTGTCGCCGTAATCGTCGTACGACTGCGGCACGATCGCGCCGGCCCGGCGCAGCGCCTCGTTCTTGGCGTCGGCGCTCTCGGATAGCGCCGTGACCTTCGCGCCGGCGTGGCCGAACTGGACCTCGGTCGTGAACGCCTTGGCGCAGGTCCCGGTGACCCACATGACCAGCGGCTTGCTCAGGCGCTTCTGCTCGAGCGCCTCGACGATCTCGTACTCGCCGCTGCCGCCGAGCTCGCCGAGGCACACCGTCATCTTCACCTCGGGGATCTGCTCGTAGCGCAGCAGGTGGTCGAGCAGCGTGGAGCCGGGGAACATGTCGCCGCCGATGGCCACGCCCTCGTACAGGCCGTCGGTGTTCATGGCGATGGTGTAGTACGCCTCGTTGCTCAGGCCACCGGACTTGGAGACGAAGCCGACCGAGCCGGGGCGGTGGAGCTTCGACTCGACGATGTTCTCGATCGTGCCGCCGGTGTTGCCGATCTTGAAGCAGCCGGCCTTGATGCCCCCCACCGTGGCGGGGCCGATGATGACCTTGCCGAGCGCCTGGGCCCTGGCGGCCATCAGCTTCGAGCGCCGCTCGGGCACGCCCTCGGCGATGACCGCGACGGTGCGGATCTGCGGGATGTCGAGCGCCTCCATGGTCGACGCGAACGCCGAGCGGAACGACGCGAAGTTGATCATCACGTCGACGTTCGGGTGCGCCTCCGCCGCCCGTTGCAGCTTGCGGTACATGGGGATGAGGATCTCGCGCCGGCCGAAGAAGAGTTTGCAGAAGCCGTCCGAGCCGGTCGGGTTGACGATCGCCGCGACCGACGGCGTCTCACGCCCGGAGACGTAGTCGAAGTCCAGCATGCGCTGGGTGGCGACCACCTGGTTGTTGAAGATGAACGCCTGGGTGGTCTTGTCGAACAGCTCGTACGGGGGCCTGGTGCTCGATTGGGGCATCGTGGCGGTCGCCTTCTCTGGGGGGGTCAGGGTGGTGGCCATCGCCTACGCCGCCTTCAGCGCGAGCGAGACGATCCTCGTCATGTGCGTGTCGGGCCCGTAGACCTCGATGGGCACACCGAGCTCTTCGCCCAGCGCGCTCATCAGCCTCAGCCCCTCGCGGTAGTTCGGGCCACCGCGCCGGACGTAGATGCGGACGCCGTGGTCCTGCAGGCGGTCGCGGTACTCCCGCAGGGCCCGGATGATGCCCTTGAAGGTGTTGGCGACGTCGGTGAAGTTGGCGATGCCGCCACCGATCAACAGGATCTTGCCGTCCGGGTGCCGCGTGCGGGTCATGAGGTCGAGGATCGTCTTGGCGTAGAGGTAGGTGAACTCCTCGCTCGGGTCGCCGGAGTACTCGCCGTAGTTCGCCATCTCGGCCATGAAGCCGAGGTCCGTGATCGTGTCGGCGAAGATCACCGACGCGCCGCCGCCGGCCACCATCGTCCACACGCGGCCCTCGGGGTTGAGCACCGTGAGCTTGAGGGAGGCGCCGGTCTTGGCGTCGAGCTCCTCGACGTACGTCTCCTCGGCCGTGGGCTCGCGGCCGAAGGGCGTGGGGAACACCAACTCGCCCCACTTGTCGGCGGCCTCGAAGTCGGCGGTGCTGTCGAGCTTGGCCGCCAGGTCGAGCGGCGTGACCTTGCCGCCCGCGACCACCAGCGGGTTGATCTCGAGGTAGGCGAAGTGCATGTCGGCGTAGAGCTTGAACAGCACCTCGATGAAGCCGACCAGGCAGGCGCGCTTGTCGTGCCCGACGTCGGCCAGCAGGACGCGGGCGATCTGCGGACGGCCGGGGGTCTCGCCCGCCCGAACCTGCATCCGCTTCGCCTTGGCGTCGACGTCGCCGACGTCCACGCCGCCCTGCTCGTAGAACAGGATCTCGTCGCCTTCCCGGTTGGAGACGATCGCCAGGTAGCACTCGTCGGCCGGGTCGTGGGTCATGTGCGGCTCCACCAGGAAGTGGCGGAGCCGGCCGACGGTGCCGGGGTCGAGCGGCCGGCCGTCGTCGTCGAACCGGCCATGGATGGTGACGGGCCCGCGCGTCTTGTCGTCGATCCAGGCGCAGGCCTGCTCGAACGTGGCGCCGGTCAGGATCAGAGCGTTCTTGCCACGGCGCTTGATCAGCTGGTCGGGTTTGACCACCAGCGGCACTTGCGTCAGCCACGGGTTCGCTTCGAGCATCGCGGCCAACTCGGCGCCGGTCCCGACGCTCAGGAACCGGTCCTCGAGCTCGCAACCCCCCTCTCCGTAGTCGCGCAGTCGGCAGGCCAGGATATGCATCCCATCCGCCTCACGAATCGCCTTCTGTGCCATGCCTCGGACCTCCCTAGACGGCCTCTGTCGACCGATACTCGGTATGCACGCGTCGCTGCAGGATACGACCGCCCACGCCGCCGTTCAGGAGACAAGTAACCCGGTCGACCACGGGAGGGGGCCCCGGGTGCTCGGGGCGCCCCAGGGCCGCGGCACGCCGCGGTGCAGCGTCGCCTCGAAGGGCAACGCCGTGACGTCGATCCACTGGCGTGCGGGCACGGTCACCCTCTCCAGCCGGCAGACGGGCGGGCCGCGCCGCCCGGCGGGCCACGCTTGCCCCAACCCCCCGCGCGCGCGATACTCGCCGCATGGCGTCCCCCAGCACGATCATCGAGCCGTTCCGCATCCACTCGGTGGAGCCCCTGCGCATGACGACCGAGGCCGAGCGCCGCACGGCGATCGCCCGGGCCGGCTTCAACCTGTTCGCGCTGCGCAGCGAGGACGTCCTCATCGACCTGCTGACCGACTCGGGCACCGGCGCGATGTCGAGCGAGCAGTGGGCGGGCATCCAGCGCGGCGACGAGGCCTACGCGGGGTCGCCCTCCTGGTACCGCTTCGAGGCCGCGGTCCGCGAGCTCTTCCCCCTCCCCCACGTCATCCCGACGCATCAGGGCCGCGCCGCCGAGAAGATCCTGATGGCGGCCATCGGCGGCCCGGGCCGCAAGATCCCCAACAACACCCACTTCGACACCACCCGCGCCAACGTCGAGGCCACCGGCGCCGAGGCGGTCGACCTCGTCATCCCGGAGGGCCTCGACCCCACGCTCGAGCACCCGTTCAAGGGGAACATGGACCTCGCGCGGCTCGACGCCTTCCTGCGTGCCCACCAGGGCAACGTCCCCGCCGTGTTCGTCACCATCACCAACAACTCCGGCGGCGGCCAACCCGTGTCGCTCGAGAACCTGCGCGGCGTCCGCGAGCTGTGCGACCGCCACGGCGTACCGCTCTTCCTCGACGCCTGCCGCTTCGCCGAGAACGCCTGGTTCATCCGCGAACGCGAGCCCGGGCAGCAGGGCCGCGAGGTCGCCGACATCGTGCGCGACATCGCCTCCCTCGCCGACGGCATGACCATGAGCGCCAAGAAGGACGGGCTGGCCAACATCGGCGGTTGGCTGGCCGTGCGCGACGACGACCTCGCCGCCCGCTGCCGCAACCTCCTCATCCTCACCGAGGGCTTCCCCACCTACGGCGGCCTCGCGGGCCGCGACCTCGACGCCATCGCCCAGGGACTCAAGGAGGTCGTGCAGCACGACTACCTGCGCTACCGCATCCGCTCCACGGGCTACCTCGGCGACGGGCTGCGGCGCGCCGGCATCCCCACCGTGCGGCCGATCGGCGGCCACGCCGTCTACATCGACGCCCGCGCCCTGCTCCCGCACATCCCGCCGCTGCAGTACCCGGGGCAGGCGCTCGCCGTCGCGCTCTACCAGGCCGGCGGCATCCGCGCCTGCGAGATCGGCACCGTCATGTTCGGCCGCCACCCCGACGGCAGCGAGACCCCCGCCGCCCTCGACCTCGTGCGCCTCGCCATCCCACGCCGCACCTACACGCAGAGCCACGTCGACTACGCCATCGAGGTCTGCGCCGACGTCGCCGCCAGGGCGGGCGAGCTGCGCGGGTACCGGATCGTCGACGAGCCGCCCACGCTGCGGCACTTCACGGCGCGGTTCGAGCCGTTGGCGGGGTAGGCGGGCGGCGTCCGGATCCTGCGGCGGCCGCGCCACCGGCGCCCCGGTGTGGACGCCGCCCGTCGGCGGCCAGGCCGGCTCGGGCGCCGGATCCACGCAGCTCGTGAGTACCTGGATCGTCGAGGCCCAAGACGCCCTCGTCCCCTGGCAGGCGCATCCGGTCGCCGAGTGGGTGGCACGGGTCCAGCGGCTGACGTACCGGGGCACGGTGACCACCTTCACGGCGGGAACGCCCCCCTTCCAACTCCCCATCAAACCCGTCGGCGCATCGTCGGGCGCGACCCACCGCGGCCCCGTCCGCCCCCGTCAGCGCCCCGCCATGGCGGTCCCGAGCGCCACCGGATCGTCGCTCATGAGGCCGTCGGCACCGAAGAGCCGCATCGCCTCGAACATGAAGCGGTTCTCGAAGACCCCGAACCAGACGAACACCTGACGTCCCTCGCGGTGCGCCCGCCGGATCATGCCGGGGGCGAGGAGCACCATCTCGGCCATCGGGCAGACGAACTGGGCGTCACCCGGGGGCCGGCGGACGTCGAAGCGCCACAGGCCGTAGAGGGCGCACAACCGTGCGTCGGGCGCGAGGATCCGAAGCCGCTCGAGCGACGCCGCCTGGAACGACTGGATGACCGCATGGTCGAGGTAGTCGGCGGCCGCCAGCGCCTGCACGAGCTTCTCCTCGATGCCCGGGTACAGGTGCGCGGCCTTCGTCTCGGGCAGGAGCCCGACCCCGTGCGCCCGCGCCAGGACCACCACCTCCTCGAGCGTCGGCACCCGTTCGCCACCGCCCGCATCGAGCGCGCGGATCTGCGCCAGGGTCAGGTCGCGCACCGCGCCGGTGCCGTCGGTCGTCCGGTCCACCGTCTCGTCGTGGATGACCACCAGCTCGCCGTCGCGGGTCATCTGGACGTCGAACTCCAGCCACGCCACGCCCTGGTCGATGGCGGTCCGGAAGGCGGTGAGGGTGTTCTCGGGCGAGTGCCGCGGACCGCCGCGGTGGGCGATGACCTGGACCGGCCCGCCCGGCGGCGTTCGGAACACGACATGCCCGCCGTAATACGCCAGCGGGATGCAGAGGACGATGCCCAAGGTCAAGAGGCATCGACGGCGCGACGTCTTCCTGGTGGGGGTGGCCATCTCGTACGCTCCTTGCGGCCGCGGCCGCTCGCGTTCGGACGCCGTGCATGACAACTTCGCCTGCCGACCCACAGCCTAGCAGGACGGATCGCCTCGATGCTCGGCGCGAGCCCGTCACGCGACGCCGCGCGCCGCCGCCAGCGCCTCGGCATGCTCGCTGCGGCCCACCACGTGGGCGTAGCGCATGCCCTCGTCCGCCACGCGATCGGCCGTGGCACGTTCACCGAGCGCCAGGTGGCAGCGGACGAGCTCGGCGTAGGCCTCGAGCGCGCCGACCTGCTCGTCGATCGCGAGCTTGAGCTCCAGGGCGCGGCGGTGCTCGGTGGCCGCGGTCCGCGTGTCACCTTGGCGCTGAGCCAAATCGGCGAGGTTGGTGTGCGCGCGCGCCACCCCGGAGCGGTCCCCGATCGCCTGGGCAAGCCGCAGGCTGTCGCGGTGGTAACGCTCGGCCCCGGGAGCGTCGCCGACGCGGGCGCGCAGGTTGCCGAGGTTGGCCAAGGTGCTCGAGAGCCCGCGGTCGTCACCCAGACGCCGCTTGGCGGCCGCGCTCTCGAGCAGCAGGGACTCGGCTTCGTCCACGCGGCCCAGGCGCGCGTGGACGGTGGCGAGGTTGTTGAGCGCCTGCGCGTGGACGGCGTCGTCGCGCGACTCGGCGAGGTCGCGCGCGCGCCCCAGGAGCTCGAGCGCGCGCTCGAGCGCCCCACGACCCTTCGCGGCCACGCCGAGGTTGGTCAGGCAGGCCGCCGCGAAGCGCAGGTCGCCGACGGCCTCCGCCTCCGCGAGCGCTCGCTCGAACGCGCGCTCCGCGGCGTCGACGTCGCCGCGCAGGTACGCGGCGTTGCCGCGCGCGCGCCAGGCGATGCCGCGTGCGACCGATGGCGGCGACGCCCCCAACAGCGCGAGCGCCTCCTCGACGGCGTGCTCGGCGTCGGCCGGGCGCCCGGTCCGCTGCAGGCAGGCGGCGCGGTGAGCGAGGAGCTGGCCCCGCAGCGGCCCATCCTCACGGCCGACCGACGGGTCCGCGAGGGCCTCCTCCAGCCAGCCCAGGTAGCCCGCCGACGCCGCACCGGTCTCGTGCACGGCGAGGAGGGGCGCCATCATCCGCTCGACCGCGTCCGCGTCCCCGTGCGCGCACGCGTGCGACCAGGCCCGACGAACATCGGGCAGGTCGGCCCGGCAGGCTTGGGTCGCCGGCCGCGGGTCGCCGTCGGGCCAAGTGCCAAGCAGCCCCACGACGTGCGCGAGGTGGCGGGCCGAGGTCTCCGCCGCCACCTCGGGCGCGGCCGCGAGGCGCTCGGCCGCGTACTGCCGAACGAGTCCGTGCATGCCGAAGCGTCCGTCGGCGCCGCGGCGCACGAGCGACCGCCGCACGAGCGAGAGCAGCGCCTGCCGAGATCCGCCGGTCACCGCCTCGATCGCGGTCAGATCGGCGTCGCCGGCGAAGCCCGCCATCCGCCCCAGCATGTCGCGCTCGCGGTCGTCCAGCCGCTCCCAGGTGGCGTCGAGCACGACCCGCAGGCTCCGGTGGCGCTCGGGAACGTCCTGCTGCGGCGCTCGCAGGAAGCCCAGGTCGCGCTGCACCTCGCGCGCGATCTCTGCCGGGGAGAGGCATGCCGTCCAGGCCGCGGCCAGCTCGATCGCGAGCGGGACGCCATCGAGGTCGCGGCAGAGGCTGGCCACGTCGTCCAACGCGCCGTCCCGAACCGAGAAGGTCGGGTGGGCGCGGCGGGCCGAGGCGACGAAGAGGCGCACGCTGTCGCGCTGCGCCGTGCCATCGTCGCCGTCACAGGGCAGCTCGAGGCCGCCGAGCGTCAGGCTGCGCTCTGAGCGCAGGTCGAGCGGCTCGCGGGAGGTCGCCAGCATCGTCAGCCCGGGCGCGCGCTCGAGCAGCCCTGCCAAGTGGGGACCGACCGGGCGCAGGTGCTCGAGGCTGTCGAGCACCAGCAGCATCTCGCGGTCGCCCAGGTAGTCGGCCAGTCGCGCCCACGGGTCGCCGCGCTCGTGCGGCTGGAGCCGCACGGCGTCGCCGATGGCCGCGGCGACGCCGGCGACGTGGGCGACCTCGACCAGGGGGACGAAGAAGACGCCGTCGGCATAGGCGCCGAGCTGGTCGCCCGCCACCTGCAGCGCCAGGCGCGTCTTGCCGATACCGCCGGGGCCCACCAGGCTGACGAGCCGGGTGCCGCGATCCGCGAGCCAAACCTCGATGTGCTGCAGCTCCGCCTCGCGTCCGACGAACGGCGTCGCCTGCCCCGGCAGGTTGTGCGGGCGCGAACCGACGCGCTCGCCGGCCCGCAGGCGCTCCAGCAGGTCGCGCGTCTCCTCGTCCGGCTCACCGCCGACCTCGTCGAAGAGGCCCTGCGCGAAGCGGGCGTAGGCGAGCTCGACGGCGCCGGCGTCGCCCACCGCGGCCAGGCAGCGTATCAGCGAGCGGAGCACCTCCTCGGCGATCGGATCGTGCCGCAGCGCGCTGCGCAGGAGCGTCGTCGCCTCGCCGTAGGCGCGGCGCGCCTCGAGCGAGGCCGCTGCGCGGACGACCGCCTCGAGGTACCGCTCGTGCAGGTTGGCGCGCTCGAGGTCGCGCCAGGCCTCGAACCCGGGCGCCTCGGGCAGGTCGACGCCGTCGAGAAAGGAACCACCGTACGCGTGCGCGGCCGCCGCCCAGTCGGCGGTCGCAAGCGCCCGCCGCAGGAGGGCCACGTCGGTGTCGACGAGCCAGCGGAGGCGGCCGTCGCGGACCTCGAGCCCGTCGACCCATGGCTCCCGCCGAGCGCGGTACACCAGTTGCCGCAGCGCGTGGCGCGTGCTGAGCTCGTCGCCCTCCGGCCAGAAGAGCAGCGTCAACTCGTCGCGCGAGACCCAATCGGCCCTGACCGCCAAGTAGAGGAGCAGGCATGTCGGCTTGTTCGCCGGCAGCGGGCGCTCACCCGACGCGTCGCTGACACGCGGAGCGGCGAGCAGCCAGAGGGCGGGCGGCATGACCCCATCATGAGACATCGATCACGAGCGGGCGCCAGGGTCACGGCGCCCGTGAGCCGGCGGCTGCCCGCGCCCGCCGCCGACGGCCTCAGCGGGCCGATGGCCTCAGCGGTCCCGGCGGACCCGAGACCCCACACCCGCGCGCGCCCGCGGGCGCGCCCGCGCGACGGCCCGCTCCCGGAGCGCAGCGCAGCAGGCGTCGAAACCCTCGAAGGCGCGGCGCTCGCCGGTCTCCAGGTCCTGGAGCGTAAGGGCCCACCGTTGGCCGTCGAACTCGACGCGCACGATGAAGGCAAGGGTCACGCGCGGCCTCCTGCACCCGGGGGTGCGGTCGTGTGACGCCTGGGCCGAGGCGTCGCCGGGTGGGGGCCCCGCTCGGTGAGATGCGGGGACCCCACGCGTCGAGTCCAGCGACCTAGCGGACCGGGATCCGCACCGGCAGCTTGCCGCCCTCGACGCCATCCTGCGTCACGGCGACGTAGTAGAAGAGGTCGCCGCTCCCGGGCGCGACGCGCAGGCCGGCACGGTAGCTCTCGCCGGTCCCCTTCGAGGTGAACGTGCCGTCGCTGCGCCGCTCGTACCAGGTGATCGTGCCGCTCCCCTGGGTCAGCCGCGCGGAGAGCGCCACGTTGACCGACGCGGAGCTTCCCCCCGTGGGCGCCGCGATCGGCTCGACCGGCGCCACCTCGAGGAAGTGGTTGGGGTCGAGGATGCGGGTGGGGTCGTACATGGCGATGTAGGCGGACTCGACCGGCGCGGCGTGCAGCGCGTTGCCGTTGACGCCGGCGTGGTCGAAGTAGCCGGCGAACCACAGTTCGCTGCCGCGCACGGCGTGCACCACCTCGGCACCGACCACGTGGTTCTGCCCGACGCGCAGCAGGCCGCCGCCGAGGGGCTGTAGCTCGCCGGTGACCACGTCGAGGATCGCCACGTTGTGGAGCTGCGCCCACGACTCGTCGTAGACGAAGGAGCCGGAGAGGAGGAGGTGGCGCCCGTCGAGCCAGGTCATCGCCCTCACGTCGCGCGAGACGCCGCCGGTGACGTTGGCGGGGCCCCAGGTGTCGGTGCGCGGGTCGTACTTCGCCAGGCCGTAGGTCTCGACCGCGTGGCGCGAGGCGATGTCGGGGTCGCGGCTGACGATGCCCAGCGTGCCGCCCGCGTAGAGGTTGCCGTCGCCGTCGAGCGCCAGCGCCAGCACCCGCGGGAAGCCCTCCTGCAGGAAGCCGCCGTAGTTGTTGAAGCCCGGTTCGTTGGTGCGGGCGGGCAGGCCGGGCAGGCCCTCGGGGTAGTAGCCGACGTCGAGCTCGCTCAGGTGGGTGAAGTTGCCCTTGCCCACCGGCCGCCAGTCGTTCTCGGCGTAGTCGAAGCGGGCCACGTTGTAGGCCATGCGGCTGTGGTGCGTGGGAACCGGGCCGTACCAGTTGAAGGTGCCGGCCACGTAGATGCCGGGCGGGGTCGTCGTCGTGTCCAGGGCGATCGCGTAGATGCCCTTGATCGGCTTGTTGGGGTCCTCGGCCTTGAGGTCGTGCCCCAGCAGGTGGACCTCACCGCTGGCGTCGATGCGCAGGGCGGCGGCGACGTCGAGCGGGTAGGGGACGTCCGGCATCTCGAGCGCCGGGGCCCAGTTGCCGACCAGGTACAGATCGCCCGTGCGCTCGTCGAAGGCGATGTCGTTCACCACGCCAGTGCCGCCTTGGGCGCTGTTCCCGACGACGCTCCGGCCGCGGTAGGTGCCGCGGACGTCCGACCAGGTCTTGCTGCTGGGATCGTAGACGCCCAGGCCTGCGTGGCTGCTGATCGCGCCGTAGGCGTAGAGCCTGCCCTGGATGGCCTTGACGCCCTCGGGGGGGCTCTGGATGCCGTCGCCGCGGGCCCACGCGATGCGCTCGTAGCCGCGGTCGGCACTCCAGGTCCAGGCGTACCAGCGGGTGCCGCGCTCGGCCTCCCAGCTGCCGCCGAAGTAGAGCGTGTCGTCGATCCACACGATGCCGTGGATCGTTGGTAGGCCGGTGCCGTCGTTCATCCCGACCGTCTTGCGGGTGTCGTTGCGCACCGGCGCGGGGAAGGCGCGCGACCAGTGCTCGGAGCCCGCCGGGGCACCCACCGTGGGCACGTGCGCCGCGTACGGAGCGTTGACCGCCGCCGGCTTCACCGAGTTGGCGGCGAAGTCGATGGTGGCGTTCCAGCGCGCCAAGTACCAGCTGTGGGACGCAGCGGGCGCGTTGTTGCCGAAGTTCTCGGGCCCGATGTGGTTGAAGTCGCCGGCGACGTAGACGTCGGCGCCGTTCGTGGTCAGGCGCACCTCGGGCATGACGCGGGTCGAGAGGCCCGAGCCGAGCGAGGACCACGCGCCCGTCGCCGGGTCGTAGGCGACGATGGCGTGGGCCGGGGTGCCGTCGAGGAAGCCGGCGTAGAACTCGTTCGCCGCCCTGCGTCCGCCGAAGGCGCCGGAGAAGTAGATCTTGCCGTCGGCGGCCTTCTCGACGCTGAAGCAGTCGCGGCCGACGCCGCCGGCGCCGGTCGGGTCGACCCACGCCTGCCGCGCGTCGTCCCACTTGGCGATGCCGCGCAGCGACGCCTGGTCGCGGCCCTCGGAGAACGCGCCGCAGATGTAGATGTCGTCGCCGTCGAGCAGGAAGTCGCGGATCACGACCGTGTCGAACGCGATGTAGTCGGCGGCGCGCTGCAGGATGCCGTCGTTCTGCCCGTAGGTGCCCTCACGCGGGAAGTCGGCCGGGTACGGCAGCCAGCCGACGTCGTCGCGCCAGGCGGCGAAGCCGGTCGACCACTGCGAGCCGGCGGTGGTGATGTCGGGCGCGCGGCCGTCGCCGCCCACGTAGTGCCAGGTGCCGGCGAGGTAGATCGTGGACGGCGTCGTCGAGGTGTCGACCCGGATGCGCCGCACGCGCGGGTGGCCGCCACTCGGGCCGTTCGGGATGATCTCGTAGGTGCCGGTGTCGAGGTCGAAGCGGTGGAAGGCGTTGCTGCGCAGCGGCAGCTGGAGGGGCGTGCCGGCGAACGAGCCGCCGATGTAGAGGTCGTTGCCCTGCGGGTCGTAGGCCAGCGCCTGGATCGAGCCCCCGGGGCTGATCGTGCCGTTGTACTGGACCCGGCCGAGGGGCCGCCACGCATCGGGGCCGGGCTCGGTCGGGTCGTAGACGGCGAGCGCGTTCACGTTGTGGTAGCGGTTGCCGCCCGCGTTGTCGACGCGCGTGAACTCGCCGGCCACCACCAACCGGCCGTCGGGCAGCCACAGGAAGTCGTTGATGACCCCGTCGGGTCCGCGGCCGCCCTGGCTGCTGTGGAAGTGGGCGACGACCTCGTAGCC
>Ga0114946_10002646_pt1 | contig 12239 bp, 12 predicted proteins | sample WalLakDeSediment_FD_88676 | JGI IMG/M metagenome (GOLD analysis project Ga0114946, IMG submission 88676) | Lake sediment microbial communities from Walker lake, Nevada to study Microbial Dark Matter (Phase II) - Walker Lake 11/02/13 Deep Sediment | ecosystem: Environmental > Aquatic >...
CGTGTCGCGCCAGTATGGCGTGATCTTGTCGAGGTAGAGCGAGTAGGAGACGAGCCAGTTGATGGCGGGGAAGTGCCGTTCGTAGGCGAGCCGGTCTTCGAGCGCCCAGAAGACCTTCACGACGCGTAGCGTGTTCTGCACGACCGGCTCGGACAGATCGCCGCCCGGAGGCGAGACCGACCCGATGACCGAGACCGAGCCGGTGCGCTCCTCGGCGTCCGTCTCGAGCGGCCCGCCGAGCGTGGCGACCTTCCCGGCGCGCTCGTAGAACGCCGCGAGCCTGGTGCCCAGGTACGCGGGGAAGCCCTCCTCGCCCGGCATCTCCTCGAGCCGGCCGGAGATCTCGCGCATCGCCTCGGCCCAGCGAGACGTCGAGTCCGCCTGGAGAACGACGTTGTAGCCCATGTCGCGGAAGTACTCCGCGATCGTGATACCCGTGTACACGCTCGCCTCGCGTGCCGCCACCGGCATGTTCGAGGTGTTGGCGACGAGCACCGTGCGGCGCATGAGCGGCTGACCGGAGTACGGGTCGGTGAGCTCGGGGAACTCCATGAGCACGTCGGTCATCTCGTTGCCGCGCTCCCCACAGCCGATGAAGACGACGACCTCGGCGTTGGACCACTTGGCGATCTGGTGCTGCGTGACGGTCTTGCCGGCACCGAACGGCCCGGGGATGCATGCGGCGCCACCCATGAGGAGCGGGAAGAACGTGTCGATCACGCGCGTTCCGGTCACCAGCGGCTGGGCGAGCGAGAGCTTGCGCCGGTAGGGGCGCGGGATACGCACCGGCCAGGTCTGCATGAGCTTGAGTGGGTGCTCGGTGCCGTCGTCGTCGATGACAGTCCCCACCCTGTCGGTCACGGTGTAGGTGCCCGACGAGATGCCGCCAAGGCGGCCGGAGACACCGGCCGGCACCATGATCCGCAGAGCGATGACCTCGTTCTCCTGCACGATCCCGATGATGTCCCCGCCCTCGACCCGGTCTCCCGCCGAGGTGGTCGCACGGAACGTCCACTTCACCTCGCGATCGAGGCCCGGCGCGCTCACACCGCGGTCGAGGAACGCGCCGGACTTCTTGCGCAGCGCGTCGAGCGGCCGCTGGACGCCGTCGTAGACGGCCCCCATCATCCCGGGTCCGAGTTCGACCGAGAGCGGTGCGCCCGTGGAGACGACCACGTCGCCCGGGCCCAGTCCCTCGGTCTCCTCGTAGACCTGTATCGAGGCGCGGTCGCCGCGCATCTCGATGATCTCGCCCATCAGGCCCTCGTCGCCTACGCGTACGAGGTCGTACATGCGGGAGCGCGCGAGTCCCTCGGCCACGACGAGCGGGCCAGCGACCTTCACGATCCTTCCCTGTTCCAGTTCTGCCATCTACTCGTCCTCTTCTCGGATGAGCACCGTCGTTCCCAGGGCCTTCTCAATGGCCCGTGCGAGCTTCTTCTCCCCCACGCCACCCGTGCTTCCGGCGCCGGGGATCACCGTGACCGCGGGCAGCGGCTGATCCGCCGTCTCTGCGACCAGGTCGTCGATCTCCTCGTACACGGGCTCGGTCACGAGCACCACTCCGTACTCGCCGCCGGCGAGGCGGGGCCACAGCTCGCGCCCCTCGGCTGGCGACCCGAGCGCGAAGACGTCGAATCCGAGCGGGCGGAACCCCGCCACGCTCGAACGGTCACCTACCACCGCAACCTTCGCCGTCTGCATGCTCACGCCACATCCCTCACGCGTTCGCGCAGCCGTTCGACCGGCACGCGGGCGAACGTGCCGATGATAACCGTGCGCAACGCGGTCACCTCGGCCCGGCGCGCGAGAACGTACGCCACGACCGGGTCCGGCCCGATCGAGGTCACCCTGTGCATGCGGACCTCGCGTGCGACGAGCGCGTTGAGCGCTACGTCGAGGCGTATCGGGTCGATGAACGCCTCGACGTCGATTCCGGTCAGGGGGCGCATCATGGCCAGCCGCGAAGCGCCTTCCTCGAAGGGCATCCGGTAGAGCGAGACGAACGTCGCGAGCGGGATCCTGCCGCCGGGCACGAGTGCGGGCTCCACCTCGGCGACGGGCACCCCGTGGATGCGGCTGCGTACGAACGCCCGCGCGTTCCCGCTGTCGGCCTCGAGCGAGACGAGGTGCTGCACGAAGTGGCTGCCCGAAGAGCGCGCGATCCCCGCCAGCGAGGCGAACAGCTCGCGGTCGACCGCGGCGTCGATGGCGTCCGGCGGGAGGGCCCCGTTGTCGTCAGCAAGCGCGGTCCGGATGCGGACCTCGGCCTCACGAACGCCAGAGGGCAGCCGCTCCGAGGCTCCCCGGAACACCTCGGGGGCCACGCTGCCGAGGGGGCTCAGCAGGTCGTCGACGGGGATGCCGAGCGCCCCGGCCTTCAGGCGCGCCTTGAGGTTCTCGAAGTCGTGGCGCGCGCGGAAGTACGAGATGATCGGAGCGGGCAGGTTCGCCCGCTCGAGGAAGTCCTCGTACAGGTCGACGAGGGACGCATCCAGTCCGCGTTCGACGTCGTCGGGTGTCCGGGCTCCCTCGAGGTAGTCCGCGTAGACGGTATCGGCGAGGATCCGCTTCTGCCGCTCGAAGTCACCCGCGTCCAGGAGGCGTTCGAGGGTCGTCCGGCCGACGAGATGCGCCTCGAGCATGCGCACCCGGCCGACGGCGTAGCCGTACCGCTTGGGATCGGCTATGACCCGCAGTCGACTCATGTCGTCCCGTCTCCTGCTTCGGACGGATCCTCCGCGGCGGCCTCCGTGTCCGTGGCGCTCCCGTTACCGAAGAGCCGCTCCGAGACGAACTGCACGAGCCGGTCACGGCGCGACGCGACCAGCGCGCGGGCCGAGACCTCGACCCTGACCCTGTCGCCTTCGATGAGGACTCCGCGGTCGATCGACCCCGTCGTGCCGCGTATCTGGAGCCTCACGTCGGCGGCGGCCAGGGCCTGCTCGAGCCTCGACACGAGCCGGACGTGGTCTTCATGGCCGATCGAGAGGGTCGCACCATCGCGCGCGAGGCCCTCGGCCTGGATCTGGCGGGCCAGGAAGGTTACGTACTGGTCGGGGGGGAGCGTCTCGATGTGCTCGACGAGATCCGTCAGCACCCGCTCCACCATGTGCCGCTTGGCGCCGAGCATGTTGTCGCGCGCCGCGAGTCTCCCCGTGGCGAGTCGGGTGCGCGCGGCGGCCTCCGCCTCCGCCCGGGTGCGCTCCAGGACGCGTTCGATATGAGCCTTCGCGCGGTCCTGGGCTTCGACCCGGACCTCGGCCGCCGCCTGCTCGGCCTCCCGCAGGATGGCAGCCGCCTCGGTGAGAGAGTCCTCCTCGATGCGTTGGAGTATGTCGGCAAGAGCCACGGCGGTTACTCCGCGAGGAACAGGAGCATGATGACGGACAGGACGAGCGAGAAGACCGCGTACGTCTCGACGAGGGCCGGGAAGATCAGCGCCTTACCCGCGTCCTCGTCCCGGCGGGCGATCATGCCAGCCGCGCCTACCGCGGCCGCACCCTGATAGACCGCGGAGACGAAGCAGACGAACGCCACCGGCAGGCACGCCAGGAACACCTGGAACCCCTGGGTAGCGGTGAGTTGCGCGCCTCCCTCGAAGAACCCGAAGAAGATGAAGACGAGAAACGCGGTGATCAGCCCGTACACGCCCTGAGTACCGGGCATCGCCGTGAGCGGGAGCAGCTTGCCGAACTTCTCCGCGTCCTCGGTGATGATGCCGGTTACGGTGTTGCTCACCGTCGAGATGCCGATCGCGGAGCCCATGCCTCCGCCGATCGCGGCAAGCGCCGCCCCGAAGTAGGCCCACGCCAACCCAGGGATACCAAGGATCAGGTCTTCCACGACTACGCTCCTCCTTCCGGCGCACCCGGGTCCGGGTGCAGCACGACAGACTTGGTCCGGGGCGCGAACGGCGCATACGGCCGGCCCGACCCCTCGTAGAACTTGCCGAAGAACTCCACGAACTGGAGGCGCATCGAGTGGATGAAGCCTCCCAGGAGGTTGATGAGCACGTTGAACGTGTGCCCGACGATGAGGATGAGGGCCGCCGCGAGCAGGCCCGTCCCGTAGGGCGCGCCGCTCACGAGCCCGGCGATGCGGTTCATGACGTCGCCGACGAGCAGGCTCGCCAGGCCGAGTGCGGCCAGACGCGTGTAGGAGAGGAAGTCGGAGGTGTAGCCGACGAGTCCGTACAGGCCGAGCAGCCCCTTGCCCACACCGGCGAGTGCGCCCGTCGCCGAGCGGTCCACCACGATCCGCTCGACGATCCTCCCCTTGAGGACGACCACGACGCCGAAGGACCAGGCGAGTATCGCGCCGGCGTACTCCGACCACGCGACCGCCATGCCCACCGCGAGGAACATCGCGATGGTGGTCAGGTCCTCGAACACGGCTCCGGCCACGTCGCCCTGCTGCCAGCGGCGATACGCGCTGACGAGCACGCCGAAGGAGACCTGGATGACCCCGAGCACGACGGAGAGGACGAGGAAGAGCTCGAGCTGGCCGAGCGGGTCGATGAGCGGCTCGTACTGGAGGAAGGGGGGAAGCGCCTCTTCGGGGAGCGCGAAGTACCCGCGTGTGGCCACGCCCACCAGCATCGACGAGATGCCCCCGAGCATCACGAGATCCATGAACTTGCGCACCCCGGCGGCAACGTCGAGCCGGTTCTTCACGAACCATGCGCCCCCGAGAAGCATCAACCCGTATCCGACATCGCCGATGGTGATGCCGAAGAACAGGAAGAAGAACCCGGCGAGCAGCGGCGTCGGGTCGATGTCGCCGTAGACGGGACGGCCGTACAAGTCGGTGAGCACCTCGAACGGCTTGAGGATCCGCGGGTTGATGAGCTCGACCGGGACCGAGTCGCCGACATCGGGCTCGGCGAACGTGAGATCGACACCCGGCTCGAGCGGGGCGAGCGCCGCGAACAGCTCCTCGCGCCGACGCTCCGGAACCCAGCCGGTCACGAAGAACGTCCGCTCCGAAGCGTGCAGGCATGCCCGGGCCTCCTCGGCGTCCTTGCGCGTGGATAGCGACTGAACGAGCGCCACGGCCCGGTGGTAGTACTCCGCGGCAAGCTCCGTCGCCTTCACCTCGATCTCGGCGTGCTCCTTCTCGAGCTGCTCGAGCGTCGCAAGAGCCCTCGAGCGCTCCTCGGCCGGATAGTCGTCGAGGCCCGGGAAGCTCACCTCGACGAACTCGGTGAGCGCGAGGATCGAACGGACGTCTTCGAGAGAATCACGGTACGCCATCACGACCCACGCCTCGAGCGGTCCGGCCGTCCCGACCTCAGCGACCGAGACGTCGGTCACTTCCTCGCGCAGCGTCTGGCGGATCTCGGCGGAACGGGCGACCGGGACGGTACCGTTGAACAGCGCGACGTGCTCGGTCCCCTTCCACTGCGATATCTGCAGGTGGAGCCCGTCCCAGGGAGCAAGGTCGTGAGCGAGGTGTCGCAAACGCGCCTGCTCGCGTTCGTTGACGGCCAGGCGCTCGGCCATGTCGTCGCACTCGACACATAGCTCTCCGAGACACTCCTCATCGACGAGGCGCTCGTACTCCGTCACCGAGAGATGTACCTTCTCCGATATCAGGGAGGCGAAGGGGACGTCCGGGGTGTGGAACCTGCGGAGGAAGTCGCGTACGAACGACGCGCGAGCGGTCTTCTCCTCGAGCTCGTTCAGGCGCGCCTGGTCCGGCTCGAGCGGGTTGACCTCTTCTGCGGCGAACTCGGTGACCGTTACCTCGACGACACCGGCGCGCTGCACCAGGTGGATGCACTCGTCGAGGACCGACCGATGGCCGATGAGCGACACCTTGAGCATGCGCGCGACCGCCACCCCGGCTCACCTCGCCAGTTCGTCGATGGCAGTGCGGAGGGCATGCTCCATGCGGGACTCCGCGTGGCGGACGAACTCGGCAAGCTCCCTCTCGGAGGCGGCGGTGACGCGCGTCCCTTCGGCCTCGGCCTCTCGCAGGATGGCACCGGTGACGGCGGCTGCCTCCTCGGCCGCCTCACGGCCGGCCGCGATCGTGGTCCGCTCCGCGTCGGTGGCAGCCTCGATGCGCATCTCGCGCGCACGGACCTTTGCCTCGGCCACGGCGTGACGCGCTCGCTCCTCAGCGTGCAGAATCTCCTCGAGCTTCTCCATGCGACCCCTGGTCCCCTTCGGCCGTGTAAGGCTGATGGCGATTGTAACACCAGGCACGTGCACGCGGGCGCGCGCCTTAGCGGGGCTGATGGCAGGTTACGCGTGCTATACTGACCGGCGACCTGCCACCTTGTTGTCCCCCTTCGCCATGCCACTTGAAACCCCTTCGCCCTTCCTCCAAACTCCGCGCTCCGCGGCCCGTGCCCGCCGCCGTCTCCGGAACCGCCGGATCGGTACCGCGGCCGCTGCGGTGGTCGTGCTTGCAGCGCTGGTCACAACTGGCGTGCTGCTTGCGCGCGATGCGCTGAGCACGACTGCGGGGTCCGGAGCTGCGCCTGTTTCGGATGCTCCCGCGGCCGAGCCCACGACCAAGCCGGTTCCGGTCGCGGTCGAACCTGCCGAGCCGCCGGTGCCGAGCCTGCCGGCGACGCTCACCGTCGCCGCCGTCGGCGACATGCACTTCGACCGGCGCGTGAAGGAGCTGATCGGGCGTGAAGGCGGTCTCGCTCCCCTGAAGTACGTGTCGGAGCGCCTTGCCGCGGCCGATGTCGTTGTCGGCAACCTCGAAAGCCCGCTCTCCAGTGGTGGATCGCCCTGGCCGAACAAGGACGTGCACTTCCGCGGCGACCCGCGCGGCATCGAGGGCTTGGCGGCGAGCGGGTTCACCTTCCTCTCGCTCGCCAACAACCACATCCTCGACTACGGCGCCGAGGCGCTCGCGGACACGGTCGCCTCGCTCGACGGCGCCGGCATCGGACATGCGGGCGCGGGTGTCGACCGCGCCACCGCGTGGACGCCCTCGGTCGCCACCTATGGCGACACGACCATCGCGTTCCTCTCGTTCAGCCACATCCTGCCTGCCGGCTTCATCGCGACCGACAGCACGGCGGGGCTCGCCCCGGGGCGCACCGACATGGCCGCGGTGACCGAGGCCATCCGCGCGGCGAAGGTCGAGCACGACTACGTCATCGTGTCCTTCCACTGGGGCGTCGAGTACGTCGACGATGCCAACGGAGATCAGGTCCGCGACGGCAGAGCCGCCGTCGATGCGGGCGCCGACATGGTGCTCTCCCACCATCCGCACGTCATCCAGGGCATCGAGTTCTACAACGGCGCTCTGATCGCTTACTCGCTCGGCGACTTCGTCTTCGACCACTACTCGCGCAAGACCGGCGAGGCGTTCATCCTCGAGGCCGATCTCGGTCCGCACGGCGTGGAGAACGTCCGCGCGGTGCCGGTCTACCTCTACAGCATCGACCAGCCGAAGCTCGTGACCGGATCCGAGGCAACCGACATTCTCGAGCGCCTCAAGCGCATCTCCGGACCTCACGGAACGTCGATCGTGATCGAGGGCGACGTCGGCCGGGTGCTGCCGTGACGGAGCGCATGGACAGCCGGGAGGCCCTCTGCCCCGAAGATGGCTTCCCTCTCGATCTCGCGCCGTACCCGGCGACCCGTGAGGCCGTGTGTGCCTCGCGCCGCGAGCGTCAGCGCGTCGCCCGCGAGCGCGCCCGCCGGCAGCGGAGAGCGCTGCTCGTTGCGCTTGCGGCCGTGACTGTGCTGGTCGTCGGATGGCGCACCATCTCCCCCGGCGACACGTCCGCACTGAGCGCCGGCTGGCCCCCTTCGACAAACCCGTCGGTCACGCAGGCCGGTGCCACCTCCCAGGAGCCCGAAGGCCCCGCGACCCCGCTCTTCGCAACCTACCGCAGCCTGCAGATCCACCTGCCCGTCGCCGAGCAGGACCTCACCGAGGTCGCGTTCCACCAGGCCGCCGGACCCAAGGCCCTGCCGATGGAATCCCTGCTTCCGGACGCGGACCCGTCTCTCGTCGACCACAAGCGTGGCACCAACAGGGTTCCCGCCGAGCCCGATCCGGACGCCATCGAGCCCGCGGTGCTCGGGGGAAAAGTGATCCGCATGTGGCGGGCGAGCCGCAGTGGCGCACCGGATACCGCGGCCGACATCGGCGCGCTCCCCGGGGTCCCGGTCATCGCACCGGTAAGCGGCACGGTTATCGAGGTGAAGCCGTACCTGCTCTACGGGGTACACAATGACCTCGAGATACACATCCAGCCGACCGGCTGGCCGGAGATCGATCTGGTGATCATCCACGTCACGGACCCCACCGTGAAAGCGGGCGATCTGGTCGTGGGCGGCATCACGCGCATCGCGTCGGTACGCCTGCTCTCCGACCGGGTGAACCACCAGCTCGCGGATTACACGCCCGACCCCGGAGACCACATCCACATGCAGCTCAACCGGGTCGAGCAGCCCGGCGCAACGGAGCCCGCCGAGGAGTCCTAGGTCCCCTGTACCGGGTCCGCGGGAGGTCCCTGCTCCGCGCTGCGGCGGACGAAGCCGCGGAACCGCCGGTCGAACTCGTAGCGCACGAGCCGCACCTTGCGACCACAGCCTCCGCACTCCAGGTCGATGTCCATGCCGACGCGCGTGACGACCCACTCGTTCGTCCCGCACGGGTGCGGCTTCTTGAGTCGCACAACGTCCCCGAGTTCCACCGGGGTGATCGGCACGGCCATGCGATCCTCCTCGAACAAGCCGGTCGGCGCGCTCGAAAGACAGCGAGACGCGGTATATGCGAGTATAGCCGCACACGCACCCGTCCGAAGGGAGCGACCCCATGCGCACCCCCGCTATCCTGTCAGTCCTCGGTGAGGACCGAATCGGTCTCGTCGCCACTATCTCGCGCGTGCTCGCCGACGCCGGAGCGAACATCGAAGACATCCGCCAGACCATCATCGGCGGCATGTTCTCGATGACGATGCTCGTCACCGTCGACGAGGAGGCTACCCCCTTCGACGAGCTGCAGGCGCGACTCGTCGCGGCTGGCGAGGAGATCGGCGTGCAAGTCACCTTCCAGCGCGAGGACGTCTTCCGCTTCATGCACCGCATCTGACGACCGCCGGTGCCCGCCGGGCGCCGCCGAACCGGGAGCGACCCCATGCTGAACATCTCTCCGGAGGAGATCGTCGAGACCCTGCTGATGATCACGCAGCAGAACCTCGACGTGCGAACCGTCACCCTCGGACTCTCGCTCGAGCACTGCGCCGACGAGGACCTCGGGCGCATGGCGGATAAGGTCTACGACTCCGTGGTCGGGCGTGCCGAGCGGCTCGTCCCCATCTGCGAGGCGATCAGCGCCGAGTACGGTATCCCGATCGTGAACAAGCGCATCTCGGTCACGCCGATGGCGCAGCTCGCGTCGGCCTGCCGCGACGCCGACGTCACCCCCCTGGCCGAGGCGCTCGACCGGGCGGCTCGCGAGGTAGGCGTCGACTTCGTCGGCGGCTTCTCGGCACTCGTGCACAAAGGGACCGGCGACGGGGACGCGCGGCTCATCGATTCGATACCGCACGCGCTTGCGACGACCGAGCGGGTCTGCTCCTCGGTGAACGTCGCATCTACCCGTGCCGGCATCAACATGAACGCGGTTCTGCGCATGGCCGAGGTCATCAAGGCGACAGCCGAGGCGACAGCCGACCGCGACTCGTTCGGCTGCGGCAAGCTCGTCGTCTTCAGCAACATGGTCGAGGACAACCCGTTCATGGCCGGTGCCATGCACGGCGCGGGAGAACCGGACGCCGTCATCAACGTCGGCATCTCCGGTCCCGGAGTCGTGCGCGCGGTGGTCTCGGCCCTGCCCGATGACGCGGATCTCACCGCCGTGGCCGAAGCCATCAAGGCCACCGCCTTCAAGATCACCCGCGCGGGCGAGCTCTTCGCCCGTGAGGCCGCGCGCCGGCTCGGTGTCGAGATGGGCATCGTCGACCTCTCGCTCGCGCCCACCCCCGCCGAGGGCGACAGCGTCGCCGACATCATCGAGGCCATCGGCGTCGAGCGCTGCGGAGGGCCCGGGACCACCACCGCACTCGCGCTCCTCAACGACGCCGTCAAGAAGGGTGGCGCGATGGGCACCTCGAGCATCGGCGGCCTCTCGGGCGCGTTCATCCCGGTGTCGGAGGACGCCGGCATGGTGCGTGCGGTCGAGGATGGCGCGCTCACGCTGGAGAAACTGGAAGCGATGACGAGCGTCTGCTCCGTCGGGCTCGACATGATAGTCATCCCGGGAGACACGCCGGTCGAAACTCTGGCCGCGGTCATCGCCGACGCGTGCGCCATCGGCGTCATCAACAGCAAGACCACCGCGACGCGCCTCATCCCGGCGGCGGGCAAGTCCGTGGGCGATACCGTCGAGTACGGCGGCCTGTTCGGGGCCGCTCCGGTGATGTCGGTGAACGGCTGGGCGGGGACGAAGCTCATCCGCAGGGGCGGACGATTCCCGGCGCCGCTCGGAAGCCTCAGGAACTAGCGCGGCGGCGCGACTTCGGCCTGTCCCGCGTCAGATCCCCACCACCTGGCGGAACACGCGCACCTGGCGGCGTGCAACCGGGATGTTCGTCTCGTCGCGGTCCGCCGCGATGACCACGTAGGCACCGTCCACCCGCTGGATCTCCTGGATCTTGTTCAGGTTGATCATGTAGCTGCGGTGGATGCGCGTGAACGCCTCGTTGCCGAGCTTCTCTTCGAGCTCACCGAGGGTGAGGTCGACCAGGTATTGGTTCTCGTAGGTGTGCGCGTACGTGGATTTGTTCCGCGCGGACAGGAACACGATGTCGTCTATCGAGATCAGGATCGTCCGACCGCCCTTGCGCACCGCGAGCTTGCGAAAGTCGCTGTCGGCCGTGCGCGAACGCTCGCCCATGAGCCTGCGCCTGCCGAGCGCAAGGCTCTCGACGCGGGCGGCCAGCTCGAGCACGTTGAACGGCTTCGTCACGTACTGTTGGACGCCCTGCTTGAACGCAAGGATCTTCGCGAGGTCCTGATTCTTGGCGGAGAGCACGATGATCGGCACGTCGGCTGTGGCCGCGTTGCCCCGTATCTCCATGAGCGCCATCCAGCCGTCCACCCTCGGCATCATGATGTCGAGGACGACCACATCGATGTCCGTCTGATCGAGAACGTCGATCGCCTCGCCGCCGTCGGACGCGGCATGCACGCGCATGTCGTCCGATTCGAGGCCCATCCGGATCATCTCGACGATAGCGCTGTCGTCGTCCACGACCAGCACGTTGACACTCTCGTTCACACGCACACACCCGTCCGCGGCCCCTCAGCGGGGGCAGCCACTCATCAGACAATAGAGGCCGCCTGTCAGCGGTCTTGCACCGATTGTACCCCAGCAACCCTGCGTCAGACCGCGGACTTCGCGTCGGCCAGCCACCGGTCCATCGCACGTGCGGCCTTCTTGCCCGCACCCATGGCGAGGATGACCGTCGCCGCGCCCGTCACGATGTCGCCGCCCGCGAAGACGCCGGGGATGTTCGTCGCGCCCTCATCATTGGTGAGCACGTAACCGCGGTTCGAGCGCTCGAGATCGGGCGCCGCCTGGGCCAGCAGCGGGTTGGCGCGCGTACCGACCGCGACGATGACGATGTCGCACTCGATCTCGAACTCGCTGTCCATAACGCACACCGGCGCGCGCCGCCCGCTCTCATCCGGCTCGCCGAGTTCCATCCGCGTGGCGACAAGTCCGGTCACGAACCCTTCGCGCCCCACTACCTCCGAGGGTGAGCAGAGCATCTTGAACTTCACGCCCTCCTCGCTCGCGTGGTGAACCTCCTCGCGGCGCGCCGGCATCTCGTCTTCCGTGCGGCGGTAGACGAGGAAGACCTCCTCGGCACCGAGCCTGAGTGCGGTGCGCGCCGAGTCCATCGCCACGTTGCCGCCGCCGATGACCGCGACCTTGCGGCCCCGGGCGACCGGTGTGTCCGACTTCGGGAACTCATCCGCACCCATGAGGTTCACGCGGGTGAGGAACTCGTTGGCCGAGTAGACGCCGTTGAGGTTCTCTCCCGGCACGCCGAGGAAGACCGGCAGTCCGGCCCCGGATCCGATGAAGACCGCGTCGTAGCCCTCCTCGGTCATGAGTTCGTCGAGCGTGTAGGTGGCGCCGATGACCGCGTTGGTGACGATCTCGACACCCGTCTCGGTGAGCATGAAGATCTCGGCCTGGACGATCGCCTTGGGCAGGCGGAACTCGGGGATGCCGTAGGTGAGCACGCC
>Ga0114946_10002648_pt1 | contig 12236 bp, 12 predicted proteins | sample WalLakDeSediment_FD_88676 | JGI IMG/M metagenome (GOLD analysis project Ga0114946, IMG submission 88676) | Lake sediment microbial communities from Walker lake, Nevada to study Microbial Dark Matter (Phase II) - Walker Lake 11/02/13 Deep Sediment | ecosystem: Environmental > Aquatic >...
AAAATCAACGAGGCGCTTACCGACTGTTATGTAAGCGCCTCGTTGATTTTGCAGGAATAGAGTCACACACTGGCGAATTGCTCAGTGGCCAATTGATTTTGCTTTGTTATATAATGCTATTAACTATATAATATCTGTTTTTGACGTTATAAATGCAATTTAATTTTTCAACCGTCAGGGGGCCGATTGTGAAGAGTGATCAGGTTATGGCAAAAAGGATTTTAGTGGTGAAAGACGATATTTTCCTGGAGAAGGATGATTATGTTGCGGTAGAGACTCCGCTGACCATATATTTAAACGGCCGGGAAATAGTCACTTTGCTCTGTACACCGGAAAAAACTGATAAACTGGCCCTGGGATTTTTAAGATCAGAAGGTTTACTGGAATCTATGGATGGTGTGCATGCGGTTAGGGTTGATGAAACTGCAGGTAAGGTTGAAGTGGAGGTAGAAAATTATCCGGAGCTGGCTGACAGCCTTCTGGGAAAAAGGACAGTTACGTCTGGTTGTGGTAAAGGGACTATTTTTTTTAATGTTCTTGATTCACTGCATAGTTATATTGCCGAAGACAACCTGGTTATCAAAGTAGAAACAGTTTTTAAGCTTATGAGAATATTACAAGCTAAAGCAGATAAATTTAAACTCACCGGGGGTTTTCATAGCGCAGCTCTTTTCGATATGGAAGAATTACTATTTTTTTCTGAAGATATTGGCCGTCATAATGCTTTTGATAAAATTGTAGGCGAATGTTTAACTGCCGGAATTTTAACTGATAATAAATTATTGGTTACAAGTGGCCGCCTCAGTTCTGAAATATTGTTAAAGGCGGCAAAGTTAAGGATACCGGTACTGATATCCCGTTCAGCGCCCACTTCGCTCAGCCTTGAGGTGGCTGAGCAGCTGAGGATAACAGTAATCGGTTTTGTCCGCGGTAAGAGATTTAATGTTTATACCCATGGGTGGCGGGTAAGTGCAGATCTGTAAAAAAGAATAAGAAGGAGTTCCTCATTTGTCTGAAAAAGTTCTGGTAACTAGAAAGTTACCGGAAAAAGCCATGAAGTTACTACATTCAGAATGTTATCTCACGGTAAATCCCTACGACCGGCCAATGACCAGACAAGAGCTGGAAAGGGCTATTGAACCGGTTTGCGGATTATTGCCGCTGTTAACCGATACTATAGATTCAACATTGATCGATAAAGCGCCTAAATTGAGGGTTATTGCCAACTACGCTGTTGGCTATAATAATATAGACCTTGATTATTGCAGTAAAAAAAATATCAGGGTATCCAATACCCCGGGGGTGCTTACCGAGGCGACAGCAGATTTAACCTGGTCTTTGATGATGGCTCTGGCGAGAAGAGTGGTAGAGGGCGATCTTTATATCAGACAAGGAAAGTTTAAAGCATGGTCACCTTCTTTACTGCTTGGTCAGGATATTTATCAAAAGAAACTCGGTATAATCGGTTTCGGAAGAATAGGTGCAGCAGTAGCTAAGCGGGCCAGGGGATTTAATATGACTGTGCTCTATTGCAATAGAAACAGACTTTCCTCTTATACGGAAAATAAAATGGGGATCAGCTATCGCAGCCTGGATCAGCTATTGCAGCAAGCTGATTATGTTACTCTGCATGTTCCCCTAAATGAGCATACCCATCATCTTATTGGCAGTGAAGAGCTAAGAAAGATGAAAGAGACAGCGTATTTAATTAATACTTCCCGTGGGTCGGTGATTGATGAAAAGGCATTGGTCCAAGCTCTGCAGGATAGGGTTATTGCCGGTGCCGCGCTTGATGTATATGAAAATGAACCAGAGCTAACTCCGGGATTGGCTGAACTAAGCCAGACTATACTAACCCCGCATATAGCGAGCGCTACCGTGCAAACAAGAACTGAGATGGCTATGGTAGCGGTAAAAAACCTGCTGGCAGGGTTGAAAGGGGAAGTGATGCCTAATCTTGTCAACAAAGATCTTTTGGGCCTTTAGTGCGTTTAATGATAATTCTTAGTCTGTATATGCTGCTTGCTTATTGACTTAGGGAGTCTTAGTTACTAATGTCAGAATAAGAGAAAAGCAATGATTTCAATTGTTCCTGATCAGAGAGCATCTCTTCAGTAAAATGTATTTTTTTGGCAGCTACATTTACATAATCAAGGTAGAAGCCGGTTTGATACTCCATCTCTTCCTTGATAACATGCTGAGCTTCCAGCAGTAAAACATTGATCTTTTTATCTTTGAGGCTCATAATATCCACGGCGATATCGATATTAAGGGTAACTTTGTTTCGTCCATTTTCCAGGCTGACTTTAATGACTCTATGAATACCATTTATTCTGGTCGCGATGTAGTTTACAAGTTCGGTAACTACATGTTCAGCAATAAAAAAACTGCCAAGAGTGCTGAACACCGGTCTAACGACAGATCTTTCTACCGGAACTCCTTCAGGGTGCACTGAAGGGACTTTAAAAAAAGAACGGAGGGGATCGATAATATAACCGGGAAACTCTTTTTTTATGGCAAATGTCGGCAGCGGAATAACATGCCTGTTTTCTGAAGCTCTTATTTCCAGGGCAGCTTTAATAGACTCCTGATCAGATATCTCTTCAATTCGGTAAACCCGGTTAGGTGTTTCCAGCCCGAGATTATCAGCGATAACCTCAACCATTCTCCGGGAAGTGCCTAAGATAATTAGTTTTCCTGGTTTAATTTCCGCCAATTTATCCCGTACCTGCAGGGCATGATCCGGATCGGAAAAGAGAGCCCGTTTAATTGCTCCGTAGCGGGTATTTTCCCGCTTGGCTGACCTCCCGGCAAGGATTAAGTTGCCTTTAATAAGCAGCCCATCATCAATAATATAATCAATGCCATATTCTTTGGCCAACAAGGGCGCCTGATGACTTTTTCCTGTCCCACTGTGACCGATTAATGCATATAACTCCAAATATACCACATCCAAATAGACAATAATCTTGCATCAATAGTTAATCATAGTATATCATTATACCATATTTAAATTACCACTGAGTTTTACCGTAACTACAGGGGAAAATGGTAATAGCTGAAGCTCCTGTGATGAGCGCTTTAGTATTAATATAGTCGGGAGCTTAATACATGTAGAGGAGAGGGTCAGTTGATCGTAGTAACCGCGCCGGTCGAATCACTAAAAGGCAATCTCAGGGTCCCGGGAGATAAATCCATAACGCACCGGGCAATCATGCTGGGAGCTATATCCCGGGGTAAAACTGAAATCAGAGATTATTTGATAGCAGATGATTCGTTGGCCACAATAAACTGTTTTAAGGCCATGGGGGTCAATATCAGCTCTTTGGAAAACCGTTTGATCATTGAAGGAAGTGGCAGTGCGCTGAAACAGTCAGGACATTCACTTAATGCCGGCAATTCCGGAACTACAGCCCGCCTAATCATGGGTATTTTAGCCGGACAGAAATTTACCAGCAGGCTCGAAGGCGATTCTTCCTTGTCATTGCGTCCCATGGATCGCGTAATTGAACCCTTAAAGAAAATGGGGGCTTCATTTACTGGTCAGGACAATCGGTTGCCATTAAATATAACCGGTGGTTTTCTCGAGGGTATCCAGTATACAACCAGGCAGGCCAGTGCCCAGGTGAAATCGGCTATTTTGCTGGCCGGACTTTATACCCAGGGGGTTACCAGCGTTTCTGAACCCTACTTAAGCCGTAATCATACCGAGCTGCTGCTAAAACAATTTGGCGCTGCGATTAATTTAGATGGCCACGGTATCACCTTAAAAGGTCCGGCTGATTTAAGAGGCAGCCTGGTTCGTGTTCCCGGAGATATCTCTTCCGCCGCCTTTTTTATGGTGGCAGCGGCCATTATACCGGGCTCGGAAGTTAACCTGTTAAATGTTGGTATAAACCCAACACGCACAGGTATTATCGATGTGTTGAAAATGATGGGAGCGGATATTACTATTACACAAGAGCGCAAATGGGGTAATGAAGCGGTAGCGGACATTAAAGTTTGTGGTCACGGTATGCTTAAGGGGATAGAAATTGCAGGTTCACTGATCCCGAGGGTGATAGATGAGATTCCGGTGCTCTCCGTTGCTGCTGCTGTTGCCACAGGAAAGACTATTATCAGGGATGCGAAAGAACTAAGGGTTAAAGAAACAGATCGTATCGCGACTATGGTCAGGCAGTTGGTAAAAATGGGAGCAACTCTTCAGGAAGCAGAAGATGGCATGATCATTGGTGGAGGAGCTAGGTTGAAAGGTTCTAAAGTGGATAGTGAGGGCGATCACCGGGTAGCGATGAGCCTTATTGTTGCCGGGCTGATTGCGGAAGGGGACACTTCTGTATACGGTGCGGATGCATTAAATGTTTCTTATCCACGCTTTGTTTCCGACTTGCGTTCGCTGGTAAACAGCTAGCTTTTTGTTGATTAAAGGGAAGATGATGGGATATACAGTGTTTGCCAAGAAACTTTGAAGTTCAGTGGTCAGAAGTTGGCCGCTAATCATTGATGACTACTATATAACTGATAATATGTAGAAGAATGTGGTTATTATTAATACTTGGGAGAATGCTATGTTATTAAAACAGGGTTCATTTGCAGCATATAAGAAAAGAAATGTTTGTAAGGGTATTTTTGCTGATTGCGAAGAACAGATAATCATAGTAAGAAAGATTATCGAACAGGTTCGCTCAGATGGAGATCAGGCAATTCGTGAGCTTACCCGGTGTTATGATCAAACCGATATTGCGGATATAGCGGTAACAGAAGAAGAGATTGGTGAAGCTTTAAAGAAAGTCGATCAGGATTTTTTAAGATCGCTTCGCCTGGCGAAGAAGAATATCGAGAAATTTCACCAGCGGCAGTTAGCCAATTCATGGTGGGACAGTTCCCCGGGAATATTTATAGGCCAATACTGCCGTCCGCTTGAATCGATTGGAGCCTATATCCCGGGCGGAACAGCTGCCCTGTCATCTTCAGTGCTGATGACGGTAGTCCCGGCGAAAATTGCCGGGGTTAAAAAGGTATACCTTTGTTCTCCCCCGCATAAAGACGGGTCTATTTGTGCTGAAACCTTGGTTGCGGCTCATGAAACCGGTGTTACCGGTATTTTTAAGGTGGGAGGAGCCCAGGCTATTGCCGGATTGGCTTATGGAACAGAAACAATACCGGCAGTGCATAAAATTGTTGGACCTGGAAATATATATGTAACTTTGGCCAAAAGAGAAGTTTTTGGTCAGGTAGGCATTGATATGCTCGCTGGTCCCAGCGAAATTGTTGTTGTAGCTGACCAGCATGCTAAACCGGAATATATCGCTGCTGATTTATTGTCACAGGCTGAACATGATGTGCGATCCCGTTCTATTTTAATCACAAATTCAGAACAATTAGCCAGCAGTGTGCAGGATAAGTTGGCAATAATGTTACATGAGCTACCTCGCAAGGATATAGCCAAAAAATCGCTGCAGGAGAAAGGGGCCATCATAATTGTTTCCTCGCTTGATGAAGCTATAGCTGTTGTTAACGAAATTGCTCCCGAACACGTCGAACTGCATTTTGAACATCCCTGGGAATATATAGGACAGATTATGAATGCCGGGGCTATTTTTGTCGGTCCTTATACCCCGGAATCACTTGGCGATTACTATGCTGGTTCTAATCATGTATTGCCTACCAGTGGTTCGGCACGATATGCTTCAGCCCTTGGTGTTTATGATTTTATCAAGTGGTCAAATGTAATCAGTTATTCTTCAGAAGCTTTGGAAAAAGCTGCGTCTCATTTAGAGAAATTAGCCCGGGCCGAAGGATTAGAGGCCCATGCGCGTGCGGCATTAGTGAGGAGGAAAAACAATGACACGTAAAGCGGAGGTTAAACGTAAAACAGGTGAAACAGATATTTCTTTATGGCTTGATCTTGATGGTAAAGGTGAAACGAAGCTCGATACCGGTCTCCCTTTTTTAAACCACATGCTTGAACTCTGGGCTAAGCATGGTTTTTTTGATTTAGGGATAAAGGCTAAAGGTGACTTGGATGTAGAGCCGCATCATCTAGTTGAAGATATCGGTATATGCCTTGGTCAGGCTTTTAAACTAGCCCTTGGGACAAAAACAGCTTTAGCCCGCTATGGTTTCAGCTCAATTCCCATGGATGAAGCGCTTGTTTCAGCAACAGTCGATCTATCCGGTCGGCCATACCTGCACTATCAATTTGATCTTCCGGCAGGGCGAGTAGGGACCATGGATGCAGAGCTGTTTCCGGAGTTTTGGCAAGCTTTTGTTAATGAAAGTAGCATCACCCTTCATCTGATGATGATACATGGCCGCAATAAGCATCATATTATCGAAGCTTCTTTTAAAGCAGCAGGAAGGGCGCTGAATGAAGCATCTTCGTTCCTGGATGGGTTTGATGGGATTCTTTCAACAAAAGGTAGTCTGTAATGAGAGGTGATAAATGATGTTAGTGCTTCCGGCAATAGATTTGCATCAAGGGAAATGCGTCAGGTTATTCCAGGGTGATTTGCAACAAAAAACTGTTTATGGCCACGATCCGCTTAAAGTAGCGCTGAAGTGGATAGCAGAAGGAGCGCAAATGCTTCACCTGGTTGATTTGGATGGCGCCTTTGCCGGTGAATCATTAAATATGGCTGTGGTAAAAAAAATAGCCGGCAGTCTTGCCATACCTGTTCAACTGGGTGGAGGTATCAGGAAAAGGTCGGATGTTGATCAGGCGTTTGCCGCCGGTGTATCCCGGGTTGTTTTAGGGACAATGGCTTTGGATAATACTGATGAGGCAAAAGCTATAACCGGCGATTATCCGGGCCGGGTATTAGTAGCTATCGATGCTAAAAAGGGAAAAGTGGCGGTTGAAGGTTGGACCAGGACTTCCACTTATGATATGGTTGATTTCGCCCGCATGGTGGAGCAATGGGGCGTTGATGAAATTATCTATACCGATATAATGAAAGACGGTACGATGTCTGGACCTAACCTGGCCGGGTTGGAAAAACTCGTACAAGGCACTGAAATGAAAGTGATTATGTCAGGGGGTATATCTTCCCGGGAAGATATAGAGGCGATAAAACCGTTTGCCGGGAGGGTCAGTGGAATAATTATCGGTAAAGCTCTCTACACGGGACAGCTTTTATTGCCTGACATTTTTACTATATTACCTAAAACAGATCACAAAGAGGAGCAAGGTTGAATATGAGAATAGACTCTGAAGCCCTAATGAAAAAAGAACAATTTAAGTTTGATCGGGATGGTTTATTAGCGGCAGTAATCCAGGATCATCGAAATGGGGCAGTTCTCATGGTTGGTTACATGGATTATGAGGCTTTAAACAGAACAGTTGAAGCAAAAAAAGTATGTTTTTGGAGTCGTAGCCGGCAGGAATACTGGGTAAAAGGTGAGACTTCCGGAAACGTTTTTCATCTCGTAAGTATTTATTATGATTGTGATGCTGACGCCCTGCTGGTAAATGTACTTCCCGGCGGTGCAGGCAAAGCCTGCCATACTGGCAATTACAGCTGTTTCTATAATCTTCTTCATGAGGAAAAAGCGAACGCTTTAACTGAAAGCGGATGTAAAGTAAAGCATATGCATGAGCCGGAAACAGGGAGAGAAGATTAATGGTCGACTATCACCTGCATACTAAAAGGTGTTGTCATGCTGATGGGACTATGGAAGAATACCTGGCCGTGGCTGAAAATAAGGGATTAAAGGAAATAGGTTTTGCCGATCATTTCCCTCTGGAACTGATCGGTTACAAACCACGGTCACCGGTTACTATGCGAGCCGATGAGCTCGATGATTACATTGATGATGTGCAGAAAATAAAACTAATGTCCGCCAATATAGAAGTTAAGCTGGGGGTGGAAGTTGATTATTTGCCGGGGAAAGAGAGGAAGATTGAAGAACTACTTGAACGTTACAACTTAGATTATGTTATCGGTTCAGTGCATTTTTTAAATGGCTGGGATTTTACGCACCCCTCTTATGCTGACCATTATAAAAACATGAATTTGGATAGTATTTATCAGCAATATTTTGCCCTGGTAAAATCAGCTATCAATTCAGGTTTATTTGATTATATCGGGCATATTGATATTGTAAAGAAATTTGGTTATCAACCGGAAATGAATCTAACTTCGATTTATGAAGAATTAGCCCTGTTACTGAAAAGAAGTGGGGTTGGCTTAGAACTTAATACCGCCGGAAAGGATGCTCCTGTCGGACAGTTTTATCCTTCCCCGGCGCTACTGAAAGCAGCCTTATCTGAAGGCGTGCATATATCTCTGGGGTCAGATGCGCACTCACCGCAGCAGGTGGCTCGGTACTTCCCTGATGCGCAGGCTTATTTAACCGGGCTTGGTTGTCTGGAGATTTCTTCATACAACAGGAGAATTAGGAAAAGTGTTGTTTTTTAATTACCCCTGACCGGAGTGGGTCTTCAACCAGGGGTTAGGGAGAGTATAATAGTGAAAGGTCTTTTTTTGCTTAAACTTGATACGCCTCACGGTTATTTTTCGGTAATTTATTCTTCACAGGGGATTTACAGGATCTGCTTTCCCGGTGTTCAATGCTCCGGAATACCCACTGCGAAAGAAGTTCCCCGCCCTGATTTCGTCCAGGATTTCCGTGATTATCTTTGCGGTAAAAAAGTAGATTGGCATCCTTACCCTTTGGATATGAGCGGATATACATCTTTTACAGCCAAAATTCTTAGTCAGGTTAGGCAGATCCCCTATGGTTCAAAACTTACATATCGCCAGGTGGGTGAAAATGCCGGTATGGCTGGCGGTTGGCGGGCTGTGGGACAGGCGGTAAAAACGAACCGCCATCCACTGGTTGTACCCTGTCACCGGGTTGTAGCAAAAAACGGTCTGGGAGGTTTTAGCGGACCTGCCGGCTGGAAGGAACACTTGCTACAGTTGGAAGTGAGCAGCTGATTACTACTTGATAGATTAACATTTTAGGGAGATGTAATGATGCGATATTTGACTGCAGGCGAATCACATGGACCTTGTTTGACTGGTATAGTAGAAGGATTACCGGCTGGTATGAAGATTAGTTCTGCACAGATTAACCGGGATCTGAAAAGGCGGCAATCTGGTTATGGCCGTGGGGGCAGAATGAAAATAGAAAATGATCAGGTTGAGATTCTCTCCGGATTACGTTTCAATCTTACCACCGGTAGTCCCCTGGCTTTAAAAATAGATAACAGGGATTGGGCTAACTGGAAAGATATGATGGCGCCTGAAGGTGAAGAGCCGGCGCAATTGAAAAGGTTGAACAGCCCGCGCCCTGGGCATGCCGATTTAGCCGGAGGGTTGAAATTTGCACACAGCGATTTGCGCCTGGTTCTGGAAAGATCAAGCGCCAGGGAAACTGCTATGCGAGTGGCTATCGGCAGCCTGGCAAAAACGCTTTTAAGCCATTTTGAGGTGCAAATATATAGTCACGTGGTGAGGATTGGCGAAGAAGTCTCTCAGCTTACTCCAGGAGAATTGATCAATAGAATAGATATGATTGAACAATCGCCCCTGAGGTGTGGTAATCGGGAAGCGGAACTAAAAATGATTGCTGCAATCGATAAGGCCAAAGTAGAAGGGGACTCTCTCGGGGGGATAATCGAACTGGTGGTTACAGGATTACCTCCGGGGCTGGGCAGTTACGTCCACTGGGATTTACGCCTCGACAGTCGCCTTGCTGCAGTGGTTCTCAGTGTACAGGGTATGAAAGGGGTTGAATTTGGCGCTGGTTTTCAATCGGCTGGCATCAATGGTTCAGCTCTACATGATCAGATTGTTTATAAAAAAGGTGCAGGTGTAATAAGGACAACTAACAATGCCGGCGGATTGGAAGGGGGCATGACCAATGGCGAAAACCTTATCGTCAGAGCAGCCATGAAACCTATTCCTACCCTTGCCAGGCCTTTATCCAGCGTTAACTGGGACAATGCCGAACCCCGGGAGGCAGAGGTGGAAAGGTCTGATGTATGTGCTGTCCCGGCTGCGGCAGTAGTCCTGGAATCTGTGTTGTGCTGGGAATTAGCTGTAGCTTTTAAGCAAAAATTTGCCGCAGATTCCATGGATGAAATGGCAAATGCCTATAAGTATTATTTAGAAAAAGTTAATACCAGGTTAAAAAGATAGCAATTATTTCAATTCGCTACTCTAGCTAAGCAATGATAAAGAGGTGAGCTTGCTGAACGGTAAAGAAATAACAGTTAAAACTGCCCTTTCACAATATGAAATTGTTGTAAAAGCTAATGTTCTCTATGAAGCTGGCCAATATATAAAAAGTCTTTCTTCCGCTAATAGAATGATGCTGGTTAGTGATAGCAATGTATATGCTCTTTATGGGCAAAGTTTTAAAAATTCAATGGAAATAAACAACCTGGATTTTCAAACCGTGATAGTTAAGCCTGGTGAACGCTCAAAAACTATCAGGGAAGCGAACCGGTTATATCAATGTGCCCTGGAAGCAGGGCTAGACAGAAATTCACCGATTATTGCCCTGGGTGGAGGGGTGATAGGCGATCTTGCCGGATTTGTTGCTGCCACATATTTACGCGGTGTGCCCCTGATTATGATACCGACTTCCCTTATATCTCAGGTAGACAGTAGCGTGGGAGGGAAAGTAGCAGTAAACCATCCCCGGGGTAAAAATCTTATTGGCGCTATTTATCCGCCCCGTCTTGTTCTTATTGATCCTTCAACATTGGGCACTTTGCCGGAGCGAGAACTAAAATCAGGAATGGCGGAAATAATCAAACATGGTATAATCGAGGATGCGGGTATATTGGCTCAGTTGGATAGTAAATTACCGTTAATGCTCGAAAATGATTTAAAAACGCAGTCTGAATTTATTGCTGCGACTGTTTCTTCCAAGGTCAGGGTGGTGGAAAAAGATGAGTTCGAGAGTGATTACCGCCGTATTCTTAATTTTGGCCATACTATCGGACACGCTCTTGAATCGGCTACTAATTACCGCTATTATAACCATGGCGAAGCCGTATTTATCGGTATGCTGGCTTCGTTAGAGTTAACTTTAGCCCTGGGATTAATTGAACGTGATCTGACCGCACGCATTTACCGGCTGATTCACCGGATCGGAATAAAAAAACCGCCAAAAAGCTTGACCGCAGAGCAGGTAATCGGTAAACTAAACGTTGATAAGAAACGGCAGGGTGATGAACTGGTTTTTATTATGGTCGAGAAGATCGGAAAACCCCTTTTTACTGTCGTAGAAGATAGCAGCTTAATTCAACGGGTCATTGGCGATTATTTATTACAGGGCAGCAATTGGTTAAAGGTCTAGCGTTTATTTAACAGACAAACTCAGCCTTAACTGACAGAAGGTATCTAGTGATTATATGAATGGAGAGTGTTAAGAGATGAAGCCATCATTAAAACCAGGATTTATCTTATTATTTCTTTTTTTAATTCTATTGATTATCGGCTTTACTTACTGGTCGTTGGTTTCCGCCTCTGATCGGGAGGCCGGAATCAAAAGAGGTCTGGACATTGCCGGTGGGCTCTATGTTCTTCTGGAAGCGACAGAAACAGGCGATGAAGAGATTGATGCTGATGCAATTGACCGGGCGGTGACCATTATTCGCATGCGCGTTGACGATCTTGGGGTAGCTGAACCGATTATTGCCGTGCAGGGTGACAACCGTATTCGGGTAGAATTGCCTGATATAGATGATGTTGAACAGGCCAGAAGCATTATTGGCCGAACAGCAATGCTCAGATTCGTCGGCCCTGACATGGTAGAAATTGTAACTGGAGCTAACCTGCGCAACGCCAGGGCTGAGCGTAACCCGGAAGTTTATCATGCTCCGTATGTGTCACTTGAGTTTGATCGGGAAGGAGCTGCTCTTTTTGCCCAGGCTACAGAAAAGTTTTATGAGCAACAGATAGCGATCGTCCTCGATGATGAAGTTATAAGCGCGCCTTTTGTTTCTGCGATTATCCCCGATGGACGGGCAATTATTCAACGTGATGATTATACTTATGAAGAAGCGGCGAAGCTGGCCTTACTATTAAGGAGCGGTTCGCTTCCGGTTGATCTCCGGGAACTTGAGTCCCGCCTGATCGGACCGACACTGGGGGAGAGAACAGAAGAGATAGCTATTTACGCTGCCGCTGTCGGTTTGATCCTTGTATTTCTTTTCATGATTATTTTCTACCGTATGGCCGGTTTTATAGCCAGCACAGCTCTTATTTTTTACATGG